>ERZ1643251.823-NODE-823-length-39739-cov-7.104526_pt1 | contig 39739 bp, 62 predicted proteins | sample MGYA00579261_ERZ1643251 | MGnify/ENA primary metagenome ERZ1643251 (study PRJEB29033, sample SAMEA4952267) | chicken gut metagenome | biome: Broiler Chicken; feature: Gastrointestinal Tract; material: Caecum | place: Ireland | collected 2018 | study: Broiler... | reverse complement strand
TGTACAGATGTCGTTAACTAGAACGGTTTCTTCCAGCCCTAGATCACTGAACAAACGTAAGTAGATATCCACATTTCCATCCTTGTCTATTTCAATTTTTTGAATTATCCGTTTGAGTTGGGCGTTAGTCATTTGCCTCACATCGGCGATGTCTTCAATCTCTTTAAATGTCTGTCGCAAAACGGCTTCCAGGTGTTCGGCTTTGGTAAGATGAAAAGCTACCATTTTTAATTCGTTTTCTAATCGTTCAATTTCTTTGCGCATGCCCCCGATTTTTTCATTAACTTCTTCACGAGTAATCAGATCGTCCGCATACATATTCATATACTTTTGACGGCTTTTTTGCAGCTTCGCAATTTGGGCATTTAATTCTTTTTCATATTCTGTGTTTTCATCTTTCGCTCGATATACACGTTGAAACTCTTTAACAACATAAAGGATAACATCCTTTTTAAAACGAAGGAGATATGCAAAATACTCCTGAAGGGCTGCAACCAATTCTTCTTCGTCAACGGTTATTCTATTGGAGCACTCGCTGTCGCCTCTTCCGTTGTGGTGAGAACATACCCAGCGAATATAAGTGTTTTTATAAGTACGGACAGTACGACGGAATGACCATCCGCATTCTTTACATCTAATCAGTGTGGAAAAAAGATGTTTATTGCTCTGACGCTCATGACTTAATTTAAACTGTTCTGTGCGAGACGCCATTATTTGTTGCGCTTGTTCAAAGGTCTCGCTATCAACAATTTGCAATTCGGGACGATTAACGATTAACCAGTCTTCTTCACTGCGTTCCGTTCTTTTTCCGGTAAGGAAATCGGTCACTTCTTCTTTCCCGTTTATGATTTTTCCTATATAGAGTTCATTATTTAAAATACGTCTGACACCATTTTGATTCCACGGACAATTACGCTTGGTTTTTAATCCCCGTTGATTGAGAAAAATAGAAATTTTAGCTGATCCGTATCCTTCTTTGGTGTACCACTGGAAAATTTGGCGTACAACATCCGCCTCTTTTGGGTTGATTGTTAAATTGAAGTAATCCCCAATGGTTTTATCATATCCATAGACAATGTTGGGAACACGTCCTTTTTCAGCATTTATCTTTTTTCCAAACTTAACACGCTTGGATGTATTAGCGCTTTCTTCCTGAGCAAGAGCGCCGAAAATTGTTAGTACAAATTCACTATTGCCCATGCTGGTCATATTAGCGGTTAGAAACTGAGTTTCAACACCCAAAGATTTCAACTTGCGAATGCTCTGTAAAAGATCTACTGTGTTTCGAGCAAAACGGGAAATATCTTTTACAACAACCATTTCAAAAAGGCCGTGTTCAGCGTCGGCCATCATCCGCAGGAATTCTTTGCGGATTTTTATTTTAGTGCCAGAGATACCCTCGTCAGCGTAAAGGCGCACAAGGGTATCTCCTGTGCGCTGCGTGTATTCTGCGAAAAAGGCTTTTTGAGCTTCCAAACTGTTAAGTTGGTCAGTTTTATCAGTAGAGACCCGGCAATAAGCAGCGATATTCATAGTATACCTCTCATATATATCAAGTAGCGATCTGGTACAACTATATTATACTATAGAATGCGAGAATGTAAACGTCTTTTTTCTTTGCCGGGATTTTAATTTTATTGTTTTTTCTGCTCTTCCAAAACAGCAGCCTTTTCGATGGCCTGCTTGGCTTTAATTGCGTTAGCTTCGATGAATATTTCAAGCAGGTGGGAGATGGTTGCTTCCATTGTATTTGGATTATGAAAACGATAGTTTAGTTTTTTCTCCTTCACGACGAAAAACCACCTCCCTAGATTCATTACTATTACTATCGAAGGCAATGCGCAATAATTCCTTGAGCATGGTCTGTTTCTGAGAAATATTAGATCGATGGCTTGCATAGGAAACAGCTCTGGTTTCTGCACAGATAACACAGTGCTTTTTGGCGCGGGTAATAGCAGTGTAAAGCCACTCCTTGCTCAAAAGAATCATACTTGACATATCGAACCCGACAATGACGTAATTGGCCTCGGAGCCTTGCAACTTGTGGCAGCTGAGAGCATAACCAAGTTCAATGTTGTGGAAACAATCTCTTTTGAACGAGACATCACCCCACTGGTCAAAGGTGACCACTAGTTGTTGTGGGGTTGCAAACTTGATGACACCTCTGTCTCCATTGTATACGGCGATGGTATCTGGCTGATCGGTTTCAGAGCCCCAGTCGCTGATATCGGAATAGCGCGAAGCCTGATACATATTTTTGGTTACGATAACGCGGTCATTCCTGCGCAATGTATAGGAAGATGTTTTTTTGTTTTTGCTGTCGCCTATCGTAACGCCCTGGTTTTCCGGGGTAGCGGGATTTACAATATCCTGAATCAGAGTGTTTAAAACATGAGTACAGATCATTCCTCTTTGTTTTGTAGGAACGATTACCTGAATATCATGATAGCTGACGCCGCTTTCAAGAAGGCGCTGATAGGTTTCCAAAATAGTGTCTTGTGAGAGAATGGCGTCGCCGTAAATGTTCAGTTCCAGATCCTGAAGCTCTCCGCGAACCTCGTGTCCGACCCATCCGTCCGGAATCAGATCCTGTTGATTACGGACTTTGATGCTTTCAGTTATGATTGCGCTCTTTGCGGCCTGACGATGGATTTTGGTAAGTCTGGATACGGGCACAACGCCAGAATCGAGCATATCCTTGAAAACATTGCAAAGTCCGATAGATTCAAGCTGGCCGTCGTCGCCAAGCATAATGAGCTTTGAGCCGGTTGGAATGGCTTTAAGGAGGAGAAGAAAAATTTCCGCGCCGACCATGGAAACCTCATCCAGAATGATGATATCAAACGGAAGAGGTCTTTCTTCATTGAAACCGACTCCCGCAGGAGACATACCAAGCAGACGATGGATGGTCATGCCCTCGCTGTGTGTAACTTCTGTAAGGCGGGCGGCTGCACGACCAGACAGGGCGCACTGTGCAAAAGAGTAATTGCCAAGGACACGTAGGACGCCGCTGACGGAAGAAGATTTGCCCACGCCGGCACCACCGGTAATGATGGAAACATTGTTGTCAAGGGTAAGAAGAATGGCCTGACGCTGTTCTTCGGTAAAAGTCCACTCTTGCTCCTTCTCGATTTCGGCAAGTGAGTCCTGAACAGAACATGCGTTTCTTGGCAGAAGCAGAGGGGCAGACGAGATACGATATAATTCATTGGCGATATCTTCCTCCATGCGCCTTACCCGGTAGAGCGCGATCTTTGTTTTGTCCTCGCTCCACCAGATTTCTTCTTTCTCGTGCAGGGCATAAAGGGCCTCGCGGAATTTATCGAGGGACTGCGCACCCAGGCCAAGAAGGGATAGAATTTCACTTGCGAGCCATTGGGGTTTTACCCAGGTGTTGCCGTCCTCTGTGACAGATTGCAGGATATGCAAAACGCCGGCTTCCATACGCAGCGGGCTATCCGGAAGAATACCTTTCGCTCGCGCGATCTGGTCTGCTTTGCGCCAACCTATGCCGTCTATTTCGCGCATCATAATATAGGGATTTTCATTGATGGTATAGATGAGCTTGTCGATGTCGCCCCGGAAGCGCCGAATCAGTCCATCAATAAGAGTAATGGGCAGATTATACTGCCCGAGTTCAACATAGGCCCTGCTTTTTTTATAATCCTGCTTGAATTTCTCTACCATCTTCTCGGCAGTGGAGGGGCCGATGTTTTTTGCTTTGCAAAGGGTGGTTGTATCTCCGGCTTCGATGATACCAAACGGATCGGGAAAAGCGGCATAGAGAGATTCAACCTGGAGGGGGGTGTACAGGCTTTCCAGAAACATACGCCGATAGGAAGCATTCTGTAGATTGAATTCCTTGTTGAAAGAAACAATCTGATAGGTGGGCCCGTAGGTTGGATGAATTTCCTTTTTAGCCTTCAGATTATAGAGACCACCGATATCAAGAGAATAAACGCACCCCTTGACCCTGATGGTTTCCGTATCATAAGGTTCTCCGGAGAAAACATCAAAAACATCGCAGACGAAAACGGCCCAGTTGCCTGGGACAAAAGTTTCTTTTGGGAAAACGATATGCCTGACCTGAACCAGAGCGTGCAGAAAATCAGAAGAAGTTTCTGACAAAATCATTCCTCCTTGTAACGGTCTGTGCGTAAAACGAGGGTTCCATCAGCATTCACAGAATCAATAAGACAAATGGTATGCTTATAAATAGAGTCAAAATATTTCTTCGGGAAGAAGTTGTCTCCGCGCCGGATACCGGTGACCAGCAGTTTGTTTCCTCTTGTGAACCAGGATTTCTCCACAATGGTTTTGGTATCCCCTTCCTGCCGTGAAATCTGGCGGTTATAGTGCGTATAAGCTCCGGCATAGAGCTTGACGGTAACGACACCGGAGGTAGTGAGCAGGGAAACAGTGTGGCGGGTGTTGTTTCGGTCAAGCACTGTGCCGGCTATGCGGTAAAGGGAATAACGAGACCAGTTTGTAGTGTTCCCGGTTTTGGGATCTGTGCGGGTTTCTGTTTTTTCAAGAACGGGGGTTTCCGGTATGGAATCAAAGCCTGATATGTTGTAGGCGCCCGTATTTACATTGGCAAGCTCATGTTCTGTGTAATAAAAGGACAGGCTGTCCATTTCCCATTTTGGTACAGAACCCGAGCAATACTGCTGATAAAACGATTTTTCAAATTGCTCACGTTGCGCCATGTTAAAGGCGGAAAGCGTCTGTTCAGAAGTCAGCCAGTCTTTCAGTGGGGCAATGACTTCTTTATACTTCTTTTCAAACTTTGCGTGATAAATGACGATGGAATCATTTTGATCGTAATAGAAGTCCTCGTTTTCTTTGAACAGGGAGAGAAGCTCATTTTCAAAAAATATAGAAGAAAGGCGATCCAACCGGTATGATTTTGGCTTGTTGGTTACCAGGGCAGAGGGCTTAAAGATGAACGCGCGGAACCTGACAAGGTGAACCTGAAAGGAAAACTTACCGGGGATAAAACCGGGGAGATTGCATACGGAAGAAAAGTTCTTGAAATCCAAGGATGTTTTGTCTTCACATTTCTGCGCCGAGATCAGAGAAACCAGACGCTGCATGATAACGGGGCGCGGTTTGTTTTCCAGAGTGTCAAAACATCCCGCCTTGACAAGAGCGACAAGGGCTTTCGAGGGAAGAGACGAGTTCTTTGCATAAAAATCTTCAATGGATGAATAGGGGCGACCGGCGATAACCTGTCTGACAATATCATCCCCGATTCCCACCAGACCTTTCAAACCAAAAACGATACGGTCATTTTGGGCATCTGGAAGAAAGCCGAAGCGTGCCTGATTGATGTCCGGCAGTGCGATACACACGCCCTGAGACTGCATGCGGCCTATGGCGGAAGCTATTTTGCCATAGTTGGTAGAGCTGTTGTCTTCGCCTTCTTCGTCCGCCTGAGCGTTGACCGTGAGGCAGGCGCACTGCCAGTAAATATGGGGGTAGTGATAAAACAGGTTCATTTCCTGCAAGGCGATACAGGAATAGGGGAGGGTGTGGTTTGCGGAGAAGGAATAACCAAGCTGTGGAGTGATGAAAAACTTCCATACATAATCAAGAAACAACTTGCGAGAGCCGATTTCAGCGCCCTTTTGGTTATACAGCTCCCTGATTTCTGCAACCAGATTCGCCTTTTTCTTTGCTACACCTTTTCGGGCTTTATTGGCCTGCACCATATCAAAATGACTGATGTGGGGATCCATGACCAGACGCATGAGATCTTCCTGCTCGATACTGCACATATGGTTGGGTTTAAGCGTGGCTTCAAGCGTAGATATCTCATCCTGTGTAAGACCGCAGGCGCGGGCTTCCTCATACCAGAGAGACGGATTGTTTTTGAAAGCCACAAAGCGGTCGATGGGCGAAAAATCTTCATTGCCCATAAGACGCATAACAGAATTGGTAAGAGCCATTTCCTTGAGGTTGGTTGGACACACCTTTTTAATGGCTTCACCTCCTGTTGGTGTGTCCATCTGGAAAAGATCTGTGATTTTTCCGTCCGCGGCCATGGCCCACATTTCCGGCGTATTGTAATCCAGAACATCAGGATGAAGGAAACTGTCATAGGTGGCCTTGAGAGAGCCTTTCCACTGGATCAGGCCATCGTCCAGCAGATACTGCATGCACTGGCGAATTTTATCAAGGGCTTCGATGGTAAGGAAGTCCTCCTTCAGTGCGGAACACTGATCGCTGTCTTCCATGCTCCAGCAGGTGCAATCAATTCCTTTTGGAGTTTTTGCAAGAGAATTGTGTTCGATAAAAGGATCGTTGAACAGATATACGGAGCTTGCGTGCTGCCCTCTGCCGGAAACAATGCCCTCTATTTCCTTGAGGGTGTCCAGCAGATGGGGATATTGACTGGCCTTGGAAACGAACTCGGCAACCGGCTGGAATCCATTGTCGGCATTACCATGCAGGCATTGATCAAGCGTCCATACCTTGCCGCGTGTGATGGGGACGAGGCTGGACAGTTCGCCGGCAGCGTCGCTTTCAATTCCAAGCCCACGGCAGGCAGTGAGTATGGCAGACTTGAGGGTCTCCGTGCGGAAGGTAATGGTGCTGAGAACCTTGTCATGACCAAAATAATCGCGGATTGCGTTAAAAACACTGGCGCGCTTGAAACCTTCTGTATCAATATCAATATCGGGCATATCAGGACGCGAAGCGTGCAGATGGCGCCACGGGACAGTTCCCCACTTGAGCGGATCAAGCTGAATGATATCCATAAGATAGGCCAGATACCACCCGCCTACAGAACCACGGGCAGGCCCAACAAGGCTGTTTCCGCCTTGATCATCCCACATAATTTGTATAATGAGCTGCGTAAGATTGTAGTAGGCGCTCACAGGCTGACCGATACGTTTTGAAACGCCGTCGATCTGCTCAAGTTCATAATTGATACGGGAGAGGACTGTATCGTCAAGGGGAATACGCTTGTCGGAAAGCCCCTTGGCGGCTTGTTGGACAAGCCAACGGTCTTGTGGTTCGTCGCTGGTGGAAAACTGGTGAATAAAGGGGTAAAGAGAACGATCCACATTTGCCAGAACGTGATTTGGGCACAAAGAGGGGAGAGAGCGCTTGGGAACGATGGTGCTATGGAAAAGCCCGTAATCACCGGCGTTTTTGCAAAGATCTGCAATAACGGCAGTGTTTTGGAAGCCGGCGAGAATATCCTCCTGTGCAATGTCAGACTGCATGCGCTCTATCATTTCTTGTGGAGTTTTGAAATAGGTGGACTCATAAAAATCACCTGCTTCGCGCTCCTCCTCGTGCGACTTGAGGAAGGTTTCGTGAAGGATGCGTTTGTCCGCACTGAGATAGTGGACATCATTGGTTATGATCCAGGGGAGGCCAAAATGCTTGCAGAATTTGATGGCGCGCGTATTGAACAGGCGCTGCTCCTGAGACAAGCCGGGTTGCAATTCGATAAAGAAATGTCCTTCGCCAAACCATTGCTGGCATTTGGAAACAAAAGAGAGGCTCCCTTGCACATCTCCGGCAAGCGTGAGCTTGGCAAATTCTCCTCCCAGGCAAGCGGTGCATGCGATCAGGTGACCGGGATCAGGTAAAACAACATCATCAAGGTCTGAATAAAAGGTGGGGAGCCTTTCGACTCCTTTATAAGAGTAGCAGCGAGACCATGCTCTTGAAGACAATTCTCTCAGTTGGCGATGGCCCTGCGCGTCTTTGGCAAGCAGCACAAAATGAAAGAACTGTCCGCTTTCGATTGGGTAGGAAACACGCCCATTTTCGCTGGTCACAGGTGAAACGTCCTGGCAGAGATAAATTTCATTGCCAAGAATCAGTTGAAAATCGGGATGCTCCTGCTGAATTTCCTTCGCATGGTTCAGGGCCTTGATATGGCCTGAGAGACACTCATGATCCGTCAAAGCAAGACCACACAGCCCAAGATGGGCTGCGTGGTCAAGAAGAGAGTTGATTTTGTTGATGCAGTCGATAAGGTGCGTATTTGAATATTCGCTATGGGTATGAAGCTCATAAAACGGTGTCATGGCCCCTCCTTTTATATAGTAGGTTTCAAAGATCCGTCGGAGGTTCGCCGTTTTCATTTTCGTCGGGAACCAGTTTTATTTCATCAAAAAACCAACTGAGGACAAAATGGAGGCTGAGGCCGGTGCCAAACAGGCACAAGCCGGCGCGCAATCCCTGATAAAAATCCTGCGAAAAACACAGGACGGGGAAGGAAACAACAACAGCGACAGCCGAAAGAAGATCAATCAGGAACAAAGCGACATAAAACATGGGGATCACCTCTTTGATCGTTATTCGCAGAAAGACGTGTGACAATAAGGGCATCCGGTGATATGCTGGTTTCCCGCCTCGTGTACGGAATAGGCATGGTTCATCTCGAGCCCATAGTCGTAATAGATATTGAGGCCGCATGTCCAGCAGATGCCGGTTGGAGGGGCGAACAAAGGCAGTTTCCGGTTTTTGCAGTAAAGTTTCTGACGCTCGGCTGCGGCTTTTGGATCATAAAAATAGGAATGGTTACGCAAGAAATCACCTCTTTTAAAAAATCTAAAAGGTGAAAGCATGAATTGCCATGGACTGTTTGACCTCTTCTTCGGCCTGACAGACGAGATCTGGGTCATAAGTGCGGTTCACGGAAAAGTTTTTGCGATCTTGTGGTGTCCACAGACTGAAATAAGGGCACAGCATATTGAAAGAAGAACCGACGTTTGGATTGGTGGCACAGTAGGGGCACCAATGGCACAAAGGAGAAGGTTTCGGGGGGTATTCTCCGGAAGTCTTGCAATCCTCAATGGAATCAAGCAGTTTGTTGAGCTTTGTTTCAGCCCGCTTGAGCCACCCTTTGGAACCGCCATGCTGTTTTTGGCCGAGCAGAACAAAATCATACAGATAGTCTGTGATTTTGCAATCCGGGAAAAGCGCGGATACGGCCAGATGATACACAAAGAGTTGCAGAGGCGTTTTGAGCTTGGATTCGTCATAGACTTTTTTGGAAGATTTATAATCTACGATACGAAGCTCCCCGTCCTGATTTTGCTGAACCTTGTCGATGAAACCATAAAGAACAACGCCGGGCCGATAGGGGATTTCAAAAGGAAGTTCAACGGCAATGGTTGTCCATTCCGGGTCGTTTTCTTCATCAGGAAGGGCGCGGAAAAAGGTCTCCAGTTTTTCCCGATAACTGGGGCCTGAATCAGGATCGGGGGCATACCACTCGTCCATATATTTCAAAGCAAGAGCGTCGAGCGAAAGAAAAACTTCTTCCTTTCCAGAAGATTTGTCCGGACCTTTATACCCAACATGACGGAAGGTGTTTTCTATGCTTTGATAATCAGGATGTTCTCCCTGAATGAGGGCGAGGGAAACAAGCTCTTTGATTTTGTGAAGCGTGTTTCCGAGCTCAAGGATAAGGGAGGATTCATCGGGATAGTTCCCGTCAATATAGCGCAGCCGGTAAGCATATGGACAGTCGTTGAATCTGGAAAGGCGAGTGTAAGCAAAACGGGAAGCCTGCGCAGTGGTATTGTTCGATATATGAACCACCCCTTTACTCATAAATGGTTTTCTTGACTTTTGCCCCCTTAGCGCAAAGAGGAAAGGGCACTTCGCGGATCTCATAGGGCGGATGGGGCGCCGAAGTGAAATCTTGCTGAAGACCGCAAATGGGGCATTCATAAGTGGTCGAGATAAGATCTACGTCATCGTGAATACGAATGCTACCGACAGAAAAATCCTCGATGGCGAACTTGTTTCCGCACCCTGGACAGATAACATAGGCATGGCGGATAGGAGCGATTTCATGCTCCACTTCAAAAATGAGCTTTTTATCCATTATGGCCCTCCTCAATATGGTGGTTAAAAAGATACTGGATGTGACAGTCGCTGGCAATCAGGTCACAGATATGGACAACCTGACCGAGCCAGCTCGCGTGGACAACGGAAGGTAGTACGATATTTGAATATTTTGAGATGTTGAAGACACCCATATGGGTAACGATAGCTTGAGCGGCAAGCATGACGATTGCAAAGTCGTTTTTGGGGAAAGGGGGCTTTCCACGAAGATTTTTATAAATGTCTGCGTATGTGCGAAGAAACTCTCCTGCTATTAGAGGATGCTCAAACACGGTATGCATAGACGGATCATAGGGACGTTCTTCTGCCCCGAACTTACAAGAATCATGAAAAAGAAGCGCGAGCAGCAGCGCGTCATGAAAATCATCAGGTGAGGCACAGAAGAAGTCCCGCTGAAAATCCTGAATGCGCCCTTCCAGAAGTTTTTTGGCAATACCCATGGCGGCTCGCGTATGGAGAACAAGGCCCCCTTTTTGCTTGGTATATTCCGGATGGTATTTACCTGATGAAGAAGCGGGGGCTTCAAAAAAACAGGAGGGGACACGCGCAAGGCAGAAGGAGCTGAAGTCCTTGATAGCGGGAGACAAAAACCAGGAAAGCTCTTCTTGAAAAAAGAAAGACCGGTCGCTATAAAGAGGCGGTGTTTTCATAATTCCCCCTTCTTTTCGTTGCGCGCAAGAGAGAGCCGAAGAGCAATAGCCTGGCGTTCCTGCTGTGACAACTCCTTTTTCTGGAGTGGTTTTCGGATGGAGACAAGACGTTTGGAAAATTCATAGAAACCAGAGTTAGAGTGGCGTTTGGTGCATACAAAAGATTCCGGATAGCTTTCACAAAGCGAATCTAGCTTGCGAAGCATAGCAGGATTAGCGGTGTAACACAGGCAAATGGGGGAAGAGTCATCCCAGAGAAAAGAGGTTTCCCTTTCATCCGCAGAAAGCCGCGTTTCCGGGGGGGCGTTATCTAGCTGGTGATTCTGGGTAGTTTTCACGCGATCATCGTCACCTCGTTTTTTGTTTTCATAAGTTTTTCAAGGATCTGCCGCCCTTTGTCCGAGGGAGAATCCTGATAGGAAAGAAGTCCTGTTTTATCCCAGAGAACATAAGTGGAAACATATGGAGTAAAAAGAGAAGCGAGCTTGAGAATCTTGTCAGAGTAGCGATCGCTCTCCTGTGAGGGATAGGAGTGAAACTCCTTATCAAAAGCAAGGAATACCTCGTGTGCGCCCGCGTCGAGGATAAGGTCGCGCTGAACGGTAGAGATATTGCTGCCACAGGCTGCGACGGCGAAATTATCCTTGCCGTAATAAGACTGGCACTGAAGAACGGATTTTTCTGCTTCAAAAAGAATGGCCTTCCCAATGCGCCTGATTGCAGGTGCGGTATGGGAAAGTCCGTAGAGATTGTGACGCAGACTATGCCTGAAATCCCGATCCTTGCGAAACTGTGTCGGCATATATTTAAAACCTGCCGCTACTTTTTCAGGGTCAAATGATCTGGAACGGATACCAATAAGATTGCCATGCAGATCAAAATGCGGAATGATGATATCATGCGCTGCCGGGTCACAGCGGATATCAAACGCGGCGCAGGTTTCGGGCGTAATGCCTTCGCGCTGCCATTCTACAGGAGCACACGGAGGATAGAAATCCAGAATGCTTTTCGGGATGGGTTGATAAACAGCGGCTTCGTCCTGAGCGCAAGAAGGACACAGGCCGGACAGCCTGTCCAGAATATCCCAGTCAGCCATACGGGAGGGAGCGAACCCCTTTCGCTGAGTGTCGCTCAGACCAAGAACACTGGAGATAAAACCAAGAGCCTCCGAAAAAGAACAGTGCCTGGCGCGCTGCACAAGGGTATAAATATCAAAAGAATCCCCGCACTGTGTATAGCAATGAAACCAGCCGTCCGGATAATAATAGAGCTTATGACTTCCGGTATGAGGCGGATTGTGGCAAATGGTTTGAAACACCATTTGCTCGCCGGATAAAACAGGAGGATCGCTGCCAAGAGCGGCGACGATCTGAGCAATATCTTCTTTTGAAAACGAGCGTTGTAAAGCTGTCATCGCTGCTCCTTGTCATGATGGTTACATGTTGGTCAGAAGAAAAATGGTTTTTGAGGCGCGGCATCCGCTTTCGGGGAAGAAGTGCCTTGCTTGTTCTCGCTTTCTTCCGTATCATCCAGAACGGTTTCGATGTCGGTATTTTCCACGTCCAGTAGTTTATAGTCACGGTCGGTAACGAACAGGTCTGTTGTACGAAGCGTGGCATAATCAAAGAAAACAAAGAGCTTGACATGATTGATTCGCCCACGTCGCACTTTGAAGATATGATAAACAAGGTTTGGAGGCTGGAAGAAATGCTTTCCACTTTGGTTCATAATGGACTGTACAGCTTCCAGATCTTTTGGAGTGGGCTCCAGAACGCAGTAACCGATATCTACTTTATCTGCGATCGCTTTTGAGCCGCGTATGAGATTCTGGTCTGGGTCTTTGGCGTTTTTCCAGTCGCCGTTAGCCTGGGTTGATGTATCAATATGGACATTGAGCTTATTGCACAGCGCTTTCATCCGGTCTGAAAACATCATGAGGACGTTATCCTCACGGATGGATACCCCGCGCGTTTTCTGGGAGATCTCCATGAGCACCTTGGTTGAGGTAAAAAGGTAATCAAAAAACACGGCGGAAATACCGTGCTGAAGTTTATAAGACTGGATGAGATTTTCGATATCGTCCACATTGAACTGGGGTATATGCTCGATCCATAGCGGCGCTGAACGGATGATCTCAATGGCCTTGTCCATGCGGGATTCCTCATCGTCGTCATACTTGCCATCCAGAATATGTTCTTCCGGCACGCAGGCGACATAGGCCATGATCATGGTTTGTACTTCTTCCTTCTCAAGCTCCGTGGTAATAAAGAGCGTTGGCTCCTTGCATCCTGTTTTGACCCATCTGCGACGTTTGGGGTCAAAATATTTGGGAATGGACATCAGGCAGGCGTCCGCCAGAGAAAGTCTGGATTTACCCACGCCGCTCGGCGCGACTCTCAGATACAGCTTTTTAAGCCTGCGCCCCCGGCAGATGGTAGCCAGCTTTTTGGAGTTCATGGGAAAACCCATCTCAGGCTTTTCTTTCAGTCGCTCTTTTAACTTATCCAGATCGGCGCCGGCCTGAACGCCTGTATGCTGAGAAGCGCCACCAAGCCTGTCGCGGATGGAAGAAAGAATAAGCTCATAATGCTGAAGGATGTCATCTACAGAGCTGGAATCAAGATGCTGTTGAGTATCCGTCATTGCCTGAAGACCCATGGCGGCAGGGTCGTAGTAATAGGAGATATCAAAACCTTGATCATGAATGAGATTGAGAAGAGAGACCTTTTTAAGCCGTTTGTAGTAATGATCGAATGAACCGTCCGGCATACACTGAAGAAGTTTCTGAATGTATTCCGGTCCGTTGTTGGTATTGAAAACCTTATACTGGTCAGGATATCTGGAAAGAAAGTCGTCAATGACGATCAGATTAAGGGCCGTTACACCGTCTTTGACAAGATGCTCGATTGCACCATAGACAATAGCATGAAATCTGGTAGGAAAATCATCCGGAGACAATGGATAGTTTTCATCCAGCAGGCGAACGGGATTGCGGATGAGATCCGCAAGGACATACATGCTGGCGATTTTATCCTGAACATACTGATCTTTTCTGATGCGAAATCACCTCCTTTTTATAGATCCTCCATGCGAAAGCTCGATTCAATGCTTGCGCATCCGTAAGAAGGCGCAAGATACCGGGTTTTTTCCTCCAGAGATACGGCCTGATTAAACTCCTGCGCCTGGCAGAGAGAACGGTAATAGGACATGGCCTCGTCATAAACATAGGGAAGGATGCCGAGAGTGACGAGCGGGATTTCCTCGTGCGGTGTAAGCTCGAAAAAATACCGCGCGGCGAGTTCGATGGACTTCCATGACCAGCGTTTTTCGCTATGATAATCGGCAAGCTGCCTGCGAAGCAGAGGCGTGAGCTCTGTGATCGAAAACAGGGAACAAAGATAGGAAGAAAGAGCAAGAAAATCAGGGTCGTTGAGTTCAGCGGATATTTTCTGGTCTTTTTTGACGGCCTGCTCTTTCAGTGCGGAAAAACAGGAGGGACAGTAGGATTTTGAGCGGTAGGCAACAGCGATTGAAGGTGGAGAAATGGTCTGGTGACATTTAGCGCATTTCATGGGGCCTCCTTTCTTTGGGGTAGCGTGTCTGAATAGAGCTTTTTAAACAAGTGTTCCAGCATTTTGACTGGAATGGAGTTGCCAGCCAGCTTGTAAAGCTGGGTCTTTGAAATTTTGTTGGAAGACAATAGCCTTACATCATCATCAGTGAACCCCATCAGACGAAAGTATTCCACGGGAGTAAGTTTACGATAGCGGTCGCCATTGCTGATCTTGATTTCACGTCCGCCTCCGGATACGGTTTTAAGAGTGGGACAGAGCCCTTGAGGAGAATATATACGGTTCATCTGGTCATTTCCGTAATAATGCAGATCGGCAATCTGTTTTACAGATTTTGAGCAATTTACGACTTTTGGATCTTTATAATCTCTGGCAAGAAGAGACGGGCACACCCCGTTTCTTTCTCCAATGTGTCCGGGATGGGAAGCATTATGATTTATAACGCTTTTTGTTTTTTCTTCGGACAGGTAAAATGGTTCGGGGACATCATCATCCAGATAATCACCCATACAGGTTGTCAGCGGTACGGTATCGGGGAAGTGGAATGTGCCGTCGTCCACATCTTTTCGGATCGAAACAATAAGAACCCGCTCACGATTCTGCGGAAGTTCGTAGTCAGCGCAGTTCATAACCTGCCAGTAATTGTTGTAGCCGGCTTCTTCAAGGCTTTTCAGTACCAGTTCAAAAATCGGACGCATGTTTTTGCTCGTCAGATGTTTTACATTTTCTGCTACCGCTATTTTGGGGCGTGTGGCCTTGATGATGCGGAGAGCGTCAAAAAATAACCCGCTACGGGTCTTTCTTCCACTGCTGTCGGTGAATCCTCGCTTTCTTCCTGCTATGGAAATATCCTGGCAAGGAAAACCATAGGTAACAAGATCAAGATTCAAGGGAAGAGAGGTTTCATCAACAGAGGTGATATCACCAAGATTCATGGATTCGGGGACGCTATGAAGAAGGGAATACGCTTTGCTTGCATATTTGTCGTTTTCGCAGTAACCTGCAAGATCATAAGTTATACCCAGGTTTTTCAATGCCCGCTCAAATGCGCCAATGCCGCTGAACAGCGACAATATGCTCAGCGGCATTGGTTTTTCTGTTTCAAAATCTGAGACAGTATGTATCTTTGTACTTATAACGCCACACCCTTTTTGTTTTTATCTCTGGCAATTTAGCAGACGAGAGAGAATAAAGGAGAGGGGACGGCGCTTCCGCGCTATCCCCTTTGGAAGAATTACTCCTTTGTTTTTGTCTGAGCCGCCGCTACAAGATCGTGGACTTCATCGAGGATAACCTCAAGGACCTCAAGCTGCTGAGGCGTGGTTTCCTGTACGCCCTTTGGCTTGCCAGCCTTACCCTTGCCAAGATACTTCTCAAGAATGGCTTCATACTCAGGGCGCATACCGTACTGGTCGATCACCATGACACACTGACCAATCTCGGAAACGACTTCTTCAAAGGAACGATGAGGGGCTTCCTGAAATGCAGCCTGCTGCTCCTGGAAGGTAACGGACTGCGAACCGTGCTTGGTCAGATATGCCTGCTTGGCAGCTACAATCGCTTTGCAAAGATCGTTTGCGGTGACATGTTCGATGAGCGGAACAATTTCATCATAACGGGAACGGGTATGATACTGGGTATTGGGGGCGAAATAAATGGTGGAGTAAACAGGGTTGCCATGGTCATCCAGAGGATTGGCGCGGAGATAGCCGATCACATCCACGTCATTGCAGATGGGCTCCACGGCGCGCTTGTCACCGGCGGGATACATCTTGGTGTACTTCTGCTGGGTTTTGGGGTCAACCTCGTCACGATACCCGCCGTCATGGGCGATATAGACAAGGGTAAAACCAGCGTTGCGCAAAGCCCTCGTCTGCCGGCGGAACTCGCGCCCGAACTCGGTATAAAGATTGATGGAACCATCGCGCTTACCCTCGGCGTTAAGGCGGGTTTCGCCAAGAGCGGAAACATTGAAACGGGCGCAGGTATAGTCGATACAGTAATCAGCCATGACATCCAGTGTATCCAGAACCACGGTCTGGCAGATTTCATGAGCTTTTTCAGTTGTGACGGGGGAAGTTGCCCACTTGACAAAGGAAACGAAATCCTTCCAGGACTTCATAGGGGCGTAGGGAACGCCGTCAATGCCGGTAAGACCGGACTCAAAGGCGAGATAATAAGGCTTGGGCATACCACAGGCGATAGGGGTCTTGCCGGTTCCGTTGGCGCCCCACAGAAGAATGGCAACGCCGGAGAGGTCGCTGGTAACTCTGGAAACAGGAGGATTGGCAAAATCGAAACTCATAACATCATCCTTTCAATAAAATATATGTGAAACACTGCTATCAGTAAGTAAAACCAGCGGCTGCCTGAGCAATGGCAGGATTGGACACGGGGCGCTGAGCGGAGAAAGAAGTGGTTGCCTGCTGCTGATTACGTTCGCGGATTGCAGGGATGGTTTCGTTTTCGCGGACAAGCATTGCGGCGGCGATAGCTTCACTGGAAAATACTTTTGCATCGCCTTCATCATAAGGAGGAAGGCCCCCACAGATCAAAAACTCGCGCACAAAGGTGTTATGATCCATCTGTCGCCCAAAACCGGATGCCCTGGAAGAAGTCACTTCCACACGATTGATGAGATCTCCGTTGAGCATGGCAGTGCAGCCGGCTTCGTAGCAGGACTGGAAATCATCAGCGACTTCAGCGCCGACGACAAATTCAAAGGGGATGACCTGCCCGCCATAGACAGGAATAATGGCGCTGACAACCAGGCGGCCCGTATCTTCGCCATTCTTGAATTCAGGCGCAATACTCTTGATATAACATTCCAGCTCGAAGATAGCCTTGGGTGTGAACTTGGCGCCGGGAGCGAGCCGCGTGGCAGAAGAACAGGAAACAGCAGGGGTGGACACAAATTCATCTGTCTGCTGAGACACATATTCGTTTCGGGTAAGGTTTCCCTTGACATCAACAATGCTGCACTGGGCCATGGCTTCTTCCTTGGACTTTCCGATGTCCATGAGATCGGCCATGGAAACATACTCATTCATGATGGTAAGAAAGCCGGGGTAGGTTTTGTTGGGCTGACCGTCGCTCTTGAGGCGGGACTTCATAATCCGGACAACATGCTCACTGCCTTCTTCAGTCATGACAGTTAGTGTGCCAGTGATCATTTCAACGCCGTTACGATTGGTTTTCAGTTCGAGATCCTTCTTCTTCAGATAACCGATAATGTTTACAAAGTTCCGGGCCTGACGCAGACTGGTCTGAGTGGTAGTTGTCATTCAATCATCCTTCTTTCTAAAAATTATTCCTGATCGTTTTTGTTGTAAGAGCGGTATTGAGCAATATATTGATCGACGCACTGTTGATAGGCAATATCATCATCCCATGAATCAGAAAGCAAAGGCTCGTCTGCTTGAGAAGGAAGATCCCACTGGAGGAACGCTTCCGGATATGCGTCGAAGGAATCGGGGGCTGATATATGTGAAAAACAGATGCCCGATGCATATTTCCGATAACGATAACACACATAGACACCTGGTTGATGATGGAGCGCGTAGGAATAGGCGATCAGCCTACCGCACTCGGGGCACCTGAGATGATTTCCGTGCCATCCTGTTTTTTGAGCGCAATCCACGCAATATGAAGGAAACAGATAGTGCCGGATACGGGTAAAAAATCTATGGAGCAACTATGTAAACCTCCCTTGCTAAGCAGTTTGAAACAGAGACGTGGGCGATCTGATACGAAGCATGCAACACCTCCTTCAAAGGCATCAAAAAGGAGCCGCCTGAAAGCGGCCCCGAAAGGGGGGTATGAAATTCAGAAAAAGGGGTTACAGGGCTTTGCCCTGCACGTCGCGGACATAGGCGAGAAATTTATAATACTCGTTAAGCCGGACAGATTCAACGCTGGAGGGGGGAAGTCCAAGCCATTCGATCAGCCGGTCAGAGGTATCTCTGGTGTATACATAGGGGATATCAGAGGATTCCCACTGGCGGTACACTCTGAAATAAAGACCGCTCAGCTGCACGGAACGGATGGACAGATCCATTTCCGCGCTCTTGTTGAGCTTTGCGAAAAACTTATGGAGCCGCGCGGTAAGAATGGCTGGTGTATAGGAATGACCATTGGACTGGGTAAAAAGAGGCGCGCCCGCCTGACGTTTCAAAAGATAGCGGCAGAGCATCGGAACCAGAGTCCGGTTACGGATAGTGATATCTTCAGCCTTATCGCGCTTTAGGGTGACGGAACATATGGAAGGCAGGATACGCTCTGTCAAAGAAACCTTTGTCTGAACCTCGTCGCTGAAAGCAAAGCATTCCGGCGTCAGCTGTGTGATGTCCGGCACATTGAGCTGAAGCCACAGGAAGGAACAAATGAGTTGGTATTCCTCAATGACAAATTCGGGCCACCGCCGCTGGCCGGAAAAAGACCGGTGAATAAGATCCAGCATTGCATCCAGCGTGGGAAGAAACCTGGAAGCGGCGGAAACTTCTACATTCTGACCGAGAACAGGGCGGAACATGGAATACGAGGCGCGGGCTTTCGGAAGTTCTCCTGTCTCGTCCAGCCACTCATAGAAAAACAAAAGAGAGCTGTGGTATTTGTTGCATACGGCGGAATTAAGAATGCGCAACCTGGAATAAACCCTGGGCCACTGCTCCAGAGAGACAGAATACCAGTCTGTTCCTTCGCCTGCGAGCGCTGCTTCCACTTGGGCCAGACAGTTGACAACATAGTCAGGGGCGTTGGGGTGAGCATTCAGATAATCATGCGCGGTACGCATAATGACAACTCCTTTCGTATCGCTGAACCGTGACGCATGATTATAATAACACATATAGGCTATGTTGTAAATAGTTTAAGAAAAAATTTAGAGAAAATCAATCTCCACCCCAGACGCCGTCGGGCCGCATTAGCGCCATGGCGAGAAGCTGACAAAGCGGTTTGATGGCGTTTTCACGGGAAGGAAGCCAGTAGCCATCGGCTCCCAGATCTTTGTATTTTTGCTCTTCCTCTTTGGTAAGGTCTTCCTTCATGCTGGTGAGAGTGGTGATGGCATGTTTCAAAATCGGGATGCTTTCCGCCCCTGTGAGGGAATAGATGGAACGGATACCTTCAGATGTTTCATCCGCGTTGTTTTTGGAAGGAGGGAACACGCCTTTTTTATAGTACCACCTGGCATAGTTATAGGTGATATTGAGCCAGAGTTCGCGGCATCCTCCAACCATATACATTCCTCCGCGCATGAAATGCGGATTTTCAACTTCCAGAATTTCTTTGGTAACAGGGTCTTTCAGGTAGATATCGTAGCTCACAGCTTGTTTCCTCCTTTATAACGTCTGGGAACCAGTCAAACATCAGGCATATACGCCTGGTAAAGCTCCGGATCGGCGCAGGAAAAATCCTCGCAAACCATGTTTTTGCAGTTGGGACATGCGGAGTAAAAACTTACGGTATGATACTGGAAAGCAGTGGTATACTCTTCAGGGTCGGCTTCAAACTCACAGCCGCATTCCAGACAGGAAAAGACCTTTGGTTTACCGGGTTCGAGGTTAAGTCCGGGTTTCAGGATTTTCATTGATACCCTCCTTTCTGAAAACAGGTTTGGTCAGATTGGAAAATTAAATTTGTGCCGCTCCATTTCAATCGTATGAAGCGAGCTTTTAAGCGTTGGAAAGTCAAAAACATCAAGGGTGGAAAAACCATCGACAGGCCGAAGGAGCCAGTCAACGCACTCTTGTTCATTGTTCCAGATCTCTTCCCCTTCGTTGGAGTGTTGAAAGTTTTGAACAAATATCAAGAACTTTGCCAGATCCACGACGCTTGTCCCCTGAAGAATGGAGCGTGGAGAGGTATCTTTTGAGACAAAACAAAAAAGATGGGAACCTTTTCGGGAACCGGAACAAACCTTGTTTTTCAAACAGTCTTTGCACTTAAACATCTTTTTATTCCGCTTCCTCCTTTTGGTTTGTCGCAGATTTTTCTTCTTCGATATAACAAACGCTAGTACAAGTGGGACAATAAGCATAGGGCGGAAATATACCAGACCAGCGACGATCTTCTTCATCTATTTCAAAAACACAACCGCATCTGCCGCATGTGAGCGTTTTAGGCCAGTCGGATTCCAAAGGCAAACCGGGTTTTATGACTCTCATCAGTTTCTTCTCCTTGTTTATCCTTCATAATAATAAGGTTCGTTATCACAAAGAAAATCTTCGCAAACCATAGCTCCGCCACAAGTGCAGGTGGCATAAAAACTCAGTGCGCTATAACCGTTAGAGGAGGTGTATTCTCCAACGTCTGCTTCAAACTCACAGCCACATCTGAGACAGGAAAAAATTTTGGGTTGATCAGGATTGGGTTTGGGTCCAGGCTTCAGGATTTTCACCGGAGCCCTCCTTTCTGATTCCATAGCTGCAAAATCCATTTTTAGGGAATTGGATCAAGAGGTGAGAAGAGTAACGACAAAAGGTGGATTCAGAATCGGGAGGCAGTCCGCAGGGGTCTTCATACTTACAGTCACGGCAATGAACAACCTTGGTGACATCTTCTTCTGGAAAATGGCAGATTTCCCGCATAAGGTCGAAATCTTCAAGTTGTATATCGAAGAGATAGCACATAAGCCGTTCTTTGTCGATATATACGGGGGTTCTTTTGGGCATTTTTTTCACTCCTTATAATGTTGCGGTTTTTCACCGGTAACGAGTTTTGCGCCGCAATGCCTGCAATAATGATCTTTGGCGCTTATCTTTTGTAAACAATTCTCACAGGTTGTAAAAATCCGACCCGAAAATGGATCGGAGAATATTCTTTGCGGAGCGGAATAAACAATGGAGATTACTTTCTCTGTTGGTGCTGTTTCTATTTTCTGCAACATAAACTCCATCCCGGCGCAATAACTGTCGGGGTCCATTCCGTCAGGAACCGCTGAAGACACAACATCAAATTTTTCTGCATCTATATATCTGGGCATTTTACTCCTTTCCCTTGCGTTTTGATCGCCTACGCTCACTCAGTCACCTTTTCGCAACCTTCACAAAGTCTGTATCCAGATTCATAAACTGCTTCAGCGAGTTTTCTGAAGTTGATTTCGACATAATAACCCATAGGCAGGTTAAAAGTAAGGACGTTGTGTTTAGAATTTGGACACTCATGAGAAGGAATACATTTCACAGCGCCCGCATTTTCCAAAATGTTTGCAATAATCTTAATATCATCACAGCCCGTTTCTTCAAATTCTTTTTGATTGTAGAGGCGAACTGAGGCTTGCCTCCCGCAGCGCTCACACTTCCATTGTGGTTCGCACCCTTTATAGAACAGATCGTTCACGATGACGGCTTTGTGCTTCATGCGTTTTGGCTCCCTTGTATGGGTTTCATGGCTTTTTCGGCGGCTTCAAGAGCAGATCTCTTGTTATAGCTCTTCAATGACTTTTTCTACATCCTTTATAAACTCTTCTTCTGTTTTGCCCCATAAAGGAAGCATGCGGCGCACATCCGCGCGATACTCCTGGTTGATGTCGTCTGGGAAATGGCCAGCGCACGCGATATAAGTAACGACACCTTTATAGGGTTCCAATCCTTTTTTCAAACACTCATCACAAAAGGCATAGGATATCGGACCGTATGCACTGGCGGCGACGGTTCGTGCGGGATTCCCACAGACATCACACTCAATACCCAAACAGGAAATATCGAGGCTTTTAGAACACGCACTATTGCTTGACTGATCCTTTTTGCTCTCGTCTTCGTCTTCAAAGAACGTTCCGTAATCAAACCATTGATCTTCTATGATATTTCCGATGATCTTTATTGTATGCCCCAGACCTTTAAGGGCAACCCTGACATATTGGCCTTTCATATCAGAAAGATTGGAGACGCCAACGAGACTCTTGATTCTCATTATCAATTCCAGAACTTTTTCATTCACTTGGAAACAAAAGCCGGGGGCGTCCATGTAGCCTTCTCCGAGATAATAGCCACCATAATCAGTGCCCCATCCATCGCCTCTCAGGGTGAGACGCAACGTAAAGCAGTCGTGATCATCGAAGTCAAGAAAAACATCGGTAATTTTGGCGTTCCTGATTTGATAGCCTTCAGCCTCAAGAGTTTCAAGGGTGTATTTCTTCATTCTGTTGTTCTCCTTTCTGCTCTAAATCTAGTACTGCTTGTTTTAACCCTTCAAATCATAATTCTTCGATATAGGGAAAAGTTTTTAATACTCCGCAGCATGTTGCGCATAAATAACAAGACCACGGGGAATCGCCCGTGACCAGACTTTTTTCCATTTGGCTTCCAGACTTAAACTCCCTTCCACAGCCAAAACAGACATGAGGCTTTTTAATTTTCACAAGCGATCTTTCAACAATATCATACCCATTGATTGAGGCTGTCATTGATTTGGATTTTTCCCTGATGTATTCCCCTTTGCAAACACTTGCCAGAAGTTTCCTTGCCTCGCCGGCATAACCTGCCATTTCATCAATAAGCTCTTTCAGAGATTCGACTGTATGAAAACCATCGTAGTCAACTGCGATGTCGCATATGAGTTCGAGCAAATCATAAACACGCCTTAGCGCATGGCCGTTCATGTTATGTGATCACCGTCCATTTTCGCGCCGCAGTTGGGGCAGTAATTGTGCTTAAAGTCTTGCGGACAGCCGCAATTTGAACACCTGCATGTCCATTTTACATTAGGCAGAAGAATGTCTGCTTTTATGGGGAACCATTGTGCATGTGATATAGATGAAAAATGAACGGAAGGAATCTTGCCAATATCAATATCCTCGGTGCAATATCCAAAATACTCACCATTGGAAATAAGCTGCGCGTTCTCTAGCATTTCTGTGACAGCTTTTCGATCAATATAATCCATCCTTTCCTCCTTGTCTCAATTAAAATATTCTCATTTAAGCGCCGTTGGTTAGCGTTTTAAATCCATTTTTGAACCGCAATTTGGGCAATAGTGCATTCTATCAATATCATGCTTCCAAACATCGAAAGCGTGATCACAAATGCTGCATATCAAAGTATCTGGCCTGTCTGAGTGCATTGCCCATCTCCCATGCACCACCGGCGTAACGTCTTCTGATTTAGCTGTCCAAATGGCACAACTTGTCCTGTCGCAGTAGTTTTTATCACAACGGCAAGTTATTGCGCAATATTTATCCCGGTCGATGTAATCAGCCATGCTTTTCTCCTTTCATCTCTTCCCCTGCATCTTCACGTTTAGTAAACGCGGTTTTATCAAGCATAAAATCTTCATTGTCTTCCCTCATCTTTCTTAGCTTGCGAATTGTCCACTTGCGCAACTGTCGTTTGTCTTTCCCTTTAATTCTTTCTTTTGAGAATCTCCCATCGCCCTGAAATTTAATCCAGAATTTTTTCCAACGAAGATTATTCATTCTGTTTTCTCCTTAGCGCTTCCTCGGCGGCTTCACGGGTAAGTTTTTCAGCTACAGCGTCAGCAATGTAGCGGGTGACCGGGTTGTTGTGGTAATATAAAGTGTTCATAGCAGATTTTAGAGCGTTTTCACCATCGTCACTGGTCTGTTTTCTATCTGGCAGCACCACGCACCGCCCGTCCCTGTCGGCCTCCACCAGATCGCGGAGGCGGTCAAGGTCGTAGTCGTCGCCAAGGATGTCCTCAATGGCAGCTAGACGGTTTGTCATAGAATAAACGGTACAATCCGGCCTTACGACAGGCCACCCAGTTTTACAATCTTTTTCGGTTAACCGCTCCACGCTCACTCCTCCTTACTTTTTGCTATTTTCTCTAATTGCTCACGAATTTTCTTTAATTCTTCTTTCCCGCTCATATCTTTAAAACAAAGCATTAACCACAGAGTCAAAAAGATTAAAATCAAAACAGCTTCCACGCTCATACCTCCTTTGCAAAAATCGCACCAAAAATAAACAAACAAATAGCAATGGTCATACTATCAATCACATATAGATCGTTAAAGGTGCAAAACAAGCAATAAGCAACGATGGAAACACTAGACGAGATACATGCTCTTGATATTTTTTTAAAATTCATGCTCACTCATCCTTATTTTCTTTGATCTCCATCCTCTTTGAAAGTTCCCCGCCCAACCCTATTGCATAGGAATAAGCTAGCCAGGATAAGAAAGACGTTACGTAGCAAAATACAACGCAGAAGTTTGGCACAATAAACCATCCGTTTGCTTGCACTATGGAAAGTGCAATGCCAAGAAACATAAGGAAAACAATCACGTTCATTCCTCCTTCTTTCCACTCATTCTCATTGACCGTTCAATGATTTCTTTCTCAGTCGCATCTCGAATAGCGGTATAAAGTTCATCATCTGCGTTTTCGACGAAGTTTTCAATAATTAGATTAAAACCGTCCAAAAAAGTATATCCGCACCCCATATAATCCCCTGGCCGATTGATGTGTCTCCGGAACAGTTTTGGCACCCATTCTTTTGGTGGAGAGCAAAGGGCAATCAATTTTGCGCAAATTCTGACCGCCTCATCCCTCTTCCTCTCCGCCTTTTCCGCCCTAGCCTCTGCCGCCTCGGCGCGCTCCAGCAGGGCGGTGATAGCGCATGTAGCGTTCCATATCCAATCAGCAACTTTTGCAGGAGAAGAAAAGTCATGATTTTCAATCAGTTCCTTGTAGTCCATGTCAGTCCTCCTCTGCTGGCCTTCTGAACCATTCCAATGCAAAGTCATAGCATGGTACGCCGTCCTCGCATATCTCCATTATCATTTCAATGAGTTCTTTCGCCATTTCTTCATCACTCATAGCTCGGATGCGGTCAGCGTTGGTCATCGGAACGGCACTATGGCACACCTCTGGCTTGCACCTATACATATACTGTGATGAACTACAGTTGAAGCACTCACCTTCATGTTCAAATTTGCACTTCATGCCATCAGCCCCTCCATTCGCTTCTCCAGTTCGGCCCACGCTTCTGGGGTTTTTGGCCTTCCGCAGCGCTCGCAATCAACCAGATAGAGTTGCTCCTCGCAGTAATAGGCTTTAAGCTCCTCCCCGCAATTGTCGCATAACAGGTTCACGCCTGATGGTTTATATTCGCATCCGCTTTTTGCATCAAAAACGGCGTGGCATAGTTTATTAAAACGGGTTGCGCCTTTAGTTGTCATGATGGGCCTCTCCTTTATCAAAAAGGCTTAATTTACTTTCATCAGTTTCAATGAACAGAATATCGCTTTGATATTTTGTGTCTTTGTCATAAGCGCATATCCCATGACTCAGTCCTCGTGCTTGCGGACCAGTTAATTCAATAATGTCGCTTTTCTGGATTTTGTCTATAATATCTTCTCTGCTCCAGTCAGCGCCTACTAGTCCAAATCCTTGGTTATAAAACGTATGGATGCTGTCTCCTTGCGGCAAAACCGATATTGCCTCTTCTTTCGTCAAGTATTTTTTCACTTCAACCCCTCCCCTTTCTCCGTATCGCCCTGGTTCCTCTTATCCTTAATCTCCATCAGCGGACACCACCCCGGTTTGCCATATTTCCAGTTCCCGTTATAAAATTCCATTGGGCACTCAATCCCAACAACGCAGCATATCCTGTCTCCACCCCAAGAATCATGCTTGCTCAGTTTGCACACCTTGCAGGTCGATGGAATTTTCCTCATTTTGGTCTTTGCAACGATCACTTCAACCCCTCCAATTCCTCCGGTAAAAATTTTTTGAAAGATATAATTTGTGGATAGTTCCCCAAAAGATCTGAAACAATGTAATCCATTTTCCCCTCCTTGTTTTTTTTGCATAAACAGACTGTGGGCAGAATCTTGTTTTTCTGAAAAGGCGGCGCAGCCTGACAATAACTGCGCCGCCGGAGAAAAATCAGAGAGCGTCCAGCATTTTGGAAAGCTCTTCGATGGACTTGGAATGGAGCTCTTCGTCCTGTTTGGAGGAAATGATCTCCATGATGCGCTGCCTTTTCTGAGCGTTTTCGCTTGCGAGGCGCCGCGTTTCAGCTTCGGCCAGTTTTACGGAGACAATATGCTTGACAATGGCAATCTGTGTTTCAAGCTGCTGGGAGGCGGGGTTTTTGGTTTGCAAAAGGCTCTCTTCGCTGGATTGCTTGACCTGGGCGTTCAAAGCCTTGAAAACAAGATCCAGATTCTGAACACTGAGATCCCACAGATCTTCCGTGTTGATGCTTCCGTGAAAAGGAAAGCGGTATTTGCGGCGAGACGCGGTTTCAAACATGGTTTCTACAGACATGATAAAGCCTCCTTAAAATTTGATTTTGAGTATGCGCTTGGTAGCGCCGGTGACACGAACAACAAGGGAATCATTACTGCCAACACAGAACCCAACGCCGGAAAGCTGTTCACCGGAAGATTCGATGCGAAGCTGGCTTCCCAGTGCTTCAAAAACCCGCTTGTGTTCCATGAGGTCGTTCACAAGGAATTCATTATAAAAACCATTCGGGTTTTCAGGATTGACGCAGTTTTTGAGCATGAAGAACCAGTGCTTATGGCCGATACCATTTTGTCCGTCCCAATAGTTGGGAGAACAGAGAAGCGCAGAGACCGGAGCAAAACGATTGGTAGGGAGCCCCCAGATGTCGCGGCTTTGAACATTGGCATTGAGAGCAGGAGACAGGGTGAACTTTCCGTTTTGATCAAGCTCAACGGTAGCGACTTCTACGATTTCGTCATGCTGAAGAGCGCGTGGGTAGCAGAAAGAGTGGATCTGTCCGTTAAATTCGATCTCTGCCCTGAATCCGGAAGTTCCGCCGCGATAGCAAAAACAATGCACATAAAACCTGTATTTTCCACACCGCATATCATTTACGCTGGGCCAGGTGATGTTTTCTACGGCAGGGGACCCCTTGCCAGGATGGATGATATCTACATCAAGCTGTCCTTTGGAGGGAGAATGGTGCTTTGCGCCAAAATAAATGTGCATACCATTCGGTCCGGAACAGTGGGCGTCGAAATCGTTGGGGTTATAGTCTTCGCCATCGTTCCACTGAATGGAGAAGCGAAGCGCCCCGTCAATTTTTCCGCCGGCTTTTTGGACGTTGGAGCGGATATCGCTGTCGGCAAGATTGCCGGAATAAGCCCATCCAAACGGGTTTCCCCACTTGAACATGGGTTTTGCGGCGTCGTTTTTGGGGGCGGTAAGAGAAACCATATGGGGCGCGTGCTGGTTTTCCATGTAGACCTCCACCTGGCGCGCAGAAGGAAGGACGCTGGAAACAAAGTCGTCCATGGTAATTTCCTGCACACGGTCAAAAGTCTGGGGAACGCTCACGGACTGACGGGACAGAGCGTCGAACGCTGATCCGCCCCGGAGGGAAGACGACAGATCGCGGTCGCAGAAAAGAACGTTGTTGACAGAAAGGTCATCAAGAGTGGCGAAACGACGCTCAAGGGAATCCAGATAACCGAGCTCTTCAATTTTGCGACGGGCTTGTTCCACCATCTTCTGGGTAAAGATAGCCTTGGGCCGCTTGTAATTGGCGGGAGCCACAATGGCCTCGTACCTGGAAACCGCCGTATTCAGATCCATACCCGAAGAAAGATCGGCGAGCAACGTGCCAATACTGTGATTGCGAATACGACCGATTACCGGACCGACATAAGGCGCTCTTTCCCAGGCATAAAGCTCCTTTTCCTCAGTGGTGCGGAGGAGATCGAAAACCTGCTTGTGCGCTTTGAAATCCCTCAGATTCTTTTCCCATTCTTCCCCACGGTAAAGCGATTTCTGAGCGATCAACTCCAGAACGGTATCAAGGCTCTCCATGGAAAACTCGGACAGAGAGCGGAAGAATACATTTCGCGTATCCCTCATGGAAGCCTGAAAAGCAGATTTTTCAATACCGTGCGCAGGGGAAAGAAGCGAGGAGGGGATTGCGAGAGAAAAATGATTCCAGGTATGGATGGAGCCGTCTTCACACCGTTCGAGAGACATGGCAGTTCCAACGGTGCTGGAGTCTGCATAATAGACATTTGCAATCGGCTTGGATTTGACATAGGCGGACAGAGCGGTTGTCACAGGAGAGAATACGGGATCGGTAATATCAAGATCCCAAAGCGAAGTAACAACGCCGCTCCTGATGGAAACCAGATTTCCAACCGACCTGATGAAGTGGCGGCAGCAGGAGCAGTCGTACTCACGGCGCTTTCTGAAAACAGGATTGGAACCCTCCGGGAAAGAATTGAGATAAACATCCCAGAGTATATCGGGGTCCGTGTCGGTCTGGTACAGATAATCCGGTGTGTTGTTTTTAAGCATAGAACCAAAATGACTACGCAGAGCAGAAGCAAAATCCTGAAAATTCATACAATCTCCTCCAACAAAAAGATTGGGTTACGGAATTACTGATTCGGGAGAGCCTTGGTAGGAATCTCGTTTCCAAGGAAAAGGGTGATATCTGTTCCCTCGGGAATGAAATAAACCTTATCGCTTTCGCCCAGCATGTCCTTGAGCAGTTCCAGACGCTTGAGCTCATAAGCCTCTTTGCTTTCCTCATAGACCTTGGCGTTTTCTTCGGCGACCAGATTGTTTCGGCGGGCTTTTTCAAGATCAATTTCAGTCTGGGCCTTTTCCTGTTCAAGCTGCTTTTCCAGCTGCTGGGCACGCTGCTGGGCGAGTTCGATCTCAATAGCGGCAGTGGACTTTTCCTGCATTTTGGACTGATAGACAGGATCTACGCTGATGTTGTTTACGCCGAAATCAATAAGCTGGATGCCGCAGTTGTCAAGTTCAGCAGACAACAAGAATTCAATGTTTTCCTGGAGTGTTGTACGGTTTTTGTCGCTTTCAGCGATACCGAGCATTTCATCAAGGGTCATCTGGGTGGATACCTGCTTGACAATGCGCGGAATACGGGAGCGGACAAGCTGGTCGAGCTGCTCATCATCGCGGGCAGCTGCGTTGTATTCCTTCCACATCTTACGGACACTTGCTTCATCGCTCTTTCTGGCATAGGTTGCGGACGCAGTGAAACCAACAACCTGCTTGTCGGATGTCCATACATCAGCATCTTCCCAGACAAGGGTATGGGATGCGGTGTCAATACAGGTAAGACCCGCATACCAACCGAGATTGGTATATCGACCGGAGCCAACAACCTCACTGATGGTAACTCCGTCGTCCATTTTCAGACCGATCTGGTTGGAACCGACCTGTTTGTTGTAATAACAGGCGGTGGTGGAAATAAGGGTGAGAACAAGAAGGGGCGCCAGAAGAAAAACCTTTTTCATTGCAAAAACTCCTTTCATTTATGAAACCAGTGGACAATTTTTTTCAGAACATTGATATCGGTCAGTCTGAAAAGAACAACCACAATGGCGGCGAACAACAGGATAAAAAAGATCAGATCATCAATACCACTTCCAAGCGGCAACAGGAAAACAACCAGGGAGCGCGTCGGGGGAAAAATCATCAGAAAAAGTAAGGCCGCAAGCACAATTACGGCCTTACACCAGTTACTGATTTTGTTTTGCAAGCTATCACCCCATAGAATTATTGAGAACGAAAAATGATAACATAGCCTTATCTTCTAAAGAAAATCACACTCCTGTCTTTTGGGCACAAGGGGGCAGCAAGGGATCTGTACGAACCGGGGCGGGGCCCCAGCGCCCGTCGCCGCTGGTGGAATAGTAATCACAGGAAGTGGAAAAATCCATTGCGACAGACGATTTAGAAGTTTTCTGCCTAAACGGACACCGTGGCGTTGTGCAGGTTTTGCTTAAACAGGTTTCAGACACGGACTTTCGGGACATGGCTCCTCCTGATGAAGATAGTATACATAAAAAAGCTATGTTGTAAATACATTTTTAGAAAAATCAGGTGATATGGAAAAATTCCCTGTAATCAAAGGAAAAGGAATAGCACCACCCGCCCGTGCCACGATTCAGGGTAAGCACGATCGGAAGAGAGATTTTCCCGTAATTGACGATCAGAAACTCCTGCAAGGAGGACAGATCCATCATGGATTTGGATTCATTGAATCGGTTGATTTCACCGTCGTCCGACACAGACTGAAGCCAGCGGGTAAGGCAGAAGGTATCACGCTGCGGAATGCGGCAAAGATCATAGATTACATCTTCAACACGAGTGAAGAAAAGACGGACAGGCCGGTCTTTCGGGAAATCCGGAAGCACGACGCCGGAATGGGGATCTCCGTCTGCAAAACGAAGAAGAGCATAAGCGCCGCCAATTGAGGGAGAAGCAAGAACATTTCCGGTAGAAGTAACAGCATTGAAGCGGGCGTCATAGGTCATGGAAAAGTCCCCTTTCATATAAAATGGTTAATCTGCATCGTCGAGCTGCCTGAGAAGGGCCTCGCAGTCGTCTCGCATTTTCTGGCGGATGGTATGTAAAGACTCTGGGTCTTCTCCGCTGATTGCGGCCAGATCAGAAACAGCGCCAGCGGCAAGGGAGATTCCGGTATGCCAGGCAAGCTCCGCCTGTTGAGCGGCAGTCTTGCCGTCAAGCTGTTTTTGCAGACGGGCGTTGTCCTGTTTCAGCAGATTGGCGCTGTTGCGGGACTGGACAAGGTTTTCGGTGAGATCCCGGTTCAGATCCTCCAGATCCTTCATTTCCTGCGGACGGTCTGCTAGGGCAGCCTTGGTAGTGGACAGCTCCTTGCGCATATCCATAGCTTCCCTGCGAAGGCGACTCGCGTCCTGATCGCTCTGCTGTTTCGCGGCTTCAGCGGCGGCGAGCTTGTCTTTGATTTCCTGCACGATAGCGTCACGCCGCTGATATTCGGATTCCATTCCCTCCTTGATGCCGGCCTCAATGAATCTCTGATTCCGGTTTTTAAAAACCGGCAGCCGGAGAAGGGAGTCCATAAGGTCGCGCTGTTCCAGTTCGCTGAGGTTGCGGGCAAGGACATAGGCGATATTGCGGGGCACAATGTTTTCCTCCAGAATATCGGCAAGGCCGGGGATGATATTAGTGAGGGATTTGATGCGGGTATATTGTGCTTCGGAGATGCCAAGGGACTGGGCGAGTTCCTTTCTGGTGCTGGGTGGATCATCTTCGGGTGAGCAATGCTCATTTGAGCATTGCTTTTTGGTAGTATCGCCTCCTTTTCCTTGCTTGATATTATACAATCTCTCCAATTCTTTGATGATTCTGGCCTGTTTGAATTGGCTTTGGTTCAGCGTGCCACGCTGGCGGATGTTTGTTTCGATCAGCGCACGAAGAGCGTCATCATCATCTTTGAAGCGGCATTCGATAACAGGGATACTCGTCATTTCCAGCTCCATGGCGGCACGCCAACGCTGGTGGCCTGAAATGATCAGGCGTCCGTCGGTTACGAGCAGGGGAGTGAGCACGCCGTTTTCGCGGATGGACTGAACAAAGTCCGACCATTTGTCCCCGGTGATATCATCAAAAAAATCAAGGTTGCGCGGGTGGGGCGTAAGGATTCTGGGGTCTACAAGGAACTGTTTTCCTCCGGTATAAAGGCTGGAAATGGCCCGTGGAGAAGTCCGCGCGGGAAGTACGGAAGCGACCACCTGAGACTGCATTTAGTTCCGCTCCTTTCTTAAAAAAGGGTACACAAAAACCACCATACGCCAGTGATTGACGAATACGGTGGCTTCTGGTATACTGAATACCACCAGATTCGCAGGGGCTGTGAAGGGTCGCTGATGTCTGGTGCTTACCGGAGAGTGTTGCAGCACTCTCCGGTTTTTTTCGTTGCGGGTATATCATAGCATGGGACTAACAGGAAGTCAAGAAGAAATGCGAACATGTGTTTGCGTAGCGAATGCCTGCAAAGTTATTGAACAAACCCCGTTCCTTTCATAATCAGGATTAAAACGACGCAAACGGCGATAATCAAAAAACCTTGCACCCAAAATTTTGAATCATCATATCGACCATGCTGATCCCGGTATCGCTTATAGGCGCTCCAGTTCTGAAGCTCTTTTGGGAGGTATTTCCCAGTCACGGGGTCTTTTTTATGGAACTCAACAATCCACTTTTCATCCTGATCGCGCTGATACTGCTCTTTGTTGGCGTCCGCTTCGCGCATGTCCTTGACCATATCTTCCCATGTTGCTCCCGGGTATCCCCATCCTGGCAGAGTCAGGCGGTATTTGCCGATCTCTTCATAAGGATCTCCCCATTCCTTGTTCCACCCGACCCATGAAAGATGATTCTGCATTCTATTCGGAGCCATCTCTTTAAGCCACTCGCTCTTTGTGCAGTAAATCCAGGTGCCGTTTTTGCCAACCGAGAAAAGAAGGGAGCTGTACCACCCAATTGCGCCATCAGGGCCGGCCTGACTCCTTGCGGCTTCGTATGAGCGGTTGGTAAGAGCGCGGCTTGCCTGAAGATCCAGTTTGTGCAGTTCCTCCATGTTTTTCTTGAATTGATCTTTCTGGTACTCCTTCGCCATAAGGGAAACACCAGCCATTATACCGGTCTTGATAGGATTGTCAGCCATATAAACGACTCCTTTTGGTTTGTTTTTTTATTTCGGATAAGGAACACGGGTTATACGGACGCCGCTTCTTTAATTCTTTCGCGCGCATTTTCCAACGCTTCTGCGGCATCGTTCAGAGCGTCCGCAGCGTTTTCAAAGGCTTCACCGCGATAGGAATATTGCAGGTTTTCAGGCATGTTGTCGAACTTATCCTGTTCCTCGTCGCGGACTTCCTCGACATACTCTGTAATTGAAGCCAACTGATCTGCGATTTCACGAAGCCTGGATCGTGTTGCTTTATTCATTGGATTCCTCCTTTTTGCCGGCGCGGAAGCAGCCTGGCAATATACTATAGTATACCATAAACGGAAAATCAAGACAAAGAGCCATAGGCGAGAAAATACACTCCTTTTGAATAACGCTCATCAAACCAGTGCCAGATATCAAAGCGATAGGTGCCCGCTGGGAAATCCAGAAAGGGCTCTTCAATTTCATCCAGATCATTGATAGCAGTGTCTCCAAAAGCATCCCAAAGCTGCTCCAGATCAGGATCGGTAAAGGAACTATCGCTATCGAGCTCCATTAGATATCCTGTGCATGAACAATGGGGGCATTGCCCATCTTCTTTTGTTTCGTTTGGATTGCCAATCCAGTTGCATTGCAAACAACGGACAAACACAATCAACACCTCCGTCTCGTATCACAAGGGAACATCAATATCAACGGAAAATGAAATATTGCATTCCGGGCAGAACACTTCCGGCTGATCATGGGTATCATAAAGGTTGCCGCATCTTGGACAGACAGCCCACAAACCATCCCGAAGATTTTCGTCAATAACGATTTCCGGGTGCTGCCAGTCTACGGAATCAAACAATTGAGCGGCAAGATCCTCTTTCCCACCGCAGAGAACAAGAAAATCATTGTGGGTGTAAAAATCATCATCGCCTGAAACATTTTCAGGGATATAACAGACCTCGTTCCGCAAAGAAGGGTCGTTGAAAACTTCCGGGCTTTTAAAATAGGAAATATACATATAAGCCTCCTGAGTTGTTTTCTAAATCATCTCAATGTCACCTTCGTGGGCGACGCGATGAAAATACTCGCGGAGTTCTTTCTCTGTCAAACGAATAAGGCAGGCGGGTTCATACGAGCGGCAATCATCCCAGAACCGTGCAATAAGAGTTCCGTTTTCGGATCCCAAAACCCCACAGGAAAAACGCGCGATAAGAATTCGATATTTTTCACTTTCGACATACAGAGAAATGCCACAGTCGTCGGGAGCGCCGCCGTCCAGGACGGCAACCAAATCACCAAAATACATGGGCATTCTCAGAGCGTTTTTCTCCATATCATTCATCCTCGCTTTCTCAATGTTCTTTCCAGAGGCACACACCATCCCGTTGCAGTATTGCGCGGAACACAACATTGGCGTCGATGCAGTTTGCGTTTACGGCTCGGTTTCTGAACGCTCTGGACAGGGAGGGGGAAGAGTCTATCACATAAACCTCTGAAATGGAAGGGCACTCGTTTCGGAGGGTAGAACACTCAAACATAAGGTAGTCAATGGAAATCACGGGAATGCGGTGCCAGCGCACCAGTTTGTATTCGTTGTCAAGACCATAGATCCAGGTGTAGTTGGTTGCCATATTGTTTTTCTCCTTTTCTGTTTTTCTTTTTCACATTTTTTCTTTGTCATGGACGGGATGAAGCGATCCACCATTGCGATAATGGTTGTCAAACAAATACTCCTCGAAGGTTCTTTCATCGCTTGGAACCATATCGAGGAGTGATTGATATTGATGTTTGATTTCTTTCAGGGTGAAAAGCCGGTGGGGGAAACATTCGTCGTAATAATAATCCGCCTGTGCCATGGAAACAGGATCGCCGCGAGGATGTCGTGGCATGTTTATTCTTCCTCCTTGTGCCAGTGCAGTCCACGGGCTTTATACAGGGGAATCCAATGCTCACTGTAAAAATCATAACCGGCGCCGTCGATTCCAAAGACGTATTCATAGTCTTCCTGCTCATAGATACGAAATCCACAGTCCGCCATGGCTTGCAGACCACCATGTTCCTCAAGCCACCAGTTGTCAACAGAATCCCCGAATGCCCATAAAGTACCCCACATAGGCAAGAAATCGTCATGCTGAACATCAAATTCACCGGATTCAAGAACACAGGTTGTGCCATCATCCAGTTCGATGGTGTACAGATCATCTTCACGCCGGATGATTTCTCCTTCGTTTTCACCAGCAGGGGGATTATAGACATATACGCGGTCTCCGACTGCGGGAGGGGTGATTTCCTGAAGCTCATCGGGGTTGATTTTCAGAAGTTTTTCGAGGATCGAGGATGGAATGGCGCTGAATTCGCGTACCCAAGCTTGGGCGGCTTCTTTGATGGTATCGTATTTCATCTTGGGGAAACCTCCTATAAAAAATCAAACAGGAATATCGTTAAGAGTGTTGACATCAAAATAGGCGTAAGTCCTTTTAGGTCCGCCAGGATACTTTCGGCTGAGCTTGCTCACTTTATAGCACGAGTGTTCTTCGCCAGTAAAATCCTTAATGCGGTAAGTTCCCTTCAAAAGGCGCATGGTGCTAAGGGACTCGCCGAAAAAAGCGAGCGTGTCACTGTCGAACCAATGACCATTCGGGTGGGTACGAAGATAGGCGTTTCGCAAGTCGTAGATGTCCTTGATCTGAAACTGTGTAGTTGTCATTTCGCAGGCTCCTTTCCTTCACCACGATATGGACTGGGGAGGCGGGAAGACGATGTCGGCGTAGCAGGTCTCAGAATTGTCCCCTTGATAGTAGGTAAACCAGAGATCTTCATATCCTTCCCCGGCGCCGTACAGCTGGAAAACTGCGCGGGGAAACAGCTGGGCAATCTCGGAAAGGTCCTCGTCATGCTCATACCAGTGACATTCCCCGGCGGAATCAAAAAACTGGATTTCTTCCTCCGGATCATATTCACCGGGCACGAACGCATAACCGATCAGTCTTCGATTGTTTAGTTCATCCACAAGACGGACCCATTCTTCTTTGGAGACGATATGTTTTACCCTGAGAGAGTAGCAGGTATTGTAACCCATAATCATGCTCCTTTCTTAATCGTTGCATGCAAAACGGGCGCCAAACATGTGATAGGCGTCCGTTTTTTTCATGGTGACTTTTTCAAGTTTTTCGATGGGGGCATTGATGTGCCGGCATTCTGACAAAGTGAGGAGTTCATTGGCGATCAGGTAGTATCCGTTTGGAATGCGCGGAGAGACGTTCGGGCGGTAGCAGGGCGCATCTTGTAAAGAGGGAGGAACTTTGTAATAGACCATACCAAAGACCACATCCTTACAGAGAAGCAGTCGGAGCATTTCCCCGACTGTATGACTTGACATATTCAGCGGCGCAGGCATAGATGAAGCGCGAGCAGGCAAGTGTGTTTTCGGCTTTTCTCGATTCTTCAATGGCTTTATTAAGATTGAGCTGGGCATCCTTGCAGACCTGCTCAGCATTTTTCATGTTCTCCTGAGCCTCGGAAAGAACCCGACGGGCCTGATTAACCAGTTCGGAAAGTTTCCTGGCATGAGCCATGCGCTCTTCATGGCGCTTCACGATAGCGTGCGCCTTTTCCAGATAACAGGATTCGGGAGAAAAATCCCGGACAGCAGGCGTGGCCTTAATGGTATTGTTGTTTTCCTGTTTAACCGATTCCGCATAATTTTCCCTGACTGTTTCCCGTGCGGCTCGGCTGGCCTGTTCCTGTTTGCGGATTGCAAGCGTCAGTTTTTTGGGTTGAAGGCCGATATACCGTAAAACTGTGTTGTAATTAAAGCCGGTTTTGCGGGCAATCTCCGCGTTCGTCAGGCCAGCGTTGCGAAGTTCCATAAAAACCTTGGGATCGGGATGGTAGATGGCATTGGAGGAAGTTTTGACAGTGTTTACGGAATACATCATTTTTCATTTCTCCTTTTGTTTTTTTCTTCACTTGTTTTTGGGATTCAGGAATTGGATTTGTGTTTGTGTACTTTAATCCTCGGGGCGGAAGTCAGACAAAAGTCTTCTTTCTGCGTAGTCTTCGATTTCGAGAAGATAATTGTCATTTTCCGGATCAAACTGTTTTTCAAAATCAAGGGCGAATTGTACAACGGAATTAAAAAGAACGCGGCTGTCATCGGCCGCGATCTCGTTGGAATCAAGCAGGCGTGTTGCCACGCAGGTGATTTCAAAGATGTTTTCAAAGATATTTTCAATGAACGTCAGTGCCTTTCCCTGTGGAGAAAGGTCCATTGAGGGAAATAAATTTTGGGGGAATACCTCGGCAAGAGTTCCGCCATGTTGTTCCATGCAGTCAGACAGGTACTGCTGAAAATTTTTTTCCGCAGGATCAATGCTCCCATCAGCGACCTGTTTTCCATACTCTTGTTTGATCTGGTCTTCGCTGATCAACTGATCCGGATACCGCTGATCAATAAACCAGTGGTATTGGTTTTTGTTCATGATTTTTCCTCCTTTTTTCCTTCAGGTATGTACTGAATAGCGGTAGTAATTACGTTCTACGCCATCCTTGCCAACCACTTTACCATAGTCACTCAGACACAATCCGCCAGCGATTCCGCCTTCTTCCTTGAAGTAAAAGTCGTCACCCCAATCATGGTACAGAGTGACGCTTTTCGAGCCTTTCCATTTGAATGAATCACGAAGAGCCTTGCTCAAAGCACGACGCTTGAGCGGAGAGGAGAGAACCTCGCTTTTAACATGGGGGCATATGATTCTTGGGAACGTGGCATCAGGATGATAAAGAAAACGCAAAGGGGTATCCGGTGACTCCAGAAACTTTAAAAGCGTGGGCGCGTCGATTCGGAACGAGTACATAACATAGTTGTCTGTAAATGTTTTGTAGATGAACAGTTCAAAAACAGCGATGTTGTTATCATCTTCTCCGCTTCGGTTTTCAAGCCGTACCGCAAGGCGGGATTCAAAATTGGTGCAATAGAAAGCACTGTTGTTATGGTCAACACGGACGTGTGTCAGCCAATCCTGTAAATCCTTTCGGGAAAACCAGAAATCAAATGAAGTTTTTGTCATTTTTCTATTTTTGATAACCAGAGAAATAAATCCTAGACCACGCACTTTTTCCATGCGAACAAGAAGAACATTAGGATCATAGTTCATAATAAATCTCCTTTCATGGATTGGCTTATTTTTGCTCCCATTTCACAGGGCTTTGGATAGTATGATCTTTGCGATTGATACAGATGGCTTCATCATATAAAAGGACGGGGTTTAATGTTTGGAAATGCTTTGGCAAAATTACAAAGGCATTGTCGTAGACCGTCACGCTGGCGCTGTCGTAGGCCCTCACGCTGGCGCTGTCGTAGGCCGTCACACTTGCGCTGTCGTAGGCCGTCACACTTGCGCTGTCACAGGCCGCTACACTTGCGCTGCTGCAGGCCATCACGTTGGCCCTGTCGCAGGCCGTCACACTAGCCCTGTCGCAGGCCGTCACGTTGGCGCTATTGTGGGCTTTCACACTGGCATTGCCGAAGGCTGTCACACAGGCATTGTCGTAGACCGTCACGCTGGCGCTGTCGTAGGCCCTCACGCTGGCATTGTCGTAAGCCGTCACGCTGGCGCTGTCGTAGGCCGTCACACTTGCGCTGTCACAGGCCGTTACGTTGGCGCTGCCGTAGGCCGTCACTCTGGCGCTGTCACAGGCCGTCACGTTGGCGCTGCCGTAGACGTACCAAATGCCATCTCTCACAATATGCGCTCCATTGCGCAAAATATGAATGTCGCACCATGCCTTTACAGCGGCTTTGATGCGCGGGAGGTAATCATTTTTGTCCCACCAGTCCGGCAACACATCCTGATCGACGTTTAGTTTCCATTCGTCAACATCAGTGGTTTTATCGCCATCTTCAGGAACCAATTCTACACGCACAAAAACTTTGCCTGCATGCGCAAAATCGTCTTTGATATGGAGCTCCTCCAGCATTTTGTTGTGACTGTCATAGTCGGGGACGAATACACGATCCTTCAGGCAGATTGCAGATTTGAATCGACACATTGTTTTATACTCCTTTACTTGGTTATTTTTATAAAATTCAGCAAGGAATCAACATCAATGGTTCCATTGCTGTTTGTTTTACATCCGCAGTTGCAGAGCGCCTGGAAAGCTGCTTCCAATGCACACGATCCACAGGGCGATCTGGCGGGGCGATCGCGGAAAGTTATTGGGGCGCCAAATTGCAAAACCACAGCGGCCAATGCTTCAGCTGCGCTTTCCAATTGTTCGATATGCGCCTGTGTGATTTCATTGATTGTAAGATGTCTCATGTGTCACACCATCTTCCTTAGATCAGAGAGATAGACCCGATTTCCACCGGATAGAAAATAAAGCTCTTTTCCTCTTTTTTTAACAAGAGTTCTTCGGATCTTGTTGTCGTTGCCCAGCTTATGGACAGCAAAAATATCCCCGCCGGGTTCCCGTTCAAACCCAAAAAGATAAACGGAAACAGTCGAGGTGACAGGATAATATGCTTTAGGAGAAAGTAGCATAATAGTCCTCCTTTGCTATTCTCAAATAGCCCAATATGTTTGAGTGATTTCATAATATCACGTTGTTTGAAAAATTACAAGCTATGAAATAAAAATTATAGGGAAGAAAGATAACCGGCGGGAAGGTCGTAAACACCTTCCCAGCCGGCGATCTCCACAAAAGCGAGGTCATAGACGATAGAATTGATTTTTGTGGAACTGCGGGCATAACGGACTCCGCAACCGAAGGCAAAAAGACAGGCCAGAACACCCGCAATGAAAAGAACCACCGGCTTGCGGATGAAATTGAAAAAATCCTGTTCAGTGATGATGCGGGTTTTCATTTTGTTCCCTCCATTAAGATTTTTTAACCGTTCCAAGCGTTTCTGAGTAAGTGTCGATGTATCTTTCCAAAAGCGACGCCGCCTCCTCTTCGTTTTCCGGAACATCTTCACCGAATATCACGCCGTCCCCGTCCTCAAACTCATCCTCCAGATCATGGACAAAAACGGCTTTTTGTCTGGTTGTATCACCAATACTGACAGCAATTGCGGTGCATGGTGCGAACGCTACTTCATGGCCGTTGATTTTAAAAATTTTCATCATTTTGTTTTCTTCGTCGCACTCGCCAGGTTCGCAATACAGGGCGTAGTCGATTTCTTTCATGAGCGGCACTCTCCTTTGGCAT
>ERZ1643251.820-NODE-820-length-39771-cov-5.640976_pt1 | contig 39771 bp, 40 predicted proteins | sample MGYA00579261_ERZ1643251 | MGnify/ENA primary metagenome ERZ1643251 (study PRJEB29033, sample SAMEA4952267) | chicken gut metagenome | biome: Broiler Chicken; feature: Gastrointestinal Tract; material: Caecum | place: Ireland | collected 2018 | study: Broiler... | reverse complement strand
CCCGGAGTAAGAAAGGCATCCTGGTAAGCTCCGACCGGATTTCCGGTTGGCAGCCGACTAAATTATCAGTAATAAAAATCGCTCCAATCTTGCCGGAAGGAAGCGTCAGCTTAACCACCGGCTGCAGGCCGCGTACTGCGGCAGCAAGGGTTATAGCGTACTTGCATAAAGGAGGATAATAAAATGCAAATTTCAGACGTAATCGCTGATATGCTCACGCGTATCAGAAACGCAAACGATGCTAAGCATCAGACTGTAGACGTTCCGGCGTCCAACATGAAGAAGGCGATTGCCGACATCCTTTTGTCCGAGGGCTATATCAAGTCCTATCAGGTCATTGAGGACGGCAAGCAGGGAATCATTCGCATCACGCTTAAGTACGGACAGGGCAAGTCGAAGATCATCAAGGGTCTGCGCAGAGTTTCCAAGCCCGGTCTCCGTATCTACGCCAACTGCGAGGATATGCCGCGCGTCATGAACGGACTCGGTATCGCAATCATTTCTACCTCCAAGGGCATCATGACCGACAAGGCGGCTCGCGAGAGCCATGTCGGCGGTGAAGTTCTCGCCTTTGCATGGTAATCGGCAGGAGGAGATAATAATGTCAAGAATTGGAAAGAAGCCGATCGCCGTTCCCGCTGGCGTTGACGTGAAGCTCGGCGAAGGCAATACTCTGACCGTCAAGGGACCGAAGGGTACTCTTGTACAGTCGTTCAGCCCCAGAATGTCGATAACTGTCGATAACGGTACTATCAATGTCGCTCGTCCGACAGACGAGAAGGAGGACCGCGCGATTCACGGTCTGACCCGTACACTTATCAACAATATGGTCGTTGGTGTAACAAACGGCTATTCGAAAAAACTCGAGATCAACGGCGTTGGCTACAGAGCTCAGAAGAGCGGCAAGACGCTCACTCTGAACCTCGGCTACTCGCACACAATAACGTTCGACGAGTTCGACGACATCAAATTCGACGTTCCGTCGCAGACTGAAATTATTGTCAGCGGCATCAACAAGCAGACTGTCGGTCAGATAGCGGCTCAGATCCGCGAAAAGAGACCGCCCGAGCCCTACCTCGGCAAGGGTATCAAGTATGAGGGCGAGCATATTCGCCGTAAAGCCGGAAAGACCGGTAAATAATGAAAGGAGTGGACTTGCATGGTATCGAGAAAGGACAGTAATATACAGCGCCTTAAGAGACATAAGAGAGTCAGAGCCAAGATCTCCGGCACTGAAGCTCGTCCGCGTCTCTGTGTATATCGTTCACTTAATAACATCCAGGCACAGGTCATTGATGATGTTAAAGGCGTAACGCTTGCATCCGCTTCCTCCCTTGAGAAGGATTTCGGTAATGGCGGCAACAAGGAAGCTGCGCGCAAGGTTGGCAAGCTGATTGCCGAGCGCGCAGTCGCAAAGGGTATCTCCGAAGTCGTTTTCGACAGAGGCGGATACGTTTACCACGGTCGTGTATTGGAGCTTGCAGAGGGCGCAAGAGAAGGCGGACTCAAGTTCTAAGTCCGCAAAGCCGAAATATATAGTTGAAATTTCGGCTAAGACCAGTTTATACACGGTTTGAATGTTTAATCATCCAAATTTTAATTAACTGAGAGGAAAACGGGTAACAATCTATAAGGTTGTTATAAAATCCCGTGTGGCAAACAAAATGGCAAAACAGAAATTTGATCCGTCGACCCTCGACCTTTCGGAAACTCCAGTCGCAATCAAGCGCGTTTCCAAGACGGTTAAGGGCGGACGTATTATGAGATTTACCGCGCTGATGGTTGTCGGCGACGGCAATGGTCACGTAGGCTATGGTCTCGGCAAGGCAGCCGAGGTTCCGGACGCTATCCGCAAGGGTATCGAGGACGCAAAGAAGAATATGATCGAGGTCTCGCTCAAGGGAAGCACGATCCCGCACGAAGTACTCGGCGAGTACGGCGCGGGCAAGGTTCTTCTGAAGCCGGCCGCACCCGGTACCGGCGTTATCGCGGGCGGCGCGGTTCGTGCCGTAGTTGAGAAAGCCGGAATCAAGAATATCCGTACCAAGTGCCTGCGTTCGAACAACCCGGTAAACGTAATCAAAGCTACGTTTGAGGGACTCAAGACGCTTCGCAACGCTGAGGAAGTCGCACAGATGCGCGGACTCAGCCGTGAAGCCGTCACGAAATAAGGAGGCTTTATAAGATGGCAAACGTAAAGGTAACACTTGTAAAGAGCCTTATCGGCGCAAAGCCCAACCAGAAGGCTACGGCGGCTTCGCTCGGACTCAAAAGAGTAGGCGATTCGATAATCCATGCCGATGATGCGGTCCTCGGCGGCAAGGTTAAGGTTATTTCTCACCTTGTAAAGAAGGAAAACGTCTAAAAAGGCTTAAAAAATTCAGTATAAGGAGGAAAAACCTATGAAGCTCCATGAACTTTCACCCGCTGAAGGCTCGGTCAAAAACAACTGGCGCCGCGGCAGAGGCACCGGTTCCGGAAACGGCAAGACTGCCGGCAAGGGACACAAGGGTCAGAACGCTCGTTCCGGCGGTGGTGTCAGAATCGGATTCGAAGGCGGTCAGCTCCCGCTTTACAGAAAGCATCCGAAGAGAGGCTTCCACAACAAGTTCGCGACTGTTTATTCGATCGTCAATGTGGACGCACTCAATGTTTTCGAGGACGGCGCGGTTGTAAATCTCGCCGCTCTTATGGAAAAAGGCATTATTCGTAAGGCTAATGATGGACTTAAAGTGTTAGGCAACGGAGAAATCTCAAAGAAGCTTACCGTTGAAGCATCAGTCTTTTCGACAACTGCGAAGGAAAAGATAGAAGCAGCGGGCGGAAAGACAGAGGTGATCTAAGTTGTTCAAGACACTTAGGAACGCCTTTTCACTCCCTGAGCTCCGAAAAAAGATGCTCTATGTGGTATTTATCGTCGTGCTGTACCGTATCGGCGCGGTCATCCCCGTGCCGTATATCAGCGCGGACGCGATGAATTACATTATGAGCTATGGAGACGGTTCTATCTTTCAGTATATGAGCATACTGTCAGGTACGGCCTTCTCACGCGCGACCCTGTTCGCGCTGTCGATTTCACCGTACATCAACGCGTCGATTATCATGCAGCTGTTGACTACGGCTATTCCCGCGCTTGAAAATCTTGCTAAGGAAGAGGACGGCAGAAAAAAGATCACGCAGATTACGCGTTATGTCACGGTCGCGCTCGGACTCATCACCGCTTACGGTTATTATATGTATATCCGTAACATCGGCGTCCTGCTTGACAACGGCGTATTTGCCGCAATTGTTATTATCGCCTGCTACACCGCGGGTTCATCGCTCATCATGTGGCTCGGCGAGAAAATCAATGAGAACGGTATCGGCAACGGTATTTCGATTATTCTCTTTTCAAACATCGTTTCTTCGGGTCCTACGATCATAGCGTCGCTTATCTCCTATATCACAAGCGGCACGGTCGCAGGTGTCATCACCGCGATTCTCAGCGTTCTTATCGGTCTTTTCATGGTTGTATTTATCGTATTTATCACGAATTCCGAAAGACGCCTCCCGATTCAGTACGCGAAGCGTGTGGTCGGCAGAAAGATGTATGGCGGTCAGAGCTCGACACTTCCGCTCAAGCTCAATATGACCGGCGTCATGCCGATAATCTTCGCAAACTCGATCCTCGCTCTTCCGAGCACAATAGCAATGCTGTTCCCGACGCCTGAGGAGGGTACGTTCTGGTATGGATTCCAGCAGCTCTTCGCTTATACCTCATGGCTGTATGTAGTGCTGTTCTTTGTGCTGATTGTGTTCTTCTCGTATTTCTATATCGCAATCTCGTTCAATCCGATTGAGGTATCGAACAACTTAAAGAAGAACGGCGGATTCATCCCGGGTATACGTCCCGGTAAACCCACCGCGGATTATATCACGAAGGTACTAAATAAGATCACGCTTATGGGCGCGTTCTTCCTCGCGGTAATAGCGGTGCTCCCGCTGGCCGCAAACATCATCTCCGGCAACACGATCTCCGGTATCGCGTTCGCGGGCACGTCGATAATAATCGTCGTCGGCGTCGCGCTTGAAACCGCGCGTGAGATTGAAGCTCAGATGACTATGCGCCACTACAAAGGTTTCCTTGAATAAGATATCCCGACCTTGTCGGTGAAGCGCCGCTTCACCGAGGGGCGCGGGAGGATTAATGGAGAATGGTTTATTAATGAAAATGATTTTCCTTGGCGCACCCGGCGCCGGTAAAGGCACACAGGCTGAGATAGTTTCCGAAAAATATTCTCTTCCTGCGATATCAACGGGCGCGATCATAAGAGAAGCTATCAAAAATCAGACCGAAATGGGCAAGGCGGCAAAGTCGTACACCGAATCGGGCGCGCTGGTGCCCGACGAGGTCGTGATCGGTATTATCAAGGAGAGACTGGCGATGGATGACTGTAAAAACGGTTTCATTCTCGACGGTTTCCCGAGAACCGTACCGCAGGCAGAAGCACTTGACAAAATGGGCGTCAAGATTGATCTTGTTATTAATATTGACGTTCCGGACGAGAAGATTGTGGAGAGAATGTCCGGAAGACGCGTCTGCTCGAAATGCGGAGCGTCCTACCATACGAAATACAATCCGTCAAATAAGGGCGACGTTTGCGAAAAATGCGAAAACGAGCTGCAAATTCGCAAGGACGACGCTCCCGAAGTCGTGTTGTCACGACTCAAAACCTATCATGAGCAGACCGAGCCGCTGATAGAATTCTATTCGAAGCTCGGAGTGCTCGAAACCGTAATCGGTCAGGAGGAAGTCGCGGATACCACCGCGCTGACGCTTGGCGTGATTGAAGCAAAAAGGCAAGGCAGATAATCATGATTTCTGTGAAGAATTCCGAACAGATCAAGCTGATGAAGGAAGCCGGACGGATCACCGGTGAAGCGCTGCTGCTCGCCGGCGAGGCTGTGAAGCCCGGCGTCACGACAAAGCACCTTGACACTATAATCCGCCGCCACATCGAGAGCTGCGGCGCGAAGCCGTCGTTTCTCGGTTACGCGGGTTTCCCCGGAAGTGCCTGTATCAGTATAAACGATCAGGTCATACACGGAATTCCCGGTTCCAGAGTGATTGAAGAGGGAGACATCGTGAAAATCGATGTCGGCGCCTATTACAAGGGATTTCACGGGGACAGCGCAAACACTTTCCCAGTCGGTCATGTCAGCGATGAGGCGTCGCGTCTCATCGAGGTGACAAAGGAGAGCTTCTGGCGAGGTATCGCCGAAGCGAAGCCTGGAAACCGCATCGGTGACATTGGTTTTGCGGTGCAGTCTTATGTCGAGAGCTTCGGCTTTTCTGTGGTCAGACGATATGTCGGTCACGGAGTCGGCGAGGAGCTGCACGAAGCGCCCGATGTTCCGAACTTTGGGACGCGCGGTCGTGGAGTCAGACTCTGTGCCGGTATGACAATCGCGGTCGAGCCGATGGTCAATATCGGAGGACCCGATGTAAACGAACTCAAGGACAAATGGACGGTCGTGACTGCCGACGGCTCGCTTTCGGCTCATTATGAGCATACGATAGCAATCACCGACAACGGGGTCATAGTCTTGACGAAAGTCGATTAGTCAATTTATCTAAGGAGGGATTTTTCTGCCAAAGGATGACGTTGTAGAATTTGAAGGTACGGTTATTGAGGCTCTGCCGAACGCCGTATTCAAGGTTGAGCTGCCGAACAAGCACATCATAACCGCGCACATTTCGGGCAAGCTCAGAATGAACTTCATCAAGATTCTGCCGGGCGACAAGGTGACTGTCGAGGTCACGGTGTACGACCTGACTAAGGGCAGAATCACATGGAGAGCGAAATAAATCTCCGACACGTATGAAACCTCGTCACATTGTGACGGTCGCTTAATTGTGAGAAAGGCATGGTGAACACATGAAAGTAAAACCATCCGTTAAGAAGATCTGCGACAAGTGCAAGATCATCAAGAGAAAAGGTCATGTCATGGTTATCTGTGAGAACCCGAAGCACAAGCAGAGACAGGGTTAAAGTGACATACCTTATTGCAACCATTAAAGAAGGGGTGAACTAACGAATGGCACGTATTGCCGGTGTTGATATTCCGAACAACAAGAGAGTAGAAATCGCTCTCACCTATATCTACGGTATCGGCCTCAAGAGCTCGAAGGACATCCTTGCCGCAACTGGCATCGATCCCGATAAGCGCGCAAAGGACCTTACCGAAGAGGATACCGCCAAGTTAAGAGAAGAGATCGAAAAGAACTATCACGTTGAGGGCGACCTTCGCCGTGACGTCGCGCTCGACATCAAGCGCATGATCGAAATCAACTGCTACCGTGGTATCAGACACAGAAAGGGTCTGCCCGTAAGAGGACAGAGAACCAAGACTAACGCGAGAACCAGAAAGGGTCCCGCTAAGACCATAGCGAATAAGAAGAAGTAAGGAGTGACCAGAAGATGGCAAAAGCACAGGCTACCGCCAAAAAGGTTGTCAAGAAACGCCGCGAGCGCAAGAATATCGAAAAGGGCGCCGCACACATTCGCGCAACCTTCAACAACACTATCGTAACCATTTCCGATGTAGCGGGAAATGCCGTATCGTGGGCTTCAGCCGGAGAGCTCGGATTCAAGGGTTCGAGAAAATCCACTCCTTACGCAGCTCAGATGGCAGCTGAAACCGCAGCGAGAGCTGCAATGGAACACGGTATGAAAACCGTAGAGGTTTATGTAAAGGGTCCAGGCGCGGGACGTGAAGCCGCTATCCGCGCGCTTCAGGCAACCGGTCTCGACATCAGCCTCATCAAGGACGTAACGCCGATTCCTCACAACGGCTGCCGTCCTCCGAAACGCCGCCGCGTTTAATCGGATTACAAAAGGAGGTAAATTAAAATGGCAAGATATACAGGTTCTTCTTGCAGACTCTGCCGCAGAGAAGGCTGCAAGCTGTTCTTAAAGGGAGATCGCTGCCTGTCGTCTAAGTGCGCGATCACAACGAGAGAGAAGTCGCTCGCTCCCGGTCAGCATGGCGCGGACCGCAAGAAGATCGGCGAATATGGTATGCAGCTCCGCGAAAAGCAGAAGGCAAAGAGATTCTACGGTGTACCCGAGAAGCAGTTCCACACCTACTTCAACATCGCGGACAAGAAAGAGGGTATGTCGGGCGAAAACCTGCTCTCGCTGCTTGAGCGCAGACTCGACAACGTGGTTTACAGAATGGGTATGGCAGAGAGCCGCAAGGAAGCTCGTCAGCTTGTTCGTCACAATCACTTCAGACTCAACGGCAAGAAGGCAAATATCCCGTCTATAATCCTCAATGTCGGCGACGAGATCACCGTAAATGAGACCAGCAAGTCCTCCGAGAAGATCAAGGGACTTATCGAATCCATGCAGACGAAGCTCACTCCGAAGTGGCTTGAGGTTGACAAGACCAACGCTGTCGCCAAGGTCGCGGCTATACCGGCTCGCGATGACGTAGACTTCCCGTTCGAGGAACAGCTCATAGTTGAATTGTATTCTAAGTAATAGCAGCCTCCGATATACCACAACGTCAACAAGGCTGTGTTTATGTAATAAGGAGGGTTATTAGTTGATAGAAATAGAGAAGCCCAATATTGCGACCGTTAATTTAAGCGAAGACGGCAAGAGCGGTAAGTTTATCATCGAGCCTTTGGAGCGCGGTTACGGCATTACTCTCGGCAATTCGCTGCGCAGAGTTCTTCTGAGCTCGCTCCCGGGTGTCGCGGTCGTCAGCATCAAGATCGACGGCGTACTTCACGAGATATCCACTATACCGGGTGTCAAGGAGGACGTCACCGAAATTGTGCTGAACGTCAAGGGAATCACCGCGAAGCTGCACACGAGCGGTCCGAAGACTGTGACTATAGACATCAACGGACAGGCTAATGTGACCGCGGGAGATATCAAGCAGGACGCTGATATCGAGATCCTGAATCCCGACCACCATATCGCAACTGTCAGCGAGGGTACGCGCTTCTACATGGAGCTGACCTTTGACCACGGCAGAGGATATGTATCCCAGGAGAAAAACAAGCAGAATAACCCCTCTGTCATCGGTCTCATCTACACCGACTCGATCTACACCCCGGTCTACAACGTAAATTACACGGTCGAGAACACGCGTGTCGGAAGCAGCACCGATTACGACAAATTAACGCTTGAGGTTTTAACCAACGGTACAATTTCAGCTAAGGAAGCCATATCGCTTGGCGCCAAGATACTCAACGAGCATCTCAACCTCTTTGTCGATCTTTCGGATGAGGCAAAGAAGGCGGAAATCATGGTTGAGCGTGAAGAGACAATCAAAGAAAAAGTTCTTGAGATGACCATTGAGGAGCTTGACATGTCGGTTCGCAGCTTCAACTGCTTGAAGCGCGCCGGCATCGACACGGTTGAAGATCTTACCAACCGCACCGAGGAGGACATGATTAAGGTCCGTAACCTCGGTAAGAAATCACTCGAAGAGGTAATTCAGAAACTGCACTCTTTGGGTCTTGATCTGAAGAAGGAAGAGGAATAAACCGGACGGCATATCGTAGCTCGATATACGTAGTAACGACCGGTGTCCTCGACTGACATACTAACAAAAACCGCAAAAGGAGGGAATTCCGATGCCCGGAACCAGAAAGCTCGGCAGAACCACCGCGCACAGAAAAGCTATGCTCAGAGGAATGGTTACGTATCTTCTCGAAAACGGCTGCATTGAAACGACCTTGACCCGTGCCAAGGAAGTTCGCAGTCTCGCGGAGAACATGATCACACTCGGCAAGACAAATACACTCGCATCCCGCCGCGCAGCTATGGCTTTCATCACGAAAGAGGATGTCGTCAAGAAGCTGTTTGACGTGATCGCTCCCGACTACGCTGACACAAACGGCGGATATACTCAGATTTACAAGCTCGGACCGCGCCGCGGCGACGCCGCTGAAATGGCGCTTATCAAGCTGACTAAGTTTGACAATATCAAAAAGGACGAAAAGGCTGACAAGAAAGCCGACAAAAAGACTGAAGCAGACGACAAGGCTGCTGAAGCCGAGACCGCAAAGGCTGAATAATTTCCCGGATTTCCGAGGAAATAGACGCGCCGACGGCATATGTAAATATGCCGTCGGCGCGATTTTTTTTATAATAATCGATATTGACAAATTGAGCTCGATATGATATACTGTAATCACAGACAAAATTGTGCCGGAGGTGAAATGAATGTTCGGTAAAATTGTTGCAATGATATTGACGCTCACGGCAGCGGTAAGCATTATCGGGTGCGGCGAGGAGGAAATAATCGGCACGCCACGAATAGCTGTCACCGAGTATTATAGTTACTGCGATGTTCCAGACAGCTCTGTGTTTATCGCGAACGACAGTAAGGCGTATCTGCCCGATAAAGCTACAGGTGAAGTCAGTGTTTGCTGTGACGAAGCGACTGCGGTGTCGGCATACGGAGATGAGCTGCTTATATATCAGCTGTCGCAGGACAGAATTATCCGCGCGGACGGCAGCGTATGGTGTGACTTGAATGAGCTGGATTCCGAGCAATTTCCGCTGCGCAGCTTTGAGGTCGGCTACGACGGCGGAGCGGAGCTCTATACCACGAATGTTTTCGGCACAAACGCGTTATACTCAATCGAAGCCGGCGATGTGGTATATGAAGGCTCGTTCGATGTACCGTTGTTTGACGGAAATAAGCTGAGCGGCTGGATTGTTGTCACCGAGCAGGACGACGGGAATGTGATACACGAGCTCGAATATCAGAATAAGACTTATTCTTTGTTCACTTTGGCTGGCGGCATAGGTTCGGTAAACTACAACAACTACCTGTTGAATCCAAACGCCGGAATATTCGCGTGCGACGCGGGCAATGAAGTCTTCCTTCTGCGGCTCGACGATGAGACGAAGCTGCAAATGCCGGACGGCACTGCCTTCTTCGCGTTGTATGACGACTGTGTTCTGTATATTGTACCCGGCACTAATGGCGCACCGGCAATGTTATACGCGGCTGATTTCGACGGCAATGTGCAGATGCAGATGAAATACGACGGAAGCAGAATCATAATCCCCGATACTTACGAAAAGAAGCTGTATCTTGTCGACCTCGACAGCCTGACCGCCGAGTCCGTGGAGTTTTGAATCTGATCAAAATAACCTCTTTGCGAAAACGCAAGGGGTTATTTTTGTATTTATAGAAACAATGTCAAAATAAATTTATAAAATATCAAATATTATGAAACAAAAATATATTATAATTAATATTAATGACGAAACAAAGTTTCGAACATAATTACGCTATTTGGGTTATGAATTAATGTAATGGAGGAAAATTGATGAAAAGAAAGATCTCATTCTTACTTGCGCTCGGCATACTGTTGACGACGGCGTTTTCCTGCGGCGAGACAGATAGTTCAACCGACACCACAGCGCAATCAAGCAGCACTTCCGCGGCCGAGACGACCGAATCGGTCGAGAGTCTGCTCGGTTTTCCGGCGGAGGACAACGACGGTACTACATTTACGATGCTTATTAATACAACTAAATCCTTTGAATATGTAGCTGACGAAATCACCGGCGATGTGGTCAACGACGCGGTCTACGAAAAGCAAAAAGCGGTCGAGGACTACCTCGGCATTTCGTTCGAATTCGTGCAGGAGGACGGCAACTGGAACACTCGCGATACATTCAATAACCTGATAATCAGCGACGTCATGGCCGGAACGGGCGACTTTGACCTCGTGCAGGGAATTACGGTATGCACAATGCCGATTTCGGTCGAAGGATATTTCCTCGACGGCAAGTCGCTCCCGTATGTGCAGTTCGACAAGCCGTGGTGGGTCGCGGATATGTATGACCGATTCTCGGTCGCCGGCAAGCTGTATGGCTTCATCGGAGACGCGTCGCTGTCGCTCTACAAGGATATGACAGTCATTTTCTTCAACAAGCGAATCTGGGACGAATATAACGCGCCCGACCCGTACGAGCTCGTGCGCTCGGGTGAGTGGACGCTTGACAAGTTCATCGAGGTCTGCTCGGGTATGGAGCGCGACCTAAACGGCGACGGCAAAATCGAGATGGGCACCGACCAGCTCACATATCTGTATGAAATCGTACCGTCGGGTACCTTCCAGACATCGCTCCAGCTTGATGTCGTAACACTTGATGATAATGGAATTCCCCAGTATCTCGGACTGACCGAAAAATTTGTGGACGCGTTTGACACAATGCAGAATTTCTTAAAGCAGGATGGAATTGAGCAAGCCAGCTCTATCGACGACCAGTCGTTCAAGTCTATGCTCGCCTTCTCGGAGGGCAATGTCGCGACAATGTGCAACTTCCTCTACACGACCGAATATCTGCGCGACATGGTCGACGACTACGGAATCGTTCCGATGCCGAAGTACGACGAGAGTCAAGGAAAATACATAACGCAGCTCGGCACGTCGACCGCGATGCTGTTTGTACCGATTACGACAAAAGACGCAGAACTTACGTCAAAAGTCATGGAAGCGCTTGCCTACTACACCTCCGAGCTGGTTGTGCCGAAGTACTACGAGGTCGCGCTCAAGGACAAATATGCGCGCGACAACGATATCGCCGAGATGTTAGACATAATCCGCGACGGCGCGTCGTTTGATTTCCTGTTCTTATATGGCACTACACTTACCAATGCTCCGAATAATTATTTCAGATTTTATACCACCGACACCGCAAATGTCGCATCAAATTTCGCGGCGTTGGAGAACTCGTTTCTCGCGTCACTCGAGAGCTTAGTCGAAAAATACGAGGGGCTCGACAACTGATAACATAATACAATTATCAACCGGCGATTTGAATCGCCGGTTTTGTGATAAATTTAATGAATACTATTTACAACATGATAATATTATGATATAATTTTAATGCGTATAATTGCCAAAGCTGCACTTAAGATAGGAGGACGAAATGCAAAATAACTACAAAATCCTGTTATGGATATTGACGTTATCGTTGACCGCCGGATTTATTGGCGGATGCGGGGAAGATTCAGAAAAATTGAGCTCGGATGAGATTACAGCCGAGACGACCGCAGCCGAGACGACCATAGAGTCAGGGCGCGAGTCGGCGAAGGACACGCTGCCGGACGACCTCGATTTCGGCGGGGAGGTTGTGCATATTCTGACGCGCGGCGCCGATTATGACACATCGATTGAGCTGGTCGCGCAGGAGCTTGACGGAGATGTACTGAACGACGCGGTCTGGCGGCGCAACAGCTCTGTCGAGGAGCGGCTGAATGTCGAGCTTGACATAATAACAAGCGAGTTTACGCGGCACAACTCGAACGAATCACTGTTCACGAAGTCGATACTCGCCGGAGCGGACGATTATGACATAGTCGCGAACGCGATGCACGCGATGGTACCGTTTGTGACGCAGGGAATGTTCGTCGATGTGCAGACGCTCGACTACCTTGATTTCACGCAACCTTGGTGGAATCAGGCTTATCTCGAGATGACCGAATATGACGGCAGCAACTACACTATCCTCGGCGACCTTTCGCAGACGATGATATCCGGCGCGTTCTGTATGTTTTTCAACAAGCAGCTGTTCGACGAATATCTTCCCGACGCGCCGAGTCTCTACGATACAGTGCTGTCGGGCGAGTGGACGCTTGACAAGCTGATCGAATACTGCTCATCGGTCTATTCGGATGTAAACGGAAACAGCATGGTCGACGAGGGCGACCGTTTCGGTCACTATTTTACCGACACCAAGACGCTCGGCGCTGATTCGTTCGCCGGCTCGAGCGGCATAAATCTGATCGAGAAAAATTCTGACGGCAGCTATTCATATAACGGACTGACCGAACGCACAATAACATTTGTCGAGAAAATGCACAGTCTGCTGTTTGAAAACAACAACACCTGCCGGCTGCCATACAACGACGATACGATAATGACGACGATGATCAATGACCAGACGATATTCACGACCTGGATGCTGACCGGAGTCAACTATCTGCGCGATATGCAATCCGACTTCGGCATTATCCCGATGCCGAAGCTCGATGAAAATCAAGCCGAATACAAGACCTATGTCCACGACGGCACAACGGTATTCTGTATTCCGACGACCACGCCCGACGCGGATATGTCGGCCGCGGTGCTCGAGGCGATGTGCGCCGAGACCTACCGCACGGTCACGCCGGCTTATTTCGAGACTGTCCTCAAGGACAAGTACGCGCGCGACAGCGAGACATCGCAGATGCTCGACATCATCGCCGCGAGTGTATATCTCGACATCGGCTACATATACGGTCCGACGCTCGGACATCCGATCGATGTGATGCGGCAGATACTGTCAAGCAGCACCGAATGTGAACGGGCTTCATCGACGCTCGCTTCAAAGGAGACGCAGTTCATGACGAATATCGAGAAAATCGACAGCCAGTTCGCCGAGCTGAAAGCGGGGAATTGAATATACGCATATCGATTAATAGTAAGCCTAATTCAAATACTAATTGCACCGTCCGGATTCGGGCGGTGAGATAAGAAAACAAGCAAACACCCTTAAATCATCGCGTTTTAAGGACAGCGGGCAAACAGGTTACAAGTGAATAACCAAGCAAAAGGGACGTTATCGAGAGATAGCGTCCCTTTCTGCATACTACGCCGCAGCTTCAAAGAAGTTGTGCCGTTTTTTTATGCCCGCATAGGCGATTGTAAAAGTCATAAACAAATAAGTTTTCCCTCACTAAGCCGCTGCTCGGGGTAGGTGGCCCCAGTAAAAGCGAACAGTTTCGCGCTTTTACAATCGGCTATCTTATTATCATAATATTCAGTCGAGCAGCTTTTCGATTGAGTCTGCCGCCTTGTCGAGATAATCGTTCTCCATCAGCTCGAGCATACCCTTGTCGCAGAGCGCGGAGAGACGCGGGTCGACCGGAATATTCGCGAGCACCTTGTAGCCGAATTTGTCGGCGACCTCGGAGATGTGGCTGTCGCCGAAGATGTGGTACTCCTTGCCGCAGTCGGGACATTTGAAATACGACATATTCTCAACGAGTCCGAGCACCGGAATGTCCATCATCTGCGCCATGTTAGCGGCCTTCGAGACGATCATCGCAACCAGCTCCTGCGGGCTTGTGACGATGATAATGCCGTCGAGCGGAATCGACTGGAACACAGTCAGCGGCACATCGCCGGTTCCGGGAGGCATATCGACGAACATAAAGTCTACGTCGTCCCAGATTACATCGGTCCAGAACTGCTTGACCGTGCCGGCGATGACCGGTCCGCGCCATACTACCGGCGAGGTTTCGTCAGACAAAAGCAGGTTGACGCTCATCATCTTGATACCGGTCTTGGACTCGAGCGGGAAGATACCCCCGTTGCCGTCTCCGGTGACGTCGCCCTTTACGCCGAACGCCTTCGGAATCGACGGTCCGGTGACGTCGGCGTCGAGTATCGCGACCTTGTGTCCGCGGCGGTTCATTATAACCGACATCATCGATGTGACAATCGACTTGCCGACGCCGCCCTTGCCGCTGACAATGCCGATTACCTTTTTGATATGGGAAAGCTCATGCGGCTTTTCGATGAGACTTTCTTTTGTGCGGGACGAGCAGTTTGCCGAGCAGGTTGAACAGTCATGTTTGCATTCCGACTGCTCGGTGTTGTCCGTCTCCATTGAATCATCATATATCATTGGAATTACTCCTTTCATTATTTCTGACTATATTATATACCATTTCAGTGAACTTTTCAAGTCTTTTCTGCGTTTAATATAATTTTTACTCTTTGTCAAATATTAGTGTTGGAAATACATTGATTTTTGGTGTATAATTTATAATAATAACAATGATTTTACAGGGGGGGATATGCCGCTAAATGATGGCATTAATGGAAAAGCTGCGCAAATTCATGTATGGGCGCTACGGCGGGGATAAGCTAAGCGTCGCTTTGATTATTTTCTCGCTGCTGCTGTCGCTCGTCGCGGGCGCGCTCGGGAACTGGATAGTCCAGCTCGTGGCTTATCTGCCGGTGATATGGGCGCTGTTTAGAATGTTTTCGAAGAACACGCAGGCGAGATACAAGGAGAACGCGGCGTTCTTGAAGCTCTGGAATCCAGTTGAGAAGTGGGGAAAGCTTCAATACAACAAGCTGCGCGACATCAAGACGCACCGCTATTTTCACTGCCCGAACTGCAAGAACACACTGCGCGTGCCTAAGGGCAAGGGAGAAATAACGATAACCTGTCCGGTCTGCAAGCACAAGTTCGACCGCAAAACCTGATTCGAAAGCAGGGGTAAAATGATACCCCTGCTCAGCCTGTCGAAAAAGTGCTTGGCTGTCAGCTTTCTTTGGGGGAGGTGCCTTTTGAAAAAGGCGCCTCCCCCAAACCCCCACCGCGAAAACCTCAACAATTGGGCATACATACAATTGTACATCTGTACGCCAAGGTTTTATTTGTGCAAGATTGCTATAGCAACAGAGGCGCGCCGCTTTACTCGGGTCCCTTTCCCGAGCAGAGGCTTTGCTTGTACAAACTTCTTTGTTTTTAATTCGACTTTATCGACAGTCTGAGCAGGGGTAAAATGATACCCCTGCTTTTTGTATGCAGCTCGCTGCAGTCTTTATTAATGCTGTTTATCACAGTCATTGCTTGTATGCGGCTCATCGCGGTTATGACTGAATCAAGCTCGTCATAGTCATTGCCTGACCGCGCGTATCAGCCGGAATATCTCCTCGACCGTATCGGCGAGGTTCTCGGCGGCGATTTCGGGCTTCATCGCTTCATCGAGCGTACAGACCCGGCGCAGAATCGGAAAATACGCGTCGATACCGGCATCGTGGCAGGCAGAAGCTCCGTCGCCGATCGAGCCGGCAAGGGCTATACAAGGTACATTGTGCTTTGCCGCGAGATGCGCCGCGCCAGCCGGAGCTTTGCCCATCGCGGTCTGACTGTCGAGTCTGCCCTCTCCGGTGACAAGCAGGTCGGATACGGCGATATCGGCTTCGAGTCGGGTAACGTCGAGCACAAGCTCGACACCCGAAACAAGCTCCGCGCCGAGGAAGCTGTGAAGTGCGAACCCCAGTCCGCCCGCTGCGCCGCTGCCCGGGTAGTCGGGGTCGCAGTCGGGAACCGCGTTTTTCGCGAGTTTCGCGTAATTCGCGAGCCAGCCGTCCATTTTCGGGATATCGTCCGGCTTTGCGCCCTTTTGCGGCGAAAATACCGCGCTGCATCCATTTTCGCCGCAGAGCGGATTCATGACGTCGCAGGCGACGCGGAATCGGCAGTGCCGAAGCTCCGGAAGCGCGGTCGTGCGGTCGATATACGCGAGCACCTCGAGTCCGCGCGCGCCGTGTGGAATCGCATTGCCGTCGCGGTCATACAGTCCGAAGCCGAGCGCCGACAGCATACCCGCGCCGCCGTCGTTGGTCGCGCTGCCGCCGATGCCGACGATGAAGTCGCGTATACCGAGTCCGAGCGCGTCGGCTATCAGCTCGCCGACGCCATATGTCGTAGTCACAAGCGGGTCGCGCTCGTCGGGCGAAAGCAATGTGAGTCCGGCGGCGGCTGACATCTCGATTACCGCGAGCCGGTCGCCGAAGCTGCTGTCACAAGGGCGGATGTCGTTCTGGCAGACATCGCTCAGACAGACATCGCTCGGGCAGACATCGCTCGGGTTGACATTATTCGGACATATCGCGTATTCGCAGTCAATTCCGCGTCCGAGCGGGTCCGAGACGCGGACTGTGCGTTTTGTGCCGCCGAGACCTGTGCAGAGAGCGTCGAGCGTGCCCTCTCCGCCGTCGGCGAGAGGGCGGACACGAATGTCGGCGTCGGGAAAGACGCGCTGTATTCCGCGCGCCGCGGCTTTACCGGCGGCGGCAGAGCTGAGGCTGCCTTTGAAAGAATCGATTGCGATCGTTATTATCATGATAGTTGTTAGTTGTTAGTTGTTAGATATTAGTTGAGTTAGAAAGGTTAGGAAAGGGGGACGCGGAATTGCGTATTGTCGGTCAAAAAATGTCAGCCTTCGGTCGGAGAGTTTTTCACCGACCGAAGGCAAATTTTTACGAAAAGACAGACTTATTCAGTCGAGCCTATATTTACATAAGCTTAATCGTCAGAATCTCGAATCCGGCGATATCGGTCTTGATTTTGCCGTCCTCGATATCGAGCTCCTTTATCGGGTTCTCCATGAGGTCGCAGAGATAGGCTTTTTCGAACTTGTATGACGTCGAAAGCGTGACCTTGGTTTTGCGGTTGCGGCACTCATACAGACGCAGAATGGTATCGTTTCCGTCCTCCGACTCCTTTACCGTCTCGCAGATTACGTTCTCGCGGTCGAGCGTCACCGCCGAATAGCTCTCGGGAATCGTGCTTTCGCTGCCGGTCGCGCGGACTGCGCTCATCGGATAATTGAGGTAGTACGCGTACTTGACGACGTCGCTCTCGGCGAGTGTGCCGGCGTGCGGGCAGAGCGAGTAGGTGAACTCGATTATACCCTGATCGGCTTCGGGGTTGGGATCGGTCGGGGACTTGAACAGCGAGAGCTGGATCGTGCCGTCATGGATGTCGTGACCGTATTTGCAGTCATTGATAATAGCGACGCCGTAGCCGCCGTCCGACAGGTCGGCGTACTTCTGCGCGCAGACCTCGAACTTCGCCATATCCCAGCTCGTGTTCTTGTGCGTCGGGCGCTCGAGCGTGCCGAACTGAATCTCGTAGGTCGCCTTGTCCGAGTTGACGTCGACCGGGAACGCGGCTTTGACCATCTGGTGACGCTGGTGCCAGTCGGCGACCGTCTCGAAGTCGATCTTTCCGAGCTTGTCCCAGAACCAGATCGTCTGTGTGATCTTCGACTTCATATGCGGTCTGACGATTCTGATACCGCGTCTCGCGCCGTCGTCGACGACCTCGACCGACTCGACCGCGGTGAGCGATTTGTACTTGTCAATCGAATAGGGCTGCCACTCCCACGCGTCGTAAACGTCGGGGTGGTCGGCGTATACGCGTATGTCGTTCGCGACGCTGTTCGGCGCGATAACCTCGCGTTCGCAGTCGCGGTCGTATATCGAGACAATCTGCCACGCGTCGTTGAACTTGACGATATAGCGGTCGGTCGTGACCGTCTTGTCCTCGAGCGAGATGTCGACGTCACAGTCATAATTGAAGCTGTCGCACACGAAGTAACCCTTCGATACCGGGCAGTCGACTATCGCGGTTACGCCGTCGATCTTGACCTCGCCGCTTGTGACGAACGAGTGCGGATTGAATACGACGTATCCGCGCGACTTATCGATCTTCGACGCGAGAGCGGACTTCGCGCGGTCGATGATTTCGCTCGCGGTGTCCTTTATGAACTTGTAGTCGATGTCGCACTGATCGTATACTTCCTTTATCGACGAGCCCGGGATGATGTCGTGGAACTGGTTTGTCAGTATCATCTCCCAGCCGCGGTGCAGCTCGGCTTTCGGGAACGAGACACTGCACAGACGCTTTGCAGTCTCCGCGAGCAGCTCGGCGTCGAGGTAGAGAAACTCGCTCTGACGATTGTTGCGCTTGTTCTTTGAAATCGACGTATAGGTGCCGCGATGGAATTCGAGGTAGAGCTCGCCGCGCCACTTCGGCAGCAGCGGATTGTTTTCTATCTTCTTCTCAAGACGCGACAGGAAATCGCCCGCGAAGTCTATCTTCATCAGCGGCGCGCCCGGAATGCCTTTCTCGGTGCGGCGAGCCATTTCGAGCATCTCGACGGTAGGTCCGCCGCCGCCGTCTCCGAATCCGAATGTCAGGATAGCTTCGTTGTTCAGCTCCTTCTGCTGATATCGGTTCCAGGTGCCGGCTACCATCTTCGCGCCGGTGTTGCCGACGTAGGTGGTGTAACGCGCCGGCTCGCCGCGTCCCTGATCCTGCGCGGTCAAAAAGTAGGTGTTGACCGAGGTGCCGTCGATACCCGTCCACTCGAACGTGTCGTAGGGCATCATGTTGGTCTCGTTCCAGCTTATCTTCGATGTGACAAACCAGTCGATACCGCTCTTTTTAAGTATCTGCGGCAGTGCTGCCGAGTAGCCGAACACGTCGGGCAGCCAGAGCACGCGGTTGTCGACTCCGAACTCCTCTTTGAAGAAGCGTTTGCCGTAGAGCACCTGCCGCACGAGACTTTCGCCGGACGTCAGGTTGCAGTCGGCTTCGACCCACATTCCGCCCTCGCACTCCCAGCGTCCGTCGGCAATGCGTTCCTTGACCTCGGCGTACAGCTCGGGGGCTTCCTCTTTCAGGTTCTGGTAGAGCAGAGCCTGCGAGGACATGAACTTGTATTCGGGGTAACGCTTCATCAGCTCAAGCACGGTTGAAAACGAGCGCTGTACCTTTTCGCGGGTCTGCTTTAAGGTCCACTGCCATGCGCAGTCGATGTGCGTGTGACCGATACCTATCGTAGTGGGAGCGTTCGCGCCGCGGTCACTATTACAGAACTTGCCGTAAAATTCATTCTGCATATACTCGCGAGCCGCTTTTACCGATTCGAAGTATTCGTCGCTGCCGACTTCGTATAGTTCGAGCAGCGAAACCGCCGCGTCAAGGTGACGAAGTATCTCGGCGTATTCCTGCGAGGTCGTCGGCAGGTAGTCGAGCATCTCAAACGGCACGCGGATGTCGTACCAGAGCTGGTCGACGTCGGTGTTCACGTGCGCAAGCTCGGCATAGAAATGCGTTTCGGATATTTTCGCGCCGGTGTAGCCGTAGATGTAGCAGTCGTAGTGACCCGCCTCGTCGAGCGTTACGTATGTGTGGTTTGTGTCGAGTCCCTGGCGCATTTTGCCGTTAATATAGGCGATAAACTGCGGGTTGGATGCGTCCCAGCCCTGAATTTTGGTGTGGGCATAAAGCCTTAGCGGTTTTTCCGACGGTTCTGCGTCAAACTCGAAGTGGAACCACGCGTGGCTGTCCCAGCCGCTGCCCCACCTGTCGCCGGAGGTGAATGGCGAAAACTCGGAGAGCGCGGGAGGAGTATTGCTCGTTTTATAATCGCAGGGGCAGATTGTGATATTTTCAATTGTCCTGCGGTCGCATATGCGCGTTGAGTCGAGTATTGACAGATACTTCTTGACTTTGCGATTCTGTTTTTCCATTGTACAATTCCTTTCGATAGTCGTGTCGTGGCTGTCGTGCCGATAGATGTCGCTATACCTATAATTATACATTATCAGGCGGGGGCTTGTCAATAGAGCTGATGTCAAACAATATTTGTTAACAATTGGATTACCTGACAGTCCTTTTATGTACAAGCTATTAAATTTGCCGAATTCCTTGAATATGACGGAAAAATGTGCTAAAATATAAACATATAATAATTTTATAGAGGAATTGACCGGAGAAAGATATGTCAAAAGAAAAATATCTCGAAATCGGAAAGATTGTCAATACGCACGGCGTGCGCGGCGCGCTCAAGGTCGAGCCGTGGTGCGACTCGCCCGAGCAGCTCTGCTCTCTTGCGAATCTGTATTACAAAAAGCGAGACGAATATCTGCCGCTCGCAGTCAGAACCGCTTCAATACACAAAAATCATGTACTTATATATTTTGACGGCATAAACTCGATTGACGAGGCGATGCCGCTCAAAAACCGCGTGCTGTTCGTCGACCGCGACGACCTGCCGCTCGCGGACGACCGCGTGTTCATAGCCGACATAATCGGACTTGACGTTTATGATGAGCGCGACGGCTCGCGTCTCGGTCGGCTGAAATCGGTCGACGAGTCGCCGGCAAACGACCTGTTTGTCGTCGCGACTCCCGACGGTCGTGAGGTGCTTGTTCCGGCGGTCGAGGAATTCATCGGTCATATCGATGAGAGCGGCGTATATCTTTTGCCGATACCGGGTATGTTCGACTCGGACGGATATGTAATCGACCGCGACGGCAGTGATACTGACGACAACAATGATACTGACAGCGGCGACACTGACAGTGATGACACTGGCAGTGGCGGGGAGAGCCGGTAATGCGCTTTGACATAATGACCCTCTTTCCCGAGCTGGTCGACTCGATTCTGTCCGCGAGCATAATCGGGCGCGCGCGGCAGAAAGGGATAATCGAAATACATTCGCACAATATCCGCGACTACTCGACCGACAAGCATCACAGAGTGGACGACACACCATATGGCGGCGGTATGGGTATGCTGATGAGCGCGCCGCCGATATACGCCTGCTGGCAGGCTATAGTCGATATGCAGCTCGCGAGTGACCAAAGGCTCGGTCGTCCGGCAAAGCGGCGGGTCATATATATGTCGCCGCGCGGCTCGCTGCTGACGCAGAAAAGAGCGTATGAGCTGGCTGATTATGACAATCTGATCCTGCTCTGCGGTCACTATGAGGGGATAGACGAGCGGGTTATCGAGGAGATCGTCGACGAGGAGCTGTCTATCGGCGACCACGTGCTGACCGGCGGCGAGCTGCCCGCGTGCGTTGTAGTCGACTGTATATCGAGGATGATAGACGGGGTGCTGTCCGACGCCGAGTGCTGGAAGGGCGAGAGCATTGCGTCCGGACTGCTTGAATTCCCGCAGTACACCCGCCCGTATGAATTTCACGGAAAGGCAGTGCCGGACGTGCTGCTGTCGGGCAATCACGCGAATATCGACAAGTGGCGGAGGGAACGTTCGATTGAGCTGACCATGAAAAACCGTCCCGAGCTGTCGGCGCGGGACGTCAGCGTGTCCGGAACAATCGATAAAGCAGAGACGCGTTGTGACCGGTCAGCGAATACCGAAAGGAATATTCAAAAAAATCCAGATGAATCGGAACAAAAATAATACTAAAGCCGTCAAAACAGTAGCTTTGATGATGGCGGCGACAGTAATAGCCAAGCTGCTCGGTATGCTGCGCAGTGTGCTTCAGGCGAGCATATACGGCACTACCGCCGAAGCGAACGCGTTCGTCGCCGCGTCCAAGCTGCCGCTCGCGTTTTTCGATATGCTGCTCGCCGCGGCGGTGCTCGGCTGCTTTATACCGGTATACAACAGCTTCGCCGGTATTGACGACATCGACCGGGACGAGAAAGCCGACCGCTTCGCGTCGATATTCCTGTCGTTCATAATCCTGCTCTGCTCGATATTGGCGCTGGTCGGAATACTGTTCGCCGACCCACTTGTCAGCTTGATTGCCGGAAACCTCGACTTTGAGACACACCGGCTCGCCGTGCGCCTCACGCGGATAATGTTTCCGCTCGTGATATTCACCGGCGCGGCGTATACGCTTGTCGGCGTACTGCAGTCTAAGGGCTCGTTCATCGCTCCGGCGATGATCAGCGCGATTTCGAACGCCGGAGTCGTGCTCTATCTCGCGCTGTCGGGCGACCGGCTCGGGAGCTTTGGCATATACGGGCTCGCTGCCGCCTACCTTATGTCGTGGCTTTTGCAGCTGCTGACGCTTGTCGTACCGCTTTGGCGGCGCGGATTTAAATTCAGGCTGTCGCTCGACCTAAAAAACCCCGCGCTGCGCCGCGCGCTTAAAATGGCGCCGCCGATAATAGCCGGCTCGTGGCTGTCGCCGGCGGGAGTCCTGCTCGGGCAGTATTTCGCGTCACGTGTCGCGCTCGCGACCGATGTTTCGGGAGCGACGACTATATTCGACTACGCGAACAATATCTATGTGATTATCGCCGGCACGCTCACCTACAGCATCTGCAACTACACCTTTCCGAAGATATCCCGGCTCGCGGCCGAACAGAATCCCGAGGGCTTCGCCGCCTGCGTGCGCGACGGGCTGCGCTCGGCTTTGATGATTGTAATCCCCTTTGCCGCGGCGGCGTTGATACTCGCCGGAGAGGGCGTTTCGATAGTCTACACCCGAGGCGCGTTTACTCCGGACGACGCGCGCGCCACCGCCGCCGCACTCCGACCGATGCTCGCGGTAATGCCGCTGTTTGTCGTGAACGAGCTGCTCTCGCGTGTGTTCTATTCACAGAATCTCGTGCGCATACCGATGTACGCCGCGCTCTGCGGTATCGCCGCGAATTTCTGCGTCGGGTTTGTGCTGATACAGGCGGGCGTATTCGGAATTGCTTCGGTCGGAGCCGCGAACGCGGCGGGACAGCTTGTATCCGCGCTGGTGCTGCTCGGATTTGCTGCGGTAAGGATAAAGGGACTGCTGAGCCGCGGTCTTGCGCTCGATATAGTCAAGCTGCTCTGCGGCGGCGCGGCGGTGTTCGCGCTCTGCTTTGTCATATCGCGGCTGATCGGCGGCGACCCATACGCGTCGGGAATGCTTGATAATATTATCCGCGCCGTCATAATCTTCCTGCCCCCCGCAGCCATATATCTCATATACGTAAAAATAATCAAAATCCAATTTGGTAAATAGAAACCTCAACCTACTAATATCTAATACCTAACAACTACTAATATCTAATATCTAACAACTAACAACTAAATCAGGGGTGATAAAGATTGAATAATGCAAAGAGCGAACGTTCCGCGAAAAAGCCGAGGCGCTCGCTTCATGAGCTCGTCACAGGCTCGCTCATCATAACTTTGCTACGAAGACTCGCCGCGGTCATATATCGAAAGTTTGACGAAAGTATTATCGGCGGGATTTTCACCGCATATGACCGCGAGAACGAGCTTGTGCGCGAGAGCGCGGTCGCGGGATACGTAAACCGGCTCGACCCGGGCGGGCGGGTGATTCATCCGCTCAAGCAAAAGCTCGCGCGGGGCTTCGAGAACAGCGCGATTTTATGCTGTATACGCAGACTGCTGTCGTCGATGCTCGCCTGTCAGTTCAAGGTCTACGGTCTGTTTCTGTTCTCGTTCGCGGTATACAGCGCGATCGTGTATGTGTTTAAAATATTCCTGATCGACGACGTGCCGACAATAGACGCCGGTACAATTGTCACGTTGGTTTTGACCGTGATAGCCTCGGTCGGTATGATTTCCTCGCGGCATACGCTCGCCGGAGCGCTTTTGCAAAGCTCGAGCGCGTCATTCTTTCTGTTCGAAGTCGCCGGTCTGCGGCGCGAGACCTTCGACAACGCGGGAGAACGCGAGGGTAGGTACAACATCGCGTTTATTTTGGGTATGCTCCTCGGCATTTTGTCCTATTTCATCGCGCCGCTGTGGATACTGATCGGGCTGGGCGGGCTTATCGCCGCCTACCTCGTGCTGTGCAGCCCCGAGTTCGGCGTTCTGATGATAATGGTGCTGCTGCCGGTGGCTCCTACGATGGGACTTGTCGCGGCGGTGCTCTACTGCGCGCTCTCGTCGCGATGTCGAGCGCGAGCCTGAAGCCAATGCTTGTCTACGTCGCGTTTATGGTAGGATATTTCCTCGTCGTCAACCTGATACGCTCAAGGGAATGGCTGAACCGCTGCGTCATGGGAGTCATTTTCTCCACAACGCTCGTATCGCTGTATGGACTATATCAGAACTTCTTCGGTACAATCGAGCAGACCTGGCAGGACTCGGATATGTTCAGCGAGATCGAGGGACGGGTCGTGTCGACCTTCGAGAACCCGAACGTCCTCGCCGAATACCTGATCATGGTGCTGCCGCTGATACTCGCGGCATTCATCCTGAAATCGGGCGCACGAGCTAAGTTGATGCTCGCGGTTGCCGGTGCCTTGTGTGCCGCCTGCCTAATATATACCTGGTCGCGCGGCGCGTGGCTCGGCTGTCTCATCGGGCTGTTCATATTCATGCTGATGTATTCAAAAAACACGCTCGTGTTCCTTTTATTCTGCACACTTGGCATACCCTTTTTGCCGTTTATATTGCCCGACAGCATAATACAGCGCTTTATGAGCATCGGCAACCTCGGCGACAGCTCCACCTCCTACCGTGTCTATATCTGGCAGGGAGTAGTCAATATGCTCAGCGACTGCTTCGGCGGCGGCATCGGAATCGGCAACGACTCGTTCAAGCTGGTATATCCCTACTACGCGCTATCCGGAATCGAGACCGCTCCGCACTCGCATAATCTATATCTGCAAATCTGCGTCGAGATCGGAATATTCGGGCTTATCGTGTTCCTCGCCGCAATGTTCCTGTATGTGCAGGGCGCGTTCACGCTGCATACAAACGAAAAGCGGGATATGCGGCTGCTGTCGGCGGCGATAATGTGCGGTATGCTGTCGGTGCTCGCGCAGGGATTTACCGACTATATCTGGTACAATTACCGGGTATTTCTGATGTTCTGGCTGATGCTCGGACTTGGCGTCGCGGTGCGCAAGGTACTGTACAGCTCGGCTGACGACGACTATATATGACGCGCATTAAGTGCGAATATGATAAACGCCGGCGAGGCACGATCAGTATTTTTATCGTGCGCGCCATGAAAGGATGATTATAATGTCACAGAACGCGCAGGGCGCGAAGCACAAATTTAACTTTATCGACGTAATAATAATATTGGCGGTGATCGCTGTCGCCGCAGCGGTAGTGTTCATCTTCGGCGCGAACCAGCTGTTTGGCGATTCCCAGACGGTCGGAGTCGAATATGTGCTCGAATTCCGACAGGTGAGGGAGGAGTTCCTCGGCAATTTCGAGACCGGAGTCGAGGTCGTGGACGCGTCGAAGAAATACCGACTCGGCGAGGTCACGGCGGTGAACTCGACCGCGACTATCTTCACCGGAACCAATCTCATCGACGGCACGCTCTACTACAGCGAATACCCCGAGCGCTTTGACGTCACATTGACGGTCAGCGCACAGGCAAAGGTCGACTCGGACGGAATGTATATCCTCGACGAGGGCTACCGTATGTCGGTCGGCACGACGGTATACGTGCGCACGCCTAATTTCACCGGCACCGCGTATTGCACGCAGATAAAGAAAACGGAGGCATAAACATGGGCAAGACAGCTACTGACGCAAAGCCGGCGGGCGGCAAGCTCCGGCTGAATATAATAGATTTTCTCATCGTCGTCGTCATACTCGGCGCGATAATCGGAATTACGCTGCGCTTCGGTCTTGTCGAGCGGATAACGAATCAATCGGGTCTCACGTCGGCGCGCATATCCTTTCTGATTCTTGACATCAACGACGAGTCGTGGAACTACTTCGCGGTCGGCGACAGATTCATCGACGCCGAGCACGACTGCGAGCTTGGAGTCCTCGAGTCGCGGCAGTTCATACCTGCCGAGGCGTTCATAGTCAACGAATACGGCGAGATATTCAAGCGCAATTCGGGCAACGAGCAGCGCATCGACGTGCGCGGAGTGCTGGTCGGAGAGGGCACGTTTACCGAAGACGGCTTCCTGCTCGGCGGAACGAACTATATCGCGCCCGGCTCGACGGTTCATATGCAAAGCTCGAACATTGACGTATACATGACCGTGACCGCGATTGAAAAGGTCGATGATGCCGAATCGCAGTGAATATTGACGCGTTATGGCGGAATTTGCCGCCATAATGGTGAGATAAATTCATATAACGCGGATTTATATTGATTTTTGGCAGATAAAAAAGTTCGCACCCGATTAAAATATATGCAAAAAAACTATTGATTTTATAACAAAAATCTGTTATACTATAATCAGTATATTTATTTGCGCAGTGGAAGAACAGCCAGTGAAATTTTACGCCTGCCGGAGTCCTCAGGTGAACCGGTTCCTCGGTAAAGCGAAAACACTAACATAGATAGGAGCGAATTTACAAATGATATCCAAAAACGTCACGATTCAGAACAACGTCGGTCTGCACGCAAGACCCGCTACATTCTTTATTCAGAAAGCAAATACCTATCAGAGCGCGATCTGGGTCGAAAAGGAAGACAGACGCGTCAACGCTAAGAGTCTGCTCGGTGTGCTGTCGCTGGGAATCACTAAAGGCATGACCATTACTCTCATTGCCGACGGCAACGACGAGGAGGACGCGCTGAACGGTCTGTCTGAGCTTGTCGATACCAATTTCGGTGAATGATCGCGGACATCGGGGCGTGACCGTGTGAATGATTCGCGGTCCGATCGGCTATCTTAATATTGTTTGACGGGTCGCGGAGGAAGAAATCAGCCATGACTCGTCTTTTCTATACATCCGCGTCAAATTGCGGAAACTGCGATGTAAGGCTTGACATTACAAAACCACTATAAAGCGTCGATAAGAAAAGGGGGTGAGGGTAATGGCCGACACAATCAAGGGCGAGGAGCTGCGCGCGCGGCTGCTTGAAAAGGCGAATTCGCTGCCGCTTCGCCCGGGCGTGTATATTATGCGGGACAAGAACGACAAGGTCATATATGTCGGCAAGTCGCGCGCGCTCAAAAACCGCGTGTCGCAGTATTTCCATGAATCCGCGCATCACGACGAGAAGACCCGCCGCATGGTTTCGAATGTATACCGCTTCGACTACATCCTGACCGACACCGAAATCGAGGCGCTGTCGCTCGAAAACAGCCTGATCAAGCAGTATACCCCGAAGTACAACATCAAATTAAAGGACTCGAAGTCCTATCCGTATATAAAAATCACGTTGAACGACCCCTATCCGAAAATCACAGTGACGCGGCGCAGACTTGCCGACGGCGCGAAATACTTCGGTCCCTATTCGAGCATATCGGCTCTGTACAGCATACTCGGCACGGTTCAGAAGTCGTTTGGAATAGCCTCCTGCAACCGCACCTTCCCTCGCGACATCGGTAAAGAACGCCCTTGCCTCAATCATCACCTCGGAATCTGCTCGGCGCCCTGCACCGGAGAGATTTCGAGCGAGGAGTATCGCGCGCTCTTCCGCGAGGTCATAGCCTTTCTGCGTGGCTCGTTCAAGGAGTGCGAGCAGATGCTGCGCGAGCGAATGGAATACGCGTCCGAGAATCTGATGTTCGAAGCCGCGGCGAAATACCGCGACCGAATAGAAGCTCTGTCCAAGCTCTGGCAGCGGCAAAAAGTCGTCGCGTCGCCCGACACCGAGCAGGATGTATTTGCGCTCTATACCGACGAGCTCTGCTCGTGCATATCGGTGTTTTACATCCGCGGCGGCGTGATTGCCGACAGCGAGCATTTTCTATATCCGGCAGAGCAGATTGTCACCGAGGAGACAATGAGCGCGTTCCTCGGCGAGCTGTACAATATACGCGAATATGTGCCGCGCGAAATACTGCTCGACTTCACATTGCCGGACGACGAGCTGGAGACGCTGAGGGCGCACATAGCGTCAAAGGCAGGCTACAAGCCGGAGATCCGCACGCCCGAGCGCGGCGACCGACGCAAGCTGTGCGAGATGGTCTACGACAACGCGAAGCAGCAGGCGCTTTTATACAAGGCGCAGAATGAAAAGGACAACAAGACTCTTGTCAAGCTCGCGTCAATGCTACAGCTTGAAGTCGTGCCCGAGCGAATCGAGGCCTACGACATCTCGAATTTTGGGCGCGACAGCATCACCGCCGGCATGATCGTCGCCGAGAACGCGAAGCTGAAAAAGTCGGATTACCGCACGTTCAAGATAAAGACGACCGACGGTATCGACGACTACGGAGCAATGCGCGAGGCACTGTCGCGGCGGCTTTCGCACCTCTCCGACGAGAGCTTCGGCGCTCCCCCCGACCTGATACTGCTCGACGGCGGCAAGGGTCACGTCTCGGTCATACGCGAGCTGATGGACGAGCTTGGCTGCGACATCCCGGTATACGGCATGGTCAAGGACGATTTCCACAAGACCCGCGCGCTGACCGACGACGAAAACGAAATCAGCATCGCGCGCGAGCAGTCGGTGTTTATGTTCGTCTACAAGCTGCAGGAAGAGGTTCACCGCTACACGATCACGCGTATGGAGAACGCGAAGTCCAAGACCTTGAAGCACTCGTCGCTCGAAAAGATCAACGGTATTGGCGCCGTCAAGGCGAAGGCGCTGCTCGCGCATTTCGGCAGTCTCGCGGCGGTGAAGCAGGCTGACCGGGAAGCCCTGCTCCGCGCCCCCGGAATTTCGGCCGCGAACGCGGACGCGATAATCGAACACTTTAGCAGGCAAGAGAAGGGAGAAACAAGTTAGGAATGAGGAGTGAGGAGTGAGGAGTTGTAGAAAAAATTTGCCTGCGGCAAATTTTAATTAATGTCCGCCTGCGGCGGACAAAGTGGATAGTGATTAGTTGCGGAGATTGCGGGAACGAGCGATTGCCTGCGGTGATTAAGCATGACGGCACTATTCACTTATCACTCACCCCAAGGTGAAAGCAAACAAGCTCCCGCAAAGTAAATATAATAATAGCAATTCGCCTTTGGCGAATTGCTACCTTAACTCCTCACTCCTCACTCCTAACTCCTCACTAATGCAAGACTCCTCACTAAATTTAAGTTTTCCACCGACTATTAGGAGGTTTTCGCAATGGCAATGAGAATAATTACAGGAAGCGCGCGGGGAACGCGACTCGCTACGCTTGACGGAGAAGCCACACGTCCCACTGCCGAGCGGGTCAAAGAGGCTGTTTTCAGCATGATACAGTTCGACCTCGTCGATTCGTGGGTGCTCGACCTGTTCGCGGGCAGCGGACAGCTCGGACTCGAAGCGCTCAGCCGTGGGGCGGAGAAGGCGCACTTCATTGACAATTCGTCCGCCGCGACCGACATAATACGCATGAACGCGCAAAAAACCCACCTTTATAACCGCTGTCGGATACTGACCATGGACTGGGCGCAGTACCTTAAGAGCTCAAGAGGGCTGTACAAATTCGATTTTGTGTTCCTCGACCCGCCATATTCGACCGGACTTCTGCACGACACACTCGCGCTTCTGCCCGAGTGCGACATTGTTCGAAACGGAGCGTGGATTATCGCCGAAGATGAAAACGGCGACCCGTTCGATAACGACGACATGGTCGCTTCATACTACAATATCGAAAAGCAGAACCGCTACGGCCGCACGCATATAACCGTGCTGTCACTGAAATAAATCGTTATGAATAAGAAAGTCGCATTGATGCCGGGCAGCTTCGACCCGGTCACGATTGGGCACTACGACATCGCGCGCCGCGCCGTGGAGATATTCGACCGGCTGTATGTCGTCGCCTTTGTCAATTCAGAAAAGCACGGACGCTTTCAGGCGTCCGATCGGCTGCGGCTGCTCGAAGCGGCGTTTGCCGATATCCCGAATATACACTGCGAGCTTTCGGACGGTCTGCTCGCCGATTATGCCGTGCGGCATGACATCGGCGTGCTCGTAAAGGGCGCGCGCGGCTCGGTCGACTTCGACTACGAGCTGTCGCTGTCACTTATCAACCGCGCCGTCGAGCCGGAGCTTGACACGATAATTCTGCCGACCAGACAGGAGTACCTGCATATCAGCTCTACAATGGTATCAGAGATGATAAAATACGGCCGCGATTATACGAATTATGTTCCGTCCGGCACTTTGCGGTTACTGCACGAGCTTACAAAAAAGAAATAATACGGAAATATTGTTAACAATATATACGATAATAGGCAATATATTGTCGGATTGTTAGCTTTTCTTTACGGCGATGGCGTAAAAATTTGCATATCCTCAAAAAAATTATTCCGAAAACACTTGAAAAATTACCCGAATTGAGTTATACTATCATAGATAGAATAATACCGTCGCCCGCGGTAATTAAATAAACCCGAGCGACACATCCCGACCGCGGCGATACGGTCAAAAATCAACATGAACGATAATAACACACCCGCATTTTCACATTATTCGGTGCTGCTCAACGAGACTATAGATAGCCTTTCAATCAAGCCGGACGGCGTGTATGTCGACTGCACATTGGGCGGCGGCGGACACTCGCTCGAAATACTAAAACGGCTTGTCACCGGTCATCTGTACGCGATAGACCAGGACGCCGACGCGATTGCCGCGTCGAGGGTTCGGCTCGCCGAGTATTCGGAGCGCGTGACATTTATACATGACAATTTCAAAAACGTCGCGCCGGCGCTCGAGGGACTCGGGGTAAATCAAATAGACGGCGCCCTTATCGACCTTGGCGTCTCGTCCTACCAGCTCGACACGCCCGAGCGGGGATTTTCGTATATGCACGACGCGCCGCTCGATATGCGCATGAATCCGGACAGCCGGCTGACCGCGCGCGACATAGTCAACGGCTATTCGCGCGACGCGCTCAAGCGGATAATCACCGACTACGGCGAGGAACGCTTCGCCGGACGCGTCGCGGACAGGATTTGCGAAGCTCGTGAATCTAAGCCGATAGAGACTACCGGAGAGCTGTCGGAGCTTATAAAATCCGCGATTCCGGCAAAAGCGCGCGAGGACGGACCTCATCCGGCCAAGCGCACCTTTCAGGCGATCCGTATCGAAGTCAACTCGGAGCTGTCGGTAATTGAGCCGACGCTTGACTCGCTCGTCGGTCTGATGCGCCCGTCCGGACGGCTCGCGGTCATCACCTTCCATTCGCTCGAGGACCGGATTGTCAAACAGACCTTTGCGCGATGGGTCAAGGGCTGCACCTGCCCGCCCGAGTTTCCGGTCTGCGTCTGCGGAAAGCAGCCGTCTCTGCGTCTGATTTGTCACAAGCCTATACTTCCGTCCGAGCATGAGCTTGACGAAAACCCGCGCTCGCGCAGCGCGAAGCTGCGCGTCGCCGAGAAGCTGTGAGGCTCAATAAGCGCGGCACGATTTACAGCTAAGCCCCGCGCGTATACGCGGTCATGACCGCACAAATTGATCGGAGCGTTCCGATTCATTCCGCCGGATTGATGACGCCGGAGAAAGGATACTCGAATATGACTGATGCCGCAACCAAGAAGGCGAATAGCGCGAATATTATGTCGGGAGCGCGGCAGGCGCGCTCGGATACCGACAAGAGGACAACGCATCCGTCCTATACCGAATATTCATGGAGCTCGCTGACCGGGCGGAATCAAAGCATAGATAACAGTCGCGGACAAGCGCCGCAAAGTCAAGCGCGCGGTTCCGCGCAGAGCAGAACTAACCCAAATATTCATACCGCAAAAGGAGCGAATACGCAGCGCGCGGCATATTCGACCGCGAGCGCGGGGTACACATCCGCGAGGGCGGGGTATTCGACCGCTAATTCAATGAACACAGCAAATGCACGGTATGCGGCGGCATCCACGAGCGCGGGATACGCTCCGCAAAAAACGCGCCGCGCCGCTCCGACCGTGAATACACAGCGTACCGGCGCGTCCGGCGCGAATTTGCGCCGGATGACCTCAGCCGGAGCACGTCCGGCAGCGGGAGCAAGACCTGTCGGCGTAAATCCGACCGCGCAGAAGCAAAAAGCGCGCGCTGCAGCAAAGCCGGTCGGCATTGAAAAGGTAAAGCAAAAAGCGGCGAAAATCCGCAAAAAATCGATAACCACACTGCATACTATAGTTATACAGAAGAGCTACGCGTTCCCGCTGTCTATAGTGCTTATCGCGGTCGCGGTGACCGCGCTTATTCTGGCGGTGATCACCGCTTCGGTGCGTATAAATGAAATCACGACCGAGAACTCCGAGCTTTCGAATACATACGCGTCGCTGCTCAACGAGGAGAACGAGCTTAGAACTGAGCTTGAGACGCGCGACGATCTGCGCGTCGTCGAACAGATGGCCAAGGACGAGCTCGGTATGGTCAAAAAGGATCAGGTGCAGAAATATTACCTGACTATAAATAAACAGGACAAGATTGAGCTTGTTGACGAGGAAGTTGCCGTGAAAAAGGGCTTCATTGACGAATTACTTGAGTTCGGCGCGTCGATTGCCGATCGTATACGCGCATTTTTTGGCTTATAAATTAATATTATATTGTGATATCTTACTGCGAAGAGCAAGCGTTTTGGAAATCTCAAATCTTGCTCTTTGCTCATTTATAGCTCCGGACAAAGCCGGGGCAGCGTGCGAGAGTGAAAGGAAGGATGAGACAAATGGCGTTTATGCCGCAGCACAACCAAATGAACCGACGTGTCATCGCGTTTGGATTGTTTGTCATCATAGGCTTCGGACTGCTTTTGACCCGCTTGTTTTCACTTCAGGTGATTAACTTCGAGGAATATCAGGAAAAGGTAATCTCACAGCTGATGTATGAGACCGACACTACCCCCGAGCGCGGCAAGATATACGACACGAACATGAACCTGCTTGCGACAAACACCACTGTATATCGAGTATTCATCTCGCCGTACGACATCGCCGGCGGAGATGAGGTTTTTAATGAGATTGCCGACGAGGATATCGACGTCGTCATGGCGGCGATGGCAGCTGAGGTCACGACGAACAGCAAGGCAGTGATAATCGCCGACAAGTGCGCCGAGCTGCTCGGCGTCGACTACGATATGGTAATGGAAAAGGCCGCGAAGATAGGTCGGCGCGACGAGACGATAAAGAAGGACGTCGACCCGGATACCGCCGCTCTCCTGCGCGAGTTCATACAGGAAAACGATCTTGACGGTATGCTCAATCTTTCGGCTGAATCCAAGCGTTACTACTGCTACGGCACGCTGGCAAGCCACGTAATCGGCTTTACGAACTCGGACGGCAACGGCGTATATGGAGTCGAAGCCACCTACAACGACTACCTGAAGGGCGTGTCGGGCAAATACATAACCGCGCGCAACGCTCTGCTCGGGGATATGCCGTTCAAATACGAGAGCTATGTCGGCGCTGAAAACGGCGCGAATCTGGTATTGACAATCGACTTGAAGCTGCAAAACGAGCTTGAAAACCAGTTAAAGGACGCGTATGAGTCGTCGGGGGCGGGCAATCGTATCTGCGGTCTTGCTATGGATCCGAATACCGGAGCCGTCCTCGCGATGGCGGTATATCCGAGCTATGACTGCAACGACCCGTATACGCTTGTCGAATACTTCACCGAGCAGCTCGAAGCGAGCGAGTATCCAGCCGACAGCGACGAATACGCGCAGCTCAAAACCTCGCTTATATACGAGATGTGGAACAACAAGTGCATAAGCGATACCTACGAGCCGGGCTCGACGTTCAAGATTATCACCGCCGCGGTCGGACTTGAGGAGGACTGCGTCACGCCAACCGATGAGTTCTACTGCCCGGGCTATCACTATGTCGAGGGATACGGCAACATCCCCTGCCACAAGACGTCCGGACACGGTCAGGTCACGTTCGCGCGCGGCTTGCAGCAGTCCTGCAACCCGACTATGATGACGTTGATGGAGCGCATCGGGCGCGAGACCTTCTATAAATATTTCGAAGCGTTCGGTTATACGAGCAAGACCGGCGTTGACCTGCCGGCCGAAGCATACGGCATCTACCACGCCGAATCGGATATGCACGCGACCGAGCTCGCTACCTATTCGTTCGGTCAGACCTTTAAGACCACTCCGCTTCAGCAGCTTACCGCGATCTGTTCGGTCGCAAACGGCGGCTACCTCGTCACTCCGCACGTGCTGAAAGAAATGGCAGACGACGAGGGCAACGTCATAATGACCTACGAGGAGGAGGAAAAGATACAGGTGCTCAGCGAGGAGACCTGCAATACTCTGAAGCAGATACTCGCCGAGGGCGTTTCGACCGACGGCGGCGCGAAGAACGCGTATGTCAAGGGCTACAGCGTCGCTGCCAAGACCGGAACGTCGCAGAAGCAGGATAAATACAAATACGAATATGACGAGGAAGGCAACATTATCGGCTCCTCCCGACCCTACCGTATCGGTTCGTGCGTAGGCTTTGCTCCGGCGGAGGACCCGCAGATAGCGGTGCTCATAATGGTCGATGAGCCGACGAACGGCACGTCGTACGGCAGCACGGTCGCGGCGCCGTATATTTCGAAATTCCTCGCGGCGGCGCTGCCGTATCTCGGAATTGAGCCGCAGTATACCGAAGCCGAGCTTGCGAACATGGAGGTCACGGTTTCCAACCTCACAGGCTATTCGATAGAGGATGCCTGCTTGTATATCACTAATCGCAAGCTCGAATACAAGATCATCGGCGACGGCGACACGGTCACTTCACAGGTGCCCGCCGGAGGCAGTCGGCTTTCGACCGAAAACGGCGTCATCTACCTGTATACCGACACCGAAGCTCCGTCAGACACTGTGACTGTACCGAACCTCATAGGAATGAGCGCGACGAGGTGCAACCAAATCCTTGTAAATTCGAAGCTGAATGTAAAGATAGAGGGTGCGCAGAACTACGAAGAGGGCGTCGGCGCGACGGTAATCGCGCAGTCGCCGGCAGCCGGAACTGTGGTTACGCCCGGTACGATAGTCACAGTCGAATTCCGCCATATGGACGGAACCGACTGAGGAACCGGAAAACGTTAGCTTGCTCTCACTCCTCGTTCCTCATTGATTCTAACTCATCTCTCCCCGAAGCTTAATCATATTTCCCTCTCGATTTGCGTAAATATCATAGTAAGTCGGGATTGTGCAATTCACATCCCATTTAATTGATTTGCGTGATATTTTCACGGGGGAGAGGGAATAATATGGCAAAGCTTTCAGCACTGCTTTATGGCACGGAGCTGCTCTCATCAAACTTTGATCCGGAGACGGTCGATTCGGGCGAGCTGCGGTCAGACTCGTTCAAGGTAAGACCGGGCGATACTTTCATCTGTCTTGTGGGACATAAATACGACGGTCACGATTTCATCTGCGTCGCGCATGAGCGCGGCGCGGGTGTGATCATATGCGAGCATATGACCGAATATCTCAAAAGCCACCCCGAAATCAAATACCTGATAGTCAAAAATACGCGGATTGCCGAAGCCAATATGTGGAACGAGCTCTGCGCACGCCCCGGCGACCGGCTGATTGCCATAGCCGTGACCGGCACCAACGGCAAGACGTCGATAACCTACTACCTGCGTGAGATATTCAAAGCCGCCGGTTATAAGACCGGAATCGTAGGAACGGTCAAGTGCATGGTCGGCGATACGCCCGAGGTCATAACTGAGAGCGCGGAGTCGAATGTCAACTCGATGACCACCCCGCCGCCCGAGGCTCTATACCCCAAGCTCGCTCATATGGTCGATGAGGGCGTGGAAATCGTCTTTATCGAGGCGTCGTCCCATTCGCTGTCGCAGCACCGGCTCGACCCGCTCCACTTCATTCTGGGCATATTCACAAATCTGTCGCCCGAGCATCTCGACTATCACGGTACGATGGAGGAGTATTACAACGCGAAGCGCCGGCTCCTCGGGCTCTGCGGCGCGGCGGTGATAAACGCTGACGACCAATGGTTCGGTCGGATGGCGACGAGCTGCCCGATCCCTCATGTGACCTTCTCGGTTCTGTCCGACACTGACGGCAATGACGGCGATATAATGTCGTCCGCTGTCAAGACATATAGCAATGACGGCAATGAGCCGTCCGGCGGCATAGTCGGTGATACCGGCGGCAATACTCTATTCAACACCACTTCCACAAATAACCATAGCTCCGGCAAGGCTGACGACATCACGATCGCTTCGGGCATTGCGGCGGACTACGCCGCGATAAGTCCGCGCGTGACACGCGACGGCGGAATCATGTACGACCTGCTTGAATCAGGTCGGCTTTACCGCATATCCTGCCCGATACCGGGCGGGTTCACCGTATCAAATACCCTCGCCGCCATAGCGGCGGCAAGGCTGTTCAAAATAGCCCCCGAGACTATTGTCTCGGCACTCAGCGGCTGCCCGCAGATCCCGGGCAGGATGGAACGGCTTAGGCTCGACGGACTCGGCTTTGACGTCTATATCGACTACGCTCACACTCCCGACGCGCTTGAGCGCACACTGCGCACTCTGCGCGCACTCAAGCGTCCTGGCGGACGGCTCAGACTGCTGTTCGGCTGCGGCGGCGACCGCGACAAATCAAAGCGTCCGGTCATGGGTAAAATCGCGACTTCGCTCGCCGACTTCACGGTGATAACATCGGACAACAGCCGTGGTGAAAATCCGCGCGCGATAATCTGCGACATTATGCGCGGAGTTGATCGCGGCGCCGAATACAAGGTGATCGAGCGGCGCGAGGACGCGATACGTTATATTATAGAGCACAGCGAAGCGGATGATATAATTCTGCTCGCCGGAAAGGGACATGAGGATTATGAAATCGACGCTGACGGAAAGCACCCATTTTCCGAACGAGATATTGTATATGACACCGCAAGATCAATGTCGGGGGTCGATGAAACAACTCGGCTGTAAAATGATTGTGAAAATTACATATCAATAATATGTCAATATAAATGGAGAATTGAAAAATGAGCATCAGGTTCAAAAAAGACGTATTCAGTGTGAGCGAGATTGCCTCGCTGCTCGGTCTCGAAAGCAGCTGTGAAGCGAAGATCCGGTCTATAACGACCGACTCGCGCGAGACCGAATCCGGCTCGCTGTTCATCGCTCTCAAGGGCGAACGCTTCGACGGCAACGACTTCATACCGCAGGCGCTCGCCCGCGGCGCCGCGGTTATAGCCGAGCGGATGCCCGAAGATCTCGCGGAGGATGAGGCCGAGCGCGTGCTCGTAGTCAAAAGCTCGCTCGACGGCTTCGGCAAGGTCGCGAAGGCTTACAAGGACAGGATAAATCCGCGCACGGTCGCGGTCACCGGCAGCGTCGGCAAAACGACGACCAAGGAGTTCATATATGCGGTCGCCAGCGCGCGCTTTTTGACTCACAAGACCGAGGGCAACTTCAACAACGAGATCGGAATGCCGCTCTCGATTCTGAGTATGCCCGAGACTGCGCAGGTCTGCGTGCTCGAGATGGGCATGAGTCAGGCGGGCGAAATTTCGCGCATGACGCGCATCGCCACGCCCAGTATCGCGGTCATAACCAACATCGGCAATTCGCATATTGAGAATCTCGGCTCGCGCGAGAATATCTGTCGTGCGAAGCTCGAAATAATCGAGGGTATGCCCGACGACGGCTGGGTCATTCTCAACGCCGACGAACCGATGCTGTTCGCGCAGAAGGGCAAGCTCAAACAGAACATACTCTTTGTTTCATTGTCCAATCCACAGGCCGACTACCGCGCGCTCAATATCCGCGAATGCGAGGACAACACCGAGTTTGACCTCGTCGCCGGAAAGCGGGTCGTTACTAACATCCGCATACCGACAATCGGACGCCACAATGTATACGACGCGACCTACGCGTTCGCGGTAGGAGTGCTGCTCGGAATGACCGACGAGGAGATAAAGCGCGGGCTCGTGTCCTTCCGCAACACCGGAATGCGGCAGAATATCTATGAATACGGCGGAATTACATTAATCGAGGACTGCTACAACGCCGGTCCCGAGTCGATGCGCGCGGCGATAGACGTGCTCGCGAAGCTGGCGGACAAGAACCACTGCAACTCGATCGCGGTGCTCGGCGATATGCGCGAGCTTGGCGAGTACTCGAAGCAGCTGCACATGGAAATCGGTACGCTCGTCGCGTCAAAGCACATCTCTCACCTCGTCACATTCGGGCGCGAGGCCGAAAATATCGCGCTCGGCGCGATCAACCACGCATACAAGCCGGACAATATCAGCATAAACACAAACACCGAAAATCCGACCGCCACCGCGCGGGTCGTATTCGACCTGCTGGGGCGTGGCGACGCGGTGCTGTTCAAAGCGAGCCGAGCGGTGAAGCTCGAGCGCGTAATCGAGGAACTCAAGCAGCTTATCGACGCGAAACCGATTCGCTGAATATCGGGAGAACCATATGATCGGATATTATATTACCGCGTTTGTCTCCGCGTTTGTCGTCACCGCTCTGGCCGCGCGGTTATTGATACCGAAGCTCCGGAGCATGAAGCTCGGGCAGAAGATACTGGACGTCGGACCGCGCTGGCACAAATCGAAGGAGGGAACGCCCACAATGGGCGGTCTCTCGTTTATCGCCGCGGCACTCATCGTATTCATCCCGTTTGCCGTATACCTTGTCTCAAAGGGAGTGGACGGCGTCGACCGGATGGCTATAGTAATGCTTATGGCGACCGCCAACGGCGCGGTAGGTATAGTCGACGACCTGACGAAATTCAAGAACCACCGGAATGAGGGTCTGACCGCGTCGCAGAAATATCTGCTGCAATTAATCTGCGCCGGACTTTTCCTCGCCGCGATGAAGCTAACCGGCAATCTTTCAGAGACGCTGTATATTCCGTATGTCGGCGTGGAGCTTGATTTAGGCATATTTTACTATATACTGTCAATACTGCTAATCACAGGCATAATCAACAGCGTCAACCTGACCGACGGTATAGACGGACTGGCGAGCACAGTTACGCTCGCGGTCGCGGCCTTCTTCTCGGTCACCGCGTTCAGTCTGTCGGCGTTGCCCGAAGCGATAGTCGCCGCGATAACGCTCGGATGCTGTCTCGGATTCCTCGTCTACAACTTTTATCCGGCGCGAGTATTTATGGGCGATACCGGCTCGCTGTTCCTCGGCGGATTGGTGATCGGCATGGCATACATGATAAACAATCCGCTTATCATAGTCATAGTCGGAATCATATACATCATCGAGGCGTTGTCGGTAATGATTCAAGTGACCTATTTCAAGCTGACGCACGGCAAGCGATTTTTCAAGATGGCGCCGATACACCACCATTTCGAAAAATGCGGCTGGAGCGAGCTGAAGATTGTGGGAGTATTCGCGCTCGTCACGGTGATAGCCGGAGCGGCGGCATACTTTGGGTTATAGAGTGGTCTCGACTTCGCTTTGCGAAGTCGAGAGAGTGGTCTCCCACTGCGTGGGAGAGAGTGGAGAGTGGTCTCCCGCTTCGCGGGAGAGAGAAGAGAGAGTTCCCGCTTCGCTGGAGAGGGGAGGTACAAATTCGCCGAAGGCGAATTTGTTTAAATGACATTTGCCGCAGGCAAATTTCATCCTAGGCTCTCCGCCGCAGGCGGAGACCACTCACAT
>ERZ1643251.819-NODE-819-length-39843-cov-9.235096_pt1 | contig 39843 bp, 35 predicted proteins | sample MGYA00579261_ERZ1643251 | MGnify/ENA primary metagenome ERZ1643251 (study PRJEB29033, sample SAMEA4952267) | chicken gut metagenome | biome: Broiler Chicken; feature: Gastrointestinal Tract; material: Caecum | place: Ireland | collected 2018 | study: Broiler... | reverse complement strand
GATGGCGAAAAAGATAAGCTTTCCAGCCGCAGACGATTTATTCAGAGTTTCCTTATTTCTTTTTCATATTTTTGTTGGCTGGGTTATCCAGAACCTTGCCGGATTCTAAGAACCGGGAGCCGTGGCAGGGGCACTCCCAGGCGTGCTCCTGGGGGTTCCACACCAGGGAGCAGCCTAAGTGGGGGCACCGGGGGGTGCGGAAGGTGAGAAGGCTTCTCATTGCCTCCCAGGCGTTCACCCCCAGCTGGGGCCGGAGCATGGGCCTGTCCGGGGCAAATACCCGGGCGTAGGGGTTTTCCTTTTCCAGCACCATGTCCCGCAGAAGGGTTGCCGCCGCCATGGAGCCGGTCATGCCCCACTTGTGAAAGCCGGTGGCCACATACAGGTTCCGGGTGCCCCGGGAATAAGGCCCCACATAGGCCATGCCGTCCAGGGTCATGCAGTCCTGGGCTGCCCAGTGGTAACACTCCCGGGCTGCGGGGTAGTACCGCTGTGCCTCCCGCCGCAAATACTCCCAGCCGCCCCCGGCCTTGCCGGTGCGGTGTCCCCCGCCTCCCAGAAGCAGCAGGTTACCATAATTCCGGAAGGACAGTCCCCCCGGCTCTGCCTCAATATACATCCCCTCCACCTGGGCTGCCTCCTCCAAGGCCAGCACATAGGAGCGCTGCTGGTACATTTTCAGGAAATAGGCGCCGTGGCGGTTGAGAAAGGGGAAATGGGTGGCCACGATGATTTTCTCCCCCCGGATGTCTCCCCGGTCGGTGACGGCGGTGTTCCCCGACAGCTCCAGCACCCGGGTATGCTCATAAATGTGCAGCCCCCGGGCAATCCCCTCCAGGAATTTCAGGGGATGAAACTGCCCCTGGTGGGGGATTTTCAACCCTTGCGCCACAAAAGGCAGGGGCAGATTGGACACCAGCTCCGGGGCCGCCCCCACCTTTGCCATGGCCAGGGCTTCCTTTTCCAGGGCCTCCAAATTGTCCCGGGCAAAAACAAAGGAATCCTTTTCCTGAAAATCACAGGGAATCTTCCGGCACAGCCGGGACAAATCCTCCACCGCCTGAATCTGGGCCTGCCAGTGCTGCCGTACCAGCTCCACCGGAAATTCCTTCAAAAGCCGGGTGTATTCCAGACCGTGCTGGGCGGTGATTTTGCCCGTGGTGTTTCCCGTGACCCCGGCCCCAATCTCCCCGGCCTCCACCAGAAGATAGCTGACCCCCGCCTGCTCCAGAAGGTAGGCGCAAAGAAGGCCTGCCATGCCGCCTCCCACAATCAGCACATCCGTCCGCTTATCCGCCTCCAGCCGGGGAAACACCGGCAAGGAGGCGGTGGCGCTCCACAAACTCTCCATCTTTCGTCCCCTTTCTTTTTTCCTGAATATTATTTTCCCGGGGCACACAAAATATGCAAAAAACCGGGAAATGAGGGGTTGTATTGGGCAATTATTTTGAGGAGTGGTACTTTAAGTGCCAGGAAGAGGACAAGACTCTGGCGCTGATTCCCGCCCGGCACCGATGGCTTTACGGGGGTGCTGGGGGTGATTCACTTCCGGGGAACGGAATACCGCCTTGCCACCTATCTGGGGGCAAAGGCGGTAACGGTTCAGGACGGGGCGCTGGTAATCCGGCAGGGGGACTGGCCCGGGAAGCCCCAGCCGGGCACCTTCTCCGGGCACCGGAGATTGGTGCCATGCACCGTCTCATCCGGGAAAGCCCCAGCTGCGATGCCTTCTATTCCTTCCGGGTGAAGGGCCGAACCTTATTCTCCTTCGCCACCGGCCGGGCTTCCTTTGCGTTTGCGTATCCCTGAGAAAAAGGGCCGCAGCAAGCAGCTGCGGCCTTTGGTTTTTGATATTATGCCAGGGCGGCACCCAGGGATTGGCAAGCCTTTAGGGCTTCCTGGTCGGGGGTTTCCTGGCAGATGACACTTTCACAGGCAAGCACCGCTCCCCGGGCGGTGCAGGTCTCCTCCCAGGAGCGCATCCACTCTCCGTCACCCCAGCCATAGGAGCCGAACAGACCCAGGAGCTTTCCCCGGAGCCGGGGTTCACAGGCGGAGAACATGGGCTCAAACTCGCTCTCCTCCAGCTGCTCCGCCCCCATGGAGGGGCAGCCGAAGGCGATGGCGTCAAAGTCCTCCACCATGGCGCTGTCAAACTCCGTGGGGGTGAACACCGCCACCTTTGCGCCCTTTTCCCGGGCGCCTTCCGCCACTGCCTGAGCCATGGCCTCGGTGTTGCCGGTGCCGCTCCAGTATACCACTGCAATTTTTCCCATATGATCAACTTCCTTTCCTGATGACCGCAAGACCCTCTATGGGTCTGCCTTTTTCCAGGCACCGGCAATAGGCGTCGGTGCACTTTTTGTATTGGTCAAAGGTTCTTTGCGCCCTCTCCGGGTCGCCGTAAACCTTCCAACAACCTACGCATTTATAATTTTCCGCCTTTTCCTCCATGAAGCCCCGGACGTCCTCCGGAGGATATCCCAAAAACAGTCCGATTTCATGGGGAAACTCCCGGCAGGATTCCAGCCGCTGCCGGAGGCGGCGAAGCTGTCCGGCACAGGTGTCCCACCCGTAGCCGCAGCGGGTAAGAATGCTTCTGGTCTCGGCCTGCTGCAAGTCCCGGTTCAGCCAGCCGGGGCGGTACAGGTAAATGAGCCCCCTGCCTCCCCGGTACCGCAGAGGCAGCACCCGGATTCCCCTGGGGGCAAGCCGACGGTTCAGCCGGCTGACCTGCCGGTTCATCTCCTCCCGGCTTTGGAAGGGACAGGTGAACATACTGGCTGTTTTCAGCCCCGCCAGTGTGGGGGCGCAGTGGCGCACAATCATGGCATCCGGCATGGTGCTTCCTCCTTTCAGGTATGGGTCTGCAAAATGTTTCGCAGGGCAGAGGCGGAGCTGGTGTGACACCGGACAATCTTCACTGCCTTACCCCGGGTTTCCCGCAGGGTGGAGCGGACCATCTTGTGGGAAACCGTGCCTGTGAACAGCACCAGAAGATCCGGGTCGCCGATGCTCTTCAGGGCGGCATCGGATTTTGGGAAAACCTTGGCCTTGCAACGGTATTCCCGGCAGATTTCCACATACCGCCGGGCCATACATTCATTGCCTCCTACGATTACCACACTCATGGTCCTTCTCCTTTCTGAGTTAGCATATGCTAACCGCTATGTAAAAAAAAGAAACCCTTTGGGGGCGGGGAGACCGGAGGTTCCGGTCTCCCCTTTTGTCAATGGTCGTGATGATCGCAGTCGCAATGCCCCTGGCACTGCTTCCCATGGGGACAGCCTACGCAGGTCTGCCCCTGCTTTTTGGCTCTGCGAAGGTACCAGATGGCGCCTCCCAGAATGGCTGCGATGATAAGAATAAGCAAAATATCCATAGTTATGCCTTTCTGGCAGCTGTCAGGGCGTACTCCCCTTTCAGATTCCGGTTGGTGTTGCGAATCAGGGCCGCCAGCACTCCCACAAAGACAGCTACCACTGCCAGACCGCAGAGGGCTGCGGTGACATTCAGGGTTGCCGGGGCGGTGATCAGAGTGCCAACGGTGTAGACCAGGTAGCCCACGGTATAGCCCACACCCATCTGAAGGCCGATGCCTGCCCAGACCCACTTGCGGCTCTTCATCTCGGAATTCATGGCGCCGATGGCGGCAAAGCAGGGGGGTGTGTAGAGGTTGAACATGAGGTAAGCCAGGGCAGCCACTTTGGTAATGGCGATGATGCCTGCCACCTGAGCGCCGGAGCCTTCGATGATAGCCAGCTCATCGGTGTCGATGAAGTTCTCCAGGCCGGCAAAGCACACCGCCAGGGTTCCCACCACATTTTCCTTGGCAACGAAGCCGGTGACTGCCGCCGCTGCCAGCTGCCAGGACAGCACACCCACAATGGGCACCAGCACCCAGGCAAAGGGGCCGGCAATGGAGGCCAGGATGGAGCTGTCGGGGGACTCTGCCACAGCAAAGCTCCAGCTGAAGGTCTGCATGATATGTACCGCCGCATTGCACAGCAGGATGATGGTGGCGGCCTTTACGATATAGGCCCAGCCCCGGCTGCACATGGCCTTGAAGGCGAACCACAAGGAGGGTGCCTTGTACTCCGGCAGCTCCATGAGGAAGAAGGACTTGCGGTTTTTATACCCGGCGATTTTGTTCACCAGGAGGGCTCCCAGGAAAATCAGCACAATGCCCGTAAGGTACATCGTGGCGCTGACCCAGCCGGCGTTATCAAAGAAGGCACCGGCAATCAGGGCAATCACCGGGATTTTGGCACCGCAGGGCATGAAGGGAGCCAGCATTGCCGTGGCTCTGCGCTCCCGCTCGTTGCGGATGGTACGGCAAGCCATGATGCCCGGCACGGCGCAGCCGATGGTGATGACGAAGGGAATGACGGACTTGCCGGAAAGACCCACCTTCTTGAAAATGGGGTCCAGCACCACCGCCACCCGGGACATATAGCCGCAGTCCTCCAGAAGGGCGATGAGGAAGTACATCACCATCACAAGAGGCAGGAAGCCTACCACAGCCACCACGCCGCCGATGATGCCGTCCACCAGAAGAGCGCTCAGGAGCGGGTTGGCATTTGCCATCAGCTCACCCACCCAGCCCTGGAACTCCTCCAGAAGGGTCACCAGGCCGGGAATGGTTTTGCCGCTGGGCAGCTCCACGCCCTCTGCAATCCAGGCACCCAGATAAGTCTGGGAAATCTCAAACACCAGAAACATCACCAGGGCGAAAATGGGAATCCCCAGCCACCGGTTGGTGAGCACCTTGTCGATTTTGTCGCTGGTGGTCTCCTCCCGGGTCAGCACCTTCCGGGTCTCCACGTCCTTTACCACGGCGTTTACAAAGTCAAATCGCCGCCGGTCCGCAGCCTCCACAGCCTTCTTGTCTGTCAGATCCACATCCCCCTGGTGGAAGGGTGCGGTCTGGGCTGCCCCCCGCCGGGCAGCCGCCTGGCGTACCAGCGCTTCAAGGCCCTTGGCTTCCGTGGATACCGTGGCCACCACCGGGCAGCCCAGCTTCTGGGACAGAAGCTTTTCGTCAATCTGGGTCTGCTTTTTGTCCTTCAGGTCGCTTTTGTTCAGGGCCACCACCACAGGGATGCCCAGCTCCAGCAGCTGGGTGGTGAAAAACAGGCTGCGGCTTAAATTGGTGGCGTCCACGATGTTGATAATCACATCGGGGCTCTCCTGCTTCACATAGGCGCTGGTGATGCTCTCCTCGCTGGTGAAGGGAGACATGGAGTAGGCGCCGGGCAGATCCACTGCAAGGAGCTCCTGATCCCCGGGACAAAAGGACTTTTTGATGGGGTGGATCTTTTTCTCCACCGTCACCCCCGCCCAGTTGCCCACCTTCTCATTTCTGCCGGTGAGGGCGTTGTACATGGTGGTTTTTCCCGAGTTGGGATTGCCCGCCAATGCAATTCTCATAACTTCTCCTCCTCATTTTCTTTTCTATACGATTAGCATATGCTAACTATACAGCAAAAAACAGGGGTGGCGTTACGCCACCACTATGGCCGATGCCAGCTGGTTATCCATGTTGTACCGTCCGTCTTTTACGCAGACCACACAGCTGTCCTTCAGGTGGGAAACCACCGTAATGGTCTCCCCGGTGTAGCACCCCAGGGAAAACAGAAAGGCGTCCATCTCCTCGTCCTGGGTTTCGATGGCTCTGATGGTGTATTCCTGCCCTACCTGGGCTTCCAATAAGGTCATGGGTATGCCTCCCTTCCCGGTTTGATGTTAGCACAGGCTAACAATACTGTCAAATGGAAGTTAGCTTTCGCTAACTGTCAACAGTATACACAACAACCCTTCATTTGTCAAGCCCCAATCCAAAATTTTCCTGCGGGGAAAACTTTTCCCGAACTCCCAGCATGGACATGGGTCGGGAAGGGTTTGGGGATATAGGGAATCTCTGAACAAATCGTCTGCGGCTGGACAGCGGATCTTTTTCGCCAGCCATGCAGAATGAAAAACAGGAAATACATACAGTATTCCCCTGTTTTCCATTCTTTTGTCTGACAAAAAATCTCTCGCTGCCAGCTCTTGCCTATTTATTCAGAGCTTCCATAGCTCCCGACTGTCGGGAGCTATGGGCTTTTACCTTTCCACATTGGAATTTTGCAAATTGGGAAGCGTCCGTTGTAAATCCCCCAGTCGCCTTCGGCGCCAGCTCCCTTTCGCAAGAGATCCTCCCGCTTCACGTCACGGGTTATCCACTCTTGGAAATCGCTTGCCACGGTTCTTTCTCTCCTTTTTTGGGGGTGCAATCACCGAAATGGCGTGGTGGATGCACCGGATTTCTATTTGATTGCAGCCGTTTTCCATCTCCCCGTCCAGCGTCCAGGGCATTTTCTCCGGGGCCTGGAGGGTAAGGGCCGCAGTTTTTACAAAGGTCACAAGGCCCTCGTTGTAGTTTTTCTGCTGCAAAGCCCGGGCGCACTCGCTCAGCTCCAGCAGGTTCCGGGGGGTGCGGATGAGAAGCAGCTCCAGGCTGCCGTCGGACATATCCACCAGGTTGGCATCCAGATTCAGAATCCCTCCCACCCGGAAGGAGTTACTCACCGCTCCGAAGAGGAAGCTGTCCTGAATCACGGTGCCGTCCTCCAGGGTGAACCGGAGGGGGTAGGATTTGAGCTGGGATAGCTCCTGGATGCCTCCCAGGGCATAGGCGGCGTGGCCCAGGATGTTTTTCACACTCTGGGGGGTGGCGTAGCTGGTCTTGGTGAACATACCAAAAGACGCCACGTAGGAAAAATAGGTGTCGTTGAAGCTCCCCACGTCCAGCTTCACAGGGGTTCCTTCCACCGTGTCCCGGGTAGCCTGGAGGAGGTTGGCAGACAGCTTCAAACTGGCGGCAAAATCGTTGGTGGAGCCGGCAGGGATATAGCCCAGGGGAATCTCTCTTCCCCATTTCAAGATCCCCGACACCACCTCGTGAAAGGTGCCGTCTCCGCCGCAGCAGAGAATCCGCTCCACCTCCCCGGCGTAGCGCAGCACTGCCGCCTCCCCGTCTCCCGGGGCTGCGGTCACATGAACCAGTACCTGAAAATCCCCCCGGTTCAGGATATCCACCATGTCCATCAAAAACCGCCGGGCTTTTTTCTGACCGGCGCAGGGATTGACAATCAACAAAGCTTTTTTCATAACAATCCTCTCCCCTTGTGCTTAGGAAGCTCTGAATAAATAGGCAAGAGCTGGTAGCGAGAGGTTTTTCGTCAGACAAAAGAATGGAAAACGGCGGAATACTGTATGTATTTCCCGTTTTTCATTCTGCATGGATGGCGAAAAAGATTCGCTATCCAGCCGCAGACGATTTATTCAGAGTTTCCCTTATATTGTAAAGAGCTTTCCCCGGCAATTCATCAACATTTTTTTAATATTCCCCTCCCAGCCTTCTTTGGTATTGACGGAACCCCCTTTTGGGAATAAAATAGTATCTATATCCTCCGGAGCCCCGCCTGCCCTGCCCCTTTCCTCAACAAAAGTTGACATTCCGTTGAGCAAGCGTTGCAAATCCCGTGTTATGCTATGGGCAAGAATGATTTTACAATGGGTAGGTATGCAAAAAATGATGAAAAAGCTGAAATCAGGACTATATCGCTTTATCCGCTTCTGGGTAGCGCTCATTTATCCCAAAATCACGGTGGAGGGGCTGGAGAATCTGCCGGAGGAGCCATGTCTTGTGGTGGCGAACCACTGCCAGATGAACGGCCCCATCGCCGGGGAGCTGTACTTTCCCGGGGACCACTACATCTGGTGCGCCGGGGAGATGATGGAGGCGAAAGAAGTGCCGGACTATGCCTTCCGGGATTTCTGGAGCCGGAAGCCCCGGTACATCCGGTGGTTTTACCGGATTTTGTCCTATGTCATCACCCCACTGTCTGTGAGCATTTTCACCAATGCCCACACCATCCCGGTGTACCGGGACAGGCGGCTGATCATCACCTTCCGGGAGACCCTGAATCGGCTGAAGGAAGGGGCAACCGTGATTATTTTCCCGGAGCATGAGGCGCCCTACGACCATATTTTACAGGACTTTCAGTCCGGCTTTGTGGATGTGGCCCGGGGTTACTACAGAAAGACCGGCAAGTGCCTGCAATTTGTGCCCATGTATCTGTGCCCCAGCCTTCACAAGATGGTGCTGGGCAAACCCATTGCCTACAACCCGGACACCCCCCACAAGGAGGAACGGACCCGGGTTTGCCAATATCTTATGGAACAGATCAGCGGCATTGCCCGGAGCCTGCCCCGGCACAAGGTGGTTCCCTATCTGAATCTGCCGAAAAAAGATTATGTCTACAACATCCCGGAAGAGGTAGTTTCCCATGAAAAAACCTGTGGTTGATTACCGCCAGTTCCGCCCGGGGAAGCTCAACGACCCTCAGTTCTCCCACCTGAAGCTGTTAGGCGGCTGGATTCTATATTTTATCCTGTATTTCCTCACAGAAAACCTGATTCCCCCGGAAAAATGCACACCGGTGCACATCTGGCTGGACGATGTGATTCCCTTCTGCGAGTGGTTTCTCATTCCTTATGTGCTGTGGTATGGGCTGATTGTGTTCTCCCTGGGCTACTTTGCCCTTTACAACATCGACAGCTTCAAAAAGCTCTCCAAGTATATCCTCATCACCCAGCTGGTGGCTATGGCCATCTACATTCTCTTCCCCAGCCGCCAGGATCTGCGGCCGGAGGTGTTTCCCCGGGAGAATTTCCTTACCTGGTGCATAGGGCTCCTTTACCGCTTTGACACCAGCACCGGAGTGTGTCCGTCCCTCCATGTGGCCTACTCCATCGGCATTGCCTCCGTGTGGCTCCGGGAGAAGGGGGTAAAGTGGATTTGGAAAGCCCTTTTGGTGGTGCTGGTGATTCTCATTTGCCTTTCCACCATGTTTATCAAACAGCACTCGGCCATGGATTTCTTTGCCGCCCTGCCGGTGTGTGCATTGGCGGAGATTCTGGTATTTTACACCCCATTGAGAAAAAGAAAGAGGTAATGCTATGAAGCGGAAACTGGGAGATCGGAAAGACGGCGTAAAGCTCAAAAACATCCACGCCATGCACTTCGTCATGCCCCTGATGTACCCCAACCGGTGCGACAACGAGGCCTTCATTGCCGAGCGGATTGACCTGGAAGCGGTGAACGCCTATCTGGAAAAGAAGAACGCCGGGAATCCTGATTACAAGTACAATCTGTTTCAGGTGATGGTGACGGCGGTTCTCAAGACCATCACCCTCCGGCCCAAGATGAACCGTTTCATTGCCAACAAGACCATGTATCTGCGAAACGAAGTCTCTGCCGCCTTCACGGTGAAAAAGATTTTCTCCGACAACGGCGCCGAGGCTCTGGCTCAAATCCGCACCACCGGCTCCGAGACCATTGACGACATTCACGACGAGATTTTTCGCCAGGTGTCTTTGTGCCGCAGCGACAAGGTGGATGCCGGTACGGAGAGTCTGAACGCCGTGGCAAAAATCCCCGGGTTTCTGGCCCGGATGGTGGGTGCCGGGGCAAGATTTCTGGACCGCCACGGCTGGATGCCCCAATCCGTCATCGCCGGCGACCCCTACTACTGCTCCGCCGTGCTCACCAACCTGGGCTCTATCCAGCTCCGGGCCGGGTATCACCACCTGACCAACTGGGGCACCTGCTCCGTATTCTGCGCCATCGGAGAGGCAAAGAAAATGCCCTTCTTCCAGGAGGACGGCTCGGTGCTTATGAAGGACGCCGTGGACATCGGCCTGACCATTGATGAGCGGCTGGCTGACGGCTACTACTATTCCCGGACGGTCAAGCTCCTGAAAAAGCTCCTGGAAAACCCGGAGCTGCTGGAAAGACCCCTGACAGAAGAAGTGGAAATCTGAAAGTAAATAATCAAAAGGAGGAAGAATCCCAAAACATTGCGGATTCTTCCTTCTTTTCTATCTTCCAATTCGGATAAATCCTGGTGTTTTTCTGAAAATTCACCCATAAAAGCACTATGCATCAGGAAACGCACCCGCCTATAGCTCCCTCCGGGAGGGAGCTGTCACCGCAGGTGACTGAGGGAGCCTGCGGGCGGTGCAGCTGCGGTTTGCTTTGGAGTAGGTGCTTGATAGAGGTTATCGACGCCCAAGCCTCCACCGCAGTAATGATACCGAGCGGGTCAGGGAAAGAACGATTACAGACCAGTTTGGTGCGAAATTGTCAGCGGGCACTGCCTGCCGATACCCTATGCCGATTTTACCGGGTGGTTGCCTCCAATAGGCATAGGAAATGGGATAGCTTTGGGGAGGTTCCGCCTCTGGTGGTCAAATAGGCTTTGCGCCCGCTGGCTCCCTCCGTCTTGGGGCTGCGCCCCAAGACACCTCCCTCCCGGAGGGAGGTATTTGCGGAAGCCTTCTCCATAGAAACGATACCAGGCTCTTCTGTATTCCGGGGAACAAAACCATTGGTTCAAAAAATATTGGAAGGATTGTGCCAACTATGTCTTTTCTTCTGCCTCCTTTGTGGTACAATAGACCCAAAGGAAAAGGAGGAAAGAAAATGGAGCTGACCCTTTCTCAAAATATCTGCAAGCTAAGAAAAGAACATCATCTGACCCAGGAGCAGCTGGCGGAGGCTCTGGGGGTGACCTTTGCTTCCGTTTCCAAGTGGGAGCGGGGCGCCGCCACCCCGGAGCTGCAGCTGATTGCCAAAATGGCGGATTTCTTCGGGGTGTCTTTGGATGCCCTGGTGGGCTTTACCCTTCAAAGCGGCAGCATTCAGGAGACAGAGGAAGAACTTCACATTTTGCAAAAGCAGAAAAAATACCGGGAAGGCCTGGAAAAGGCGGAAAAAGCCCTGCTGCGCTATCCCAATAATTTTAGGATTGTCTACCGGGCCGGGCAGCTGTATGCCCTGGCGGGAATGGAGAAAAAAACAGATACCTACCTGTACCGGGGAATCGGCCTTCTGGAGCAGGCCATCACCCTTCTGTCTCAGAATGAGGACCCAAAAATCAGCGAAGCCTCCCTCTGGAGCGAAATTGCCCAAAGCTATCTGGTGCTGGGTAGGAAGAAAACCGGGCTGGAGATCCTGATAAAGTACAACATCTGCGGCATCCACAACGCCCTCATTGCCCTTAATTATGCCATAGAGGAAAACGGCTTTCCTGCAGAAGCGGCAGAGCCCTATCTCACGGAGGCCTTTGGGGAGATTATCGCCACAGCCGTTCGCACCATGATTGCCTATTCCAATTACTACCTGCGGAAAAAGGACTATGCCCACAGCCGGGAGGCACTTCTGTGGCTTTTGCAGCTGCTGGAAAGTGTGAAGGAGAACCGGGAGGCTGTTGCCTATGTGGATAAGCTGGCTGCCGTGTGCTATGGTGTCTGTGCCCTTCTCTCCCATCAGCTGGGGGAGGAAAACCGGGTGGAGCCCTTCCTGCGCCGGGCCTTTGCCCTGGCAAAGGCCTTTGACGAAGCCCCTACCTACCTGGCGGAGAATCTGAAATTCTCCGTGGGGCACACCGTTGAGGCAGCCATGTACGACGATCTGGGAGCGTCTGCCCTGGAGGTGGTGGAAAACCAGCTTGCCCAGGATCAGGAAGCCCCCACCGTCCTGGCCGCCTGGAAAAAGATTGCAGAAGAGGAAAGAAGGGAAGGTACATAATGAAAACGGATATTCGTCCCTACACAAAAGAGTTTTACCGGGGCAACCGGCTGCCCTTTCTGGCGGCTTTGGTATGCACCCTGCTTATGTCCCTGGTGTCCTTGATGGTTTCCTGGCTTTTGCAGCAGCTGCTGGACCTGATGGGAGGTTATGAAACCGGCTTCACCCTGGTGCAGCTGTTCCTCATTGCCCTGGGTATGCTGGGGCTTTTGATTCTTGCCTTTTTCATCAGCTACCACTCCACCCCCAGATTCGTCACCCGGGGCATCAGTCAGTACAAGGCCAAAATCTTTCAGGAGCTGACGAAAAAGAACATCTGCGCCTTCTCCGCAGAAAGCGCCTCCACCTACATATCCGCCCTCACCAACGACATTGCCGCCATTGAGCAGGGGTATCTGAAAAACGTCTTTTCCCTGGTGGAGAGCCTTCTGACCTTTGTGGGAGCCATGGGGCTGATGCTTTGGTACAGCCCTCAGCTGACCCTGGCGGCCATCGGTTTGACCCTTCTGCCTCTCATCACCTCCATTCTCACAGGAAATAAGATGGCCCAGGCGGAAAAGGATATTTCCCGGGAGAACGAAACCTATACCGCCACCCTGAAGGACTGTCTGGGAGGCTTTTCCGTCATCAAGTCCTTTCAGGCAGAGGCTCAGATGCTGCGCCTGTTCCAGAGGGATTTGCAGCGGCTGTCCAAGGCCCAGTGCCGCCGGCAGAAAATGCAAATCCTCATCAGCGCCCTGGGCTCCATCGCCGGAATTGTTGCCCAGCTGGGCGTGTTCCTGGTAGGTGCGTATCTGGCCCTGTCGGGCAAAGGCGTTACCGCCGGCACCACCTTGGTGTTCGTTCAGCTGATGAACTATGTCCTCAGCCCCATTCAGACCATCCCCACCTGTCTTGCAGAGCGGAAAGCCGCAAAAGCCCTGGTGCAGAAGGCGGCGGATTTGTTGGGAGCCAACGTCCGGGAAAACCCGGATACGGAGGGTGAGCCCCTCCGGGACAGCATTCGCCTGAAAGACCTGTCCTTTTCCTATGAGCCGGAAAAGCCGGTGCTGAAAGCCATCAACTGCACCTTCTCCCTGGGGAAAAAGTACGCCATTGTGGGCGCTTCCGGCAGCGGCAAGTCCACCCTTTTGAACCTGCTGATGGCGGCCTATCCAGACTACAGCGGTTCTATCACCTTTGATGAGAAGGAGCTGCGGGAGATTGGCAGCCGCCACCTGTATAAGACCGTTTCCGTGGTGCAGCAAAATGTATTCATCTTCAACGCCACCATAAGAGACAACATCACCATGTTCTCAAGCTTTCCCCAGGAGGCGGTGGACAGCGCCATCCGGCTGTCAGGGCTTTCCGCCCTGATGGAAGCCAAGGGGGAGGATTACCTCTGCGGAGAAAACGGCTGCAACCTGTCCGGCGGCGAAAAGCAGCGGATTTCCATTGCCCGGAGCCTTTTGAAAAAGTCCCAGGTTCTGCTGGTGGATGAGGCCACCGCCGCCCTGGATGCCCAGACGGCCTTCCAGATTTCCAGCGCCATTCTGGACATGGAGCAGACCGTAATCGTCATCACCCACACCCTGGAGGAAAAGCTCCTGCGGCGCTATGACCGGATTCTCACCCTGAAAAACGGCAGCATTACAGAGTCCGGCACCTTCCAGGAGCTGATGGACAAGAAGGGATACTTCTACTCCCTGTTTACCGTCTCCCAGTAACCCACAAAAAAGGACAAGTCGTCATGACTTGTCCTTTTTTGGTTCTATAATAAATGGGTTCTATAATAAATGTTGGGGTCAGGGGAATAAGCCTGGCCCCAAAGTTATAATAATAGGTTGAACATAGAGACCAAAAACCTTACAATACAAGTATACCCCTACACGCAATCGAAAGGATGATCTCTATGTTCACGAACGATTATACCGCACAACTTCTTAATTTGGAAGATGTAATTACGGAATGAGGAACTTCTCCAATTTCAGGAAAAGAATTCTGTTCTGTAATACATAAAAATCGTGCCGGAGCTCTCACACTCCGGCACGATCTCTAACTTTTCTATTTTGGCTCTACCCCAACTATTGACATAGAACCTTCTTGTTTTACGAATCAGTAAACATCCACGCCGTCAATTACAACGTTAAGAACCTCTTTGGACATATTGTTTTTATTTCCCCAAATCTTACTGTTAGACTGGGCGTTCACAGCAAAGTCATTAACAACGGTATTGTTGATCGTTATATTGTAAGCTGCACCGTAATCGTTGCCAGTTTCAATTGCCGCTTTGCTGCCAGCACCATTTGAGGAATCGTTGAAGGTACAGCCGCTCACGATAACATCGGTATGCTCCCCAGCACCGCCATAAACCAATATAGCTTTGCCTGCGGTATTAAATGTACAGTCGGTAAATTCCACTCTGGAAGCGCCCCAAGTCCAGACATTATATCTGTCTGCGGAAGACACCAGCGTACAATTTTTGAATACCGCGTCACCGTATAAAGTAAACGTATCTTGGATTACGCAGTCCTCAAAAGTGACTTGCGCACGGACAATGCCGCCGAAATTTCCGCTGTTCTGTCCTTTCACAGTAACGCCCTTAAAAGTGAGCCGAGCGCCGTCCTGATAGTTCATGCCGCTGTTTCCGGATTCACCACCCAGATCCTGGCAGATATCAACTACTGTATCTTTGGTTCCGACAATTGTAATGTCTTTGCCTTTGGCCACACCATCCGCCAGATCGTAAGTTCCGGCAGCGGAAAGAAATACTGTAACGGGTTCGTCAGCGGAGGCGTTTTGAATGATCTCGGTCAACGCATCAGTGTCCGTGGCAACAACCGGATATTCTGCATCAGCATCATACTGATCGTTGCCGAAACCGTCTTCTTCAGCAGTCGCCTGTGTGGCAACAACCGTCACGTCAATGGTGATGTCTTTGCCCTGATACTCGTTGCCAGCGTCTTCCTTCATATGTACCGCCAGCGCAAAGTAATCGGTCTCGCCTTTAGTGCCGTTTGCGATTTCATCCAGACAGCCATTGGGCGCAGCGATGGTTCTGCCGGCCGCAATGTCTCCGGTCTGTGCGCCTTCCATAGCTTTTAAAGCTTCCCAGTCCGTCACATCGGCGAGGTCACTCGCCTGCGCGCCGTCCAGCACCGCATATTCCAGCGCACCTACCAGCCCGTTGTCGGTAACATCCAGAAGAATGTTGTACTTGAGCGCAAGGCTGCCCTTGTTCTGCACGCCAAGGTAAACAATCTGGGTCTTGCCCGGCTCCCATAGGGTCTTATTGCTGTTCTGGGCAATTTCGGCCTCATCGAAGATATCACCTTCGCTGTCCGCAATGCTGACATATCCGTTGCCGTCCTGCTTGTCCATCAACAGGTCAATGTCGAGATTGCCCGCCACAATACGGTTGTCCGTATTCGTCACACTGTCCGTAAACCATGCGAATGTACTGCCGACGAGCATTGCACAGCACAGCACTACGGACAGAACGCTGGCGAGCAATGCTCTTTTGGTGTTTTTGCTGCTTGTCATTGTTATTCTGCCTCCTTTTCGTTTTTTTGCAATGACAATATGTACTCACGCTTTTGCGTGCTTACACCGCAGGTGTGTCCGGCGGATCGCCGCCACTTTGCTTTTCATCAAGCTGCTTTTTGAGCTTTTGCAGTTCTGCCATAAGCTGCTGAGACTGCAATCGTTCGGCTTCCAGCCGCTCGCGCTCCGCCGCCAGTTCCGCCTTTTCTTGCTCCCGCTGGGCTTCGATTTCCGCGAGCTGTTCCTTTTATACCGCTTGAACAGACGGATACTGTTGAGTCCCTGTATCAGGATCAGCAGCAGAGAGGAAGCCGCCAGCGTTATCCAGAGGGTGAGCTTTGTGGTGTCCCCGGTTTGCGGCGGGGTCAGCCCTCCCTCGTCCTCGACATACCATTCAAAATCCGCCGCCAGCCTGCGTACAGCTCCAACACCGTGGCGGAGGGCTTGTCCACTTCGGGAGAGCTGTTTTCATCGCTACCCACATCGCCAGTATCATCGCCTGTGCCGGACTCGCCGCTCTCGGTCGGGTGCGAGCTTTCCGTCCTGTCCGAAGCGCCTGGAATTCCCTCGGATGAACTCTCCGTTTCCTCTAATACCTTATTTCACCATCTTCACCTTTGTTTTGCAATACATATCGTTAAAAAGTTTGAAAAGTGCGTGAAAAATTAAGGAAACTCTGATTAAATCGGCAAGAGCTGACAGCGAGAGATTTTTTCTCAGACAAAAGAATGGAAAACAGGGGAATACTTCTTGTATTTCCTGTTTTCCATTCTGCATGGATGGGGAAAAAGATAAGCTTTCCAGCCGCAGACGATTTATTCAGAGGTTCCTTAAGCCGGGGTTATCCAGATAATTCCACCGGCTGTATTTTTACGCCCGTTGGGAGCCACGGCGGGAAAAGGCCGGAACCCGCATGAATACTGGGGTTCCGGGCATAGACGCAAAAACAGCCCTCCAAAATGGAAGGCTGTTTTTGTATCAAAGTTTGTGCTTTGATTTGGTGCCGGTGGCCGGGCTCGAACCGGCACGGTGTTGCCACCGGTGGATTTTGAGTCCACTTCGTCTACCAATTCCAACACACCGGCATGTACCAGTGTAGTATACACGATTTTCCCCAAAATTGCAAGCACAAATCTCACCCCGCCCGGAAATTTCATCCGCCGGGGTCTGCGGTGTTACCCCTCCGGAAGCTGTATCACACTCCCTGATCATATCCCACAATTTTCTTTGGTCAAAATAATCAAAAATCACAATTATTTCTTTATTTCTATATTCATATTGCAATAGTATTTCCTTTCTGATATACTTAAATTATCAAAAAAGTCGGAAATGCAACCCCACATTCCCATCCGGCTGTGGCGGAACCTCTGGCGGATTATCATGGAATCCGCCAGAAAAACAAAGCATTTAAGAAAAAAAAGGAGGTATCACAATGAAGAAGAGATTGGCCCTGGTGCTGGCGGTTTTGCTGCTGCTTTCCGCCTGCGCCCCCAAGGAAGACCCGGAGCCGTCCACGACTGACACCCAGGCTCCAACCACGGAAGCGCCCACCACGGAAGCCCCCACGGAAGGAGAGGCGGCTTCCTGGTATGTCCAGGAGGCGGTAACCCCTGTTTCCTATGCCGACTTGACCACCATCGATATGCCCTACTCCGGAGCTAAGTGGCTGATCTCCGGAGAAAAGGGTGCTGCCTTCTATGAAATTACGGCAAACAGCGGTGTGCTGGAAGTGCGGGATGTGAAGAGTTTCGCTGACCCGGTGCACACCATTACCCTCCCGGAGGAGCTGGCTTCTGCCGTGGCTCTGGGAGGTGACGGTCGGGTGGGCTATGTGGCCACCGACACCCAGATTGCCGCCGTGGATTTGCAGACGGAGGAAGTAAAAGTCCTGGCAGAAGCCGACCGGCTGCTGGATGTAGTCATGGTCAGCTATGATGTAATTTACTTTGCAAACGAAGCAGAGGGAAAGGCCGCCATCTATCGGCTGTATATCCCTGATGGAAAAGTGGACACCATTTATGAGGATATCCCCGTATATCCTGCCAGCGAGTTCCGGCTCATCGCCCCGGAAACCACCCTGGGAAAAATCGGCTGGACCATGATGAACCCGGAAATCATGGAAATCCTGGTGACGGAATACAATAACCCTGACAGCGAATACAAAAATACCAGCGAAAAATTCAACTTCACCGATGTGTGGGGGCAGCCGGGGATGATTGACATCTACCAGGAAACCAACTACCTCGTCCGGAGCATCTGCCAGGTCATCCAGGAGAAGTCCGGCACCATGGCCCTGGTACGCTGCTGGTACTCCCCTCTGAAGGACGAGTACACCCAGGAACTGGGAGCCATTGACGACTGCTTCACCGGCACCGGATTGCAGCATGACCACTACAACCCCAAGGCGGATGCCCCTGCCGTTCCCCAGGTAAACTTCGGCAGCTGGGAGGATATGGGGTTACAACCCCTGTCCCAGTCCCAGGATGAGCTGCTGGCAGAGACCATGGAAACGGACACCCTGTCGGTTCTGCTCTACGCCAACCCCTATGAGTTCCCCACCCTCTACGCCGGCAATCCCGGAGAGCCTCTGGTACAGGTTCTCAACGAGCCGGTAACCCAGTGGGAAAACTCCCTGTACTACATCTACACCATCACCTGTGATGGTGAGCTGATGCAGCTGAGCCTGGACCGCAGCGTCTGCAACAGCCTCTACAAGGCCAAACACGGCCAGCTCCGGGATATGGACTACCAAAGGGGCATGGTATTCCTGCTGGATGGAGACTTCCTGGTGCAGGCAGACTTAACCACCAGGTCGCAGCGGACCCTTCTGGAAGCCCCGGGCATTGTGGACATCGGGTATTACGAGGAAAACCAGGTCTACATCTGCCAGTCCAAGGGACTGCACCAGAAGCAATACATCCTGAACCTGGAAACCCAGGCCCTGGAGGAGACCTTTATCAACTGACAGAAACTGACAAAAACTGCCGGGAAGCTACCCTTCCCGGCAGTTTTATCTGTTTGGACGTATTTGGTTACTGCTTGGTGACTTTCCGGGCGATGGCGATGGCGATTTTGTAGGGCAGGGGCCGCAGGTCCCGGTCGGCTTCTTTCAGCTTTTGGCGGATGGGCAGGTGCTGGGGGCAGTGGTTTTCGCACAGGCCGCAGCCTACGCACTGGGTGGCAAACCCCGGCTCCTTCCGCAGACCCACGTTCCGGGCAAATTCAAACCGGGCAGGGGCCTTTTTCTCCATATACATAAGATTGTAATAGAGGAAAATCCCCGGGATGTCCACCCCCTTGGGGCAGGGCATACAGTACCGGCAGCCGGTGCAGCCCACCTTTTCCTGCTCCCGGATGATTCCCTTGATGGTCTCCACCATGGCAAGATCCTCCCCGGTCAGGTGTCCCGGCTGAGCCTCCGAGGCCACACGGATATTCTCCTTCACCATCTCCTCCGAGTTCATGCCGGAAAGGACGCAGGTCACCTCCGGCTGGTTCCACAGCCACCGGAGTCCCAGTTCTGCAGGTGAGTAGTTTTTCAGGATTTTTCTGGCTTTTTCCGGCAGGTTTACCAGCTTGCCGCCCCGGAGGGGCTCCATAATGATGACGGGAATCCCCTTCCTGGCCGCCGCCTGGAGCCCCACCCGCCCTGCCTGGGTGTGCTCGTCCAGGCAGTTATACTGAATCTGGCAGAAGTCCCAGTCATAGGCATTTAAGATTTTCAGGAACATCTGGGTATCCCCGTGGAAGGAAAAGCCGATGCTGCGGATGCTCCCTTCTGCCTTCTTTCTGGCAATCCACTCCTCAATCCCCAGAGCCTTCAGCCGCTCCCACTGGGTATAGTCTGTGAACATATGCATCAGGTAGTAGTCGATGTAGTCCGTCCGCAGCCGCTCCAGCTCCTCCCGGAAGGTCTTTTCCACGGCGGCAGCGGTTCTGAGAACATACTGGGGCAGCTTGGTGGCGATATACACCTTCTCCCGGCAATGATTCTCCGCCAGGATTCTGCCCAGGCATTCCTCGCTGCCGGGGTAAATATAGGCGGTGTCAAAGTAATTGACCCCCTGCTCAATGGCCAGGAGCACCTCCCGCTCCGCCTTTTCATAGTCAATGCCGCTTCCCTTTCTGGTAAAGCGCATACACCCGTACCCCAGCTGGGAAATGGGTCTGCCCTTTCGGTCAGGTCTGTATAACATCTTGCTACCTCCTGTTATCCTTTGCATATCCAGCCCTTTTACAGGCAATCCAGAGCCATGTATTTTTTGCACTCCTGAAAAGACAGCTTTTCATAAAAGCGCAGGGCATTTTCGTTTTGGCTCATGACTTTCAGCTCTATCCGGCAGGCGCCCTTTTCTGCGGCGAACCGGCGAAATGCAGAAAACAGAGCGGTGGCAATGCCCCGGCCCCGGTAAGGCTCCGATACAAACAGGGCATCCAGAAGGGCCATGGGTTTCACGTGCATTCCGGGAATCTGGTACAAAAACCCATACAGAAAGCCCACAATCCTGCCTTCTGCCTCCGCTACCAGCAGCGCACAGCCTGGTTCTTCCACCAGCCGGGCATAGTTATCCTGTACCCGGTAGGAAGCGTCCAGATTGCTGTCGTATCTGGTTTCATACCCAATCAGCTCCGTAAGCATGGCATCCAGCGTGTTGGTATCTTCCATCCGGGCTTTTCGGATGATGCATTCTTTTTCCATCCTATCCGCCTCCGTTCCTATGGGGAGAAAATCCCATTTTTTGTGCTTATATTATAGCAGAAATCCCTGTTTCTTTCAAGACTTGCAGTTTTTCCGTCAGGGAGTAAAATAAGGGGGAAAGGAGGTTTTCTCATGGCATTTTATCACTGCTCCCCCACCGCCGGGCTTACCCTGCTGCGCCCCGGCAAACCCCTGTTTTCGGAAAAGCCCGCCATGGTGTATATGACGACCCTTTATCCCATGGCCCTTATGTACGGAATCCAAAATTATGAATACACCTATGGCTACACCCGGGAAGGGCAAATCTATCTGGACGAGTATTTCCCCGACGCTCTGGCCGTTCTCTACCGGGGAAAGAGCGCCAGCATGTACCTGTGCAGCCCGGAAAACACCAGCCCCACCCGGATTCCCAACGAGGTGGTCTCCCCGGAGGCTGTCCCGGTTCTTAGGGAGGAACGAATCCCGGATGTGTACCAGGCTCTGCTGGAGCAGGAGAGACTGGGCGCTCTGGTGATTCGCCGGTATTCCGCCTTGCCCCAGGAAACCAAAGACTGGATACGAAAGGTGGAGGCGGACACCATCCGTCAGAATCACCTCCTCCACACCCCCGGCCCCATGGCCGATTACTACCGCACCCACTATCCGGAAAGCTGGGAAATGGTGGAAAAAGAATCCTCCCCCACATAAAAACAAACCCATGGGCCGCCCCTTTGGGGCAGACCATGGGTTTTCCGGTGCTGGTTCAATTATTTCTTTTCTTTATTCAGCGTTTTTTCTTTCCCCTGCGTTATATAGGTGAAGAGGATTTTAAGAATGGGAGGTGGGGACACTTTGGGCAAAGATTCTGAGCTGTATCTTCAGTATCTCGCAGGGGACGAGGCTGCCCTGGCGGAGCTGATTCGCCTTTACAAGGACGGTCTGATTTTTTACCTGGACAGCTTTCTCCACAATATCCATACGGCAGAGGATCTGACGGAAGAAACCTTTATAAAGATTGCCATTCGCAGGCCCAGGTATGTTCCCCGGGGACAATTTCAGGCGTGGCTTTATAGGATTGCCCGGAATCTGGCAATCAGTCACCTGCGGAAAGTATCCAGAGGGAAAGCCCTCCCTTTGGAGGCAATTGGAGAGCTTCCCGATGACGCCCTCAGCCTGGAACAGAGCTATCTTTTGCAGGAGAGGCGAATCGCTGTCCGCCGGGCTTTGCGTAAAATCAACCCGGATTATGCCCAGGTTTTGTATCTTACTTACTTTGCCGGGTTTGACAACGGCCAGGTGGCTGCCATTATGAAAAAAAGAAAACGGCAGGTCGAAAATATGCTGTATCAGGCAAAGAAAGCCATGAAAGCGGTGCTAAGCAAGGAGGAATGTTTTTATGAAGAGCCCTGAGGAAATGGCCAGAAATGTTTTTCTGGCGCGAGACGCACAGGAAGCCAGGCGCAGGAAAAGACTCCGCCGCCTGGAAACGACCCTCACCGCTGTGGGCGTTGTTTTCTGCCTGATGGTGACGGCGGGATTTGGCTACGCCTTTGCCGCCGGTCTTGGAATCATCCGGGACTTTCTTGGGATATTCGGCAGCCAAACCCAACTGACCCCCTCCCAGCAGGCGTATGTGGAAGAACATCTGGCGGAAGTGGGGGAAAGCGTCACCCAAAACGGTTTCACCCTCACCCTGAAAGGTGCCCTGACAGACGGCACCGCCGCTTATATGCTGGTGGATATTGTGGGGCCGGAAGATGCAGACATGGAGGGGGTGGCTTTGGGCTCTGTAATGGATTTTGATAAGCTGAATTTGGCAGACCCCAAAAGTACACCTATCCATTCCTCCAAGGCTACCTTTCTCCCCATCTCCGATGGAGATGGTTTGCAAAACACCCTCTCCCTGGTGATTCAATACAATGTTTTTCAGTCTCCGGGCGGGAAATTTACCCTTGCAGACGGAAGAGACCGAATCTTGTACCTGGAAAATCTGGTATATAACGAAAAGGAATATCCTTATTCGGAGCGCACTATGGCAGAAGGGGTGTGGGCGTTCGAATTTTCTTTTGCCAAGGTAGACGACCGGGAGCGGGAGCTGCTCACGTCCCCCATTTCCGGCTCTTATACCCAGATTTCCGGAAAACAGGTAAATGCCACGATTTTCTCTCTTATGATGAAGGGCTTAAGCGCAACGCTCTATTACAGCCTGGAGGATGGACAGGTTCAGGAAGCGGGGGATTTCGGTATCCTGCAATTCGTCCTGAAAGACGGCTCCGTTATAGCGGCTTATCCCGAAAAGGCCGGGCAAACATCCAGCATGGAGCATGGCAGTCCGGTTCCCGGTTCCGGGTGTCTTTTCTGCACCAATGTATTTGAAGCACCCATTCCCTATGATGAGGTGTCCCAGGTGCGGATTGGGGATGTGGTTGTAGAGGTCGGGGAAACGGCCCAGGTTTCATAATCCTTTCATTCTCTAAAACACCCTTTTTTCCCGGGATACCCGTAAAAAACTGACAATACTGCCTCTTAAAAAACATCCGGCCGGGAAGATAGTCTTCCCGGCCGGATGATGTATTCTGGGCATAAAAAACACCGCAAAGCAAATGCCTTGCGGTGGTTGGTGGAGATAAGCGGGATCGAACCGCTGACCTCTTGAATGCCATCGGCCTCGGATGAATAACCATATGTATTTTATGCGTTTACAAGACTTAATGGACCAAATAATCCAATAAATATTCAATTTCGTGACAGCTGGTGCATAGTGTTTCGCTGTTTTTAGGGTAGAAATTAGGGTAGTAAAAGTTTCGCAAAACGGGCAGTTTCGCAAACCCCTCATTTTTCCACCCAGCACATCTGAAAGGAATGAATAAAATGGAGTACATCACAGTGGCTGAAGCTGCTGCCGCATGGCAGTTGTCTGAGCAAATGATTCGTAAGCAATGCAGAGAAGGAATCATTCCCGGCGCGTACCGGGAAGGCCGGTCCTGGCTGATCCCCAATTACGCGCAAAAACATATTCCGGATACTGACCGAGAAAAGAAAGAAACTCCTCATCTTGCACGGAAGCTTCAAAAGCAAAAGACGAAGAAATCTTTTCATGGCCTGTACGATTATATACAAATATATTTCACTTACTGTTCCAGCCGGATGGCAAGCAATCGGCTCTCACAAAAACAGATCGAAATGATCTACAAAAAAGGCAAAGTCCAAGATTGCTTTGAGCCGGTAAAGGTTTCTGATTTGGTTGAAACTTTGAACCATCATGTCTGCATAGACTATATCATCGACCATACAGGAACTGCAAATACCACAATCAGAACCAAAGCTACTACACTACGAAGGACTTTTTCATAATTTTCACTCCTTTGTGTCAGAACAGCTATCCTCAAACTTCCGGTTTTTCTGAATATATTCCGCTTGCTTTGCTACTTATAAAATTTCTGTCAGATTCTTTAAATGCCGGATGGTAATGTCCGAATTGGGGTCGTTGCCCTCTGTCCGGATTCCGATTGCCCGGAATCTGCCTGCTTTGGCTGCCCGGACACCGGATTCTGCGTCCTCAATGACCACCGCATTTTCCGGCCGCACCCCCAACATGGAGGCAGCCAGGAGAAACACCTCCGGGTCAGGTTTGGACCTGGTAATCATGGTTCCGTCGGCAACCGCATCAAAGAAGTCGCCCAAACCCAGCTGCCGTAAAATCTGCCGGGTATTTTTGCTGGAGGAGCCTATGGCCAGAAGATACCCACGCTGCCGCAGGGTATAAAGCGTACTGCGGACTTCTTTGGAAAGATCCCCCGGTGTCATGGCAGAAAGATAGCTTTTATAGATTTCATTTTTCCGGGTAGCCAGGGCAGTTTTCTGTTCCTGGGAATAATCTGCGCTGTGCTCCCCCAGAACAATCTCCAGGCTCTCCATCCGGCTGACTCCTCGAAGCAGCCCGTTTACCTTCTCATCAAAGGGAAGCCCCAGGCTGTCCGCCAACGCCTTCCAGGCAAGATAATGATACTTATCTGTGGTGCAAATGACCCCATCCAGGTCAAAGATAATTGCGTAAATGTCATTCATGTTTCAGCTTAAATCCATTTCTTGTAAACACGGGGAGCTTTCCGTCCTTACCGGCGGTAAGGCTCTGATTGCCGTCGTAGCGGGTTCCGTCAAAGAAATCAAACCACTCCCCCTGGGGCAGGTAAACTTCCCGGGACACTGCGTTTTCCTCCAGGAGAGGTGCAACCAGAAGATCATCCCCCAACAGGTACTCGTCCTGGCAGTTCACCGCATTTTTGTCCTCCGGCCATTCATAAATCAGGGGCCGCATAAAAGGCTTACTATTCCGGACGCAGTCTTGGGCCGTTTTCCACAGATAGGGGCGCAGCTGCTCATGGAGCTTGTGCCAGTAGCGCATTTCCTCCATAAAGCCCTCTGCTCCATAGCTTTCTTCCATATTCCAGGGGCTGCGCTCATTGTTTCCCTCACCGCCGGGCATCAGCTCCCGGAACTGCCCCCCATCCGGCTCGGAATGCCACTGCATAATGGGACAGAAGCAGGCCATCTGGGTTGCTCTGCGGTACAAATCCAGGCTGGGCAGTGGGCCTGCAAAGCCTGCCAGGTCAAAGCCCCAGAAAATCATACCGGAAGCTCCGGCAGACAACCCCGCTTTCAGAACGCTTGCCAGCTCACAATTTTGGGACTGCTGATCCCCTGCCCAGTGGCAGGGCACCCTATGCTGCCCGGAGAAACCGGCACGGCTGAAAATCACGCCCCTGCCGCCCACAAAATTCTCATAACTTTCGGTGTAATCCCGGCTGTAGCGGTTTACCCCCTCCTTGCCGGTTGTGCCGTCGTAAAACCGGACATCGGCACGGTGGATAAACTCGCCCCCATCGGTTTTGAAGCCGTCCACCCCCATATCCAGCAGGTACTGCCGCTTTCCAAACCAGCTTGCAAGGGTTTGGGGATTGGTAAAATCCGGCACCATGGAGCCTGCAAACCAGTTGCCCTTTGGAATGGTATAGGGCGTCCCATCGGGCATGGTGACGCAGAGCTTCCGGGTCTTGGCATCTTCCCGGTCCAAATCATTCTGGGGGTTCTTGAGCTCCTCATCCCCCTGCTTCTTATACACAGGCACCTGCCACAGCAGCAGCTTCATCCCGGCTTCATGGATACGGGCAATCATCTCTGCCGGACTGGGCCAAGGCGTATCCGTAAAGTCAAAATCTTCGTACCCCAGCGCCTTTCCATCCGGTACCGGCGTATACCTGGCGCCGTTCCAGATATAGAAGGTTGCTTCGTCACTCCACGCCTCCAAAACCACCACAGAGGCAGGAAAATCGTGCTTTTTGAGTTTTTCCAGCAGCGTCTCCACATCCTTCTGGCAATTCCATCGGTTGGCGGAAACCCAGACTCCCATGGTCCACTCCGGCGGCAGCACCGCCGGGCCAAACAGCCCCATGTACTCCCGGATAATCTCCCCGGGGGTGCCGGAGAACGCAATCACATCCGCCTTTTCCGGCAGGGTAACTGCAATGCAGTCGTCACGAAAATCAAAGATTGTCTCCTCGCAGGTCTTTACATACAGGCCAAAGCCCGTATCCGTCCAGAAAAACGGCGTGGTGCAGTAGGTCTTGTCCCCCTGAAAACAGAATTTTTCCTGTACGCGGTTAATGACCTTTTTCCCCTTTTGGTTCAGACTGTCGTACTTTTCCCCCATGCCATAGGCCCCGTTATAATGGAGTTTGACAAGCAGCGTATCACCGTTTCGGGAAATCACCCCGCCGCCATAGGAAACTTCATTTGTATTACAGGAAATATATTGCATAAATCTTTACCCCTTGATGCCACCGGCCATCATGCCGCTCTTGAACTGTCTCTGGGCGATAATATAAATCACAATAATGGGAACCATAGAAACCAGGCTGCCTGCCATCAGCACATTATACTCCGTTCCATACTGTCCGTTCAGGGTAGACAGGGCGATGGGCAGGGTCATCTTGTCCTTGTCTCCCAGCATCAGCAGCGGCCACAGATAGTCATTCCAGGACTCCATGAAGGTAGTGATGGACAAGGTGGCAAGGCTGGGAATACACAAAGGCAAGGCAATCTTCCGGAACACCTGGAACACCCCGGCGCCGTCAATCCTGGCAGCAGCCAGAAGATCCTCTGGGATGGTGCGCATCTGCTGCACCAGCAGGAAGATGGCAAAGGGCCTGAAAATAGACGGCATAATCACGCTGGCATAGGAATCCTTCAGCCCCAGCTTTGTCATAATGACAAACAGAGGAATCATGGTCACCTGGGTGGGAATCATCATGGTTGCCAGGTATCCTCCGAAAATAACCCTGCTGCCGGTGAAACGCAGCTTGGCAAAGGCAAAAGCTGCCATGGCAGAAGACAGCAGGGTAATTGCCGTATAGCTGACAGAGATAAACAGGGAATTGGCGATTGTCTTGGCGAAGGGGAACTTGGAGAACACTTTTATGTAGGCATCCCAGGTGGGATTCTCCGGTATCCACTCAATGGGAATGGACATGAGGGCGCCACGGCTCTTGAAGGATGTGGAAATCATCCACAGGAAGGGAATCAGGGCAATTACCGCCAGGAGAATGGCAACCCCGTAAAAGAACACCGTTCCCAGTCTTTTTTTAGTCGTCATAATGCACCCACCTTTTTTGTCCCTTCATCTGAATCGCAGTAAAGACCATAATAATGACAAACAGAAGCCAGGAGAATGCCGCCGCATAACCCATGCGGTAATACCGGAAGCCGTATTGGTAGATACGCTCCACCATGACCTCCGTTGCCTTATTGGGGCCGCCGCCGGTCATAATCATAACCTGAGGGAACAGCTGGAAGCTGTTAATCATGGCCACAACCACCACATAGAAAAGGGAGGGTGTCAGCAGCGGCAGGGTAATCTTTACAAACCGGGTCCAGCCGTTGGCACCGTCAATTTCCGCCGCCTCATAGTAGGTTTTGTTGATGCCCACAATGCCCGACAGGAGAATCAGACCAAAGAAGCCCATATCCTTCCATACGGAAACCAGGACGATGGCAGGCATGGCCCAATCCTCATCCAGAAGCCAACCGGGGCCCTGGATTCCAAAAAATTCCAGGATTCCGTTCATGGCACCATACTGAGGTGCCAGCACAGATTTCCAAATCAGAGAGGCCGCCACCCAGCTGGTCAAGACAGGAATGTAATACACCACCCGGAAGGTTCCAATGCCCTTGCGGGGTCTGCTGAGCAGGTATGCCACCAGCAGGGAAGCCGCCAGCATGGAAGGAATATAAAGGATGATATATTCCGCAGTATTGCCCAGGGTGTTCCAGAATTCCGGGGTGGACAAAATCGTTTTATAGTTTTCAAGGCCGATGAAATGCTCCTGGAAAAAGCCCGGTTTCGTCAGCTGATCCAGTCCATTCCAGTCCGTCAGACTGATGAGGCCGGAAATAATCAGGGGCATCATGCTGAAAATCAAGAGGCCTATCAAACTGGGCAGCAGAAACGGGGAGGCAACCAGCAAACCGCTGCCATGCTTTTTCCCTTTTTTCTTTTGTCTTGTCATGGTATTCGTGTTCATTTCACACCTCCAGGGGGTAAAAATAGGGCCGCTGCATAATCAGCAGCGGCCCAATCCTACGCATTAGCCAAGCTTAATCTGAGCCTCACACTCAGCCTGTGCCTGATCCAGAGCTTCCTGCACAGTGATACTGCCTTCGGCTGCTGCGGCCAGCTTCTGACCAATGATGTCACTCATGAGGGCGTAATCCTCGATGACGGGAGGCATTACCAGGTAGTCCAGGCTCTTGAAAACAGCCTCACGGTTGTCAGGGGGCGTGACTTCCAGGTAAGAGGACAGAGCATCCAAATCCTTCAGAGCGGGCAGATCCCAGCCAGCCTCCAGACGAATGTCCGCAGAGGTGGTGGAGGATGCCAGCCATGCCAGCCAGGTGGCAACTTCCTCAGGATGCTGGGTTTCAGGATTCATAACCACACAGTTGGAGAAGAAGTGGGTAGCCTTCTGGGTGCTGCCGGGCTCCACAACAATGTCCCACGCAAAGTCACAGCCCTCGGTAAAGGTCTGGAAGGCCCAGATACCGGTGGGGATCATACCCAGACGGCCGCTCATAAACATATCCCAGTCACCCATACCGCCCTGCTGCACTGCATTGGGCTGGACATTGGAAACCAGAACCCGGTCTACCAACACCTGGGCAGCCTTCAGGTTTTCCGGAGAGTTGATGGTGAAAGCAGTCTTATCTTCGTTCAGCAGGGAACCGCCGTACTGGGCAACTACCTTGAAGAACTCATTGTAGGTGATGGGCTGCCAGATGCCGTAGATGTCCTCGCCCAGAGCGCGGATTTTCTCTGCAGCAGCCTGCACATCGTCCTGAGTCCAGTCATCAGTGGGGTATGCAACACCGGCCTGATCAAACAGGTCCTTGTTATAAATCAAAACCACATTGGAGAAGCTTTCCGGCAGGCCGTACTGCTTGCCGTCAACATTGAATGCGCTCAGCGTGGTCTCATTCAGACCGCTCACATCCACACCGGTAATTTCTGCCAGCAGCCCTTTATTGGCGTAGGCTGCAAAGTTTTCGATATTCAGCTCGTAGCAGTCGGGAGCGGTGCCGCCGGCCACACGGGTCTGCATCTGGGTGAAATAATCGTCAAAACCGATGGTCTCCACATCCACCTTGATGTTGGGATACTCCGCTTCAAAGGCTTCAACCATCTTGGCCAGGGTCTCTTCGTTGCCGCCGGAGGAGTTAAAGTTGCAGTAAGTAATGGTTACAGGCTCTCCGGTGGTATCTTCAGTCTGATTCTCCGTATTCTGGCCCGTTGTAGTTCCGTCATTGGAAGTCTCTTTACCTTCGTTCGTCTTGGGCGTGCAGGCCGCAAATACCATCAGCATTGCCAGCACCAGTGCAATCAGCGAAAAAAGCTTGGTTTTCTTCATATTTGTTTCCTCCTCAATCATTTTATCATTGATTTTTTTACTCTTTTCGCTTAGAATATCTTTTAGCAAAAAGAGTGCCCTACACATTCTTTCTTTGCTGCGGTTTGCATTGTCTTTGACCGGGAAATGCAAGCCGCTTTTTTCATCCCTCCTTTTACACGACCCGGGAGCTGTCAAGAAATCTTTTTAACAGACCCACGAGCGATAAGCTGGAGGGGAAGAATCTCCTCTTGCTTAGGGAGCGTGGGGTCTTCGATGTGCTTCAGCAGCAGCTCCACTGCCTTTTCCCCTTTCAGGGATATTTGCTGACGAATGGTGGTAAGTCCCGGTGTCATATACTGGGAAATCTCCACATCGTCAAAACCAATGATGGAATAGTCCTCCGGCACCCGTTTTCCGGCTTCATAGAAGCCCTTAATCGCCCCGATTGCCAGAATATCTGCCGCCGCAACCACACCGGTTGCAGGCAGGCCGGAAGCCATCAGCTTATCGGCAAGCTCAATGCCGCTGTTATAATCAATCTGGCCTTCAAAGATATACTCACTACGGAAAGGAACCTCAAATTCCCCCAACGCTTGCTGATATCCCAGCAGGCGTTTTTTCATAACGCCGTTTTCCTTCAGCTGACCGGCAAAGAAGGCTATATGCTCATGTCCGTTCTCCAGCATAAAGCGGGTGGCAAGATAGCTTCCGTAAGCATCATCAATGCGGATGTTGTGATAATAATGGTCATTGCAGTAGCTATCAATCAGGACAATGGGGATTTGGGTTTTCTTCATCTGCTGATAAAAATCATTGGGGTACATACCAATGATAATAATGCCATCCAGATTGCGTTTTTTTGCAAGGGTCAGGTAGCTCTCGTTGGCATCCGTTGCGGAAATCAGAATGTGGTATCCCTGCTGCCGGGCGTAATACTCAATGCTGCCAAGGATTTCACTATAAAAGCTGTTTTGGAACATCAGGCGGTCGCCGGGCTCTGTCTGGGGAACCACAACGCCGATCAGCTTGGAATCCCGCATACTCAGGCTCCGGGCATTCAAATCCGGCACATAGTCAAGCGCTTCGATGGCTTCCATCACCCTGCGTTTGGTCTCTTCAGAAATGGGACGCTTACCGCTAAGGGCATAAGAAACTGTTGCCGTCGTAACGCCCGCCAGCTGGGCCACATCCTTGAGTGTAGGTCTTGCCATGGTATCGTCCTCCCTTCCCGGTTTGCGAGTTTAACCGCTTAAACTCATCTTCTGGCTTTATGATAATCGCTCTTCCCAAATTTGTCAATAGTTTTTTAGCATTTTGTTCAAAAAATTATTGACAAGCCATTATATTTTGTTATACTTGAATTACAAAAGCAATTTAACCGATTAAATAGTATTCTGTGAGGTGTTCTTATGGATCGTTACTTGCCCACCGGCAACGAGATGATCTCCTTGCCAAAAATCAACGAAAATACGGCCGGAATAGAGGATTTCACCTATCTTTCCATGGCCCACAAGGGTCTGATTGAGGTCAGAGGCGGAGAAAACACGCCTTTGATTGTCCCTTTTCTCCAGATTGACGGAGAGAAAGTTTTGCTTACAGACAAAACCTGGAGCCGGGAGCATTATTGGATTCCTGCACTTTCCGCCAAGGCTGGCGGTCACGATTTTTCCCTGACTATCCTCACCCCGGTGGGAGAACGGGGCTTTGCCATGAAGCTCGCCATTACCGCCGCAGAGGATGGCCAGGTGGTTTGGGGTCTGAGAGGCTGCTGGGACAGCAGCTGGCACTGTATCAACGAGGACAAGGAATTGGACGGCAAAGCCCACTGCTACGAAAGCGGCTGGAACGACAGCATTGTTTTTGACTTCCGCTGCGGCGCACCTGTGTTCTCTTTTGCCCCCATGAGCAGCCGGAAGACCCAGGCGGACTATGCCTCTGACGGAAACCGAATCACCTATGCCCTCTCCCGGCAGGACACCCTCCGGAAGGGGGAGCGGCAGGAGTTGATTTTCTACTGGGGGCTGGGCTACGAGGAGGTGGCCGCCGCCACCAGTGCCAAGGAAATGCTGCGCCGGGGCTGGGACTGGGAGTATCGCCGCACCGCTGCGTGGCTGGACAAGCGGGTTTGCCAGATGGCCACCCCAAAACTGACAGAAGTCTACAATACCAATCTATTCTTCTGCATTTTCTATTCCACCGGCATTACCTTGGATACGGAAGAACTGGTCTGCGCCACCAGCCGGGGCACCCGGTACTATGTCAGCGCCGCCTACTGGGATCGGGATGTGCTTCTGTGGGCATTTCCGGCAATTCTGGATGCAGACCCCCAGCTGGCAGAGGAAATTCTCCACTATATTTTCGGACGGCAGCGGAAAAACCTGGGGATTCACTCCCGGTATATTGACGGTACCGTACTGGAGCCGGGGTTTGAGCTGGACGAGCTCATGTCCCCTGTCCTCGCCCTGGAAGCCTTTGTAGAACAAACCGGCAGCCGGGACATTTTGGAAGAAGCCAATGTACAGCAAGGCATCGCTCAGATTCTCAAAGTACTCTCCTCTATGAAACACCCGGATATTGCCTTGTACGAAACCTTCCTCCAGCCCACCGACGACGAAATCCTATACCCTTACTTAACCTACAACAATGTGCTGGTATGGCGGAGCCTGAAGGCCATTGCCAGGCTTTATCCTGACCGGTACGCCCATTTGGAGCAGCAAGCGGAGGAAGTAAAGTCCGCCATATACCGACACTGCGTATTTTATGACAACCAGAAAAAGCCTTACTTTGGCTGGTCTGTGGATTTGCAAGGACAGCACAACATCTATGACGAGCCGCCGGGAAGCCTGCAGCTGCTGCCCTATTATGGGTTCTGCGAAAGCACCGATGAAATCTGGCAGAACACCGTTTCCATGATCCGCTCCCCTGCCTACGAATACAGCTTTGCAGATTCCCCCATCGCGGAAATCGGCTGCGCCCACGCCCCCTACCCCTGGATTCTCAGCCTGTGCAACAGTCTGCTTTGCGGATATGAGGCCCAAGCCTTCCGGGAATTGGAGATTCTGGAAATGGACAACGGTATCGCCTGCGAGAGCGTCGACCCGGTAAAGGGCACCTGCACCACCGGTGCCGCCTTTGCCACCTGCGCAGGCTTCCTCTGCCACAGCATGAAGACAGCGCACCAAAAGGAGGTATCCCATGAGAAATGATTTGCAGCTTACCCCCTGGGTGATCTCCCAGAAAAGCCCTGGTTGGGTGGATAATTTTTGTGAGAGTATTTTCTTCCTGGGCAACGGGCGTATGGGTGTCCGGGGCTATCCCTCCGCCGAGCCCGACCATCGTCCAATCCAGAAAGGTGTGTACCTGGCAGGGATTTTCGGGGAGATAAAGCCGGGCATTACCGACTTTGTGAATCTGCCCACCCCTGTCTGGGACCGGATCTTCATAGACGGCACCCCGGCAGAGCTGGTATCGGATTTGGAGCGTGTTCTCAATATGCAGGAGGCTACCCTCACCCTGCGGTATACCCTTGCCGCCGGAGAAAAGCGTCTGGATGTGGAATATCAACGGTTCTTACCCAAGGAGTATCCGGCGCTCATCCTGCAGCGGCTGGTACTTACGCCCCAGGCAGATATGGCAATCTCAGTAGAAAGCGGCATTCTGACAGACAGCTGCAACAGCCCCATCCCCGACGACCAGACCAAGGCCAACACGGAAACCATCCAGCTTTCCCGACTGGTCAGCACCTCCCCTTCTCCCAACGGGGTCAGCTGTACCTTTTCCATTTTGGGCACCAACCTTACCGTCACGGAGGAAGTGCAAATTCAGTGTTCCGATTTTGCCTATTACCATCATTGTAACACCGGTGTCTGCTGGCAGGCATCCGCCCAAAAAGGGAAAAAATATATTCTGGACAAGGGAGCGTTCCTTCTGACTTCCAGAGATGTTGACCCCCGGATTTCCGGGCTTCCCCAGGCCTGGGATTACAGCCGGCTGCTGGAAGAACACAAGAAAGCTTGGGCGGACACCTGGTCAAAGTGTGATTCTTCCGCTCTGAAGGGTGACCTTCTCACCGGTCTGCGCTTTTCCATGTTCAACCTCATGGGCAGCTGCAGCACCAAAGACCCCACTGTCAGCATTGGTGCCAGAGGACTGAGCCACGGCAGATACAAAGGCTGCTATTTCTGGGATACGGATATTTTTATGCTGCCCTTCTTCCTGGAAAACGACCTGGAAGGGGCGAAAAATCTCTGCGATTATCGTGTCCGTTCCCTTCCGGCGGCAAAAAAGCATTCCCGAGACATGAATACCGCCGGTGCCCGCTACCCCTGGATGGCCGCTCTGGACGGCAGCGAGCAATGCGAAACCTGGGACATCGGGTGCAGCGAGCTGCATATCACCGCCGACATCGCCTACGCTCTGGATACCTACTGCAAAAAATCCGGGGATGAAGCTTTTTACCTGGACAAAGCCGCAGAGGTGTATGTGGAAACCGCCCGCTTCTGGGTCAGCCGCTATACCTTCCGCCCGGAAACCGGGGAAGCGGATTTACTCTTCTGTAAAGGACCGGACGAGTATTGCGGCATTACCAACAACAATCTTTTCACCAATGTGATGGTGCAGTACAATTTAGCTCTGGCAATTCAGGCGGCGGCGGACCTTCAGGAAAAGCGCCCGGAACGGTATCATGCCCTGGGCCTTACCCCCCAAGAGGTTGAACAGATGAATACCCTTCGGCAGGCAATCAAATGGCCCCGGGACCCCGTCACAGGACGGCTGCGTCAGGACGAAACACTCCACCTATTAGAGCCTGTTTCCATAGAGCAGCTGAAGCCGGATGCCGGAGCAAGCTACCATCATGTGTGCTTTGACCGGCTCCAACGGTACAAAGTCATCAAGCAGGCGGATGTTCTGCTGCTGATGACCCGTCTGCCCCACCTGTTTACCCGCCAGCAGAAGAAGGAAGCCTGGGAGGATTTTGAGCCTATCTGCCTCCATGATTCCACCCTCAGCTTTGCCAGCCACGCCCTCTTTGCCCTGGAAAACGGCTTTCAGGAGCAGGGACTTGCCTACCTGGAAAAAGCCCTGCTTCTGGACCTGCGGGATGTAATGGGCAACACCGGTCACGAAGGTCTCCACCTCGCCTGCATGGGCGAGGCCTGGCAGGCAGCAATGTTCCTCTGAAACCCAATCCAAGGTAGAAGTGAAGCACCCCAATACCGGATGGGCCGGTATTGGGGTGCTTCACTAAAATTCCAAGAATAATTTTCTACAAATTAACCAAAGATCTTTGGAACCGTCAGTTGGGTGAAGTTGCAAGATATTCTGCTTTTCTTGTAGCATCAAGAAAAAGCAGATTGCATTCACCATGTACATAATCAACAAAATTCTAAGGAAGCTCTGATTAAATCGGCAAGAGCTGACAGCGAGAGATTTTTCCTCAGACAAAAGAAGGGAAAACAGGGGAATACTTCTTGTATTTCCTGTTTTCCATTCTGCATGGATGGGGAAAAAGATCCGCTGTTCAGCCGCAGACGATTTATTCAGAGGTTCCCTAAAATCCGTTCCAAATTTATGAATCCAACTTGCGAAACAAGAGCCAAGCATCAGCTAAGTTTTCGATAGCTATTGCATTGCTGGAATCATAACAGTATTTTTGTAGCTACCATCTTCTGCTTCCACCGCGAATAGATATACCGGTTGGTTAAATCCCTTGGTGTCGATTTCATATGCCAGCTCACAGGACAATACCACGAGCTTTCCCGGGCGTATGCGTTCAAAGTACCCATCATCATTGAATGAACCTGCGCAGAGGGCTTGGTAGGCTTCTGTGGGCGAAATAACGGATGCGGTATCGTAGTAGTGGTAGGACAAGAGGTTATTCTCTATTTCGGTAAGGGTTCCATCCGATGAAAACCGGCATCGCAGTGTGCCGTCATACATCCTGTCCCCTTCCAGATACATGTCCACAGAGAAAATGTGCCATTTGTCCTCATCCACAAAAAACGCTGCACAGGCCGGGATGGACACCGGGTATCTTCCAAGGGCGGCTTCCATGGTTTCCCGGTCAACTGCAACGAAATCTTCATCAAATCCGTTGCCCATTGCAAAATATTCATAGCTTTCATCATAGTAGGAAACCTGCAGCACCCCGGTCTGGGCTTCTCCGGAATAAAGCATATAGTAAGCAAAATCCTGGTAATAGCTTGTGAAAGCCACGGTGGCATTTTCCAGCTTGGCGATATCTCGTGCAAAGGCATCGCAGTCCTTTAATGTGCGATTTTGTGTGCGATAAACCGGCAGAATTTTATTAGCAAACGGCAGTTGACAGCGCATTTCCCATCTGGTATCCCCCATGTTGATTCTGTAGGCCGGTGCCGTGGGCAGATTTCCATACTCCTGCAAATGGTAGGAAAGGAATATACTTCCAATGGAGGCAAGAATTGCCAAGAGCAATCCGCTGTATGCCAGGCACGGTTTTAACCTGCATTCTTTTTCCCGAAACAACGCCAGGACAGCCATGATAAACAAAAAGCCTATCGCAGTGCCCAGGGTATTGGTAAACAAGTCATCCACATCCCATATGCCGGCGCCCATTGCCAGTTGCAGCACTTCAATGGATAAGGATACAGCAAATCCCGCAGGCATCGTCAAATACCATTTGCGAAAGGGTTTGCCCAACAGAGGAAGCAAAGCCCCCAGGGGCAGAAACAGGGCGATGTTCAGCAGTACATTGCTCCAGCTTTTCACAGAGTAGTTATTCCAAGCCTCTATCCATGCACGGAACAAATGCAAATTCCAGGATTTATATCCTCCCCCCTGTCGGAGCAGTGTCACAGAAACAATTAAAGCGATATACCCAGCAAAGACAAGCCATAAAAAGCCTTTCTCCCAGGGGAAATGCCCTCTTCCATTATGCTTCTTGTGAAAGACGGAGCATCCCGTTATTAGTCCGGCCAGCCCGATTATAACGGCTAAAGCAACCACACCAATACTGTTTTTTGATACCTGCAAAATATACTTGAGAAAATCATACATAGCAACTCACTTCCCAGCTATGTAGCAAACAAATTGATCCCAAGAGGGTTTCATTTAATACCTCTTTTATAATTCATCACATGAGAACATTTTGTTCATAATGTTATCTACGGGATGCTATCCGTACAGATAGCATCCCGTTCGTTTGTGCCTTATACTCTTCGAAAATTGTTACTCTAGATGCTGAAATCTTGCCATATTAGGTGGCCGATTAAGAAAGACAAACTCGTTAAACTTCTAATATTAATACTGATACAGATTTTTTCACGGCTTACGGCGCCATGCTTGCAAAAAATGACAATCACGCATCGTGCAACCATTCTTCGAGGTAGGGTTCTTCATATCATCTCACGTTCGCTTTTTGGGTGTTGACCCAATGACCTTACTCTGCCAAATCTTCAGGGGGATCAGGTTGATAACTCCAGAACAGGCAGGTGCTGTTGGCGTTCGCAACCGCAGTAACAAGTACCATCGCAGCAACAGAACTCATAAGCTTGGTTACCACATTCATAATCTTAGCCTTCATTTTGATTTGCCTCCTTTCAGAGAATTTTTTATTTTCCCCATGACGAGGGAGGTAGAGGCAAAGAAGATACCAGCATAGTACATATTTGCTTCTTCGCTTACCAGCTCCAGCATGGCAAAAATCACCGCAATTACGCAGTTGATAAAGATGAGAATAAGACTTCTATTCCTATTTAAACGATACCGTTTTGCAGAAAGGGGCTTGTTCATCGCTTCGACAGGTGCCAGGAAACCAACCATAATAGCGGTGAAAAGAGATACGGCCAGATATGTAAAGTGGCTCCAACGGATTTCATATACTGTTAAAACTCCCATGAGAAACATTACAGAAGTTACTGTATAGCACCTGATATGACTATCTGCATGATACCCTCCTGCTGTAGTCCGGAGCGGGGCAAAGCCCATCACAAAAAACACCCACGCCAGCGGATGACCGATTAACACAGATAGGCCAACCATAATCAAAAGGCCGATGATGGATGTTAGAATCAGCTCACACCCATACCGAAGAACCGCCTCATTAATATTATGTACTTTTCCCAAGGAAATGATATTTTTTGCGCACACTGACGACAACTTCTGAATCAAGGTTCTCCACTCCCTTCTATGTAAATTATTTTTAACAAAACAGAAAAACAAATTCAATATTTTTGGCGTAGGTGGCAGGAATGGCGGCGTATGTGGCAGAAACTACTATTGATAAAGCAGCAATGCTATTATATAATAACAGTATCACTTAATTAATTTGCCTTGATGTTTCGGATATAATAAAGCCATCATGTGCAGATAGGTGGCGAAAAATGTTGATTCAGCAAGAAAGACTTGCGAAAATTATAAAAACCAGACGGCTTGACATGGGACTGTCACAAGAGCAATTAGCAGAAAAAATTGACAAATCCATAAGCTTTATCGGACAGATGGAACGTGGCGAATGTTTCCCAAAGTATGAAACCCTGCAGGCGTTGATTGCTTGCCTTGGAATTGATGCAAACGAGTTGTTTGCTGAAAATCCCATTGGCCGCGACGATTTATCTGAATTGTTTAATCTGACCCTGCATATGGATGAAAAGAAGCGCTCCCTGCTGATTGAATTCGCACGACTTCTACACAAAACGCCGCTATGAGAATTGGGAGAGATGCAAATATGCGTATTGCAATCTGCGATGATGACAAGGCGGACTTACATGCGCTTCAAAATGCCGTAAGTATCTTTGATCAATGCGGAACCCTGGATATCTGTGCCTTTTCCAGTGCCGCTGAACTTTACAAGTCCGAAATGGCCCAAAATTTCCACATTGCTATTTTAGATATTGAAATGCCTCCCCCAAATGGCTACGACATTGCAAAGCGGTTGGTAGAAACTGGATCGGCACCAATTATTATTTTTTTAACCAACAGTATGTCCTATACGCTCAGAGGATATGGCATTGCATTCAGATATCTCACGAAACCAATTGACCAAACCCAACTTAACAACGCTCTATCTGCGGCCGTAAAAGAATGCTCCGCAAAACGGTTTATTTTTTCTGTGGGCGGTTCTTCTCATGTTATTCGAATGGAGGATATCTATTTTTTTGAGGTATTCAATCATCACACAATCCTCCACACGATTGACCAGGCATATACATTCCGTGCCACTTTGAAAGATATTATGACAGAACTCCCCATGGGTTATTTTGGGGCTCCGCATCAAAGCTATATCGTTAATTTTAACCATGTTAAAACAGCAATGGCAAAGGAAATTCACCTGACCAATGGCGCTGTCATCCCGATTGCTCGCCGCAAGCAACAGGAATTTGAAAAGCAGTTCCGTATGTATCTGAGGAGATAGATATGTATTATTTCGTAGAAGTATCCTGCGTTATTGCGGAAATGTGGATGATCCACTTGTTCCTGAGCAGTTTTTTTGAGCGAAGAAACAGGAATAAGTTGCTCCCAATTCTGTTTTACATAATTTCCGGCGTAACAGTAACAGCTCTGTCCTTAATTGAAGGACTTGTTTTTGCCCGGCTTATTGTTGCAGCAGTCAGTGTGTTTTTAATATGTATTTCCCTATTTAGAGTGCAACCTTTTTCAGCCGTTATTTCCAGCGTTACTTTTTGCGCAATCATTGCTGTAACGGATATTGTATCCGCTCTTGCCTTCCAGGTGTTTGGCATCCAAAATGAAGCATTAATGGAAAATCGCACATTCAGAGCCTTATATCTGGTTGTATGTCATATCATTGTGCTTTGCTTTATTATTTTGGTATGTTTGATAAATCAAAAAAAGAAGCGTGAAATATCCCTGAAAATTTTGCTTCCTGTCACTCCATGTTGGATTATTTCTATTTTGCTCTGTTTTATACTTACCTGGCAGTGTTTCGTGAAACAATATGAGCTTCATCCGATGTTTGTTCTTGTTCTACTTGGATTGCTATACACAAGCATTATTGTGATCTACTATACCAATCGCATCCACGACCAAGCGCAGGAGAAAAAAGATTGGGAAATTGCTGAGCATCACTATGCAATGCAACAGGAGTATTATGATCAACTTCGCATTCAGCAGGAGGAAACCCGGGCACTCTGGCATGACATCAGCAAGTATCTCCGAGCATCCAAAGTTGAAGCATCGAATGGCGCATTGGCTCAGGTCCAGGATATGCTGGACTCGATTTCCTGTGTGGTAGATGTAAATAATCGAGTGGTCAGCGTAATCCTTAATGAATATGTGCAGACTTCTCGCAATTGCCAAATTGAGTTAGCATTAGATGTGCAGGTGCCAGATGAGCTTTTTGTTACGGCTGCAGATCTCTATGTACTTATTGGCAACACCCTGGATAATGCAATTGAAGCCTGTATGGAGCTGCCGGAAGAAATGCGGAAGATATCGCTCCTTTTGAGAACGCACAACAACATTCTCTTCTACGAAGTACAAAACCCATATGATCCGCACCATTTTCATCGCATTAGAAACAACTATCATGGGTTTGGACTGAAAAATGTCGAACGATGTGTAGGTAAATATAACGGTAAGCTTGAAGTATTCAAAGGCAAAGAATTATTTAGGGTTACCGCCCATCTGAACAGTATGTAAGCAAAAATCCCCTGGAACAGGCTAATATGTTCCAGGAGATTTTCTTTTTTTGAACTTTTTCTCTGGTAAGTGTTTAATCTACCCCCTATTGTAAATGTCAATGAAAAAGTGAGCCAGGCGCTCATGAAATTTTGAGCCACCAACGCTCATAAAAAAGTGAGCCACTGCGCTCACGAATATTTGAGCCACCTTGTCAGGTCTCTTCTGCATGGTAGCTTTCAGCCGGTAAGAATCTCCGTTCATATCCAGCACGTGGGAACGGAAGGTCAGCCGGTCAATCAGGGCTGCTACCATTGTTGTATTTTCAAATAAATCCGTCCATTTAGAGAAGGGCAGGTTTGTAGTTACAATAGTGCTGCTTTTTTCGCTTCGGTCTGAAATGACCTTAAACAGCAGCTCCGACTGGTGCCGGTTAAAACTGAGAT
>ERZ1643251.817-NODE-817-length-39909-cov-8.026120_pt1 | contig 39909 bp, 40 predicted proteins | sample MGYA00579261_ERZ1643251 | MGnify/ENA primary metagenome ERZ1643251 (study PRJEB29033, sample SAMEA4952267) | chicken gut metagenome | biome: Broiler Chicken; feature: Gastrointestinal Tract; material: Caecum | place: Ireland | collected 2018 | study: Broiler... | reverse complement strand
TAATCCATCTCTGGAACTTTTCCTCTGGCATATGTGGCCAAATTATGAATTTGTCGTTTATAACCATAACATTCCCCTACCTTACTGTCAAGCTTTTTCCCGCCAAAGCAAAAAGTTCCTGATTTTCTTTTATTTTTGTTGACAAACTGGTGTTTTTGCACATATAATACTTTTAATAACTTTTTCACATGTATAAAATGCAGTGACAAGGAGGAGTACATAATCGCCGGATGTTCAGAGAAAAGACGGCTGGTGGAAGTCTTTGTGAAGGGATTATGGAAGGTAGCCTTCGAGCAGTGGACCGAACCATGATATACCAAGTATCATGCAGTAGACTCCAACGTAATTTCCACGTTACAGGAAAGCAGTATAGTTTCTTCTGTACTGGCTGAGTGCAGAGAGTGATTCTCTGAAATTAGGTGGTAACACGGATCAATTCGCCCTAAGCTTTATGCTTAGGGCATTTTTATTCTTAAGGAAATTTTTTCGGGTTTTCCTATAGGATAAATAGCAGAAGGCGTTCTTGAAAAAAGAGACAGGAGGTATCTCATATGAAACAGATCACAGGAAACAAATTGTTCGTAAAAGCCTTGAAGGAAGAAGGGGTGGAAGTTCTTTTCGGCTATCCCGGAGCGACCACGATTGACATCAGTGATGAACTGTATAAGCAGAATAATATCGATATCGTCCTTCCCCGCCATGAGCAGGCTCTGGTCCATGAAGCAGACGCTTACGCAAGGACTACGGGAAAAGTAGGCGTATGTCTTGTTACCAGCGGCCCCGGAGCTACCAATGTGGTTACCGGACTGGCTACAGCCAACTATGACAGCGTGCCTCTTGTATGCTTTACCGGCCAGGTAGCCAGATACCTGATCGGAAACGATGCTTTCCAGGAAGTGGACATTGTGGGCATTACCAGAAGCATCACCAAATATGGCGTAACTGTGAGGAAACGTGAAGACCTGGGCCGGATTATCAAAGAGGCCTTCTACATCGCACGCACTGGCCGTCCTGGTCCGGTTCTCGTTGACCTTCCCAAAGATGTGATGTGTGAACTGGGAAGCCCGGAATATCCCAAAACCGTAAATATCCGGGGGTATAAGCCTAACACCAGCGTTCACATCGGACAGCTGAAAAAAGCCATTAAGGTCCTGCAGAAAGCAAAACGTCCTTTGTTTCTGGCAGGCGGCGGAGTAAATATCGCCAGAGCTGATGAGATTTTCACCCAGGTAGTAGAAAAGACCCAGGTGCCTGTGGTAACGACGATCATGGGCCGGGGAGCCATTCCCACTGACCATCCTCTTTTTGTAGGAAATCTGGGAATGCATGGAGCCTATGCTGCCAATATGGCCGTAAGCAACTGCGATGTACTCTTTTCTATCGGAACCAGATTTAATGACCGTATCACCGGAAAGCTTCATGCTTTTGCTCCAAATGCTCAGATCATCCATATCGATATTGACACAGCCTCTATCTCCAGAAATATCCAGGTGGATATCCCTATTGTAGCCGACGCAAAAGAGGCGATCACAAAAATGGCGGAATATGTAACTGAGCAGAATACAGAGAAATGGCTGGGGCAGATCCAGGCGTGGAAGGAAGAACATCCACTGAATATGAAAGACCGGAAACTTATGAGCCCTCTGGATATAATAAGTGAAATCAACCGGCAGTTTGAGGAAGCCATCATTGTCACTGATGTTGGTCAGCATCAGATGTTGGTAACTCAGTACGCAGAGCTTAACAATAAGAAGCATCTGGTTACCTCCGGAGGCCTGGGAACTATGGGATATGGACTTCCGGGAGCCATTGGGGCTAAAATCGGGAATCCTGACATTCCGGTAATCGCTATTTCCGGCGACGGCGGCATGCAGATGAATATCCAGGAAATGGCTACTGCGGTTCTGGAGGAGCTTCCTGTAATACTGTGTATCTTTAACAATGAATATCTGGGTATGGTGCGCCAATGGCAGAAACTGTTTTACGGTAAACGCTACTCCATGACAAATCTGAAGTCAGGCGCCCTCTCCCGCCGCACAAACGGGGAAGAATTTCCATCAGAATATGTCCCTGATTTTGTGAAGCTGGCAGAGAGCTATGGAGCCAAAGGCATCCGGGTAATGAATAAGGAAGAGATCGCCCCGGCTTTTGAAGAAGCGAAAAAGAACACCAAGGCGCCTACCATCATTGAATTTATCATCGACCCGGAGGAAATGGTATATCCTATGATCAAACCGGGCGGAACCTTAGAAGATATGATTATGGATTGTTAGGAGGACGGGAAAATGGAAAAAGGAATGAAAAAAAGATGGATCTCTTTATATGTAGAAAATCAGGTAGGTGTGCTGTCCAAAATTTCCGGGCTTTTTGCCGGAAAGAGCTATAACCTGGACAGTCTGACAGTAGGTACCACAGAAGATCCTACCGTCTCCCGTATGACTATTGCCACTGTCAGCGACGACGAAACTTTTGAGCAGATTAAAAAGCAGCTGAACCGTATGGTGGAAGTGATCAAAGTCATTGATTTTACCGATATTTTTATCCGGATGAAAGAAATCCTGTATATTAAGGTAAAAAAATGCACCCCTGCAGATAAGGTGGAGCTTTTTCAGATTGCAGAAACCTTTAAAGCCAGAGTCATCGATTACGGAAAGGACAGTCTCCTTCTGGAATTTGTCCAGACTGCAACCAAAAATGACGCAGTTATCAAACTGATTAAAGAAGAATTTAAAACCATCGAAGTTGTCCGGGGCGGAAGCGTAGGTATTGAATCCATCAGTATGATGGAACGCTGATCAGCCGGCAAAAAGAAAGAACCGGGATATGAAAGGATCTTACCGCTTCATACCTCGGTTCTTTTTTAACTGGTTCTTATCCTCTTGTTCTTTTTTCTGCATCTTAATGTTCCGCCGTTTCCATCAAATTAAAATCTTGAATGAAAATCACCGGAGCAAACGCAATGCAGGTTTGCAAAATACTCTGCGTTATCTTCCACATATTTTGCAAGACGCTCGATAAAAGAAAGTTTCTTTGTTACAACCATATGCTATCATGTAAACATGGTTATTTTTAGATAGTATATTGACAGTTTTTATGTCAAAATTGACATTCAAAGGAGTTTTTTCTATGAAACAGGCCATTTATGAACACCTCTATGATCTGGAAAATACCAATATTGCCATTCACTATTACACCAACAGAGGCTCCTATTTTCCTGCCCACTGGCATCCTGCTATTGAGCTGATCTATATCCTCAACGGTACAGCGGAGATTCTTGTGGGAGGCGTGAAACATACTCTTGTCCCAGGAGAATTTATTGTAATAGATTCTAATCAGATCCATGAGTCCCAGTGCGCCCTGGCCTCTATGGTAGTGGACATCCATGTGTCCAGAGACTTCCTGGAGTCCTATATAGAAGAACCTGTTCTTCCTGGGATTGACTGTATTTTTCGATGCAGATCTGATTAATGTATCTTCTGATGATTGGCATGGTCTCTATCTCTCTGCTCTGGAGGAATGCTGTATCCCTTTCCGTGAGGAATATATTTTTTCTTATCCCCCCACCTATGAAGGAGGCGTAAAAGCCGGCAAAGAGATTACACTTTCCAGAAAGACCGGGCAAAAAGCTTCCTTTTTGCCCCTCTTACAGAGAAAAAACAGATTAGGCTGAAAAGTACCAAAACAAACAAAGCGCTCCACACATTTATCCGGAACAAATCCTCTTTCATAAGTTCTCCCAATGCCCTGACGGAAAAGTAGGAGGATATGGACATCAGCAGGAAGGGACAGTAATAAGCGAAACAGATTTCATTTCTCACAGCCTTTCCCAATGTTTTCCGGGGAACCCCCATTTTCTCCAGGATTTCATATCTTTCCCCGTCCTCATAGGCTTCATTCCCGATCTTCAGAAAGATAATGCTTCCCGCCGCAAGCATCAGCGTAACAAACATGAAAAGACACAGAGAGTAAGTCACACGGATATAGCTGTCTTCATTTAAAGAATCCTCGGTGTAGCTGACTCCTGTCATGCCCTCTTCTCCCTCCTGGACAAGATCCTGAAGCCAGGGTCTGGAGGCTTCTATATTGCCGGGATTTTCCAGACGATAATTATAGATATAGAGCAGGCTGCCCCGGCTTTTCAGCTCCTCGAAGGTCCTGTCTGACACGATATAAGCCTCTGTATAGGTCTGGAGCTTTCCAAGGTAAGGAGTTGTTGTAACGTCCACCTCATCATAGGTTTTCTCTCCGATATTTACAGCTGAAGGTTCATTGGTGCCTACCAGGCTGAAAAGAATCTCGTGGGAAAGACCAACCACCTGGTCATCTTCCAGTTCCTTATATGGGAATTCCAGCCCTGCTCTTCCAGCTCCTTCTTTCACCTGGGAGTAGGGCGCCAGAACATACATTGTCTGGTTATATTTTGTGCGAAACATTTCGGACGGAAGGTTTAAAAGAGTGTATTCATTCCAGTACTCCACAGGATTTTCCTCTTCGATCCCCTTTAAGATTTCCTCACCATCCAGTGTTCCGTCATAATTCACTACCTGACAGGAATAGACCTGATCAAAATTTTCCATTCTGTCATATCGCTGTTTCAGAGCAATGGCCAGGGCCATTAAAGTCACGGAACAGATCATCAAAACAGTGACCATAGCATAGGTTCTGTAGTTCTTTTTTATCCGGAAAGCCAGGTTATTGATCCAGAGGGTTCTCTCCTTCCGGTAAAGGAATTTTTTATTTCTGGTAAGGAGTCTGAGGATGGCAGGAATCAGACCAGAATAGAGGAGATAGACTCCGACAATAACCAGAACTACCGCCTGGACCATCCGTACAAGCCCCTGAGGTCCCCCTGTATCCAGTGCCGCCAGATACCCCAAAATAAGAGCTGCTGTTCCTGCCAGTATCCTGAGAGCAGTAAGCGCTTTATTTTCCTGTCGGATTTCTTTCTGCCTGGCTCCCGACAGCAGGTTCAGCACGCTGCTGTTTCTGAGAGTGTGGCAGCCTTTCAGGATCATAAAGCCATAAATGGCCAGAAACATTCCTCCCGTATTCAGCACTGGCTGAAGGGAAAAAGAAAACTCCACATCTACACTAATCTCTGACAATTTTAACAGCAGCATCTGAAACAATTTGGAAAACAAAACTCCGAAAGCCAGTCCGAAGACCAGTGAAAACAGTCCTACCATGGCGGATTCCAGAGCATACATTCTGCTGATCCGTTTATTATCCAGCCCCATAAAAATATAGATGCCGATTTCCTTTTTTCTCTGATTCAGGAACACATTGGCAGCATACCAGATAAAAAAGAAAAGAAAGACTCCAAATACAATAGAGGCTGCCTGGAGTACAGAATCAATCAGGTCTTTCCGGAATTCCATAAGCACATCCATAGCCTGGGAATAGATGACATTCTGAAAGTTAAAGAAAATAAATACAGAAAAAGACAGAGACAGAACCAGTGCTCCAAATTCCCTCACACTTCTCTTAAAGTTCCACACCGCCAGCCGAAAAAGACTCATTCCTGGTCACCTCCCATAGAGGCCAGCATGGCCATGATCTCATCATAGAATGCTTTCCTGCTCTCCTGTCGGTTCAGGCAGCACTGAATCCTGCCGTCTTTTAAGAAGTACACCTGTTTTGCATAGCTGGCACAGTAGGCATCGTGGGTCACCATTACGATGGTTGCTTTTCCCGCCTCATTTGCTGCCTTAAGACAGCAGAGAAGGTCTTTCCCCGATTTGGAGTCCAAGGCCCCGGTAGGCTCGTCAGCAAACAAAATCCTGGGATTAGTGATCAGAGCTCTGGCACTGGCTGCCCGCTGTTTCTGTCCTCCGGAAAGCTGATAGGGATATTTCCCCAGATGAGACTCCAGTCCGAAAGTTGCTGCCGTCCCTCTCACCCGTTTAAGGATTTCTCCTGTTTTTACTCCGTTTAAGGACAAAGGAAGGGCAATATTATCCTGGAGGGTCATATTATCCAGAAGATTATACTCCTGAAAAATAAAGCCGATCTTGTCTCTTCTCACCTGAGAAAGCTGCCGGTTTTTCATCTCCACAATGTTTTCCCCATCCAAAAGGATCTCTCCCCGGGAAGGCTTATCCAGAGTGGACAGCATATTTAAAAGGGTAGTCTTTCCCGCACCGCTGGGGCCCATGATCCCGATAAAGTCTCCCTGAAAAATATCCAGGCTGATATCCCGCAGCACCCAGGTCTGATATCCTCTTCGTCCATAACTTTTTGATAGATTTCGGATTTCTAAAATTTTGTTCATTTTTGTTTACCTCCTGTCTGTATACCAGCATAGCAGAGAGGCCTTCAAAAATCCTTACATCTGCCTGACAGTTTTAGTTGGTATCTAACATTTCTGAAAGGATTATTCCGACAAAAGCAAATGTTCTGACAGATCCTGAAAACGTATTTCAAACCTGGTGCCCTTTTCCGGTTCCGAAAAGACCCGGATTTCTGTATGGAGCAGCTGGCTGATCTCTTTTACAAAATACAGTCCCATTCCTGTAGAGCGATAGTCACCTTTCCGGTAATTCTTCCCTACATATCCTTTTTGAAAAATATAAGGCAGATCTTCCGGTTCGATTCCCACTCCGTTATCTTCCACTATCAGAAGGATGCTGTCCTTCCCTTTTTCCTGGGCAGCAAAGCTGAGAGCCGGAGCTTCTCCCCGGTATTTCACCGCATTTTGTATCAGCTGGTCCAGGAGATAGACCAGCCATCTTTTATCGGTATACACCTGGATTTTTCCCGTTTCTTCTTTTATCTCAAACTTGTGATGGATTAAAAAATAAGACTGATTTTTCACAGCCTCTCCCACTGCTTTCTTCAAAGAAACCTTCTCATAACGGACGTCATGTTCCGGACGGTGGAGCTTGCTTCCCAGCATCACCGTATGGATCAGGCTTTCCAGCCGGGCAATGCTGTTTTTCATTTCCCGGCTGGCCTCTCTGTCCTGATTCCGTTCATTGATCAGCTTTAAGGCTGCCAGAGGCAGTTTGGCTTCATGACTCCATTTTCCAATGTAATCCGTCAGTTCTTCCTGTTCCCGGAGCAGGTGCCGGATTTCCTTTTTGTGCTCCTCTTCCTTCTCCTCCATATATGCAGACACCCTTTTTCCAAAGAGCTTTTCCTGTTCCAAAGGCGTTAGAGAGAGCCTGCCTTCCAGATATTTTTCTGTCTTTTTAAAACGATAAAAATCCCATAAAATCCCGGCGAAAGAAGCTGCCAGAAACAGCAGATTCAGATACAGCAGGTCCTGAAAATAAACATTAGAGGCACATAAAAAAGCCAGGTAAAAATCTGCAAAACACCACAGACAGAGGAGGATAAAAAACAGCTTTCCCCTGTCCTTTAAATACTCTTTCATTCCAGATAATACCCCTTTCCCTTCTTGGTATGGATACAGGATATCCCGGGAGTAAACTCTGCAATTTTTGCCCGCAATCTTGACACCAGCACTGTAAGAGAAGCATCTGTCACATACTCATCAGTGCTCCACAGATACTCCATCAACTGTTCTCTTTCTACAATTTTCCCCCGGTTGTCCGCCAACAGTCCCAGGATTTTATTCTCTGATCTGGTCAGTTCTACAGTCTGGCCCTTATAGGCCAGATTCCCCTGACTTCTGTCGTACAAAAGCTCCTCTGCCAGATATTCCCGGTCACTTACAGTATACTCATAAGCCCTTCTTAACAGAGCCCGGATCTTTACCAGGAGCAGTTCCCCGTCAAAGGGCTTTTCAACATAATCGTCTCCTCCTGAGACCATGGCCATGACCTTATCGCTGTTCTGGTCTCTGCTGGACAGAAAAAGAATGGGCACCCGGGAAATTTTCCGTATTTCCCTTGCCCAGTAAAATCCATCATAAAAAGGCAGGTTGATATCCATAAGTATCAGATCTCCCTGCCTTTTCTTCCATTCCCGGTCCACGGCCTCAAATTCTTCCAGATATTCTGCTTCAAAGCCCCACTTCCGGCAGAGCCTTACGATTTCTTCTGCCAGGGTCAGATCATCTTCAACAAGTAATATTTTCATTTTCATCACCTGGCAATATTGTAACCTGTTTACGGAAAAATTTCGATATAAAATTCCAATGTTGCGAAAATGTTAGATTTCCTTCCAGTCTTTTGGAAGTAAAATTTTTACCAGAAAACCACCCTGAGGAGAATGGTCCAGCACTACCTTTCCTTCATGGGCCTGGGCAATCTGCCTTACGATCAGCAGTCCCAGGCCATGACGCTGTTCCCCGGTATTGCTGTCACAGACCATATAGTGGGGAGCTTTCTGAATAGAGCTCAGTTCTTCCGGAGTAACCCCTACTCCGTCATCGCTGACAATAAGAGCGTACATCTCTTCCTCTTCTTTTACCTCCACTCCAATGGTACACCCCTGGGGATTGTGGACCTGGGCATTTATGATCAGATTGGACATGGCCCGTTTCAGCAGGTCCGGATCTCCATATACCATAAGAGGGCCTGTTTCTTCTCCTGTATTCCATTCAATGGGATAGTCTCCTTTATTATCCAGGTTCAGGAAATCTACTGCCACAGACCTGGCAAGGGCCGCCAAGTCTGTCCTCTGCCTTTTTACTGGCTGGACATTGTATTCCAGCTTAGAAGCCAGATTCAGGTCATTGATCAGATTTTTCATCCGAATACTCTGACGCCGGATGATCCCGGCCTTTTGCCTGGCCTCTTTTGGTAGGTCCGTATCTTCTTCCAGTGTGCTGGCGTGGCCCAGGACCATGGACAGGGGCGTACGGATATCATGAGACACTCCGGCGATCCAGTTTGCTCTGGCCATTTCTTTTTTCCGCAGGGCATAATTCTGGGTCTTCAACTTTTCAGATACCCGGTTAATCGATGCCGCAAGCTGAGACATAAGGCCTTTTTCCGGAATATATACATCTTCCTGATTGCCCAGAGTTTCAATTCCATGGACAATGGGCTTGACTGAGCGGATAATACCCGAAGTAGCAATGGCGTAGACCACAATAATAAAAACCAGATTAAAGGCCAGAAACTCCAGAATCATGTAGAAAAAATTCTGGATCAGGTCATAGTCAAAGGTAGGCCACATTAATTTAAAATACCGGTCCTTGGGAAAACCGAGAAAAAGAAGATTGTCCCCCTGTGGAGCTGTTGTGGTAGGGTAGTCCTGGATATATCCCCGGACTGCCCAGGAAATTTCCCCCAGGGTATAATGCCGGGGGATCTCCTTGGGCAGATTCTCGCTGGCCCAGATCACATTTCCTGTGCTGTTCTCCACCAGGATTCCCCAGGCTCCTGCCTGCTCCAGCGCCTTCTCCCCTTCCTCTGAGAGTGTATACCTTCCATCTTCTGAAAGAGTGAGAGCCGCCGCAACTGCCTCCGCCTGCTGCCATCCGCTGGAATTATCTCCCTGGTTCCAGGTGATAACAGCCAGAAATATAAGGTTCAGCAGGATTCCCAGAAAAATAGAAATAATCAAAATAGAGCAAAATCTTCGGATAAGTTTTATGGTACTGTTCATTTCCTACTCCTTTACGATCAGCTTATACCCCAGACCTTTTACCGTGATCAGCGACACCGGTTTGGAAGGATTTTCCTCAATCTTCTCCCGTATCCGCCGGATATGGGCCATAAGAGAATTTTCATAGCCATAGGGATTATCTCCCCACACCGCCTGACAGAGCATATCAATGGTAACTATTTTTCCACTGTTTCTGTACAGGGCAGAAAGAAGAGCAAATTCCTTGGCTGTAAGAGGCAGTTTTTCTTCTCCTTTTATTACCTGTGCTCTCTCAAAATCTACAGTGCAGCCGACCAGACGCACCACGGGCTGTTCTTCTTTATAGCATCTTCGGAGGATCACTCCTATACGCAGGATCAGTTCCCTTGGAAGAAAAGGCTTTACAATATAGTCGTCGGCTCCCAGCCCCAGGCCCAGAAACTTATCTTCCTCCTCTCCTCTTGCTGTGAGAAAAAGCACAGGAATGTCTGAAATCTCCCGGATCTTTTCAAAGAGTCCGAATCCATCCCCGTCAGGAAGCATCACGTCCAGCACCGCCATTTCCGGCTGCCATTCCTGAAATATTTTCAGAGCTTCTTTTACCTTTCCTGCCCTGCGGATATTCTTATATCCTTCCTTTTCTAAGATTCCCTCCACCATTGACAGCAGCTCCGGTTCATCATCTACCAGAAGCAGCTTTTTATTCTTTAAATATTCAAAATCCATTGGATAACCTCCCATATAATTTATAACTTCCGGCCTTTTGGGCTTTTACATAGTATAGCATATCTTGCGTCCTCGTAGCGCTTCCGGTTAAAATGTAAGGTAATTGTAAGGTAGGGAGAATGTTGCCGTAAGGTTGCTGTTTTATACTGAGAATCAGCAAAAGAAAGGAGCAAAGAAAATGAGCAATATTATTGAAACACACAACCTCACAAAAAGATATCGGGATTTTACCGCAGTAAATAAGCTGAACATGCATGTAAAAAAAGGCCAGGTCTACGGTTTTCTGGGGCCAAATGGAGCGGGAAAATCCACCACCATGAAGATGTTCCTGGGACTTACCCGTCCTTCCAGCGGCAGCTTTCAGATAAAGGGCCGTTCCTATCCCAAAGACCGGATGACAATCCTTCGTGAAACCGGAGCCTTTATTGAATCTCCTGCTTTCTATGGAAATCTCACAGGAGAAGAAAACCTGGATATTATACGCAGGATCCTGGGACTGCCAAAAAGCAGCATCAAAGATGCCCTGGAGCTTACAGGCCTCTACGAATTCCGGAAGCGGACTGCCGGCAAGTATTCTCTGGGAATGAAACAGCGCCTGGGGCTGGCGGAAGCTCTTCTGGGAAGGCCCCCTCTTCTGATACTGGATGAGCCTACTAACGGCCTGGACCCTGCAGGTATCCATGAGATCCGTACACTGATCCGATCTCTGCCCCAGAAGTATAACTGCACGGTGCTGGTATCCTCCCATCTGCTCTCAGAAATTGAGTTAATGGCTGACGACATAGGAATCCTGAATCACGGCAGGCTCCTCTTCGAAGGAACTCTGCCGGAACTGAAAGAACAGGCCGCTCAGATGGGCTATCCCACCGACAATCTGGAGGACACCTTCCTGGCTATGATCCAGGAAGACAACCTGAAACGAGGTGATAAGAGATGATCCTTGCTTTAGAAATGAAAAAAACAAAGCGCACCGGACTGATCCCGGCTTTCCTGGCCGGAGCTCTGGCAGCCTCTGCTTTTCCGGTGCTCAATATCGCCTTCCGTACAGAATTATTTACCTCCCAGGATCTTCCTCCTGTGGATATTCTTCTGCAAGGCAACTGGGATATGCTGGCTACCTTTCACAGTTTTCTGGCAATACTGGGAGCCTGTATCCTTTATCACACAGAGTTTGCCAACAGAGCTATAGAAAAGCTCTACATGCTTCCAGTCAGCCAGGGAAAAGTGTTTTTCTGCAAGAACCTGCTTCTCCTGCTGCTTTTCCTTCCGGTATTTCTCATTGAGGATGGTTTTCTCCTCTTTTGTGCCTGGCACTGGTTTCCCGGAAAGGATCCAGGCCTGGAAATTCTGCTCCAGAATACGGCTTTTTCCATAGCCGCCATCCTTCCCGTTCTTCTTCTATCCACTTTGATCGCCTCTTTGGCGAAAAATATGTGGGTTTCTCTGGGAATCGGAGTGGTCTGTATGTTTATGGGACAAATGACTGTATCCTATGAAGCTGTATTTTCCAAGGTCTACACCTTCTGTCTGCCCTACCGCTGTCTGTTGTCTTCATCAGCGTGGGAGGATATTTTCCCCATTCTGGGAATCTGTGCCGCTGAGTCGGTACTTTTGGGAGCTGTCAAAATTTTTCTCTTAAAAATCAGGAGGACGCCTGTATGAATTTACTTACTATCTTTCACATTGAACTGAAAAAAATACGCAGGACCCATATTATCTGGATCCTGCTGGTTCCTCTCATTTTACTCTGGATTCCTGCAATATTAAATGCAGACTCCAATTTTTCCAATGCAGCCGGCCTGTCTCCGGAAATGAATTTCTTCTTTCAGACCTTTCTGGGACTGTCCTGGTTTATGTATCCTGCCAGTCTGGTAGTGATCACAGTTATGCTGAACCAGTTGGAACGGAGTAATCAGGGAATGCAGAAAATGCTGTCTCTTCCTGTGTCCGCAGCAGGCTTATGTCTGGGAAAATTTCTGGTACTCCTGCTCCTGGCAGCCTTCCAGATGTTTATGATGGCAGCCCTGTATTTTCCTGCGGCATTCATAGCCTCCCACAGTACAGGCTATGACTTTGTCCTTCCTTTGTCCTCAGTGCTGTATGAAGCTCTGATCATTTATATCAGTTCCATTCCCATGGCTGCCTTTTACTGGCTGGCAGCTGTGTGCATCCGGACCTCCGTATTTTCTGTGGGAATCGGCCTGGCCGCCATCGTGCCTTCTGTGCTCCTCATCAACACAAAGGCCTGGTTCGCCTACCCTATGTGCTATCCCTTTTATATCCTGTCACAGTTCATAGGACAGCCCGAGGCAGACGTGTTCACCCTGTCTGTAGACCTGTTTCCTCTACTGCCGGTGGCTATAGCTGTGACCCTGGTATGTCTGACCGTTTCCTGCCTATGTTTCGGCAGAGCAGAAAGGAGATAATAAACTATGAAAAAACTTATTACCTTTATCAGTGTACTGATGATCTTTATTCCCTGGACGATCTTCCCTCTGCGGACCAATCCATGGGCGCTGCAGTCTCCTGGGGCAGAAATTATTGTCTACAGCTATGCCACTTTTATGATTTTCTCCGCAGTGTTCACTACTCTGACTTATACAAAAGGACAGGTAAAAAACAAAGTCATGCAGATTGCCCTGGTAATCAATGATATCTACGGATTTACTGCTCTTTGCCTGCTGGGTATGGCGGTCAGCAGCTCTTGACTCTATTTGGGAAATCTTCCTGAGTAATATAGCCAGTTATTATACCAGCCCCACAATCTGTTTTTTCAGATAGCGGCCCACCACATTGGCAAAATTGGAGAGATCCCGGATATAGGCGAAATCCTTTCCAAAAATTTTCTTCTCCGCAGACAGATCCTCTTCTTCTCCGGCAAAGACGCCCAATACGGCAATTCTCCGGTTTCTGAGTCTGCGGATCTCTCCTGCCGTATCCCGGAGGGCAAAGTCCAGACAGTAGGGTTCTTTTTCTGTTTTTTTAGCCCCAGGCAGCGTATAGCCGGGGCTCTGGCTTCCCGCCATAATGTCATTGGGTCTGCCGTCGCTTAACACCACCAGGATTTTATTCTCTTCTTTTCTCTGATCCAGACCTGCGGCTACTGTTCTTACTGCCAGCCCGTCCCGGTTGTTGGCAGAACCGTAAAATTCAAAGATCCGCCGGTTCATCTCCCGGTCTTCCTCAAAATCCCGAAACATAGTCAGGACTGTATACGCCCCCAGGGTGCAAAAACCAGTGACCCGGTGGGGAATCCCAGCAATGCTCAGAGCCTCACTGAGAATATACCCCTGAAGAGCTACCTGACTCTGTCTGCCCTGCTGGGAGCCGCTGGCGTCGATCAATATTTCCACGGCGAAATCTGTGTCTTCTCTTTGTATCTCTCTTTGGAAAAGCTTTCGATTCTGGGTTCTTCCCAGATTCCACAGCTTATTGACCTGGATTTTTCCATACTCGCTGGAAAGTATTTCTTTTTCCGATCTGGTAAGAAGGGCCCTCTTTAATGTATTGGCCAGTGTCTGGATATTCTGACGGGTAATGAGCTGAGTACTTTTTAATACCCGAAGATTCTCTTCTCTTACCTTCTTCACATACTCCCCTCTGCCGCTGTCCTTTCCATGACCATGGAGGATTCCCCTGGTAATATGAATCCGGCAGTCTTTATGCGTATCTGTGCAGACCTGATTCTGAAGCTCTCTTTGCACTCTGGAAGGAATACAGCTTTCCCCGTAGCTTTGGACAATGTATTCTTCCATCCGGTCCGAAGACTCCCTGTCCAAAAAAATCATAGAAGCTCTGGGGTTTTCCCTTTTTCCGTTATCCTGGGGATCTACATGACCGCTGAAAAGATTTACAGGGGCTTCATCTTTCGCCGCCTTCTCCTCTTCCCGGGCCTTTTCCTTATCTGTATATTCTTTCATATCCTCATCGGCAGGCTTTATTTCCCGGTCCAGTCCCTTAAAGTTCTGCGCCAGTCCTTTTTCATAGGCTTCCCGATACACCTCTTCCAGGCAGCGGCAGATCTCCTCTACAGAATCTGCGTCTTCTATAGAGCAGATCCTGTCCAGGATCCTGGCTGTTCTTCCCTGGAAGTTTTCGCCCCAGAGGGACTTTTGCAGATAGCACATTTCCAGATATCCCCAATCTGTGTGGGTGAGGCGAAGCCTGTCTTTTTCCAGCACGTCTGTGAATGCCTTCCTTCTCAGATTTTCCACTCCGAGTCTCTCTTTTACAGCCTTTTTCCACACAGTGCTGTCAATACAGAGATTTCCCAGGGCCTCCAGCACAGAAGGAATCATCCCCTGGTATACCTTTTGGGCAAAAAAGTCCTGATACCTGTCTGCATCAAAATATTTCCGGAAAATCCCCTGGCGCACTGCCTCATAAAGGGCTATATAAGGGGATTTCTCCCAGGCCTTCAGATCTGCGGGAATATCCAGTTCATAATCTCCGCTTACCGCCCAGAGCAGATTTTCCACACGGCTCTGGATATTAAAAATATTTTCTTCTCTGGATTTTCTTTCATTCATCAAATACATCGCCCCTGTCCCAGGTCCCGGGTATTCTGGTCATAACCAGATCCCCGATCAGCTCCCGCTCAAAGGTATCAAAGGTTTTATTGGTAATGCCCATGTCAATGGCCTCCAGAGGCGTCAGGCCGCCTCTTACCAGACGAAGAGCTCCGATCAGTCCCCTCATATCTACAGCCTTTGTAGAAATTTCTCCATTCTGGGCCTTTAACTGAAGATCCAAAAACAGCCCGGCAAACTGCTCCTCAGCTTCCCTGCGGATGGTGGGAAACAGGTTTTCCAGTATCTGGTACATCCTTTCCATTGTGAGAGATGGCATATTGATGACCATAAACCTGGATACCAGAGCCTCGTTTAATTCCTTTGTCCCTGCATATCCATAATTCATCGTGGCAATAAACCTGGCAGCAGGATGGAGATTGATCCGGTCATAGCCCGGCACATCCAGGATCCGCCGAAAATCCAGGACTCCATGGAGTACGGAAACTGCATCGCTTTTTGCCATGTTTATCTCATCCAGGATCCCGAATCCTCCCCACTTGGCGCACTGATAGATAGGCCCTTCCCGAAGTTTTACCTCATTATTGACAAATGTGTCTGTACCGATGAGACTGCTGCTGTCTGTGTTCACATGGAAAGAAATATCATAAATAGGTCTTCCAAAAATCCAGGCCAGATTTTCCGCCAGGACATTCTTTCCTGTAGCCTTATCTCCGCAGAGGAGAAGATTCTCTCCTTCCAGAAGGGCGGCCACCGCCCGGTTTAAGATCTCTGTCCCATAAAAAGCCATGGACGGCTGTGTAAGCCGGGACTTTACCTGTTCCTCTACCGGATGATTCTTCTTAAATTCTTCCACTCTTATTTTCAAGGTTTCCTTTAATTCCATGATCCGCCTCCTTACCTGAACATGTTTTCCTTTTATATTTTTAGTATAGCAGAAAAGGCGTCCAAAAACTGTCTCAAAGCAGTTTTTGGACGCCTTTTCTGCTATACATGGGCTTTCCACATACATTCTGTAATTTTCATCTCTGTGAAAACTGCCTCAAAGGAAGAATCTTCAGGGCTGCAGGCATAGATCCCAAAAGAGATTTCCCCGGCCCCTTCTTCCAGATGGCAGATCCGCATCTGCTTAAAATTTTCTCCGTCACCGGAACATTCTACACAGTAGTCAGACTCTCTTCTGCTCAGACGGTACCACATGGTCTTTATGGAAGCGTCAATATCTGTAGTTGCCCAGTCAGAATACCCGTGATTGGTCACCACGCTGCCCAGCCTCTGATACTCTTCATTTTCGTATTCCACCGAAGCTTTCAGCCAGTTTTCACTGTCCTGGTACAGCACCACCCCACACTGATCAAAACGGTGTTTGCTGGAAAACCTGGTTTTTACCACAAAAGAGAAATATTTCTCCCTGGTCTTCATCTGAAGCACCGGGGCATTATCATTCTGAAATCCGTAATAAGTCCTCTGCCAAAGGTCTGTCCCCGGTTCTGTGGTGATCCGTATTTCTCCAGACTTTATCGCATAATTTTTCGGTTCTCTTGTCCAGATCAGATTTTCTTTCTTAAATTCCATAGTCCTCTCTCCTTAATCCTGACCATCTGATACCTTTTTATTCTATCTTCTTTTATAAACTTTTGTTCTTTTTATACTGTGCTTCCTGTTCTTTCCAGTAAGCATGGTCCTTTTCCGTGATGTGCCGGATCACTTTACATGGGTTTCCTGCCGCCACTACACCGGAAGGGATATCTTTTGTCACTACAGCTCCGGAACCGATGACCACATTGTCTCCAATATTCACCTCGCAAACATCCAGAATAATACAATCATAATTGGCGTAAAAATTCTCTCCTACAGAAATGTGGCAGCCATAATCACAGCGAAATGGAGGTTCAATCCAAAAATTTTCCCCGGTCTTTTTCAGAAGCTTCCGGAAATACCCTTGGATCTTTTCCCTGTCCTCATCTGATGCTGTATTGATCAGATGAGTTAGCCTTTTAGCTTTGTTGTTATCAACCCCCAGTTCCGGGTCATTGGCAATATAAAGCTGTTCTGATAACATTAATTCTTTCTCTGTCACTGTCTTGTCCTCCATTTTTCTTCTATTGCTCTTTCAAACATTCCGGCGAAATAATATTCCTTCATATCCGGAGCCCATACAAATTCCGGAAGATAGGCTTCCGGTACTGTCCTGGCACAGTATTCCCATATTTTCTTTATATCTTCTTCCTTTACCAGGTCGCCTGTAAAGACCAGGATCCGAGGATTTAAAAGGGGGATCACCGAAGCGGCTCCTTTGGATAGGAAAGGCAGATAGGTTTCCGGAACAAGCTTTTCTATCTGCTCTTCTCTTGTAACTCCATAAGGTAGAAACCCTACCATACCGGCAAATTGGTTCCAGCCCTTTATAACCTTTCCCTCTACCGCTGTGCCCATTCCAGGCAGCACATGGCTGGGATAATTCAGGATGGTTACTGTATCCTCTCTGGAGCATTCTTTCAGATAATAGCCATAGACTTTATAGTGCATATCATTTTCCAGATGTACCGGAAAATGATATGTTTGCTCCAGGATCTCCACCACGGGCACATTATCAAACTCCGGAAGATCGCAATGCCGAATCCAGCCTTTGTCTGCCACACCGGGGATTCCCATGGCCGCTGCCCTCAGATTTGGAAATTTTTCCTTTAATTCCTCTATCTTATCCTCTATATCCCGGCATGTAATCCTTTCCCTGCAGTCTCTTCCCTGATCCAGCACCTGGCCTGTTGCTGTAAGTACTCTCCAGAAAATACTCCTTCTTCCCTGGATCAGTTCAAAACCAATGCAAAGAAAACTTTCATAATCCTGGTTCAGCATATAGGCCACAGAAGCCCTTCCCACTTCTCCGGATCTTCTCTTCTCTCCTCGGACCTGTCCTTCTTGTTCCAGTTCATTGAAGATTGTATTGCAGGTAGCCGGGCTGAGACCTGTGATCCTGGTGGCTTCCTGCTTTGTATGAGGAAGCCCGTCTCTTAATATCTCCCAGATTCTTCTCTGATTTTCTTTCTTGATCTGTGCCGTATTCTTCACTTTCCGCCTCCTTTCCCTTTTTCTCATTTCATTTTTTTACAGTCTATATTAGTATAATAATTATTATAACTATTATATTAATTATGTCAAGAAGCTTTTTTGTTTATTCAAAACTTCTTCACAATTCTTTTGAATTTTCAACACATTTTTTTCACAAATACATAGTATAGTAATAATCAAACAAAGGCAGTTACCTTTTTTATATAGATAGACTTTTTTCTTTTTCATATGCCAGGGAGAAATCCCTGGCCCTCCTTTTTTGTGCACAAAAAACTGCATCGGAAGGAAATCTGGCGGAGCGCGCTTTATAGTTCCCATTTCCGATGCAGCTTAACCTGGGTCAATTCTTTCCGGGTATCTGCAGCTATCTTTTGTACAGCAGTTTCCGTACATCCGTTATTTTCCCTACTTCAGAAGTTCTTTAATATCCTCCTCTGGGGTTGTGATCGGAGCAATCTGATAATTCTCCACCAGGAAGTTCAAAATATCCGGGGATACAAAAGCCGGCAGAGACGGGCCAAGGCGGATATTTTTAATTCCCAGATGAAGGAGAGTCAGCAGGATGCACACCGCTTTCTGCTCATACCAGGACAGGACAAAGGAAAGGGGAAGCTCATTAACAGAGCAGCCGAAGGCATCTGCCAAAGCTGCTGCCACCTGTATTGCCCCATAGGCGTCGTTGCACTGTCCCATGTCAATAAGTCTTGGAATGCCGTCTATCTCGCCCAGATCCAAGTCATTAAACCGGAACTTTCCGCAGGCCAGAGTAAGCACTACACTGTCTTTCGGTGTCTGTTTTACAAATTCTGTGTAATAATTTCTGCCTGGTTTCGCTCCGTCACAGCCGGCTACCAGGAAGAAATGCCGGATTTTCCCTGCTTTCACTGCTTCTACGATTTTTCCGGCGCTGGAAAGAACTGCAGAATGTCCGAAACCGGTAGTCACTTCCCTTCCCCCGTTAATGCCTGTGAATTCTTTGTCCTCTTCAAATCCTCCAAGCTCCAGTGCTTTTTCAATAACAGGCGTAAAGTCTTTTTCTTTCCCTATGTGGACTGCGCCTGGGAAGCCTACCACCTCTGTGGTGAATACACGGTCTTTATAACTGTCTTTTGGGGGCATAAGACAATTGGTGGTAAATAAAACAGCTCCCGGCAGATTGTCAAACTCTTTTCTCTGATTCTGCCATGCAGTACCATAATTTCCTTTTAAGTGAGGATATTTTTTCAGTTCCGGATAACCGTGGGCCGGCAGCATTTCTCCATGAGTATAGATGTTGATTCCTTTTCCCTCTGTCTGTTCCAGAAGCAGTTTCAGATCTTTCAGGTCATGTCCGGTCACAACGATAAAGGGACCTTTTTCCACCTTCAGTGGAACTGTCACCGGCGCCGGAACTCCATAAGTTTCTGTATTGGCCTTGTCCAGAAGCGCCATACATTTCAGGTTGATCTCCCCTACTTTCAGCACAACAGGAAGGAGTTTTTCTACAGTATCTTCGTAGCCTATCCGGAATAAGGCTTCGCAGAAAAACTCATTTACTTCTTCGTCTTTATATCCCAAAACGAGGGCATGATAAGCATAAGCCGCCATTCCCCGGATACCAAAAAGGATCAAAGATTTCAGAGAACGGACGTTTTCCTCTTCTGTCCAGAGCTCTTTCATATCATATTCCTCATTCTGTCCGCAGGGAGAGCCGCAGCTGCTGCACTGAGGAATCAGTCTTTCCTTCTCTTTCCGCACTGCTTCTGTCATTTTACAGATAGCCTGGTCGTCAAAATTCACATTTGTCACAGTAGCAAATAAGCCTTCGATGATTATCCTATAAGTATCTTCATCTGGTTCTGTGTCTCCCCTGGCTGCACGGGCCAGGCCAATAAGAGCTCCTGTCAGTTCATCCTGAAAAACTGCTGTCTCTGACTTCTTGCCGCAGGCTCCTGCATTTCCTGTACAGGCAGCACAGCCTGCCGTCTGTTCACACTGAAAGCAAAACATTTTGTTATCCATCTCTTTATTCTCCTTTTCTGCTGTTATCTTTTTTGTTATTTTCTATCACTCATCCACAATGTTTCCATCTATGGATATGACCGCTACATTCCAGGGGATAAATTTTCCGCTGTCTTTTAAGGCTGTTTTTACCGCCTGCTCCAATCCCCTGCAGCAGGGAACCTCCATCCGGACAATCTGAACGCTCTTGATATCATTGTTCTTAATGATCTCTGTCAGCTTCCGGGCATAATCTGCATGATCCAGTTTCGGACAGCCGATAAGAGCTACATGTCCCTTGATAAAATCTTCATGGAAGGCCCCATAGGCATAAGCCGTACAGTCTGCTGCGATAAGTAATTTCGCTCCCTGAAAATAAGGGGCATTTACTGGCGCAAGCTGGATCTGAACCGGCCACTGTCTGAGCCTGGAAACTGATGGAGCAGAAACAGGTCCCTTATCTCCCGGTCCTTCCTTATGAAGGATATCCCTGGACTGGCTGCCTGGACAGCCTCCTGAAAGTTTATTTTTCATAACTGCTTTCTCGTCGTAAGGAGCCGCTTCTCTTTCTTCAAAGGAAATGGCTCCCACAGGACAAGCAGGCAGACAGTCTCCCAGTCCGTCACAGTAGTCCTCCCGCATAAGTTTCGCCTTGCCCTCCACCATGGCAATGGCCCCTTCGTGGCAGGCTTCGGCGCAAAGGCCGCAGCCATTGCATTTTTCCTGGTCTATACAGATAATTCTTCTTTTCATATATACCACCACCTATATACTGTCTTGTGTACTGATACACAGATGAATTTGTATTCTTGACTTTACGGTGCCATTATAGTATTTTAATTTCAACATGTATGTTTGATTTCAAACAAGGAGGAGATTTTTTGAAAAAATATTTATTTGTACTGAAAAATTGTCCTTTTTTCGCAGGAATGACGGAAGAAGAAATTCTTTCCATTTTGAAGTGTGTAGATGCAAAAGTATACTGCAAAGAAAATCAGGAATATGTATTGCGGGCAGGGGACAGCACTTCGGCCATGGGCCTTGTGCTGAAAGGTTCTGTTCTCGTGATCCAGGAAGATCTGTGGGGACATAGAAATATCATGGCTAAAATCGAAGAGGGAGATTTTTTCGCAGAGCCCTATGCCGCCACTCCAGGCTCTGTTCTCAATGTGAATGTAGTGTCCTGCGGGCACTGTGAGCTTATGATGCTGAATATCAACCGGCTTTTGTCCGTCTGCCCTACTGTCTGCCAGCACCACAACAAACTGATCCGGAACCTGGTAGCTGTGCTGGCAGGCAAAGTATTACTGTTCAATGAAAAGATCACTCATATGAGCAAAAGGACAACGAGGGAAAAACTTCTGTCTTATCTTTCCTCTGAATCCATCCGCCAGGGAAAACTGTCCTTTGATATTCCTTATGACAGACAGCAGCTGGCCGATTATCTCTGTGTAGAAAGAGCTGCTATGTCCGCAGAATTGTCAAAGCTCCAGAAAGAAGGGCTGCTGAACACAAAGAGAAACCATTTTGAACTTTACGGCCCTGTCAGCAATGAGACGGATTCCTCCTTCCTGTAAAGCTCTGTCTGTTTTACTGTCAATGGAGAAAAGAAGCTGCCCCATTCATCAAAATCTGTAAATGATCCTGACAAATGGGGCAGCTCCTCTGTTTATAATTTTTATTCTCTCACACCATCTTTTATCTCGTCTTTTTGTACGGGTATACTGATGGTAATGGTTGTTCCTTTATTTTCTTCACTCTGGATATTGATTCCATATTCATTTCCATAAATAAGCTTCAATCTGTCATCCACATTATTAATGCCAATCCCGCTGAAGTGTTCTCTTTTAATGTTCCTTTCTGTCAGCTCCCGTAGGCGCTCCGGCGTCATTCCCACTCCGTCGTCTATAATCTGTATCTGCAGATTTCCTTCCAGGATACGGACAAATACTTGGATTTTTCCGCTTTGTTCATATGGAAAAGCATGGAAAAAAGCATTTTCCACAAAAGGCTGGAGGATCATTTTGGGCATCCTGCATTCTTCACAGCCAAAGGAAACAAAATATTCCACCTGTACCTTATCTCCATACCGGGTGTTGTTGATCAGCACATAATTTTTCAGGTTTTCAATCTCCTGTTCAACACGGATATATTCCTCTGTATTGGTAATGGTATTTCTCAGCAGAGAAATAAAGGCGTCTATGGTGGCTGTGGATTTTTCCGTATCTCCCTGGAAGATCAGCCACTTGATGCTGGCCAGGGTATTATAAATATAATGGGGATTGATCTGCATCTGAAGGGCAGAAATCTCTGCCTTCCGCTTCTGTTTCTGTATGGACATCATCTCATCAATATATCGGTTCAGATCATCCAGCATGCTGTTGTAAGTTACCGTCAGTTCCTTGACTTCTCTGCTTCCTCTGGGGATGATGTGCTCATTAAACTGGGTAGTCCTGGCATTGGAAATTTTTTTCACCAGATTAGACAATGGTTTTGTTGTCTGCCTTACCATCAGGATAATGACCAGGGCTGTCACGGCAAGTATAGCCATACATACGATCCAGAGCTGGGGTACATTATACAGATTTCCCAGGGCCTTCTTATTATTGATGATCCCATAAGCAGTCATCTGATAATCTGTCAGTTCCTTCTTTAAAACAGTATGCAGATCAGAAAAATCTTCTTTCATTTCTGTATTCAGCTTGGTTTTTTCTGAGGAAGATACGATCATTCCCTGAGAGTCTACCAGATAAAACTCTGAATTCTCCGAGGTAAAATACTCATAGTATCTGGTAAGGTCTCTTTCCTTTATGGTCACAAATACCACTCCGTAAGCATTCCCGTCTCCTGGGGAAGTAAGGGCTCTTACCAGCATGATCACCGGACTGTTTCTGGTAGTGGAAGTATATCCGGTATTCCTGTAGACATAAGAGGCAGTTCCCGGATTTTCCATGGCATAAACTGCCTCCGGAGAGTTCAGGATTTCCTCTGTGGAAACCGCCATAGTCTCAGCTTTATTCAGATAGCTTCCCCCTTCTGTACTGACAGCCATAATGCTCACGTTCTCAATATCAGAGGGAATGGCCTTTTCCATATCCTGCTGAGCTTTATAGGCCGTCTGAAAAGACAGCCTTGGATCATCGGTATAATTTTGAAGATAAAGTTTCAGATACCAGCTGCTGTTTATAGCGTCTGTAATCTTCATAAGGTCATCGTGAAACTCATTAAGCTCTGCTTCTATTCTGGTAAAAACCTGTTCCTGGGATTTTCCATAAGTATTGATAAAAATATCCTCTGAAAGGTTGATGATGATCGTAGAAATAGCCAGTATGGCGCACAATATCCCTACAAATACTACTGCCAATATTCTGGCCGTCATGCTTCCAAAGATCCTTTTCATCTTCATAATTCCTGCCGTCTCTCCCGTCTGTATTCACTGGGTGTTTTCCCTGTGACCTTTTTAAACACTCTGCAAAAATAGCTATGGTCCGAGTATCCTGTCAGGGCGCTGATCTGGGCAATGGAATACTCCCTTTTCTTCAAATACTCACAGGCTTTTTCAATCCGCACCCGGTTCAGATACTCACTGAACCCTTCTCCCATATGGGCGTTAAAATAAGCAGAGAGATAAGAATAGTTAAAATTAAAGGTTTCCGCCAGACTCTGGAGATCCAGTTCTTCCTTGTAATGCTTCTGGATATATTCCAATATCTCTTTCAGATAAACATCCTGGCCCTTCTGGGTTACCAGTATCTCCTTTAGTTTCTGACACAGTTCTTCTAAGATCCCCAGAAACTCCTGACAAAAAGGAGCCTGGTCAATCTGATCAAAGTATTCTTTTCTTATCTTTTCCAGTTCCTCTGCCTGGTCATCTGAACTGCTGAGGATATTATATAAAAGATTCTTTGTCTGATTCTTCAGTTTAAATTCAGAGATATGACTCTGGGCCGTATTACATATGTAGGTATAGAAAAGTTCGATGGACTCTTCATATCTGTGTTCTCCCAGGAAGGCAGCAAATTTTCGGAAGTCAAATTTCTCTATGACCTGCTTTTCCTTTGCTGTTTCTTGGAAAAAAAGGTGGAGATCCCTATGGTAAAATATTTCTTCTTCCCCAGAAATAAAATTCTGGAAGTCTATCTTCAGTTCTTCTAATTCCCTACGTCTTTCCCCTGCTGTTGCAAAAACCCGGTCATACAGAAGGCTCAGCTGCGCCATAAGCTCTTCCAGAAAATCCAGAAGCCGTTTCTCATCTTTCAGTCCATAATTCAGAACCACACACAGAAGTTCCTGATTCAGAACAAATTTCAGGAAACTGGCATAGCTCTGCTCTTTCAGAAGAGCTTCCATTTTCTCATACAATACCGGCGACAGTTCCCTTCCTCTTCTGTCCTGCCGGTGCAGGGGCAATATCAGGAGACGATAACAGCTTCCCTGAAATACTTTCTGAAATTCCCAGGCATTCAGCTGAGAATCATATCCTGTAAAAAACCGCTCCAGCTGGGTTTCCAGTCCCGAGGATTGTTTTCGTTTCAGCCGCAGTCCCGGCACCTTCTGGGCTGCTCTGGATACAACCTTTAAAAGTTCTTCAGGATTTAAAGTAGGCTTCAGAACATAATCAACGGCTCCGTTCAGAAGAGCCTGACGCACATATTCAAACTTATCATAGCCGCTCAGCACCACGATCTGAATATCCGGATATTCCCTTTTCACGATTTTTATAAAATCCAGTCCATCCATTACCGGCATAGCTATATCGCACAAAATAATATGAGGGGAAATCTCTTCCAGCAGGTCCAGAGCCTCTTTTCCGTTAGAAGCCTCTCCCGCCACTTCATATCCTTCTTTTTCCCAGTCCATCATAAAACGGATTCCCTGACGCATAATGAACTCGTCATCTATGATCATAATCCTGCAGTTATCGCTCACGTTCTTTATCCCCCACTTAAATAGTCCGTTCCTATATTCTCACAATTATCCAAACTTTTCAAGCCATGGAAACACGGATCTTATTTCTTTCTCACCCTTTTACAGAACCTGTCATACCTGCAACAAACTGCTTCTGCATAAAGAAGAACAGGATTGCTGTAGGCAGCGTTGCAATAACTACCGCCGTCATCATCATTCCATAATCTGGCGTGTAAGAGGAGCCCATAGCAGACAGGATCAGAGGCAGGGTACGCCGCTCTTCAGACTGAAGCGCGATCAATGGCCACAGATAATTGTTCCAGCTGTTCATGAAGGTAACAACAATAGCTGCTGCATAGGTAGATTTCATAGTAGGCATATAAATTCTAGCAAAAATCCCGAATTCTCCCAAACCGTCAATCCTGGAAGCCTCGATCAGCTCCTTGGGGAAGGTCTGAGTATTCTGTCTGAAGAAAAAGATCAAAAAGGCAGTGGCAACGGCGATGATCACTACAGACCCCGGAGTGTTCAGGCCAATAAAGCTCAATACCGGAATATTCTGGAATTTGCTGAACAGACGGAACAGTGGAACCATTAAAGCCGCAAAGGGAACCATCATAGAAAGGAGTACGATATTAAATACCACGTTCCTTCCTTTTGATTTATAAACTTCAAAAGCATAACCAGCCGCTGAAGATACGATCATCGCCAGGGTTGTAGTTACTACTGCAATAATCAATGAGTTCTTAAAAGCATTCACAAACTGCAGATCAGACTCCAGCAGGTGCTGAAGGTTCTGCATAAAATAAGTTCCAGGAACCAGAGTTCCTTTTGTAACATCTACCGATTTATTCGTTGCTGCAATGATCATCCAGAAAAAAGGAAATACAGAAACAATAGATAAAATCGTAAGGATCACATACTGCAGCCCATTCATAACTTTTGCTTTTTTACTCATTCTTGTCACCTACTTTCATCTGAATAAAGGACAGGACTACGATCAGAACCACTACCACAAAAGATACCGCAGCCGCATAGCCGAAGTTTGGCTGATACTTAAACAGCAGATTATAAATATACTGTGAGATGGTAATGGTAGTATTTGCCGGTCCCCCCTGGGTAATGTTCATAGGTTCATCAAAGAGCTGGAGAGTACCGATAGTAGAGTTAATAGTTGTAAACAAGATGATCGGTTTCAAAAGAGGCAGGGTCATGTAGCGGAATTTCTGGAAACCTGTGGCTCCGTCAATAGAAGCCGCCTCATATACAGAATCATCAATACTCTGAAGTCCTGCCAGGTAAAAGATCATGTTGTATCCTGTCCACCGCCATGTGATGGCCATGATGATCAGAAGCCTTGCAAATCCTGTGGTTGTCAGCCAGTTGATGGGCTCTGAGATAATGTGCAAATTCATCAGCATTGCATTGATAAAACCATCATTGGCAAACAGACTCTTAAAGATAATAGAATAAGCTACCAGAGAAGTTACACAGGGAAGGAAAATAGCCGTACGGAACATTCCTCTCAGCTTCAGCTTCTTATTGTTCAGCATAGATGAAATCGCCAGTGCCAGCAGGATCATAACAGGCACCTGTACGATCAGGAACAATATGGTATTAAACAATGCTTTCTTAAAGGTAGAGTCAGTAAGCAGCCTTTGATAGTTGGCCAGTCCCCCAAATTCCAGATTATTTGCAACACCTGTCTGGAAAGAAGTAATAAAAGCCTGGAGCATAGGATAGAAGACAAAGGCTATGATCAGTATCAGACTGGGAAGCACAAACAGCCATGCTTTTACGTTCAGCTTGCTGTGTATATTTTTTCCTTTCATTTTTCTCACTCCTGTTCTGTTTATCTCAAATGGGCAGAAAAAGATCGCTGAAGCTCCAGAAGTCTGAATGTCCGAAAGCAGTATCTTCATTCATAACTCTCTGGTCTATGCAGCGCTCCCTTCCTATTTTTTATTTATAACAATAGACCGTTCTGTCTATTGTTTATTCATTTTTTACTGAGCCACAGCAGCTTCAGCCTGTGCCTGATAATCCTCTAATGTACTATCTACATCAGCGCCGTTTACGATAGCCTGAACTGCTTCTGTCATCAGGTCTTCGATAGCGTATGTATTCTGTCCGTAGTTTACAGCCGGAACCTTGCTTGTCCATTCAGCAAAGTCACCAAAGATTTCCTGTCCACCGAAAAATTCGTTTGGTTTGGAATAATTTTCAGCTTCAGAAGCTGCGTTTAATGTACTTACCAGCGTAATATCATCAGCCAGAGTGTTCATTAACTCTACGCTGCTTGCAAATGTAGCACCCAGAAAATCTTTTGCCAGCTCTTCATGGCCCACATTTTTCAGGACATACCATCCGCCGCCGCCAATGGAGGAAGCATTTACAGAATCTGCATTATCTTCCATTCTTGGGAATGCAGCCACAGCCCATTTTCCGCTCTGGTCTTCTGCCTGGCGGATAGATGGTGCGATCCAGCATCCTGTAGGTACAGTTGCAACTTCGCCGTTGTTAAATGCTCCTACAAACTGATCCCAGTCAGATACCTGTTTTACAATTCCTGCATCAATCAATTCTTTATACACTGCAATGGCGTCTTTCAGACCCTGGTTGTCGGCAATAGAAACATTTCCGTCTTCATCTGTATACCAGGTTCCTGCACTCTGCATCATCATACGAATCTGTCCAATATCGCTGGGATCCAGTGTCAGCATGGCAACACCGCATTTCTCCTGTACAGCTTTTCCGATTTCAATATATTTCTCCCAGGTAAGGTCCTGCATATCTTCCTGAGTATAACCAGCCTGCTCAATTAAATCTGTGCGGTAGAATGTAGCGGCAACACCACTGTCAAAAGGAACGCCGTATACTGTTCCGTCTACCTGGTTTACCGCTGTTTTGTAGCTTGCAAAAGCGTCCTGGCTGACAATATCGGACAGATCTGCTAACTCATCCGGGTAAGCGGTCAGATATCCCTGAGCTCTGTAGTCCTCAATTAATACGATATCTGGAAGCCCCTCATAAGAACCTGAAGAAAGGCTTGTATTTAATTTTGCGACAATGTCATCCTGAGCCATTGTGACAATCTCGATATTTACATCTGGATTTTCCTGTGTATAGAGTTCTTTTGCATCTTCTGCTGCTTTGATATTAAAGGCTTCATCCCAGGCCCAGATTGTTAATGTGTCCTCTGAAGCTTCCTGCTGCTCTCCTCCTGAAGAACTTTCCTTGCTTCCGCTGTCTCCTGATCCTCCACAGGCAGCCAGTCCAAATACCATAGAAGAGGCTAATAATAAGGCAAATACTTTTTTTACTTTCATATGTTTTCTCCCTTTCTGCGCTTTTTTGTGCGCTTTCTTAACTTCTGGAGTTATTGTATCATGGGAGTCAGACAAAGCCTTAGAAATATCTTCGCTACAATTTTTAATATTTTTGCGTGTCAGAAGAATAATTTGTATTTTTTTTATAAACTAAGACTTTTTTATCCTGTTATTATGGCCCCTTGGATATTTCCCTATATTTGAATTGCCTCATACTTATTCTTAGAGTTCATTGATGGTTTCTGTCACTGAAATCGTCTGTATCCGTTTAGCCGGAGAATATGCGGCCAGCACCGCTGCAGCAATGACAAACAACACAATAATTGCCAGCGCTCCGATTGGCAGATTCCAAACCGCATAGGGGAAGTGGTTTATGATAAGGAAATCATACAAGATTTTGCTGAGCGGCAGGCCGATCATACAGCCAATAACACAGCCCCAAAAGGCATAGGTAAAAGCTTCTGCCAGAATCATTTTTGAAATCTGATGCCCGTCCAGCCCCACCGCCCGCATAGCACCATACTGTTTGATCCGGGTCGATACGCTCATAGCGATACTGTTGACAATGTTCAGTACTGTAACCAGTGTGATAATGCCCAAAAAAGCATAAACGCAGGCAACAAAGGCAAAATAAGTGCCGGATGTGCGTTGATCCCGCTTATCATTCATGGTATAACCGTTTTCCTCTACGATCTGACAAATTGCGGCAACATCCTCGTCCGTGGCATTAGAGGTTGTTTGAACCATAATGAGCGAATAGTCTGTAATACCGGTCAATCGGGTAAATGTCTCCCCCGATGTGATCAATGTTATCTTCCCGTCCGTGAGGCCATCCCCGCTAAATGGATCATATTTTAACAGACCTGCAATCGTAATCTGCTCGTTTCCAACAAGGAGGGTATCGCCCACGTCCCAAGAACTGTTCCGATCCCATGTCGCAAGAACATATCTGCTATCACCATAAACTTTGGATAAATCACTGCCCCAGCGAAGCGTTCCGTCTTTTTGGAGAGCTTTCAGGTCAAAATCATCAAAGGAGACAAGATCTACGGTGCTGGAAAGAGTCGTATCACCCTCCAGCCCGGCAGCCACATTAAAGCTGCTCCTGCGTCCATAGACCTGTTTGACACATAGGATATGTTCCTCCGGCATATGAAATACCGTATTAAACAGTACCGCTGTTCCCAGTAGGGCCTCAGTTATAGTTGTCCGGTGCAATTTTCTCGCCTCCTTTGTTTGTACATAGCAGACCTTCTATCTCAGCAAATCTATTTGCATTGATAAAGTATGTCCATCTATTTTTAGAAGTTTTGATTGCATACCCCCAAGGGAATATTCCCTGCTGCAACCCTCTTCTGACAGTATCTTTACTTAGCCCCAAATAAAGTGCGGCCTCTTCTGGTAACAGTTTTTTAATTCTTCCTACAATGATAGGTTCTTCAGGCTCCGATGATGGAACCTGCTCTTCCTCAAAGTAGTTTGGAGATAAACCAAGCGCCACTGCAATATCGCTCTGTGCTTTTCTAGTTATTCTCCTATACTGTATTTACAGGCTTTCCAGAGTCGAGTATTACGAAAGGAGAATACCCATGAATAAATTGATAAAATATGTTATGATTTAGCATTGCAATATGCAAAATCATAACTGGATTACGCTTTAGCCAAAAACGAAGTCCCGTATAACAAAGAAGTCGATAATCCAGAAGTTGCTTACTTAGCAAATTCTTTTTATGAAGCATACGAAGAATTACGCAGCTATGACTCCTCTATGTTTTACGACCTTATAGATGAGCCTGATATTTAACAGCTGCTTCCAAAGCTCTTATAACATCTTCAATCTGGTGAACAGAAAGAGAATTGTCCTTAATTTCAAACAGTTCCATTTCCATACTTCTTTGTGTCGGCAGGTTCCAGTCTGTTCCTTTGCGTTTAATCAAATAGCCATTCTCCCGCATCCACTGGAAGAGACGCTTCGCACCAATCTCGATTCCGTTCTGTTTGAGAATTTTTGCAAGGTCGCCTACAAGGATTGACGTGTTTGCTGTGGTGATCGCATGTCCGAGTACCGCATGCGGTTTCAGTTCTTCGATCTGTTTTCGATTTTCTTCAATCTTGCTTTGAGCTACCATAAGAGCTTTTGCTAAAAGTTCTTCGTCACTCATGTTTTCTTGTCCTGCGATATATCCGCCGTGTTTATGGATTGCCGGAAGAACTTCTGATGTTACCCAGTGTTTGAACCGCTTCGCTGACTCTAGCTTGCTCCCGAAGATAAGGGCATATAAGCCGGATTCATTGATGATAGTCATATTCTGTATTCCTCCAGGGGTCTGTATTTCGCCGACCCCTTTGTCTTCAGCTTCGACATGCTGTCTGATTGCGTCAGCTGTTCTCTCATACCCAAACGACGTCGCCACATCCTTTCCCACAAACCACGGTTCATTATTAATAGTTACTGTCCGGACTTCTCCGAACTCTTCGTTTTTAAAAATCTGCAATTCCTGCATTTAGCCTCCTTCTTAGCATCTTTATAAGTTACTTCTTTGCAAAAAAAAATTGCCATCGGATCTTTGATGTTTAATTTTTCAATCATAATTTCGATTTCGTCACTCCCAAAGACACCATTTTTTCATAAAATGTTTTTGGAGTAACACCTATCATTTTCGCAACATCTGACTGGGAAAATCCATTTTTAGCAATTTCTCCTCGCAATTCATCGGTCTTAATCAAATCTTTATTTCACCTCCGTATCTTTTTAAGTTACTCATAATACAACACGTTTTCGTAACTTGTCAAGATATTCATTATTGATTTCGTAACATTTTTGCGCTATCATTAAGTTACTTCAAAAGAAAGGAGGAACGCACATGACAGTCGGCGAACGCATAAAAGAAGTCCGAGAAAAAATTGGTATGAGTCAAGTTGATTTTGCGGATAAAATAAACGTTTCAAAACAAACGTTATATAAATACGAAAATAATTTAATTACTAATATACCCTCTGATAAAATTGAGTCAGCCGCAAAACTGGGCGGTGTATCTCCTGCTTATTTAATGGGCTGGACTCCTACCAAAGAGGCCGCAAAGGCTATGGAAGATTTAGCTAAAGCCGGAATTCGTGCCTCAAAAGGCGTTAAGATAAATGTTTTAGGCCGTGTTGCTGCAGGGATTCCTATAGATGCCATAGAAGACATTATTGGTACAGAAGAAATTACTGAGGAACTTGCCAAAACCGGAGAATTTTTTGGGCTCCAGATTCATGGTGACTCAATGACCCCTAATATTTGCGATGGCGATATAGTAATTGTTCGTCAGCAAAATGACGCAGAATCTGGCGATATTGTAATTGCTACTGTAAACGGCGATGAGGCCACCTGCAAAAGACTTCGCAAATACAAAGATGGTATAGAACTGGTTTCTATCAATCCAAGTTATAAGCCTTTTGAATTTTCTAATGAAGAAATTATAAAGAAACCTGTAAAGATTCTGGGAAAAGTAGTAGAACTTCGAAGAAAGTTTTAGTTTAGGCTGCTTTGACGTTTTAATAAAAACAAATGAGAGGGGAACTATATTATGAAAAAGAAAATAGTGGTTATCCTGTTTGCTTTAGCCCTAACTGTCTCTGTAGGTGCTTACAAATCTACCGACAGTACAAGTGAAACACAAATTACCGTCCAAAGCGAAGATAGCTCCGACTTACTGCCTTTTGGGTTTACTCCAGATGAATTTGTGGAAGACTTTATAAATATCGGAAGTTTTTGTGGTATTCTTGTAAATGATGTCCAGCAAATGGAATCGTCTACATGGTATATATTAGTTGATAATCCAGATGGGGACGACATAGGAATTACTTTGCTTACAGATGATCAAGGTAAAGTTATCACTATTGATGTTCAAAATAATGACAGCCCGGTTTTCCCTGACATTGCAATGACTGTGATTTCTTCTTCGGATTCTCATTTAGATGCGGATGAGCTTAATAAAACGCTAAACTTTTCATCCCTCCCCGAAACTATTGAAAATGCACGTCTCGAGACATCTAACGGTATCTCTTTAATGCTGACCGATCAGAACTTTATATTACAAAGAGACAATGATACTGCTGACGACTATGAATACACAGAAATCCAATCAAAATCAAAAGGTGAAACAGAATTGGAACAAGCAGAAAATACCAATGAAGCCGATAATTCTTCTGATGGAACAGATAGTAATGTTCCATCAGAATATAACTCAGCTTTAAGCCAGGCAGTATCTTATAGTGACACATTGCATTTATCAAAACAAGGTATCTATGATCAACTTGTATCTGAATACGGTGGACAGTTTTCTGCTGAAGCTGCTCAGTATGCAGTAGATAACGTGCAAGCTGACTGGAATGCTAATGCTCTTGCTTCGGCTGAAAGTTATAATGATACCTTACATCTGTCAAAGCAAGGACTATATGATCAATTAGTATCTGCATATGGTGGGCAGTTCACTCCTGAAGAAGCTCAATATGCTATAGATAATATTCAAGTTGACTGGAACGCTAATGCTTTGGAAGCAGCAAAAAGCTATCAAGAAACACTGAATATGTCGCCGGAGGCAATTAGAGATCATCTTACTTCTGAATATGGCGGACAATTTACTCAGGAAGAAGCGGATTATGCAGTAGCAAATCTTCCACAGTAATATAAAACCGCCCCGGCATCACGCCGGGGCATACCTTGACAATAATATACTTTCCCGGGGAGCTGGGAGGGGATATAATGAAATGATCATAGAATTCAAAAGAGTTGATTAAACCATTGGTTTTTTCATAAATCGCAAAAGAGGGGGAATCTTATATGGGACTAAGATTCAGAAAAAGTTTTAAAGTTGCTCCCGGAGTCAAATTAAACCTCAATAAGAAAAGTACAAGTGTTACTTTTGGAGGAAAAGGAGCACATTATACGGTAAGCTCCACGGGTAAGAAAACCAAAAGTGTAGGAATCCCCGGAACTGGTTTATACTATACCGAAACTTCTTCCGGAAATAAAGATTCTGATCCGCCGCCTCTTCCTCCGGAAGGCAACCCTGGATTAAATACTTCGCCAGATAATCCAAATAATAAAAAGAAACGTGGATGCTTATTTTATTTTCTTGCTCTTTTAGCTATCTGTTTTGCTATCGCTCTATATTCTTTTGCCTGGATTCCAGCAATTGGATTTTTGATATATTTTATTATTAAAAAAGACTTATATGGTACTAAAAGACGAAATATAGCAATTTCAACAGCAGTGTTTGTAACTTCTTTGATTGTTTTTGCGTTGCTCGGATCATCATCAACTTCTCCCGAGAGTATATATGCTGATTGGGGAAAAGATACCTTTGATGTATCGGAAACAGCAGAAGTAAAAATAACGACTTCTCCTTCAGATGCTGAGATAACTTCGCTTGAACTCTCTTCCAATGATATTGCAGAGCTTAACTATACAGAATGGTAAAGCTATTATCACATTCAAGGAACCTGGAGAAGCTGCATTATTCTTTACTGCTAACCATGATATAGACAGCAACACGGTAAAATCTCCGTAACTGACAAAGTGGCCGAAGAGGCAAAAGCCAAAGCTGAAGAGGAAGCAAGGCTTAAAGCTGAACAGGAAGCTCAGGCCAAGGCGGAAGAAGAGGCAAGAATTAAAGCCGAGCAGGAAGCTCAGGCTAAAGCAGAAGAAGAAGCAAGGATAAAAGCCGAGCAGGAAGCTCAAGCAGCCGAAGAAGCCAGAATCAAAGCGGAACAAGAAGCGCAAGCCGCAGAACAGGCAAGAATTGCTCAGGAACAAGCTGCTGCTCAGGCTGCCGCACAACAACCACAAGAGGCTTCCGTGTGGCTCTCTGCAACTGGCAGTAAATATCATAGTGTTCCTGACTGTGGTAATATGAATCCTAATACAGCCAGACAAGTTTCTTTATCTGAAGCCCAAAGCCTGGGATATGAACCGTATAAGAACTGCCATTGAAATCTGCCATGTAAAGAAAATCATTTGTATTCAGTTGAAAGGTTGTGTATACTGTAATTATCAAAAGCTCCCGTACCTCTCAACGATGTGTCTCAGGGAGCACTTGTTTTATTCAAGAAAGGACGTGACGCTATGCCATTGCCAAAAGAAAAGCTTTATACTATCGAAGATATCTATGCGCTTCCAGATGGTGAACGTGGAGAGTTGATTGACGGAAAATTATATATGATGGCGCCGCCCAGCAGGATCCATCAAAAAATCCTCCAAGAATTAAGCCGGGTTATCGGAAACCATATCTCCGGCAAGGGTGGTTCCTGTGAAGTCTATCCTGCCCCATTTGCTGTGTTTTTGAATGAAGATGATAAAAACTATGTAGAGCCGGATATTAGTGTAATATGTGACAAAAATAAGCTTACAGACAAAGGGTGCAGCGGTGCTCCAGATTGGATCATTGAGATTGTGTCACCAAGTAGCCAGCGCATGGATTATCTCACCAAACTTTTGAAATATCGCACTGCTGGTGTAAAGGAATACTGGATCGTAAATCCGATGAAAGAAACAGTACAGGTTTATTCTTTTGAAGGCACAGAAGATTCTACTCAGTATTCTTTCTCTGATCTTATTGGCTCTAAGATCTTTAAAGATCTGATAATTTGTATTACAGATATGCTGAAATAAAAAACTGCCCCGGTGCGGCAACACCAGAGCGGCCAAGTGAATATCCGAAGATATACGCGACTCAGAAAATTCTATTTTAAGCAAAAGGTTTTAGTGTATATATAATGCTTTTTGTCTAAACACAAAGATTTTAATTTTTTGTGAATTTTTCTCTATTTCTATTGATTTTTTACCACTAAGGGCATTCTTTAATTACATCACATTTGTGATGTAATTAAAGAATGTTTCGCAATCGTGTATTTGCGTAACCATCCATGAAAGTGTACCCCTAGCAGTAATCCTCCCACCATAAGGGATGTGATGAGCCTAGGGGTATTTTTATAAAGGAGAATATTTTATAATAAGAACTGCAATATTGGTTGATGGAGCCTTTTATAGAAAACGCGCGTATAATTTTTATGTTATCCGTTTCCCAAAAAGGTGTGGATATGCGTATCGTAATTGATATCGCATCTCTTGCTTTTAAAAAACAAGTTGATCAGATAATTCTAATATCAGGCGATAGTGATTTCGTCCCCGCAGCTAAGCAAGCTCGAAGGGAGGGTATTGACTTTATTTTAGACCCAATGCGTTCTCCAATCAAAGAAGATTTGTTTGAGCATATAGATGGAATGAGAACAAAAGTTCCCTGGCTGTTATTTTTATACCCTAAAATGCCGGTCATTGCGCCGGCGCAACATACAAAAGAAGATGATTTTATGGCAGAAGGTGTAAGAAAAAGAGGTAAAACATGGTCTTACTATTTTGATACCGCAAAGATTAATGGAGAGCGGAAGAAAATAGAGAAAGGAGGATTCCGGACGCAAAAGGAAGCCCTTGAGGCCAGGGCGGCGGCAATAGCAGAACACAAAAATGTAGGAAGAGTATTTTCTCCAAAACAAATCAGTGTAGCTGATTATCTTGATTATTGGCTAGAGAACGCAGTCAAGAAAAATATCGATCATGGATACAGCTACAATACATATAATCGTTATGAGTATGAAATCAGACTACATATAAAGCCCCGTTTCGGTAAATATGAACTGAATAATTTTCAATATGCCACAGATAAAGTTCAAGAATGGACAGATGATCTGAAAATTAAAGGGCACTCCAAAGGTATGATCAAAAGTGTACTGTCATGCTTTCGAACATCTATGAATTATGCGATACACCCACTCGGATATATTAAGTCAAACCCCTGTAATTCAGTTAAGATTGGAAAAGTACCTGTTGATGTTACAGCGAAGGAACACACAGAATATGTCTGCCCCAAAGAAGAATTTCAAAAAATCCTGGAACGTTTTTCAAATAATCGTGGTTTTTATTTATCGCTGCTTGTTCCTTATAACATCGGAATCCGCATAGGTGAGACCTTTGCTATTGATCTGAATGAAGATATAGATTTTCAGAAGCATGAACTATACATCAAAGGGCAAATGATCAAAGTTTCAAAAACGTGGTTTTTAAAACCTCCTAAATATGAATCCTACCGTCACATCAAAATAGGCAATCTTCTGGAGCAGGAGCTTAAAAACGAGATACGGCAGCGCAAAATAAATAAGCTGAAATATGGTCCATATTATGTTAAGACCTACCTGCTCCCAGATAACTCTTTTGCTCAGTTCCGGTCAGATATGAATGTCCCTTATAAAGAAATCATGCCGCTTTGTGTAAAAGAGAATGGTGAACTGCTTACTCCGGATTCTTTTAAATATTGTGCAAGAGTCGTTCATTATGAACTCGGCAACAAATTATTCCACTCCCATTGTCTTCGGCACACACATGGAACCATCCTGGCAGAGAATGGTGTAAATCCCAAAACCGTTATGGAGCGATTAGGTCACAAGGATATAAAGACCACATTACAGACTTATACATTTAATACTAATGTAATGTAGCAAAATGCTGTTGACATATTTGAAAAGGCCACACAAGCATAAAAAGAACGGCCTATTCACTGTTCAATGTGTTCAGCCGTTCTTGACTATTTACTACTAAATTTAATTCTCTGGGTGGCAAATGGGTGGCAAATACACTGAACTCAGCCATAGAAATGCTGCAGCCCCGCCTATTTCCGGGCCAGAGACACCACAGTCTCTATCCCCTCCGTGTGCGGAAACATATCCACTCCCTGGATCAGCTTCACCTGCCACCCGTCTTTTGTCAGCAGCTCTAAGTCTCTTTTCTGGGTTTCCGGATTGCATGATACATATACGATCTTCTCCGGTCTCATGGAGGACACTGCCCGTAAAAACTCCGGCGTACTTCCGGCCCGGGGCGGGTCCATAAATACTACGTCTGCCCGCTCCCCTTTTGCAGCCATTTTCCGGATAAAATCTGTAGCGTCTGCGCAGAGAAACTGGGCGTTTTGGATTCCGTTTTCCCTGGCGTTTTCCCAGGCGCATCTTACAGCGCTTTTATTTAATTCCACTCCTATAACCTTTTTGGCTCTGGAAGCTGCGGAAAGGCCGATGGTCCCCACTCCGCAATAGGCGTCCAGCACAGTCTGGCTTTTGTCCAGTCCTGCCGCTTCCACAGCAGTTCTGTAAAGAATCTCTGTCTGTACCGGATTGATCTGGTAAAAACTGGAGCCTGAAATTCTGAACCGGATACCGCAGAGTGTATCCTGGATATATCCTTTTCCATATAAGATTCTCTCTTTATAGCCCAGCACAGCACTGGTAGAACGCTCATTAATATTCTGTACAAGAGTAGTGATCCTTGGGCAGAGCTGACGGACCCTTTTGGCGAAAGCTTTGGCACCCGGCAGCACAGGAGAAGAAGTGACCAGCACAGCCAGAATCTGGTCCTCTGCAAGACTGTGGCGGACCAGGATATGACGGACCAGCCCTGTTTTCCTGTCCTCATCATAAACCGGATACTTAAATTCCCGCACTGCCTTCCTCACAGCTCTGACAGCTTCGTCCAGTGCCGGATGATGCAGCAGGCAGTTTTCTACGGGAATTACATGGTGGGTTCCCTGGACATAGATTCCGCTCTTCACCTGTCTGCCCTGGGCATAGGTAAAGGTGGAAATTGCTTTATTCCGATAATGCCAGGGATTTTCCATTCCAATAATGGGCTGTGGTTTTCCGAAATTCCCCAGAAGTTTTTTTATTTTTTTCTGTTTTTTTCGAAGCTGCTCTTCATAGGGAAGCGCAAGCATGGGACAGCCCCCGCAGCCCTGCTTTAAAAGGGAACAGGAAAGCTGTTCCTTTTCCTTATATGCTTTATATGCTTTTTCTGTATGCTTTTCTTTAATTTCCAAGTCTTTCCCTCAGCTTTTCTCCGATTTCTTCGTATACCGGCACATCTACCTGGTACTGTTTGCCCAGCCGCACTACCTGATAGATCAGACCGTCAACTTCTGACTGTTTGCCTGCGGCAATGTCTCTCTGCATAGAAGAGCTTGCCATAGGGGCCAGGTCATCCATGATCTGCAGGTTAATCTCCACAATGTTTTCCGGCAGCTCCACAGCCATAGCAGATGCGATTTTCTGGATCTCCTTTATAAGCTCTATAAAGGTTTCTCTCTTGTCTCCGCCTTCCTGCATTACAGCTGCCGAAGCCTCATAGCATGCTCCCACAGCAGCCATAGGTGAAACAAAAGAGAATTTCTGAAGAGCATCTCTTTCTATATTAGAAGACAGTACAGGAAGGATTTCTGCAGCTTTCAGATCTGCCTCAACTTTTTTCAGCACAGGCATGACTTTTTCTTCTATTTCCTTTGAAGTATCTTTTCTAAGACCATAAACCACCCGGAAGATTTTTCCCGACATCAGGATTTTTCCAGGTTCTTTGATCTGGGATGCAATATAGATACATCCGTCTGTGACGGTAATATCCGGCAGCATTTCCTGAAGCTTTCCTCCGGTTCCATAGATATTCAAAATAGGGATCACAACAGTATGGGCATCCGCTGCTTTCTTAATAAACTCTGCCGCCTCTTCCAAGGAATATCCTTTTACACATACAAAGATCACATCTGCTGTTTCCTTATATTCCTCCATAGAGCAAGCCTTTACCGGAGCCACAAAAGATTCCCCTCCCAGCTCAATTTCCAATCCATGAGCTTTCATTGCCTCCATATGTCTGCCCCTGGCGATGAGGGTTACATCTTTTCCTGCTCTCGTAAGGTAGCCTCCAATAGGTCCTCCGGTTCCCCCGGCTCCTATGACCACGTACTTTAATTCTTTCTCCATCTTTCTTTCCCTCCTGTCAAGTGCTGAATATTCTTTCTCATTTTATCATAATTACATCGGGTTTTCCATGACTTAAAAATTTTCCATAAAACCTATTGACAAATGTACTTACTGTATATATACTGTACTTATCAAGTAAGTACAGTATATATACAGTAAGTACACCGAGGTGAAAAGATGAATATTATTTTAAGCAGCAGCAACAGTCAGCCCATCTATGAACAGATTGTCACTCAGATCAAGGCCATGATCATGAGCGGCGAACTAAAACCTAAGGATTCTCTCCCCTCTATCCGGGGACTGGCCAAAAGCCTTCATGTAAGTGTGATCACCGCACAGCATGCTTATGAGGAACTTCAGCGGGATGGGTTTATTGAAACCGTGGCAGGCAAAGGAACCTTTGTAGCTGCCCAGAATCAGGATTTTATCCGTGAGGAACATCTCCGTATCGCAGAAAAAAAGCTGATGGAGGTGGCTGATATCGGGAAAGAATATCATATTTCCTGTGACCAGATGATCCAGATTCTTCGGATGTTTTATGAGGAGGAATAATATGGAACCAATTCTTTCAGTTGATAAGCTTACAAAAAAGTATAAGGATTTTACCCTGGATCATATAAGCTTTCAGATTCCCAGGGGCATGATCGTAGGAATGATAGGCGAAAATGGGGCGGGAAAGACCACCACACTGATGTCTGTATTTGAAATGATCTCTCCGGACAGCGGAGAAATCCGCCTCTTCGGCAAAAACTGGCAGGAAAGCCGGAAGGAAAATCTTCAGAAGGTTGGCCTTGTCATGGACGGATTGAATCAGAATCCCCGCCTCTACTGCAGAGACCTGGAAAATACTTATAAAAGAATCTACAAAAACTGGGACAGCCGATTATTTCATCAGTATCTGGAGCGTTTTTCTCTCCCACTGAACAAAAAGATCAAAAGTTTTTCAAAGGGTATGCTGGTAAAGCTGAATTTTGCCCTGGCTCTGTCCTATCATCCGGAGCTTCTGATCCTGGACGAAGCCACCTCAG
>ERZ1643251.815-NODE-815-length-39969-cov-32.202886_pt1 | contig 39969 bp, 41 predicted proteins | sample MGYA00579261_ERZ1643251 | MGnify/ENA primary metagenome ERZ1643251 (study PRJEB29033, sample SAMEA4952267) | chicken gut metagenome | biome: Broiler Chicken; feature: Gastrointestinal Tract; material: Caecum | place: Ireland | collected 2018 | study: Broiler... | reverse complement strand
CTATGCCGAAACATGGGCTGCGGAAAACGGCTATTCCTTTATCGCACAATAAACCAACAACTCTCCTTTTCTTTTTTTTCGGAGGGGTTGCAAAATGGGCGGCCAAAGGGTAAATCCTCTGGTCGCCCATGAGGGAAAAATTAAAAAGAGGTAAAATTTATGGATAAAATCGCACAAACAGTAAACAACTTCGTAACGCTGGCTCAGCCGTATATCTGGATTGCCGTGGTTATTTCCATCGTCGTGTGTGGCTGCACCTTGATTTTTGGTAACAAAAATGAAAAGGTACAAGACGCAAAAAGAGCTTTGATTGCCGGTATCGCCGGTTCGTTTTTGATCGGCGCTTGCACAACTTTGGCAAAAATGATTACAGATCAGATGGTTTTCTGAGCAACAGCAGGGGGGCGAATTTCGCCCCCCAATATCCCTATTTGGCTTTGAAAAGGAATGAAAAGTCGTGCCTTTTCAAGATTAAATAGGGGGGGTTGGTAAATTTACCAACCTGATTTTATAGTATCTCATTTTTTGCAGCTCGCGCCGGCGCAGCTGGCTATTTTGAGATACAGAAAGGAAAAAACTATGGGAAAACTGCAAAAAGACATTAAACAGGATGTTGTGACGCCACTCCAGCAAAAACGGTTAATGAAGCTCAACCGATTGCTCTCGTCTAAATATGTGCTTGCAATTTTATCTATGGTTGTTGCAGTCGGCATTTTCATGTGCTGTAACTTTTTACTAAATGTTTTTACAAACACTGCTTATTTGCTTACAGACCCGAAACGCATATTACGGTTTAGCAGCTTTTTTTCAATCAATCCCAGGTTTTGGGGCGCATACTTATTGATCCTGGGTCTGATCGTCATAGCGGTGTTTATGCTTGTTTATAAGATCCGCACCGCGTATAAAGATCTGAATGTTCATCAAAAAGGTTCAGAACGCTGGACAACATTAGATGAAATCAAACAGCAATATCGCTCTGTACCTGAAAAAGGAAAAGAATTTTTTGGAAAAGGCGGTGTACCAGTTTGTTGGGTCGGTAACGAAATTTATATCGATGATTCAGCAGTCAACACCCTTGTCATCGGTATTACGCGCGCCGGTAAAGGTGAGACTTATACATATCCTACAATCGACATTTACAGCCGGTCAAGTGAAAAGCCGTCCATGGTTATTTTGGATCCAAAGCTTGACGAATATCCGACTTGTTATCACACACTTACAAAGCGCGGCTATGATGTGTACTTGCTTAATCTCGATAATCCTTTAAAGTCAATGGCTTATAATCCTTTACAGCTAATGGTTGATGAGTATAAAGCCGGTCGAGTGTCTGAAGCAGAGCTTCTTTGTCAAACCTTTTGTCACGCAATTTTCCATCAAAAAAACATGGAAAATGTGCGCGAGCCGTTTTTCCCGGACGGCTCCACTAATGTGCTTTTCTGCTTAATCTGGTCGCTTGTAGAGGATAATTGCCAAAAAGATCAGCAAGAAAACTTTATCAATCAAAAAAAATGGGAGCAAAAGCAAAAGGCTTTTGAAACTTTATCCGAAAAAGAAAAAGAAATGGTTCGCGAAAAAATTCGCTCCTTGGATGAAGATAACCGGCAGAAAGAGCTCCTGTATTTTCGATACATTCCACCGGAAATTGAATATCAACCGGTTTTTGAAAATGAAAAAAAGGTAACCATGAACTCGGCAATTACACTTTTCTTAACGCTGACGGATGTAGAAATTCCGCAAGGCAAAAAGACTATTACCGCTTTAGAAGTCTATTTCGCAATGCGGCCGGTTTATGATAAGTCCCGTATCCGTTTCGCGTCGATAAAGAGTGCTTCAGCGAACCAAAAAGGTAATCTTTATCAATATATGGCACAACAAATCACTGTATATATGCTTGATAGTGTGGCTAAATTTACGGCCAGAAACACTTTAAAAATCAAAGATATTGGATTCGGTGAAAAGCCGGTTGCGGTGTTTCTTACGATACCAGATTATGACGATTCTTTACATCTCTTGGCAACGACCTATATCGATCAAATCTATTTTGCACTTTCTAAGGAAGCGGCGCGGTGTGCAGCAAAACGCTGTAAAAGAGATGTTATTTTTTATCTTGAAGAAGTTGGTAATGTTCCAGAAATAAAAAATCTACGTTCTGGAATTACGATGGGTCAAAGCCGTGGGCTTAAGTTTATTTTGTCTTTACAGGCTTATAGCCAGCTGGAAGCAATTTACGGCGAAAAAGACGCCAATACAATTATTGGTAACTGCGGCAACCAGGTATATATCAAAACAGATGATTTGAATACCGCAAAACAATTCAGCGGACTAATCGGAAGCGAAACGATTACCAATGTTAGCCGCATGGGCGCCAAATTGTCCATCAACAAGACCTTTACAGAAACATACGAAGCCAAGCCGCTTTTGAATGAAAACGAGCTGATGGATTTACAAGAAAAGTGCTGCGTAATAAAACGTACTATGCGACGCCGTGATATAAACGGACAGCCAATTCCGCGAGAGTTTCCGATTTATAATCACGGAGAAACGGCGTTTAAAATGCGGCATGAATACATGGAAGATGATTTTCCGTCAAATGTCGATTTAGCAACGCTGCCGACCGGAGACAACAGTACCGTTGACTTGGCACAATACACCTTCGATGTTGAAGCGTTTTTTGCCGAATTAGATGAGTTTCAAAATCCGGTACCGGAAGAATATGCTGCCAACGGTGGCGGTGGTTCTCCGGCTACAGTAGATATGCCGATTCAACAACCCGTAAAAAAAGAAAAAGGCGTGAATGTTGACGCCTTGCGAGACAGCCAAATGCTTGTTGAGGAAATCCCGCACGGAAAGCTGTTGTTGAGTATGCTTGAAAACATGCTGCATATTTCCGTAGAGGGAATGACTATCGGACAAGCAATCGCGGAGCTGGAAATAGCAGAGGCTTCACGGGTCATTTCTGAGACAAACAAAGATAATTTGTTAAGCCTGATTGTAGAAAGTGAATTTGAGGTGTAACAATGGACGCATTAGAGTATTGGGAACGCTTGCTGAGCGAATCAGATATTTTCATTGATATTTTTCGCCTGATTGGCTGGTTGTTCGTCAAGGGATTAAAGACTGTTACTGATTTGACAGAAACGCTTGTAAATGAGGTCTATGGGCTCTTGGATTTTACAACTTATGCCGGTGTGGATAAGTTTTTTAATACCAATGAACTCAAAATTCTGTTGGGCGTTCTTTTAACCTTTGCAATCGCCGTGCTTGGGTGGACGTTGATTTTTAATTCAAAGGAATATAAGTCAAAGCTTATGCAGCAAATGTCTATTATTGTCATTGTTGTGTGCGCCATGCCGTTGGTTTTTTCCACGCTGAATCAATTAACAAGAGATGTAAGAAACTTTGCAACGGGCGACGTGGAGAATATGTCAGACCAAATTATTGCAGAGGGTATTGTCGACTTGCAGCATATCGATACAGTAGGTTTTGAAAATTATACTGTTGACGAAAATATTGTAACCGGTAAAAGCGGTGAACAAAAAAACGGTTTCCTAAACGGAAAAGAGGAAAATGCCAGCCGAATCGATGTAAACGAGAAGATAACGGATGAAACCGGTGTCAACTCAGAAGATATTTTGCTTAAAAGAATCGGAACTACAACAAACGGCGATCTTGTTGTAGAGGAAATTAAAACCGAATCTTTTCTGGGCTTCGATATGACAAACTGGTATTATCGGTATTATGTCGATTATCTTAGCATTTACCTTTGTTTGATCGCTACGATTGCCGCTTTTTTCTTTACGGCATGGAAAGTCGCCAAATTGATTTATGAACTTGCGTTTCATCATCTACTGGCCGTTTTTATGTCGGCCAGTGATTTGACATCCGGCCAACGCATTAAAATGGTTTTCAAAAGCCTTGGATCTATCTATGTAGTTTTAATGCTGCTGCCGTTTTTAATGAAATTATTTGCGCTCGGCCAAGCTTATGTTGGAGCAAATGTAAGTAACGGATTTATAAAGGGATTCGTGTTAATTGCAATGGCCTTTGCAGTAATAGATGGGCCGAACGTAATTGAAAGAATTCTCGGCGTGGACGCCGGCATTAAAAGTGGTTTCCAAACTCTTGCTACCACCTTTATGGCCGTTCGTGCGGGCGGCGCTATTGCTAAAGGCGCCGGAAAACTGGCTGGCGCAGGCATAGGAACGCTGACCGGCGCCGGTAAAGGTTTGGCGGGCGGCATTTCGGAGGGCTTTAACAACCAGCGCGACAAAGCAGCTCCCGCAGATTCAAAAGAATTAAATGATGACGGCGGTATCCACGGCCAATCGGATAGCAAAGAAAACCAGCAAGGAAACCAGCAATTAAACGGGGAACAGAGCCAGGCACCGGGGAACAGCAACGAGAACGGAAGTGCCGCAAGTGCAAACGGAAAGCCGGAGGACAGCGCGGATTCCGGCATCGCAGCGCAAGTTGCCAATGTTCAGGCGCAGAATAATCCTGAAGAAAAACCGGCCGGAATTGGAAACAATGCAGGAAGTGCAGCACAGAACAACGAGGAACCGGAACAAGGAATTTCTTCAGGCGTTAAGGAAAACGTCGAGAAGAAAGGTATCGAATCGCCGATCGGCAAAAAGAAACCAGGGTTGAAAACGAACCCGAACAGCGTGGCCGGAACTGTTGCACGCTCCCACCATAATGCAAAAATTGTGGGCGGCGTAGTCGGAAAAGGCATTGGCAGCGTTGCGGGTAAAATAAGCAATCGTGTTTCCCCACCGAAAATAGAAAAAGGTGATAAATCATGAGATCAGAATATGTTGTCATAAAAGAACTTAGAGCACCGATTAAATTATCATCGAGGCTTTACCTGTTTGATGTTTTATTTCTGCTGGCATATATACTGGGTGCATATTTGACAAAAAGCATGGTTCACGAAATGTTGCAGCCCGCTTATTATGCCTTTTCGGCAGTAATGGCTTTAATTCTTACTTCGCATTCACCAAACAATCCACAGAAACGGTTTTATCACACGATTTATTACTGGTTGCTTCGCGATCGGTATGTGTATCATGCGGTATCAAATTCAAGAGAGGAGTATGACAAATGAGCCTATTTCAGCAAATTTTCTCTACCGCTGATCGACCGGTTATTGATAACATTCCGATTGCGGATTACAAGGACGATTGCTTTGTTTTACGTGACGGCAGAGTGATGGATATTGTGCAGCTGAGAACAAGAGATTTTGACACTGCCTCGGATGATGAAGTGGAGTTTGACAGTCTGGCAATTTTGAAATTTTTGCGGTTATACGTTGACGATTTTAAACTGGTTGCCCTGTCTTTTCCGACTGATACAAAACCTCAAAGACAATACCTTGAACATGTGCTTTCCCGCACAAAAAACACGGTTTTTCGTTACTTCTTGAATTACAAGCTTGAAGAACTGCTCTACATCGAAAAAAACCGTACCGAATTGGAATTTTACTTGTTTTTGTGGGCTAAGTCGCCGGCAGAAATGCAGGACAATTTGATTACTGCGCGGCGTAGCTTGGGCGGTGCTGGACTTTTGATTGAGTTAGATGAAGTCAAGAAGCAGCAAATCTTATTTAAGCTGGCTAATAAAAATACCGGCGTGCGGAATGACTGAGGTGGAAAGCTATGGCAAAGAAAAACAAACCGAAAAAGAAAAACATTTCTGAAATGACCGTGGAAGAAATGATTGAAAAATACGGCTACAACTTACAGCTGATGGAAAAAATTCAACCGGTTGGTGGGATCTCTTTTTCAAAAGACGAACGATATATCGTGACTGGTGAGGGATACGAGGCGGCGATTCATGTGTATGAGTTTCCGAAAACACTTGCCCCTCAATGGCTCCTGAGCATTGTTAGTATTAAAAATACTGTAACACTGATTGACGTCTCAACGGAAAATACCGAGGATGTTAAAGTGAACATCAACCGGTCAATGCGCGAACAGATAAGCCGATATGGAGGGTCAAAAAACACTACTGAACAGATGGACGCCGAAACACGGTATCAAGAACTTCAGACCTTATATGATGAGGTTGTTAATTTAGGCGAAGTTGTAAAAGATGTAGTGATACGGGTTTTCATTTCCGCGCAGACTTATGCGGACGCAGATAAAGTCGCAAAGGGCGTTATTAAAACGCTGGCGTCACACAATTTTAAGGCTGCTATTTATCTTAATGAGGGAAAAGCAGAATGGAGATCCATGTATCAAACCTATACCGAGCAGCAAAAAACTGAGTATAAACGCTACGGTCAGCCATTGCAATCGGAAGCGCTGGCGGCCGGTAATCCGTTGCATTTCAGCTCGTTATCCGATCCAAACGGAACTTATATCGGATATACGACATCAAGCAGCGGAAGTGTTCTTTTTGACGGCTATAGAATCACATCTCATCGTTTTTCCTATGACGGAATGGTTTTTGGCGGTATGGGCGCCGGGAAAAGCACCTTATTAAAAAAACTTCTGTTGGATCGTTCTGTTAGGGGCGACTATGTAAGAGGTTTTGATGTAACCGGGGAGTTTACTCCGATTATCAACGAGCTTGGCGGGGTTGTCGTTTCTTTTAACGGCACCGAGGGCATTATCAACGATTTACAGGTGTTGCGGACATCTGAAAAAGAGGCGGTGTCTTATGCGAAGCATATCACAAAATTGGCAACTATTTATAAGATCCATGCACCGTCTTGTGACGCCTATGAATTAGCAGAGTATCAGCAGACGTGCAGCGCCCTTTACGAAAAATGGGGATTGCTGTCTGATGATTTGAACGCTAAACCGATTACAGGACTGCCGAACAATGCTTATCCGACTTATAGCGATTTGCTGGCATTTGTGCGCGAAAAACTGCAACAACTTTATGCTAATAAAGACACAGGCGTCAAAAGGGAACGTCTGGTATTAACAATGAAACGATTGAGTAACATCGAAGTCGTTCTTGCTGAAATGATTCGGACTTATGGCTATATGATCGACGGGCATACAAATATTGAAAATATTTTGAATCAGCAGATTGTATATTTCAATATTGCCGACCTTGCGAACATGAGCGATAAAATTTTTGACAGCCGAATTTACAGTGCGCTTGAAATGTTTTGGGACAACGGCGTGCAAATTGGTTCGCATATGAAATATCTTTATGACAATCAAAAAATTGCCTGGGAAGATATTACACGATACATGATTATCGTCGATGAAGCACACCACTTGATTCGTACCGATAAAGAAATGATTGTGGATCAGCTCATAGAAGATGAGCGCGAGGGGCGAAAGTTTTTTATCGGGATGATATTTGCGACACAATCGATAAGAGACTGTATTCCAGAGGGATCGGATCAGAAAGCTATTAACAAAATTAAAACACTTTTTGAGCTGACACAGTATAAGTTTGTGTTGCGCCAGGACAGTAACGCGCGTGATTTGCTGGGTACGGTTTTCCATAGCGATTTGACATCGTATCAGCTCGACCGGATTCCGCGTTTTGGAAAAGGGCAGTGTATTTTAATCATTTCCGGCGATCAAAATATTGAGTTCAACATTGAGATTAGCGAGGATGAAAAACAGCTTTTTGCGGGTGGTGCATAATATGAGAAAGCTGTCTGGCCTTTTCAGCCTAAAAACAAAAATAATTGCTTTGGCAGTCGTGGTGGTGTCTGGGCTTGCAATCATTTTTATAATGGGCGTCGTCTCCTTAATAGCCGGCTCGAGTAATGCACAACAGGAACATTTAAGTGCCCTTGGACTTTCCCTTGACGTTGAGGGGTATCGCTCGACAATTCAGTTACAGGCAGAAGCACAAGGAATTGAGCAATACGTCAATCATCTGCTTTGTATTATGCAGGAAGAAACTGCCGGACAGGGAACAGACCCCATGAACGCAGGGGCGTTTGCTTGCAATGAACAAACAGAAAAAAAACGCGGCAGCATAACCATTCCGAATTATTCCTGTTTGTGTGGTGTAACGGAATTCGGAGAGCTTATAAAATTGGCCGGAGTGACCGGCATTACTGATACGGAAAACCTCAAAATTGTTTACCAGGCTTATCATACAGACAGAGGCTATATTCAATACGCAAAAGATCGGGGCGGTTATTCTCCTGAAAATGCAAGAACCTATATCGTTGAAAACGGGTATCCCGATTATACAAGTGCGGAATTTGCTGAAAATGTGGACTACTGGTATCGGTTAATTACACAAGGAATCGGATCTTTTATTTATCCCTTACAAAGCCGCGAAATTTCATCTTCTTTTGGGTACCGGTACGGAGATTTTGAGGGCTTCCACGGGGGGATTGACTTTCCGGCGCCGAAAGGGACAGAAGTTCACGCCAGCGCGGACGGGAAAGTTATCCTTGCTTCCCAGGCAAGCACCTATGGGTTGTGCGTTAAAATTCTTCATTCTTCAGGGTATAGCACATTGTATGCACACAACAGCAAACTGCTTGTTTCTGCGGGACAAAACGTGAAACAGGGTGATGTTATTGCTTTGGTTGGCAACACTGGACGAAGCAGCGGGCCGCATTGCCATTTTGAAATCCGTTTGAATAACCAACGTGTGGATCCAATGCCGTATCTGACCGGTGCTATTGATGTGAACCTTAAAAGTGACGGCGATGTATCTCAATAGTTCGTTATTTTGTCATGGTTTTGGCCAATCTGACGAATTGAGATACGCGGGAGGAAAACTTATGAATAAGAAAAAACTTGGTGTAGCATTACTTGTTATCTGCATGGTTGTATCCATGTTATTTGGCGTAATTTCTACAACGCAAGTACAGACCTTAAAAAAAGAGAATAAGGAGCTTCAGGAAAAGACACCTGAGGGATACCAACAGCGAATCGACGCACTCACCGATAATTTGGCCGCAGCTCAAGAGCAATTAAACGCCGCTGAGCATAATACGGAAAAAGAGGTGCGGGACGCTGCCGAGTATTATTTGACTACCTATTACGATAATGAAAATTCGACTGTAGAAGAACAGCTCGAACGAGTAAAAGCCCTGATGAGCGAAAAAGCTTTTCAATCTTTACAGCCGGATGACGGAGAGCCGGACGATTCCGACGCCGGGGAAACACGCTATGAATATAAGACGTGGGTCACAGATCTACAGTCTTACTATAGCTTTACTAACGAGAACACAGCCGAGATTTTTATATACTGCACGCTTCATGTGACAAGTGGAAGCGCGAGCACGGTTTCCCCTTATCTTTTTTCCGCACGAATGGAATATGACGGCTCACGATGGATTGTTGCCGAAATTCACGAGAGCCGTACCGTTCGTGCTGACAATTAAGGGGGCGAGAGTATGCTTTTAAAAAAGAAATTTTTACAAAAGCTGAAAACGAAAAAAATTAGCAGCTTTCTGGTAGTTTCATTTTTATTTGTTTTCTTTACAGGATACGCAGCGTTTTTTCTGTCTCCGTACTATCTGTCCGGCGCTGGATCGCTGACTTACACCCCGTTAAATGAAATAGTTACGTTGGAAAATCGAGATGTTCAAATTCTTTCCTGGTCCTATTCTAAAGATCAAAGGCGTATGGAAGTCGAGCTTCAGATCGACGATCGGAGCTTTGACGGGCGAAATACATATAGTTTTACCGCTGCCTTTCGTCCATCAAACGCCACAGTCGAAATAACAAAGGTTTTGGAAGAACCCAATTACATTGTTATCGAAATTGACAATGTTCCGCGCCGGTGGCGTGAAATTTCATTGCGAATGCGCTTGGAAAGCACCTCTACAGAAGAAATTCACTTATATTCCAATGCAGAACAAATTGCAAACGTAGAATCGATCGAACCTTTAACCGCCTTGGAATATCATGTGCGCCGGATCGAGCGTAACATTACCATGTATTCTGATCGCGTTGAAGAAATCAATCAAGAATTGCAAGAGCTTTCAGACAAAATTTCAAATATTCAGAATACAAATCAGCTTTTAGAGGACGGGAAAAAGTATCAAACCTCAGCAGAAATAGAGGAAACCAATTTGCAAATCTCGGCCAACTTAAAAGCGATCGAAGATACTGAAAAACAAATGGAAACTTTACGTGGAGAAAAGCAGGAACAGGAAAATCAAATTTCCCAGGCGAAAGAACGATTGGCCGAGCTGAAAAAATAAGGAATACAGCCAATAGTTTTTTTCTATTTGATTGGTACATCGTTTAAAAAAAACTGAGCGGCCACAAACCAGTAAAAAAAGGAGAATTTTTATGGCAACATCATACAATAATGATCGTATGAGGCTTAACGGACAAGAGTGGCGCCAAAAGCTTGAAAGGGTGCGTTCGTTTCCCATCATTGAATATGCAAATATCATCGGACTGGAACCGCAAAGGATTGGAAAAAGATTCTACACTTTAAAACACCATGATTCCGTTCGTATCGATCCAGAAAAGAATCTGTTTCTTCGCAACAGTACCGGCGCACGTGGAGACATTATAGACTTTTCTATGGAATTTGAGGGAAAAGAGTGGAAAGACGCCTTTCGCGATTTACTAAAAGTAGTCGGCGAAGATGTTGCGAATTCGTCTACAAACAGCAGCTTCCAGCCGATCGCTTCTAAAAATCATAGCGTCTCGGCTTATCTCGATCTTTTACAGGAAAGTAGAACAGAGGCGGCAACTCCGCGTAAATTAGAGTTACCTAAGGCGGACATTGCATCTAAAAACCGGAATGTCTATGCCTACTTGATAAAGACCAGGGGCATTGACAAGGGGATTGTAGATTTTATGATTCAGAATCTCCATTTATATCAAGACGTAAACCGCAACTGCGTATTCGTGTCTTACGACGAAAGTGGAAAGCCGGATTTTGCCTGTCTGCGCGGGACAAATACACATAAGCGTTTCGTTGCCGATGTCCGCGGTTGCAATTATGATAACTGTTTTTATTTGGACAATCAAGCAGATACAATGATCGTCACAGAAAGCGTTATCGATAGTATGAGCGTAATGACCGTCATGCAGCAGCATGGCCGCGATCTCAGTCGTTATAACTACTTGGCATTGGCCGGTACTCAAAAATCCGGCGCGGTACGCAGTAGGTTAGAACGTCGCATGGAAATTCAAAACGTGGTGCTTGCTTTAGATAACGATCAAGGCGGATTAAGTGCTATCACGGATATTTGGGAAGATTTGGACAAAATGGGTTTCCAGGGGAAACGCATAGAATTTTTGCCCGAAAAAGAAAAAGACTGGAACGCGGAGCTTGTGGCAATGCAAAATAAATCACAGACAGAGCAATCTGAAACACCCGGCTGGGAACAGACCGACGAGGTAGAATTATGAGTGTATCTCAAAAAGGCGGCTACGTCCGGGCGACGTCCGGCAAAGTTGAGATACAAAGAAAGGAAAAAATCATGAGACTTTTATTTGTTGGAACAATCGAACAGGGGTTTGTCTTTGAGGAATACGCCAACGAAGTAATCTATACAGGACGAAATGATACGATTGCGGGGCAGCTCTCGAACATCCTTAAAAATGAAAAATATGATTACATTGCGATCGATGTCGCGCACTCAGCAGAACACTACTCCGAGCAAGTCTCCGCGATTGAAAAGATCCAAACCGCTGCCAACGCGCCCGTTATCGTCGTAGCAATCGGGTTTTCAAAAAATTCCGTATTAGTTCAGTCTCTACGAAAAATAGGTGTAAAGTATTTTGTCACTTCTCCAATTTTATCGCAGCAGAAAGAACAAATTCAGCTTGTTTTGAACGGTGTACCCACAGAATTTTCCGAAGATGAAAATCCTGAACCGCCCGTGCTCGATGTTCCTCAAAAAAAGCCAGACGAGGTAAAGAACGCAACTACCGTAATATCCGTGGTGGGGGCTTGCCATCGCATAGGGACAACAACACAAGCAATTCAGATTGTCAAATTTCTGCTGTTACAAGGCAAACGAGCCGCATATGTTGAGCTGAATAACACCAACTATGTCAATCGATTACAACGGTTGTATGACGTTCCGTGTTCCGATGAAGATAAAGACGCCGGCCGCGTTACTTATGAAAGCGTGGATATGTATAATAAGCCGCAAAAAATTACGGATGTTTTACACGGATATTATGGTGCTTATGATTTCCTGGTTTACGACTTCGGCTGCTTCACGGATAAAGACTTTAATCTCATCAATTTTTTGGAACGAGATGTGCGAATCATTGTTGGCGGGACAAAACCTAACGAGATTGACAGCGTAAGCGCAATTATCGCAAAGACTCTGATAAACGATGTCTTTTACATTTTCTCTTTTTGCCCGCCTGATGAACAGTCAGACGTGCTTGAACTTATGGAAAACAAAGCAGAACAAACCGTTTTTGCACCGCTTTCGCCTGATCCTTTCTTATATGCGGCCAATAATGACACGGTATATCGCAAGCTTATTAAAATAAACGATGAAAACCGGCGGGCAGATAAAAAACCGAAAAAAAGGTCTTTTTTTCTTTCGAGGTGAACAAAATGGGAAAACTGCACAGCGGCCTTGTGTCTGAGGCCAAAAAAAAAGAAGAAGAAGCTTTTCGTCAATTAAAATTACACGAAAAATATCATGTCTCGGACAACGTTAAGATCGTCGAAAAAACCAATATGACAAAATTTATTATCAACCTAATGGTGCGATTCGTAAAAGGAACCGCAGCAATTCTATTGTGTGCTTTGGCCGTAATTGGTTTGTTGTGTGTTTTACATCCTGACATTCGGCCGGTCGTGGTAGAGGTGTTTAAGGAATTACTAATATATATTAACTAATTGTATCTCAATTTCGCCGGACGTCGCCAGGCTGCAGCTCGTGTTTTGAGATACAAAAAAATGGAGAGAATAATATGGCAAAGAAAAACTATGAAAATGGTTATGTGACTTGGGAAAGGGAGCAGCAACAAAAAAAAGATGAACTTGCTAAACAAATCCGCGATATTGCGGAGAATTGGCAGCGCAATCCCGAAGAAATCGCCGATTACTTAAAATTTTCAAGTAAGTTTTATAGCTACAGTGTTGGAAACACAATGTTGATTTACCAGCAAAATCCAAACGCTCTTTTTTGCGGCTCCTTTCAAAAATTTAAGGAACTCGGCTACTCCGTTAAAAGGGGCGAAAAGGGAATTAAAATTTTCGCTCCGGTAATCGCTACATACTTTCGTGAAAATTCGGAATCTAAGTGGAAACGATTGGCCGACGCTAAAGCTGCCGAAAAAGAAAAAGTGAAAAGCGGTGAATATGAAAGCCGGCGGGTTCGCCGTTGGAAAGTCGGAAATGTTTTTGATATTTCACAAACTACATGCCCGATTGAAGATTATCCGAAAATTTTTCGCAATTTCGGGTACACAAGCGAACAACACGGCCAATTATTCAACGCCTTGGCAAAATACTCACAAGAAGCTCTTGATTGTCCGGTAAGTGTCGACCATATTAAAGAATTGACCGTGCGGGGATTTTATCGTCCTTTTGATAACACAATCACAATCAGCGACAGGCTTCAGGACACAGAAAAGTTATCCGTACTAACGCATGAACTCGGCCACGCGATTTTGCATAATGACGAACAAAGCAACACAGATACAAAAACGCCGGCGCAAATTGAATTGGAAGCTGACGCAGTATCGCTTATGTTGCAAAATCATGTCGGTGTGGAAATCACGGATCCGCGAAAAGCTCACTTGGCCGGCATGTTTCATTCTTTTGAAAGACCACAGGAAAATTCCAGCGTTGAACCGGATGTAACTTTGGAAGATATACTGGATAACGTGAACGAAATGTACCGCACTCAAATCGATACAATTCAAAACTACATCGACCAGGCTTTGAGCGTTTCCGAAAAAAAAGAAGATGTTTTTTATTCCGGCGTTCCCACAAATTTTACTCCACCTTATGTTCATGTCATCTATTCTGAGGATCCGGCATTAAAAGACAACTCTTACTATACCATTAAGGACGCACAAAACATTTTTGAGGCGCTGGACGCAGCAATGATAGAAAAGCCCGGTTATAACAAAACGAAATTTCAAATCTGCTTTGCCGATGGAACACACTATGAGGGTCGGCAAGATTTTGGAGACGGCGACGGCGGGCTTATAGACCACATTCAGAAGTTTTGGGAAAGCGAATACACATTGCGAACGGATCTTGACCCGCAGGAGCTGAACGAGCGCCATGAACAAGCCGAATTGCTTGTTAAAACCTTATGGGACGCATATGACAATGACTATATCTCTACTTACGGGGTAGTATTGGAAAAATATAAAGCGCAAGGCAATTTGGAAAAGATTGTGGAAGCTCAAAATAAAATTTTGGAACACCTGGGGTATAAGCGTAACCGTGAGTTGGAATTTGAACGTACCGGCACAAGTCATAAAATTCCGATTTTGTCTTTTGACGTCGACACCGAAAGCAGCGCAGCATTAGAGGACGACGCTGCAATCGAAGCGTAACCCTGGTTATAACAGATTGGAGCCGTAAAAAAGCAAATAATTTTGAGATAATAAAAAAGTCTTGACAGTTTTATAATTTTGCGAGTATAATAATACTGCAAGAAGATCTAACGATTGTTCTTGTAATGCCGCCACCCGATCGCGGTCAATAAAAATTCGGGCTTGGTTGGTTCGCCAACAAAAACCGCTTCCCCGATATGCGGGATATAAATTCAGGTCGGGGGTCTAAAAATTCGCAAGAAACCTCTGTCATGCTTTTTGACAGAGGTTTTCTTTTTTGTATCTCATTGCTTTTTTATTCAGTGCGTCCATCAGCGCGGCGATACACATTGTTTGAGATACAAACGAGGCGATACATATTATGAAAACTGGTGACATTGTTTTTTTAAAGGACGAATTTTTTGAGCGTTTTCCTAATCAGCCACTTATGCTTAATAAGCCACCAACCGCGGACGGCAATAAACATCGGCGACCATACCTTATTGCGTTACAGGACAAGCAAAACCAAAATGTTTTTTGGGCGGTTCCGTTTTCTTCGAGAATTCAGAAATATTCCTCAAAGTATCAGAACGCGATAAATAAATATGGTCGGTGTGATTCTATTCGATTTGGTATCTTTAATAATAAAATGAACGCCTTTTTATTACAAAACATGTGTCCGATTATTCCAAAGTATGTTGAGGAACCCTATCAAAATGAGTTTGGAAAACCTTATCGTCTCTCTGATAACCTCACTCAAAACATTTCTAAAACTGCACAAAAAATACTCTCTAAAGCTGAAGCCGGAATTAAATTGAGCTTTACCAACCTGATTGAAATGCGTGAAACGCTCCAAAATGAGCTATCAGAAAATTTTTCTTTTTACGATGACACCCCGGTACCGGAACCGAAAAAAGAAAAAAATTTGTCTCGAAGCGAAAACCCAATTCAATCGTTCTGCGAAAAGTGGGCGAAAGAGCACAATCAAAATGAGCTCGATTCAGATTTAACCGACGACCAGGACGTTGAAATATAAATAAAAGGGTTGGTATTTTTACCAACCCTTTTTTGTTGTATCTCAATATCGACAGCCGGCGCCGGCGCGCAGCTCGTGTTTTGAGATACAATTTTTGCTTTTCTTGTTGACATTTTACATCATTTGATGTAAAATGTATTTAAAGATTAAGGTTTATATAAGCTTGGTTTATATCGTCTTGGGTTACACCAATATATCGGCGCGTAACTGCTTCGCTGGTGTGATTAAAAATTGCGGAGATTAGCGTTATATCGTATCCCTCACGATACGCCCAATAACCCCATGTTTTTCGGAGCGAATGAGTTCCAATATTTTCTTCGATTCCAACCGCATTGGCAGCTTCTTTTATAATGCGAAAAGCCTGGCTTCTCGATATAGGTTGATTATCTCCTTGCCGGCTTAAAAATAAAAATTGCTTCGGATCCGACAAGCGATATTCTTTGACAAATTCGCAGATGGCTTTTTCAAAATTTTTTGAAATTGCGAATTGTTTTCTTTTTCCGGTTTTTTGCTCTTTGAGAGTAATATATTTCACGACGTTTCGGCCGTCCCATACATCCGAAAGCCGGAGGTTTAAAAGATCAGATACACGTAACGCAGACGAGATTCCCGCCACAAAAAGAAGATAATCCCTTGTTGATTTTCCTTTTAAATATCGTTTCATTGCTTCGATTTTACGTCTATCTTTTATCGGTTCCACGGTGTTCATTTTTTTATCCCTCACTTCAACACAATTTATTTATATAATATATTAAGTTGCACCAAAAATCAAGGAAATTCGCCCAACATGGGAAAACCCTTGATTTTATCGGCTTTATCCGCATTTTTCAGTACAACACAATTATATTGTGTTGTACTGCGGAAGTTTAAAAACGAATTTGGGAGCGCTCAAAATGGAGTTTGTAAGAATCGTTTACGTGCCAGAAATAACCTTTTCTGATTGGGCGGCGAACAAAGGTATCCAGCCTAATATGCTCGCAAGAGACTATGATTATGCCCTATTATTTGGTGGCAGCTTTACAGCACGAACCAGCGCCGCCAAAGGAAAACTACAAAGACCAATAAACCGGATTGTTTTAACACAACAGATGAAAGCTGAATACGACCAGGAGATTGCAACCGAAAAAATAAAAAAAATTCCTCAGACTTATCCGTTGGACTGGAATAGAGAAGCCGATCGCGCTTATGTGCGTATGAAAATTAAGCGTTCAAAAAATGCAGACGAAAAAACGGCCTGGCAACATTTTTATGACAACCAGTTTTATAAAACATTTTGAGGTGAAAAAAATGAAAAACACGCTTATTGTAAATCTATACGGAGGCCCCGGAGCTGGAAAAACAACTTGTGCTTGGGAAATCGCGTCCGAACTTAAAAAGCGAGGGTACGATGTCGAATACGTATCCGAATACGCAAAAGATTTGGTGTATGAGGGAAAATTCATTTTGCTGGATGGAACCGTCGCCCATCAAACTTTACTGCTTCAGGGACAAAAACGTCGCCTGGATCGGCTAATCGGAAAAGTAGAAATTGTTGTGACCGATTCGCCACTTATGTTGAGCCTGGTATATGTTAAAGAAGAAGATCCTATGTTTTTGAAACGTGTTCGGCAAGTTGCAGATCAGTATCCATCTTTTAATTTGGTTGTGCAGCGCGGAAAGACCTTTCAACAGGCTGGCCGGATTCATAATGAGCAGCAAAGCCGTGACCTGGACGTTGCAATTATCCGAATGTTGGAGCAAAACAAGTTATATTATGGTATCTACGATCACGCTCATATTCAAGTGTGTGTTAAAAACATTGAGCGAACCTATCATAGAATTGTATCTCAAACTTGACGGCCGGCGCCGGCGCGCAGCTCGTGTTTTGAGATACAGAAAAAATAGATGACTTCCAGCGTTTCCGAAAAAACAATAAATGAAAATGTTATAAAAAGGAGAATTACCATGAACGAGAAAAAAAGTGTTGCAAAATCAATCCGACTTACGCCGGAATTATTTAATTTCATAAACGAGTATGATGGAAATGGTTTCAACGAAAAATTTGCAAACATCATTTCTTTTTGTTTTCGGTCAGAAAAAGACGTTCGTGCCAGAGTGAAACAAGAAAGGCAGGAGCTCGAACGGCTTCAAAAAAACATTGCCGAAAAGCGCCGTTTGCTATCGACGCTTCAGCGTTTAGAGTGGCAAATCGACCATGCTACTTCGATTGCTGACGAGCTGCCAACCGATGATGAGGATAATCCGAAAAAAGAAAAAAATTTAGACGGTCAAGAACAGTTCTTTTAAATTTATAGACAAATTAACTAAGCTTGTGATAGAATAACCAAAATACTTTTTGGATGTGAGTATATATGGAAATCGAATATATTGGCATTATTGGCATTGCTGTAACTATACTTATTGCTATTGTTTCATTCATTTTTAAAGGGAAAAAAAATAAGTGGCCAATTATTATTTCTTTAATCATTTTGCTAATAGTTGCATGTGCCTTATGTATTATATTGCCCAATTACGAATATATAAGAGAGAAAATTCATACGACAAAAGAAGATGCTTCTTCTTATCCTGTAGAAGCAACATCAGATATTAACAATAATACAGAACCTGAATCTATAGAAACGACAACTTCATTGATATACTCAGCCCCTCAAGATTATTATAACGAAAATGGTATTATAACTAATGGCGCTTTTGGCTGTTCCGAATTTGTGAAATTTGATGTTCCCCAAGAAAAATATATAGAACTGGATCGTTCTCAATTTTCATGCCGTTTTTATGAAACCAACTTACGCTTTATTGATGAGACTACTGGAAATATAATTGAAAATTGCTGCGTTACCGTCAATGTTCCCGCAGCAGAAAACAAAAAAAGAGGCCACTATCATGGTTTATTCCGAACATACCATTACACAGATGAAATCCGCACTTATTTTCAAGATGGATTATACTGCTTTTATGTTGAAATAGAGGGAGAATCACATTCTTATAAAAGCGATTATGTCCATATCAATCATGATGGATACTATGAAATAAAAGTAACTCCCCACTCTGCAACTTTCTTTAATAATTAAAAAGTTCTGGATTTTTTCTTTTTTTTCCGGTATAATATGATAAAAATAAAATATCGTGCCGACGGTGAGTAAACCTTGTGCCTATAATGTCATGCAGTCAACGACATTGTAGGCACTTTTTTTGTCCTTTCTGCATGGCAGCAGAAAGGAGTTTTTCTTTGGATAAAAAGTACGACATTATCTATGCAGATCCTCCATGGAAGTATCGGCGCGACAAGGTGCAGGGCGCAGCAGCAAATCATTACCCGACTATGACTATTGATGAACTTTGCGCTTTACCTGTTTCAGAAATTACAAATAAAGATTCCATTCTATTTTTGTGGGCGACATTTCCTCAACTGCCGGAAGCATTACGCTTAATTTCAGCCTGGGGCTTTACATATAAGACAATCGGATTTCTTTGGCTTAAACAAAATAAAAAAAGCCCTACATGGTTTTACGGGTTGGGCTACTGGACGAGAGGCAATGCAGAATTGTGTTTGATTGCCACAAAAGGCCACCCGCACAGAATATCAAATAAAATACATCAATTTATTATTTCACCATTACAAGAACACAGCAAAAAGCCGGATATTGTCCGTCAACGCATAGTCGAGCTTATGGGGGATCTTCCACGGATTGAATTGTTTGCACGGCAAAAAGTAGACGGTTGGGATGCCTGGGGCAATGAAGTCGATAGTGATATTTTTCTTTAAAAATGTATCTCGTGAATTTTCCGATGAGCCGGCGATCAGCCGCGTCGACGCGAAAAATTGAGATACAAAAACAAGGGTTGGTAAATTTACCAACCCTTTTTGTAATTAGCGCGCCGACACGATATTATACCTTGTCGGAATTGTAGGATCCTCTTGTAACATGCTTATCATTCGGCGCGCTGTTCCAATGGGGATGTTCGTGCCGGCTTCCCATGCTTCCACAGTTTTAACAGAGACGCCCAAAACCGCCGCAAAAATGCTTTGCGTCATTGAAAGATTATTGCGGATATTTTTTATTTCCTCAGCTGTAAAATCAGGCACAGGATTAACAGTGCATTTTACCTTTCTGGCAGAAATATTTCCTTTTTCATATTCAATGGCTTCGTTTAAACCTTGAATGATGTTATCATATACACTCATATTATTATCTCCCTATTATTTTTTGTTTTTAATTGTTCTTTCCAGCAATTTGATTAGTGTTTTGATATTATTTTTTTCTTCTTTACTCAAATTATCTTTTTCATTTTTAGGATATGCAGTTATCAAATAGATCTGTTCATAAACTTCAAAGTCAACATAGCATACTCTCACACTTCCACTTTTTCCGCGCCCATCAAAAGCAACACGAATTTTGCGTAATCCACCCGTTCCCGTAATTGGAACGCCTTTTTTTGGGTCGATCGTTAATTCTTCTTGCAAGGCTTTGAGGTTTTCGTCTGTCATCCCCATCCTTTCCCATTCCCTATCAAATGAGGGTAGAATAATAAACTCACGGGTCATAAGTTCACCTGCCTTTTACGTCTTTTATTTTCCTCTTATATTATACCCTATTTAATAGGGTTTGTCAAATTTTTTTCTTTTCGGTTTTGACGCCGCCGGCGGGCTGTATTTTTCGTTGTACGCTATTTTTAGCCCGTTTTCCAACTTCGGCGAATACCGACAAAGCCGAAGCAAAAGCGTTTCTCAGGCCGTTTCTTCGCCAAACGGGCGGCCGAAAACGGGCTTCCTTTTTTCGGAAGCAGTGAAATTTGCTTTGCAAATTTCAGTTTTCTAAAAATCGGTTTTAATAACCGATTTTTGAAAAGGGCATAAGGGTGGCTGTCCACTTTTCTGCGAAAAGTGGAGTTCGGCAAAGCCGAACGCCCCCTATGCCCTAAGTAAAATAATAATTTTTGTCTTTCTGTTTTTTTGTGGACTAAAATCCGCAAAAAGAAATACAAAAACAATACACTTATGTTGACAAATTAGTACATTTGCAATATAATATACCCACGTTGGTAAAATTACCAACCTACAAAACTGCAAGAACGTAGACCGTCGACGCAGCATAATAGGCAAACATTTTGTGCCAGAGGTTGACCCCCGCGCCAATTACGATTTTTTAAATCGTCGTTGGTGCGTTTTTTTTTGAAAGGAAAAGCCATGAAAAAAAAGAAAATTTCTGAAGTACGGATCCGTAATGTCAACGCCGCTGCTATTGCTCGAATCGATCAGCTGGTCGAACAGTCGAATTTTCGCAGCCGAAACGATTATTTACGACATTACATTGAAACCTTGTCTGTCATGCAAGATCTGAAAGATCAAGAAAACCGAACCGCCTCAATGCTGGAAACACTAATTCAAATTTTAAGTACGCAAACAGCTATGATAGAATCGCTTAAACAACAACTTGATAGATTGGAGCAACGCCATGAATAAATCCGCAAAAACATACCGCTTATCTGAATCTTCTTTGACATATATTGATACCTATGCCAAAGAAAATCATTTGTCCAACACGGCTGCTTTAGAACGTATTTTATGCGAGCATAAAGAGTTTTGCAAAGAACAGGGCAACCAAATTGCGGCACAAGTAGTAAAACTGATTGATGAAAAATATTCCAACATGTTTACTCGTGTGAGACTTGCGTCAACGATGGCAGATCGTAATCTTGAAGTCGTTTTGGAAATTTTAAATACTTTCCTCATTACATATAAGGTGGACAGAGCTTTTACTTCTGAAATGGCTAAATCCGGTGTATGGGAAGAATGCGACACCACTGTTAAAAACCGAATTGCAAAATACAAGCAGAGAAAAGACAATAAAAAATAGTGTATCTCAAAACACGAGCTGCAGCCCGGCGCCGGCTGTCGATATTGAGATACAGAAAGGAACCACATGAAAACAGAAATTCAAGCCGGTGTTGTGCTGGTAACTAAATTCATTTCTGCGGGCGCGAAAGCTTTTCAAGGATACATCGATTATATTAACCGTGATGAAGCTGTACGTAATGACGCCTACACACAATATTCTATCAATACGCTCCAAGACGAACTTAACAAGTATGGAAATTACATGGATTATATGGGTAATCCAGAAAAAACAACCGCGCTATTTACTGCACAAAAAGATAACCTTTCGATCGAGGAAAAAAAGAAAGTCAAAAAAGTCTTTGAAATGGCACAGGAAAATGATAGCTTGATGTGGCAAACCGTAATAAGTTTTGATAATCGATGGCTGGCCGAACACGGCTTGTACGATCTTGATACTCAAACGGTTAACGAAGCAAAATTAAAAGAATGTGCGCGTGGCGCTATGGATCGCATTATCGAAAATGAGAATTTGGCGTCCAGTGCGTTTTGGAGTGGATCAATTCACTATAACACGCAGCATATTCATATCCATTTGGCTCTTGTAGAAGCTTTCCCGACCAGAGATATTATTCAGGACGGAAAGTTTTCCGGCCAACGAAAGGGTAAGTTTAAGCGCACATCCATTGAAAAAGCAAAAAGCTATGTCGTGAACAACATTATGGATCAAAAGGACGCTAATCAATCTATCAATGATATTATCCGAAAAAATTTAGTTGCCGCATTTCAAGACAATATTGTTTTACAGGACGCTGAGCTTAAACAGCTTTATTATGAAATTTACTCGCGTTTACCAAAAAATAAGCGCTTATGGCAGTACAACCGAAATGTCATTCGACCGGTAAAAAAAGATATTGATCGATTCATTACAAAGTGGATTGAAAAATACCACAAAGAGGATTTTGAAAAATTAAAAGCTGAACTTCAAATTCAGCAACAAGCGTATCAAACTGCATACGGTTCTCGAAAAGACGAAACAAAGGCCAATTATGCAGAAAATAAAATCGATGAATTATATGGCCGGTTAGGCAATACTATTTTGTCATATTGTAAATCTTTAGAACTTCCCGAAAACGATTTGGTTACTTCCTCTACATTCGACGAAGAAGCCACACGTTTTGAAATCGAAAATCTTTCCCTGGATGAAATCGAACGTCGGTTTTGTGAAAAATATGCCGAATATAATATTGAGGATGACGCGGCGCTTCTCTTTTACCCGGCGCCGGATGAGTTTTTCACTAAGCGATCAAAAAATTATAAAATTGCGAAAAGGCTGATGTGTGACAAGGAAGAACAAGATTTTTCTAAAGCGTTCGGTCTAATGTCTATCGAAGCTGAAACAGGAAACCTTTTTGCAATTTTTGATTTGGCTTATCTCTATTCAAAAGGGTTAGGTTGTGACGCCGATCCTGATAAGGCTTATGATTTATATTCTCTTGCGCTACATGGATTTGAAAAAGAAATCTTAAAAATTAAAAGCGCACCAATAAAAGAAGAACAAAAAAACAGCCAACTGTCTTACTTATATTTTCGTGTGGCAAAAATGTATTATTACGGCCTTGGAACAGACGTCGACAAAGTCACCGCATATCAAAACTTTTCCCTATCAGACGATAAGGGCAACGGATATATTTTTGCTCACTATTATCTTGCAAAATTTTACGAACAAGGCGACGTTGTAAAACAAAACGATACAATGGCTTATAAGTATTACAAAGATGTCGCAGACCAAACAATTAGCGCAGAATCTTTCGGAAATATGCCTTATGCTGTATATAAAGTTGCTCAAATGCTGGAACAAGGCAAAGAAACGACACAAAATGTTGACGCAGCAAATGAATATTATGTTCACGCATTAAAATTATTTCTAAAAGCAAACGAATCGCAACCCGACGATCAGCTCCAATACCGAATAGGTAAAATGTATTATGAGGGAAAAGGAACCGAGCCGGACACACAAAAAGCAATAACCTATTTTGAATCTTCTGCGGAGCTTGGAAATGATATGGCTAATTATATGCTCGCCATCATATATCTAAAAGATCCAGAAGCAAATCCAGAACAGATTCAAAAGGCACTTGACATGCTGGCGCTTTCAGCTGACCCGGACGGTTCAAATAATGCCCTGGCTCAATATCAACTTGGTGTTATCTTTTTACAGTCAGAATCCGAAAACGAACAAAAAAAGGGTTTAAAATATTTATCTCTTTCAGCTGAACAAGAAAACTCGTTTGCACAATATAAGCTGGGTGTGTACTATCTGGAATCGGAACCGGAAAAGGCAATAAAATACCTTACACAGTCGGCCGATCAAGGAAACCAATTCGCACAATATAAGTTAGGTGTGTACTATCTGGAATTGGAACCGGAAAAAGCAATAAAATACCTTACTCAATCGGCCGATCAGGGAAACCAATTCGCGCAATATAAGTTGGGTTCCATTTTGCTTGTGTCAGAAAACACAGAAACTCAAAAAGAGGGATTACGTTATTTAATATCTGCTGCTGAGCAAAAGAACTGTTTTTCGTCTTATTTTTTAGGTAAATACTATTTTTCTCTTGCTAAGGAAAAAGACTATCAGAAAGCAGAAAAATATTTTTTACAAGCTCTAAATGACCGCAGCGAAGAATTTTCTTCTTTTACCGGAATTGAATATCAACTCGGAAAACTTTATATGACTGGTGGCGAGAACTTCCCCCAGGATCAACACAAGGGCGTACATTACTTAACAATCGCAGCTGAAAAAGAAAATCCTTTTGCACAATATGCACTTGGTTGCTTCTATCTTGATAAAGAAGAACAAAGTGAAAGTGATATTTTCACCGGCCTGAAGTACCTGAAGTCCTCAGCCGATCAGCATAATTGCTTTGCGGCATTTAGGCTCGGCAAAACATATCTTGATGGAAATGTTATTATGCAAGACGGCCTTAAAGCAGAAAAGTATTTATTACAAGCTCTAAATGATAGAAATAAGGAAATTAAATGGTTTTCTGCTATAGAACATAATCTTGGCAAACTGTATTTTTTTGGTGCAGAAAATCTCGGCCTTGATGTTGAAAAAGGGCTGCATTATTACACGATCGCCGCCGATCAGGGAAACCAGTTTTCTCAATACGCACTCGGAACAATTTACCTTTATGGATTAAATGGTGTCCGGCAAGATCTCGTTAAGGCTGCGGACTACTTAACAAAATCATCTGAGCAAGGGAATCTCGCCGCCACTTCCCTGCTGGCTCGTATAAACAGCAGACCAGAAGAAAACCTTACTCCCCTATATCTTAACTTAAATTTGACCGCCAATTTCAGCAGCTTGTTGCGGGCGCTCGGCCGCGATTATAACACCTATGAAAACTATATCAATCAGCAATTTTATCAAGAATCGCAACGCGCGTCCGAAGCAGAAAATTAAGAAAGAAAAAGGGGTTGGTAAATTTACCAACCCCTTTTTTTCATTTGCTTTTTTCCTGTACCAAACCTAAACGTCTACATAAAATCGCAATGATTTTCGACCGAAAAAAACAAAAAAAGCCCCTTGACATTTTACATCATTTGATGTAAAATTAACACACAATCAATCAGAAAGAAGTGAATCTGATGAAAACCTATGCCATTTTTAATGTCAAGGGCGGTGTAGCAAAAACTACGACCGCTACCACAATAGCACATATTTTGGCAACAAAATATAATAAAAAAGTGCTTATTGTGGATCTCGACCCACAAAGCAATACAACATCACTTTTGGGCGATTCAAACCTGGACATCGTTTCTGTATTAACCCGTGTGTTTTTACAAAACGATTTGTCCGCATTAAAAAGCTATCCGTTAACTGTCGGGGATTTGTTGATTAACTCGACCTTAGACGTTCACGAGGTCATCCAGCCAACAAAATATCCAAATTTGGATTTGCTTCCGGCGTTTTTGGATTTAGCGGAAATTGAAGAACAGATGAAAGCTGATATTCGGAGCCCACAACAATATCGGCTTAACGCGCATTTGAGCAAGATAAACGACGAGTACGACTACTGCATTTTAGACCTTTCGCCGTCTATTAACATCATCAACATTAACGGCCTGGCAATGACCGATTTTGTTTTTACTCCCCTACGGTGTGACCTTTGGGGATTTGCCGGTTATTGTATTGCACAAAACTTAGTAAAGACCGTCCAAACATACAACCCAAAGCTTGAATTGGCCGCTTGCTTTTTTGTGCAATGGTCGGCGCAAAATTCAATTTCAAAACAAATTCAATCCTTTATGCAACAATGTATGGGGGACAAATATATCGACATTCCCATTCGCCGCTGCGTAAAAGTCGAAGAAATGACATATGAACATAAGGCTTTGCCTGATTATGCAAAAAAGGCTTCTGCTACGCTCGATTATGAAAAACTAACAGAGCATATCATCGAAAATTATTAAGGGGGATCCCATAATGGCAAAAAAATTCAATTTTAACATTGGCGACACGCTTTTAAGCGATGTGAGCAAAGCCGGTAAAAAAGCGGAAGAATTCAAGGTTGTCCCGTTGTCTCTCAGCCTGATTGATCCCAATAAAGAGAATGAGGGTATCAGTTTGGATGATATTGAGGAATTAGCGCAAAGTATTCTTGAAAATGGCTTAGATCAAAATTTTGTTGTCGTTCCAAAAGACGACGGCCGGTATAAGCTTCTGACAGGACATCGGCGCCGCCTTGCTTGCCTGTTGCTGGTATCACAGGGGCACGATGAATGGCAGTATGTTCCTTGCTTGATTAAAGATTTAAGCAAAATCAAATTGAATCTGAGCCAAGAAAAAAAAGAACTCTATGCCCTGTTGACTACAAACCTGCAAAAAAGAAGTGAAACGCTGGCAGATAAGTTAAAAATGCTACAGCAAGCAAATACCATTTTTGACGAATTACAGGCTAACGGTGAGGATGTCGGCCAGCGAAGAAAATGGCTGGCCGAACACCTTAATGTGTCCGACGCACAAGTCAAAAATCTCTCTTACATTCAAACTCACGGAGAACCGGAGCTCATGCAAGAAATTGAAGATGAACGTGTTTCCTCAACCGTTGCAACCGAAATTGCTCATTTATCACCTGAAGATCAAAAAGCAATTCATAAGGATAAGCGTGAAGATTTTCCGAAGATGAAAGCTGAAGATGTTGGCGAATGGAAGCGCCAACAAGAAATCAAAAAGAAACAGGCTGCGGCTACCGCCGAATCACAGCATGTTATCACTTCGGATTTTTTGGAAGAAACAAAACAGCAACTCGATCGCCAATTTCCCCGTCTGGAACATGGTTTGAATGTTAATGACAGCGAATATCAAAAACTTTTAAAGGCAAAGGAAACCCTTGAAAAAACAATCAAAAAAATGGAGCAGCTGATTATTAAAGCTGAAACCAGAAAGCCCATGTCTTGAAGTGAAAGTTTTGATAAACTCTACGATCTTTTTATCAAATATGAATTGTCCTCGTTCCCGCAGCCGCCCGGTAGTCCCCCGCGTCTGTTGTGTTATTATAACGAAAAGACTTTTCGATTTGCTGATGAATTAGATACTTTTCATTCGCCCGCAGATGTCAGACGCCGTATTGACAGCTTAAAAGAAAAGCATTGGCGTATCTTATGGACGAAACCAATTTCCGAAAAACAAAAAAAGAGGTAGGGGTTTCCCCTACCTCTCCCCCATCATGAGGTGATAAATATGGCTATACATTACACGGAGCCATTTCAAATGTTGTTGACCGGTAGCCAACGCCGCCTATTAGAAAACTACAAAGCACAACATGGCTCGTCGTTTAATTTCATTGTCAATCAGGCGCTTAAAGAATTTTTTTTGAATTTACCAGAAACAAACCCAAAGTCTTATGAGACAAAAACAGATTACAAGCGCACACTTGTACGGCTTACTAAAGAGATATATACAGCCCTGCAAGAATACAGCAAAAAAACAAATACTGCTATGTCAGCGGCAGCTGTTTATGCTACAATGAAATACATTGAGAAGTAAAAAAACAAGGGTTGGTAAATTTACCAACCCTTATTTTTGTATCTCAATTTTTCGCGTCGACGCAGCTGATCGCCAGCTCATCGGAAAATTCACGAGATACATTTTTTAAAAAATACCGTATCACAAAAAATAGGACATCGCAACAAACGCTGATATTATGGCATTTTCACCGTATCACAAAAAATAGGACATCGCATTTTAATAATACCGTATCACAAAAAATAGGACAACAAAAAATAGGACAACAAAGAATAGGACAACAGAAAACAGGACAACTATAAAATAAACAGTATTATCATTAACAGTTTTATATAAAAATCAATCTTATCCATCATTACTTTCTGAAAGCAAAACAACAAAAAAATTCTTTGACAAGAAACGATTCGATTAGATATAAAAACACAAAAATTTTTTGTTTTAAAGAAAAACGCAGAGGGCGTAGCACTTCAAAAAGTGCCACGCCCTCTGCGTGAAATACCTATCTCTAAATTTTTACTTGACAATCATTTAATTACCCAGTAAAATAAGAAACAGGATTTAATTCTGGTTTAAGGTAGGATTGCCGTCCCGCCTTAAACGATGAACACAGCCTGTTGTGTTTCATCGCTATATCAAAATTATAGTAAAAACAAGCCGTCTTGTCAATACTATAATTTGTAAAAAACATAAGAATAGCACCAAAAATTTTATGTTTTTTGCCGGCGATGACATTATATCGGGATTTGTGTTTGTCAACACAGATCCCTTTTTTATTTGTCTTTTGTACCTCAAAACAGACAGCTGCGCCGGCGCGAGCTGTCGAAAACGAGATACAGAAAATAAAATTCCCACAGAAAGAGTGGTGAGGATGTTGAGCGACAAAGCAAGTGAAAAATCTAACAATATTGTAGAAATGCTGCGGGTTGAGGGTGTCGATTGCAAAGGTTTTGGTATTATTCCAAAAGCCTTAATGACAGACACAGATCTGACTATAGGTGCGAAAGCTCTATATGCTTATCTTTGCTCTTATACTGGTAAAGGGAATACTGCTTATCCTAAGCGAGATAAAATTTTAAGCGATTTGAATATCTGCAAAACAGCTTATTATCGTTATCAAAAAGAACTAATCGATCAAGGGTATATCCGTGTCGATCGGGAGACAACCTATCCTTTCTGCTGCACCTACACGCTCGTTACACGGCCGGAAAAATTAAAAGAAAAGATACCAACCGGCGATGGAACAATGATTGCTGGTGGGATTAAGGCATTTGGATACGGTTCTATTCCAAAAGCTGTAATGGTTGATAAGCGTGTATCCGTTAAAGCAAAAGCGTTATATGCCTATTTTTCTTCTTTTGCGGGAAATGGAAGCTTTGCTTTTCCAAAGACCAAAGACATCCTGTATCACTTGGGAATTAGTGTAAATACACTAACCACGTATATGCATGAGCTTATCGGCTGTAATTATATTACGGTTGTTCAGAAACATGATAAAGGGCGCTTCGATCGAAATACATACTTTATCAATGATTTGCCGGATGAAAAAAGAGGACAGGAAGAATTACAGCGGCGAGCTGAATATCAAGAAAAAAAGAAAGCCCACACAAAAGGGTTGGTAAATTTACCAACCCCGAAGAAAGACAATCAAAAAGAGGTTAAAAACGCCGTTGCTGAGGCACTTTCTGTATATTTGGACAACCAATATGACGCACAAAAATCCCAAGAAATTCAAAACGACAGAGAAGTTGTCGAAAGCAGAATAAAGGAGCAAATCAGCTATGATTATTTGTGTGGGATTCCGGGATGTAAGGATTATATTGGACTGATCCTTGACGTTCTGGTCGACGCTGTTACCAGCAAAAATGAAACGCTGCGTGTTAATCGGCAGGATCTTTCGACAGAGGTGGTACGGAGCCGGTTGTTTAAACTGGATGAATCGCACATTGAGTACGTTTTAGATTCACTCTCTAATATTACGACAATGCCGAAAAATTTAAGAGCGTATCTTTTGACAGCATTATACAACTCTTACACAGGTATCGACCCGCACTATAACTTACAAGTAAAGCATGATTTTGCGATGAAATAAAAAATTTCCAAAAAAAGGAAAAAAATAACAAAAAGGTATTGACAAATTAAAAATAGTGCGTTATATAGTAACCGTAAAGAAAAAACTTTATGGTAATGGAAAAGATAGAGATAAGAAGTAACACGCCCTTTGGCGTGTTAACGCCAAAGGGCGTAAGGCATATGCCTTACGCCCTTTGGCGTGTTAACGCCAAAGGGCGTAAGGCATATGCCTTACGCCCCGATCGGCGAAAAAGTTTTGAACAATTAAGATTGGAGAAAAAAATGAAAGAGAAACATCAAGAACGGCCATTGCCTAACATTGAGTATATTGCATATCTTAATGGTAGAGCGATCGCAAGAGACGAATGGGGAGAGCTTTATTACCATGAAATTCCCGAAGAATATGTAACCGTTGGAGAGGTTGCATTACTGGATGACATCAAACCAATTTCTGAATTACAGCAAGAGGAACAGAAAAAGATCCGCGAGTTTTTGGAAATGGAGTAAGTATTTTGGACAAAGCTGAACAAGTAAAAAAAGAAAAAAAGCACTGGGATCGGCCTTGCGGTTTTTGCGTGTTTTTAATTGTTTAAAGCAAGAGCAAATTGCGGAACGATTAAAAATACAGAGGACAACATACACTGCATGGGAAATAGGGAAAAACACGCCGGATGTATTCATGCTATACAAAATAGCAAAAGAGTACGGGGTTTCTGTAGACGATATACTACACTTGGCTATGTTGGCAATGCAAACCGGAAACTTTCTTTTATTTCAGTCTATTCAATGAATTTTGAAGAAAATTTAAAAGGAGTAGTAACCTGTTATGTTCACTGCGATAAACATATTATTGTGTCTCGTGTCTTTCTTTTCGGTTTGTTCAGCTATCGCAAAAATATCATCTCATTTATCCGCAGAGATTTTTACCTCGGTGGCAAACGTTTGTATCTGTATAGCTATAATGGCATTATCTTGTAGAGAAGTTCCAGATTCAAAGGTATACACGATTTACTTTTTTATTACCTTAGCAATACTTGTTGTTCAGGCGTACATGTTGCTTAATTGTATAATTAAAACGGTTTTAGAACGAATTGAAACAGCCTATAAAGAGTTACAAGAGCTTCGTTTTTCATTTTTTCTGCAAGAAAAAGAGGGGAGATAAACATGACAAAAAAAATTATATGTGCAGCTTTGGTTCTTACTCTTTCCGCAATGCTTTTAGCGTCGTGTGGAGCAAACAGCGAAACGTCCACCAGCGATGTTAGCGACAGCACCAATTTAACCGTTGTTGAGGAAGTAACGGATGAAAACGGCGAGACAGTTACGGATGAGGCAGGAGAAGCAGTAACGGAAGTGTATGAACAAATTCCTGTTCTGGACGAAAACGGCGATGTTGTAAAGGATGAAAAAGGCGAAGTTGTAACGAAAAAGGTTCCGGCAACGGAAGCCGAAAAAGAAAAAAACGCTGGTACGAACAGCGGCAGCACCACAAAAAAGCAAAGTGGCTCGTCGACCACAACAAAGCCCAGCAGCGGATCCACGACAACAAAACCGTCCGGCGGCAGCTCGTCGACCACGACGAAGCCCAGCAGCGGATCCACGACAACAAAACCGTCCGGTGGCAGCTCGTCGACCACGACAAAGCCGACTGAAAAACCGACTGAAAGCACAACGGAGCGTTCTGAAAATATAGATTATTTTGTTTCGTATGCTATTCAATACGGAACTAAAACCCTCGGTTTAACCTATCGTTCTGATATTACAAATGCAAATGGCGGTAGTAACGATACGCCTATTCCTATTACTTCTCCGGTTGTAGGAAGCTATAAGATCTCCTACAAGGAAGCAGAAGTAAGGGATTCGTTGCAAATGATAAAGAGTGAGGGATTCACGAATTTTTGGGTAAGCAAACAAAAAGTAAGTGGAAATAGCTATGAGTTGTATATTGGCTATTATATTGGAATTTAAAAGGAAATCATAAAATGAAAAAATATATAGACAAAGATAGTTTTGATATACACAATGATTTCCTTTATCATTCCTGCGGTGCACGGCTTGTGAAAATACACGCAGATACTTCAATTATTAACGGGGTTGTGTATTGTGACAAGTGCAAAAAAGAATATATCGTGAATATCGTCAATGGAAAACTGATACAACTTATGCTAAAATGAAAGGGAAGTGATAATGCGGTTTTAATAGAAAGTCAGAGCGTTGAACGCCAGCACATTCCGTTTACGGATCTGTTAAAACCGAAAAAAAAAGAAAATACAATTTGTGCCAGTAGTAGAACTCAGCGCCAATAGTTTGTTCTTTTCTTAAGAACGACTGTTGGCGCTTTTTTTGTTGTCAAAACGTCGCTCTTAATCTAAAAAGGATAAAGGGGTGATTGGTATGATAAAAGATGGTTTCTACTACTGCCGTTGCGGGCAAAAAATATTTAAGGTTTTACCCGAAAGCGTGCTGCTTAATCATGTTGCATATTGTAAAAAATGCAAAACAGAGCAGCTTGTTTCCATCGTATATGGAAAAGAAATAACAGTACAAGAAAAGGAGACGACAAAAAAATGAAAACCAAAGCAAAAGCCAAGCGGATTGTCGCGTGGATGTTGGCTTTTTTTACATTGTGCAGCGTCTTTGTAGTCGGCCTTTCGCCGACTGTCTCTGCGGCGTCCGCAGTAAAAGAGGTTAAAATCACAGACTTTCCGAGATCCCAGGATCCCAATAAAAGTGGTTGGGGACACGGTGAACTTCACTTGATGAATGGATGGTATGAATCCGCGTCGTCAAAAATGGTCTTGCGGTGCCTGGAAGATTATAACAGTCCGATTTGTTATTGTATTGAACCTGGTATCGGACAGCATACCGGCGATGAGGTTTCCCAAAAAGGCGAAGATTATTGGGAATATATACCTGGTAATAACACTATCAGCGCACGTATAATGCGTTCTTTAATCGGTCGAATTTTACAGTATGGCTATACCGGAAACGTCTACACCAGTTGGACATCGAGTAATCCGACACATGTGGATCAAATGGGTAATGCTAAGGCTACGCAAATTTTGATTCACGAGGTTATCGTCGGTGAGCGACGTGCAGATTTTTCTAAAATCGACGCACACACCTACGGGTTAAACAATGTCAAAGAGCAAATCACCAGCAGCAGCCCCATCTATGCAAAAACGATGGAACACTACAAGCGAATCGAGGCAGCGGTCAAATCACATACTGTTACGCCGAACTTTGGCGGGACGCAATTTGATATGACCTATGACGGGAGTAAATACACCGTTACGCTGACCGATTCAAACAACGTACTTTCAAAGTACAATTTTGCTTCTAACAGTAATCTGTCGTTCTCAAAATCCGGCAATAAGTTGACAATTAGTACGGCGGCGCCGGCTGATAAAATGACGGTGACGGCCAATAAGATCGAAAGCAACCGGCGGGCGTTTGTGGTTTGGAGCGACGGTGTAACCAGTAAAAACCATAGTAATAATGTGCAAGACATTATTTCCTATGGGGCTCAGGTTTCCGACCCTGTTAGCATGAATTTTTCTTTACGGGTAACGACGGGCAATGTCAAACTGGTTAAAACATCAGAGGATAATGTTGTTGAGGGCTTTACATTTCATGTATCCGGCGCCGGCGTGAATAAGGATGTAACCACCGGTAAAGATGGTTCCATTGTACTTAATGGCCTTAAAGCCGGCGAAACGCTGACATTGACCGAAAAATTAACAGAAGAACAAAGCCGCTATGTGCAGCCGTCCAGCCAGACCGTTAAAATTAAGGCCGGTCAAACAACAACAGTACAGTTTGACAATCGTTTGAAACGCGGCTCGGCCATTTTTCAAAAAACCGACGGCGAAAACGATAAGGAGATCGAAACCAAAGACGGTGTTTTCCAAGTTCTTCAGTGGAGTAACGCCAAGCAGGATTATGTGCAGCACAGCACAATGAAATATGACGCACAGAAAGGTGGCTATGTAACAACAAGTGATTTGATTGTCACCAGCGACAACGACGGTAAATTCCGGTGGGTAGAGGAAAAAGCCCCGACAGGATACACAAAGCCGACCGAAAACACCATTGATTTTGAAATTACCGAGGACGGACAGATTTATCATATCAATGGCGGCAAAGTAACCAATTCCGCACAAAAAGGGCGTGTAGGCGCTATTAAATTTGGTGAAGTGCTAACCGGCTTTGATTTTATGCAGACAGAGTTCGGCTTAAAGTACAGCCCCATTTATGAGGAACAAAGCCTTGACGGGGCGGTGCTGGATATATACGCAATGGAAGATACCTATTTCAACGGCGAGCTGAAATACAAGCAGGGGGAATTGATTGACACCATTACGACCGTTGCCGGCAAGTACACCTATTCCAAAGACATCTATATTGGCGATCATGGTACTAAGCTGCGTGTTGTCGAGACGAAAGCGCCGGACAACTTTTTCCTGGGAGCCAACGAATATGAAGTTGAGCTTACTTATCAAGGTCAAGAAGTACAGCTCGTGACGCAAAATATCGAGGTTCATAACGAACGCCAAAAATTAAAGCTGAGATTGCATAAAGAGATTGAGGAAAATATTTATTATCCCAATCCTGAAGCATATAAAGACGTTATTTTCGGCGTCTTTGCAGCAGAGGACATCGTAGATGAAGATGGAACCGTGCTGCTGGAAAAGGGTTCCTTAGTGGATTGCTTCGGAATCAATGAAAGTGGTGACGGTGTTTCCCAAACAGATTTCCCACCCGATACCAAGTGGTATTTACAAGAATTGCAGACTGCGGATGGTTTAATTTTGAACGATAAACAATATGAGTTCTCTTTCGCAGCTGACCGCCCGGATCTCCCGCTGTTGTGGATCGATGTGAACGAACAGTATGGCGAAATTGAAAATAATGTAGTCAAAGGGTTCGTCGAGTTTAAAAAAGTTTCTTCCCTTGACGACAGCTCGTTAATTGCGACATACGGAGTGTTCCGCGCCTCTGATGATATGCTGATTGAGGAAAAGCAAAGCAGCTTAACCGAATGGACACGATTTGATGAGCTTCCGAAAGGCGAATATTATCTCATGGAAACGGTCGCGCCGGAGCATTACCATGAAGATCAAGAAAAGTATCCGTTCTTTATTGGTGAGGACAATGTTTCTGGGGTAACAATTCAAATTACTGTTTCAAACGAGCCGGTCATCGGCGCGCTCGTGCCGGAGTACCACGAGGACGGTGGCGGCGAGGGAGAGGGCGGTTTGCATGTGCCGCAAACCGGCGATGAGCTCCCGATCGTACCTATGGCAGCGATCGCAGTTTCATCCGCAGCGGTGATTACTATTACCTCTGTAATCGGTATAAAAAAGAACCGAAAAAAGAAAAAATAACCAAGGGACGGAGAGGAAAAGACCGTGTACGATAAGCCTATCCGTGTGTTATTCACACCGGAAGAAATACAGAGGCAGGTTGCTTATAAAAAGAATACGGGCATGACACTTAACGCAATTACAGATAAGGCAATTAGCTGCTATTTGGATAATAAGCTAATTGGCCGTGAAAAAGCAAAAACGCCGCAACAAGGGGCAAAAAAACTTTGTGTGCGGATGGTTACCGTAACCGTATACGATAAATTGAGAACATATTGCTCATTAAACGGATTAACCTTATCTGATGTCGTGCGCCGTGCCTTGGAGGTCTATATTGACTTGTATAGCATTTGAGGAAAGGATACTTTAAAATGACAAAAAAATTGAAAAAAGTTCTGGCAGCATTGATGACATTATGTGTGTGCGGCTCTATTTTTTCTTTAACGGCTTATGCTGCGACAGAAACCCCGAAAGGGGAAAAGGATCTCATTAAAACCGAACAGTTTACCACGACCAACACCAGCGACTTTAATTACGATTTTGCAGAAACCGTTGAGGAAAACGGCGCGAAATACAACCTGAAATCGGTTGATTATAAGGTGATTAACAGCGTCCCTTTACAGCGCGAGGAAACGGTTGTTCATACGGTAGACTATAAGAACCGCTACAGCAAAGATGTGAAACCGGCAGAAACCGTTGAAATCGAAAAAGACGGAAAACCGTTGACGGTTGAGCTGACGGGCGTGGAATATTCGCCCACGACCATTACAAATCGTTCCGAAATCGTTTCCGCATATACGGACTATTCCTATAAGACTGTTAAACCGGAACCGGCAGCGACAAAGACCATAACTTACCATGATGAAGCGTCCGGTCAAGATGTTGTTGCAACACTTCCGTTCAAAGAACTGAAAGAAGTGGACGGTTGGGCTTGGCGATCGGATGTGACAATTCCGATTGAATTTTCGTTATACGACGCTGCGTATTATGCGCTTGGCGATAAGCTGGTACCGTACAACGACGAAAAACCGGCACTGGCCGGTTACGAAACGGATCTGTTAAATGAGCTCGGTTTAAATCCTGAGCTGTACCGCATTACCGATGTGCGTTGGGATGGCGAGCCTTATTATGTCGGCGAAGTGAGATATAGGAAAGCAATCGCCACGGGAGAAAGATACACAGCAAATTATATTGCAGTGTATGAAAACCGTGTTGATCTTCCTGATGTTTCCGGCTATAACGCAGTAGCGACGTATCAAAGCGTTGTAGACGTTAATAGTGGTGATCGAGAGTACACCGTGGAAGCGACTGCGGTTTACGAAAGAGACTACACCGTTGCATATGCGATTGCCGGCGTCGTATTAGGATTGTTCTTTATTGCTTTACTGGTAGTGCTGGTGCTTTACATTATCAGCAAAAAGAAAAATTCGGCGCCGAAACAAAAGGCTATCAATTAAACCGTTTTTTCATGTTCAACCTCCTTGTAGTCCATGGGTGGCAGTTGATCCGCACGCCGCCCATGGAGAACTTGAAACTATGAAAGGAAAAAATCATGAGCCTAAAAAAATATCAAGCTTTTAACATCGGCGACCGGCAGGTGCGGTTAAGGCGAGACAACACTATTGTAAACCTGAGTTATTTCAGCACGCAGGCTTTTGAGCAGCAAGAAATCACACACGTCTGCGGCTATACAGATTTGAACGCTCCGAAAAAGGAAAACAAAAAAGAACCCGATGGAATTTTGGTGCGTGGAAATATCAATATAGCATATGTTTACAGCGAACGCCCGCCGGTTTCAACGAATATGGGATACATTAAAATTGATAACACGAATGAATTTGTGGAAATCACATCGCGGCGCTATGCTTGTCTCTCCATAATATTCGTGTTGATGGTTCTTCTCCTTTTTTTGTTGCTACCATATTGTAACAAAGATACGGGTTCGACACCGACAACAACGTCTTGGAACCCCGTAATTGAAGATAATCTCGGCGAAGATGAGACAAGTAATACACAGTCTGTAAATTCCCAAATTCAAATTGCCGGTTTTTCATGTTCAACCTCCTTGTAATCCATGGGTGGCAGTTAATCCGCACGCCACCCATGGAGAACTTGAAATTCTGAAAGGAAAAAATCATGAGTTTAAAAAAATATCAAACATCTATTTACGGAGACCGAGAAAAGCGAGTAAGACGCGACGACTGGCCTATAGACATTAACTATTTCAGTCCCGCCGCTTTTAAAAAGCAAGAAAACGCACACATCTGCGGATATACTGATCTGAAACCGATGAAACCGAAAAAGAAAAAAACTCCGTCTGGCGTTCTTGCTTGGGGATCTACCAACGTGTCGTATGTTTACAGTGAGCGACCGCCGTTTTCTATGAATAAGGGATACATCCTGGCTGACGGTACAAATGATTATGTGGTAATCACAACACGGCGCTTTCTGATTATCCCTATAATTCTTGTGCTTTTGGCTTTGCTTTGTTTATTGTTGCCTTATTGCGATAAGGATACGGGTTTAACAACAACGCCTTGGAACCCTGTAATTGAAGATAATCTCGGCGAAGATGAGACAAGTAATACACAGTCTGCAAATTCCCAAATTCAAATTGCCGGTTTTTCATCCTGGCACATTTCTGCCGGGGAATCGGAAAATCTTCCGATTACGCTTGAAAATCCAGAGGGGAATCCCTGTTATTTTTCGTTTTCCATTGTTTTAGATAATGGAGAGAAAATTTATCAATCCAATATGGTGCCGCCTGGTGAAGCTATTAAAAAAATTACAATCACCCGGCCTTTAAATGCCGGTGTATATCCTGCTATTGTTCATATCGATACCAATTCCTTAAATGATGGACAAGAAATGAACAAGGCGGATCTTAATATCAATATCTGCGTATCATAGCCGATTGAGCAAGGGCAATCGGCGTGTAAAAAAAACTTTTGATGAAAGGATTTGAAAAAAATGAAAATGCTGAAAAAATTTATTTCTTTTCTGGCCGCTATGGCGGTTGTGACATGTTGTGCGGTTCCCGCTTTGGCGCTCGACGCCAATACGCCCCAAGGAGACGCAAAAGTCGTGTTCAAAGCAGGACAAACGGTTGATGACAATGGGACACCAGACCCGTCGGACGATGTGGTTGCTGGAACATACACCGTTTCCATTCCTGATGTTATCAACGCAGCGGCGGTCGATGAAGAACCGACGGTCTACAATGTGACGGCAAAAGATGTTTTGATCGCGTACAACACGAATTTGACTGTTGACGTTACCTATCAAAGCGATTTGAAACTGACCGACAATACGGCGGCTACCGTCGGCTATGAATTGCAGGCCAATCCGCAGTCCGCCGGCTCCCTCGCCGCAGTGTCCTCCGGCGACACCATTTTGACCGTTCCCGCCGGCACGCCCGAACAAACGACAACAACGCAAGTCGCTGCCGTTTTGACCGATTCCCCGGCGTATTCCGGTGTTTATACAAATGCGGTTACCTTTTCGATTTCCGTAAAATAAAAAAACATTCGTTTTAAACCTCAATTCCTTGCTATTGAGGAATTTCCTTTTAAGGAGTTCATTATGAGAAAAAGAAAATATCTTTGCGGTATGCTTGCCGCGTTTATGACATTAACCGTCCTTGTCTTGCCGGTTAGTGCAATCGATGTGAACGAGACATCCACCGGTGGGACGGCCACGGTGTCGTATAACAACGATTCGACCTGGACGGCGGCAATTCCGATGTATGTTGCCCCTAATAATGTCGGGCAGCAAAATGTTTCTGATTACAAAGTATCAGTACAGGATGTTGTAATCGGCGATAAACAAAAGCTTGCCGCTACGATTGAATATTCTGGCTACGTGACGGAAGAAAATGGTATGCAAATTCCGTATCAACTGTATGATTCCACCGGTAAAGAAATTCAATCCGGCGATACGGTTATTTCTCAAAATGCTGGTGAACCGAATACAGAAACCGCTGTTACCTTTGGCGCAGCGTTAACCGACGCTCCTAAATACGCCGGTGTTTATACTGATACTGCAACCTTTTCTTTTTCAGTACAAGAAAAGGTCTACACTGCCGAGGAAATTGAGGCTGATGATCATCTGTATGAAATTGGCTCCACCGGATCCAGTGTTATAGCTGCTTTTAACGATGATTATTCGGCTGTAGATATTTTTGCGAACGGGGCAGATAGCAGGGGTGCCACAGCAAATTTTTCCAGAAAAGTATCGCCCGTTGCACAACATGCAGATACACTGGTAAATGTAACCATTGACGACAATGTTACATCCTTAGGAAATGCGCTTTTTTGGAATTGCACCAACATTCAAGAAGTCTTTATTCCTGCCAGTGTTAGTTATATCTGCTGCAACGAAACATATCCCACGTTTTATGGCTGTACTGCCCTTACAACTATAACTGTTGACACAAACAACAAATGGTATTCAAGCGAAAATGGAGTGCTGTTTAACAAAAATAAAACAGAACTTCTTCACTATCCCCACGGGAAAACCGAATTATCGTATGTTGTGCCTGAGGGAGTTGAAGTCATAGGAGAACGCGCTTTTAACGACCAGAAAGTAATTCAATCGGTAGTATTAAGTCCATCCGTAAAGACAATAGATAAATATGGATTTGCCGATTGTAATGCACTAACCTCTATAACTTTTGGAGACAATATAGAAAAACTCGAATTTGGGGCTTTCTATAATTGCACAGCTTTAAAAAGCGTGAGCTTCCCAGATGGATTTAAAAGTGTTGGACAGAATGCTTTTGAAAACTGCCTTTTACTTGAAGAAGTTAACCTACCTAAAACAGTAACTTCTATTGGGAGCACGGCATTTAGATCATGTCGTAATCTCAAAAGTATTGAATTGCCTGATGGGGTTTCACTTGGTGGTTCGGTTTTTTATAATGCTGGGTTAGAAAAAATCACTGTCCCTGGGGGCATAAATTTACGTACCACGCCTTTTTCGGATTTAAAAAATCTTGAAGAAGTAATCTTAATGGATGGAATCACAACCATACCAACAAATGCTTTTAGGAACTGTATAAAGTTGAATAAGGTTACAATTCCTGCCAGCGTCGAAAGCATTGCCGAAGATGCTTTTACCAACTGTACTGCCTTAACAACAATTTACGGTACTTCCGGTTCCTATGCCGAAACATGGGCTGCGGAAAACGGCTATTCCTTTATCGC
>ERZ1643251.814-NODE-814-length-40063-cov-10.475705_pt1 | contig 40063 bp, 52 predicted proteins | sample MGYA00579261_ERZ1643251 | MGnify/ENA primary metagenome ERZ1643251 (study PRJEB29033, sample SAMEA4952267) | chicken gut metagenome | biome: Broiler Chicken; feature: Gastrointestinal Tract; material: Caecum | place: Ireland | collected 2018 | study: Broiler... | reverse complement strand
ATTTTTTTCTTGTGAGGGCTGTCCACCACCCGTGTGTCTGCGGTGCTCGCCGGGCGGCGGGCAACCCAAATCGCGGGGTCCAGGGGGCAGCGCCCCCGGTCGCTGGCCGCAGCCAGCGAAATACCCGCCCGCCGCAGCGGGCGAAACTCCCTATATAGACTCCCCTACCGCATCCGCAGCCCCGCGCCCAGCAGCCCGCGGAACCCGTAGGCGGCGACGGTGCCGGTGATGGTACCGGTGACCAGGGAGACCAATAAAAGAAAGGGCAGATAGGCCCAGACATAGGATGAGCCGAGAACCAGGGCGGCAACGGAGAGTTGGCCGATGTTGTGGGCGGCGGCCCCGGCCATGGAGATGCCGTAGAGGGACAGCCCTTTGCAGCGTTTGAGGGCGGCCATGACCAGCAGGGCCAGCAGGCCGCCGCCAATGGAAAAGAGAAAGGCCGTCACGCCGGTGGAAAACAGGGAGCCCAGGGCGCAGCGCAGAATGAGAATCATACCGGCTTCCCGGACCGTCAGGAAATAGAGGGCAAAGACGGTGACGAGATTGGCAAGCCCCAGTTTGACGCCTGGCAGCGGGACCAGTAATTGCAGCGGGAAAAACCGCTCCATATAGGAAAGGGCCAGAGCCAGGGCCGTGAGGATGGCCCCCATGGTGAGACGCTTGGTGTGTTCCATGGTACCCCTCCCCTATCGGCTGACGCCGTCGATTTCCGGTTCCGCGTCGCCGCCGGTGAGACGAACTTCCACGCCGTTGGGCAGACACACAATGGTCTGACCGGTGTAGGAAATCCACCCGGTGTGGACACAGTCCTGGGTGGGACAGTCGGAATGGGTGACGGCCACTTTGCCGTAATCGACGGTGACGGTGTTGGTGTAATCGCCGGAGATGTCGAAGGTCACCTGGGACATGGCGGGGATTTGGCGGGTAAGAACGCCGTTCTGCCAGACCTCCACGGTGGCCGGTTCCACGGCGGCATTGCGCAGGAAGGGCACCAGGGACGCCCCGGCCAGCAGCAGTATGCAGAGGATGACCAGAGCGTCGGCGGGTCGGAAGCGCAGAATGGGGGACGATGCCATGGAAGCCTCCTTGTTATCGATAGAAAGATATCAATATATCCATAGGAAAGAGTACCAGTCTGAATGGCATTTGTCAAGATGGTGTCGAAAATTTCCATAGCCAGTCGATGGGAAATTGGACAAAGGGTCACGACAAAGCGCCGTCTCCCTGTGGAGACGGCGCTGCAGTCTGTCGAAAAACCCGCAAGTACTGCCGTGACAGAGCAGCAGGGGGTGTGTGCGGGGGACAAAAAGTCCCCTGCACCTATTTCAATAGACCGAAAATCCAACTTTTTCAAAGTTGAATTTTCGCCCTGAGCTTGGCAAAAACACTTTTTTGACAAGCTCAAGCGCCGTCTCCCGTTGGAGACGGCGCAGGAACAACCGCAGGGACGGCTCAGGCCTCGACGACCTCGAGGATTTCCATGGGACATGCCTTGGCGCAGATGCCGCAGGCGATGCACTTGGAAGCGGGCTGCTCGGCGACCTTGACCAGCACATGGAAGGGACATACCTCGGCGCACTTGCCGCACTGGGTGCAGAGCTTCTTGTTGATGGTGTAAACGCCCTTGGCGTTCTGGGTGATGGCGCCGGCTTCGCAGGCCTTGGCGCACTTGCCGCACTGGACGCAGACCATGGGCTTGGCGGCGCCGTTCTTCTCGATAATCTGGATGCAGGACTTATCGGGATGGAATTCCTTGTAGAAAGCGTTGGAGCAGGCCTGGACGCAAGCCAGGCAGGCCATACATTCACTACCCTTTTTGACTGTCAGCTTTTTCATATGTAAAGTACCCCTTTATTCGCGTGTTAGCGTTTTTGTTCAGCGATATCATTATACTGTTTTCCGGCAAAAGAATCAACTGTGATTTTCTCAAAAAGTTGGGTGTGGTTTGGACGAAATCGCCACAACTGGAATGGATTTGCATAGTGAGCGGGGAAAAAACGGCACATACTAGGTCTGGAGATACGAGATTTACCACAAGGAGGAATTTTCGATGAAACAGACGGTAACCATGATTTTGGCGCTTTTGTTGGCGGCGGGCCTGACGGCGTGCGGCAACAGCGTGTCGCAGATGGTGGACGACGCAGAGCGGGAGGTCGCGGAGTACCGCGGGAACGTGTCCACGACCAATGACGGCCGGGTGAACGGAACGAATCCCCCGGACAAGTCGGACCGTACGGACCGGACAGGCCGGGAGCCGGTGCGGCCCATGCCCAAGGCGCAGAAGCCGAACACGGATTCCATGGGCGCAGGGATGCGGTAAAAAAGGCGGGGGCTGACCCCCGCCTTTTTGCCGTATTGGGATGGGAAAGGAACCGCACAGGCTGCCGACATGGTCCGTAGGGCGGGACCTGCGTGTCCCGCCGCTGGTACGCACCATCGTACAAACCGCCCTGGAGCGTCGGCCTGCAAACCGCACAACCGAATTTCCGTACTGTCCGGTACGGGTTCGCCGGAATGCACCGGTCATCGGCACCCCCACCGCACGGCGGCACACATAGGTGCCGCCCTACAAACACGAACGGACTGCCGACATGGTCCGTAGGGCGGGACCTGCGTGTCCCGCCGCTGGTACGCACCATCGTACAAACCGCCCTGGGGCATTTACGAAACTCCGGCGCAACAGAAGGCCGCCGTCCGCCACCCGCTGACGGGGTGGGACCGACGGCCTTGGGGCGGACGCCCCAGGGATTGCGCCATCTGCGGATGGCGCTTGGGGACGCTGGAGTGTTTCGCGCCGTGCGCGGCGCGGGTGTTTCGCCCGCTGCGGCGGGCGGGTATTTCGTGCCGTGCGCAGCGCGGGTGTTTCGCCCGCTGCGGCGGGCGGGTATTTCGCGCCGTGCGCGGCGCGACCAGAGGCGCTGCCTCTGGACTCCGCGATTTATTGAAAAAAATCGAGTAAAACTTTTATATTTTTATCAATGCGGGCTCCAGGTCTCGGGTTAAATCCATATTAAAATCCATCAGCCACAGGGTTTTCCCTGCTCCGGCCACGGTTCCGGCCTGTGTCATACCGTACCGCTGGTAAAACCGCACGGCCCCCGGATTTTCCGGCGACACCGCCAGCTGCAAATGGGTTCTGCCCAACCGCCGGTAAAAACTGACGGCCTGACCGATAAGCTGGACGCCCAGCCCCAACCGCCGGTATTCCGGCAGCAGGTAGAGAAATGGGATATACCCCACCCGCTGCTCCGCGCCCCGGTTCCAATCCAATTGGAGCAGGCCCGCCGGTTCCTCGCCCAGCATGGCCTGACAGATGGCCCACGGTTCCCCGGCGGCCCGGCCCACGGCGTCGGCGTAATAGGCCGCCCCATCGGGGAAGCTGCCCGGCCCATAGATGCCCTCCCAGGCTTCCCGGCGGCACTGGACATACCATTGGGGGTCGTTGCCCAAGGGTCGGAACCACAGATTCCGGTCCCGCTGGACCCGCTCCTTTCTCCACCAATTCTGTTTGGCGAAGGTGGATAACTGCTCCGGTAAATGGCTGTTGTCGTTGCGGTAAATCTCCCGATACTGGCCGCCGTCGTATTCCAGCAGCGTCACGCCGGTATTGTCACAGTGGCCCGCCTCCTGTCCGGGGAACAGTCCCTCCAGCATGGCCCGAATGACGCAGCCATGGGTGAAAATCGCCACCGTGTTTCCGTCGTGGTACTGGGCCACCCGTTCCAGCGTGTCCAGGAACCGCCGCTGATAAACCAGAAAATCCTCGGCCCCGTCCACATGCCATTCCCTGGGCCGGTGGCTGAAGGCCGCCAGCTGGTCCCGCTGCTCCCGTTCCAGCAGACCGAAGGGAAGGTCCTCCCAGGGGCCCAGATTGACCTCCCGGAACCCCGGTTCCAGCCGCAGGGGCAAGTCCCGCGGCTCATAGACGGCACGGGCCGTAACGCGGGTCCGCACCAAATCGCTGCTGTAGCAAACGTCGATGGTCTCGCCTTGGAACCGCCGTTCCAGGGCGGCAATCTGTTTCAATCCGTCGTGGGTGACGTTGCTGTTGTAGTGGCCGTGGATACGGCGGAACAGATTGCCCTCGGCCTCGGCGTGGCGGATGATGTACAGTTTTGTCATATCACATCACCTTCACATGGCGGGCCAGCTCGTCCCGCAGCCGTTCTCCGGCCAGTTGGATAGCCCCCGCCGGGTCCGTCGGATGGCGCTCCCAGGCGTCCAGGAGACCGGAGGAAATTTCCATAACGGCCCCATGGCCGTACTTGTTAAAGAGCCGGGTCATTTCCTTAAAAGAGGAACCATGGACCGTGCGGCCGGGAATCAGGAAGAACAGCCGTTCATAGCGGCGGCGCAGCTCGGCGGCGGAATCGGCGGTGCGGGGGCACAATGCCACGCCGACGCGGGAGAAGCCGGAGCCGTCCTCCATGCCCACGCTCCAACGGACGGCCAAATCGGCCATGGCCGTGTGAACGACCCGGTCACCGGAAATCAAATCCTGAACCTCACGGGCCGATTTGTCAGCGGTGCGGGCCTGAACAAAAATGCTTTTGTTGAGGGTTTTACAGTGGGCCAGATAGGGTTTGACGCCGTCGCTGCCGGTGTATCCGCCAATGAACAGGCCGTCAATGGGCCAGGGCTGTTCCCAAGGCTCATTCTGAGCGCTGAGGGGGCCGAAATAGGTCGCCGCCGACAGTTCCGCCGCCGCCGGATGGTCCGAGCGGCCCGTCTCCAGCAGGACATAATAGCCCAGGGATTGGGCGTGGGCGCAGAGGGCGCGGACCACATCGAGGCCGCGGCTGCCCAGCCGTTCAAACCAGACGGGATGCAGTTTGACCGCCGGGATGGTGTCGGCCAGGGCATCCAAAACCGACTTGCCCCAGGATGCATAGGCCGCCGCCAAATCGGCAACGGTGCCGCCGTTCCAGATGGACGGGGGCAAAAGGGCCGGGGTCAGATTGAGACTGACCATGGCCGGGGTTCGTTTTTCACAAATTTTCCGCTGCAAGAGTTCCATGGACATACAACCCCACCGTTCTTTCATTCAGATAGATGTATCATATCATAGAAATGTGCGCCTGCCTAGCGTATTGTGAACTGGGGGAAATTGCATGGGTGAACGGGGGCAAAGTGGGATAAGCTATGGTCGGAGAGGAGGTTGAATGTTATGGAGATGAAAGGAATTGCCGCAGCAGTGGGCGCGGGGATGCTGGCCGGAGCGGCCGTGATGATGATGGTGCCCAAGCGCTCGGCCATGTATCAGGCCGCCGACGACGCCGCGCATACCATCAAGCGCAAGGTGTCGGACGTCGTGGACGACATGATGCATTGAGAACCAAAGGGCGGGCGGCATAGACCGCCCGCCTAGGCCACAGACTTACATAGCACCCAAAATATAAAAGTTTTACTCGATTTTTTTCAAAAAATCGCGGAGTCCAGAGGCAGAGCCTCTGGTCGCCCGCCGCAGCGGGCGAAATACCCGCGCCGTGCGCGGCGTGTCTCCCGGAGCCATGGCCCCAGCGTCTTCGCCTGCTGCTGAATGGTTTCATAGATGGACATGCGACACCCCTCCAGAAAAAGTTCAGACTGTAAAAAAAGCACCCCGACTGCATTTGCAATCGGGGTGCTGGTACGGTAGAAGGGACTCGAACCCCTGACCTACTGATTCGTAGTCAGTCACTCTATCCAACTGAGCTACTACCGCATACACATTGGCGTTTCGTTTTTTAACCGTTCGCCTTAGCGCTCATTTATATTAGCACAGGTCTTTTCAAAATGCAAGCTTTTTTTTGAAAAATTTTAAAATATTTTTGGAGACCCCGTCGGGGGCCTAAAAAGTGCCCCACTGCTTCCCTATCCCCTAACCCATAAGGCCGCCGTCCGCCACCCGCTGACGGGGTGGGGACGGCGGCCTTCGGCTTTGCCGGGGATTGCGCCATCTGCGGATGGCGCTTTGGAACGCTGGGGTGTTTCGCTGGCTGCGGCCAGCGGGAATTTCGCCCGCTGCGGCGGGCGACCGGGGCTTTGCCCCTGGACCCCACAATTTTTTCGAGAAAAAATTGAGTAAAAGCTTTCGCTTTGTTAGTACAGGCCCTCCAGCAGCATGGCGTTTGCCACCTTCTTAAAGCCTGCCACGTTGGCGCCCACCACCAGATTACCGGGGGCATTACACTCGGCGGCGGCCTCCTCTGCCTGCTGGAAGATATTCACCATGATACCCTGGAGCTTCTTGTCCACCTCTTCAAAGGTCCAATTGGTCCGCATGGAGTTCTGGGTCATCTCCAGACCGCTGGTCGCCACGCCGCCGGCGTTGGCCGCCTTGGCGGGGCCAAAGAGGATATTGTTATCCAGGAAATAGTTGATGGCTTCCGTGGTGCTGGGCATGTTGGCACCCTCGGCCACGGCCTGGACGCCGTTGGCAACCAGGGCCTTGGCGCTGTCCAAATCCAGCTCGTTCTGGGTGGCGCAGGGCAGCGCGATATCACAGGGAATGGTCCAGATGCCGCGGCAGCCCTCATGGTACTCGGCGCCGGGGACCCGCTCCGCATACTCTTTGATACGGCCCCGCTCCACTTCTTTAATCTGTTTGACCACATCCAGCTTGATGCCGTCGCGGTCGATGATGTACCCGGCGGAATCGGACATGGCGATGGGCTTACCGCCCAACTGCTGGGCCTTCTGGACCGCGTAGATAGCCACGTTGCCGGAGCCGGACACGACGATGGTTTTCCCCTCGATGGAATCGTTCTTGAGACACCGGAGCATTTCCTGGGTAAAGTACAGCAGGCCGTAACCGGTGGCCTCGGTGCGGGCCAGGGAGCCGCCGAACCGCAGGCTCTTACCGGTGAGGACACCGGCGGTGAACTGGTTTCTCAGCCGCTTATACTGACCAAAGAGGAAGCCGATTTCCCGGCCGCCCACGCCGATATCACCGGCGGGCACGTCCATCTGGGAACCGATATGGCGGTACAGCTCCGTCATAAAGGACTGGCAGAACCGCATAATTTCATTGTCGCTCTTGCCCTTGGGGTCGAAGTTGGAGCCGCCCTTGCCGCCGCCCAGGGGCAGAGAGGTCAGGCTGTTTTTGAACACCTGCTCAAAGCCCAGGAATTTGATGATGGAGGCGTTGACGGAAGGATGGAACCGCAGACCGCCCTTATAGGGACCGATGGCGGAGTTGAACTGGACGCGGAATCCGCGATTGACATGGACCTTGCCCTGGTCGTCTTCCCAGGTGACGCGGAAGGTAACCATCCGGTCCGGCTCCACCAGACGCTCGACGATGCCATAGGTTTCCAGTTCGGGATGCATTTCCACATAGGGCTCCAGGGATTCAAACACCTCGCCCACCGCCTGCAAAAACTCCGGCTGACCGGGGTTGCAGCGGACGGTATCTTCATAGACACGCTTCAAATAGGCATTCTGCAACATAGGCTACTCCATTTCTTTGCGGGCGGCAGCCCGCAAGTTTTTTTCGGCAGCGGACCCCCGGCATGGGGGACGCCGTTTGATTGCACGATACTATTATAGCGGGTCATGGTCCGTTCCACAATAGGAAACGCTCCAAATTTTAGGTTTTTTTCTGAGGTTTCCCGGTCTGCAAGTCCTTTCCATACTGTAGTCTGTTAATTGTTCACTGTAGCAGGATTTTCATAGGGTTCTGTCCGCTGTGGAACGACATCCGGGTTTGGGTGAACGAGTTGCGCAAAAAATTTTTGGAAATTGCAGAATTTTTATTGCAATTTCCCAAAGATGGGAGTACAATAAAGCTACAATCTAAGACTGGTAGCTGTAACGAAGTGCTGCGCGCACGGGCTGCAACTATCACTCGGCTTTTGCAGAGTGTTTCAAACCATAGCCATAGTGGCGGTTTGAAACATTTTTTGTTATCCGAGGCGTGTTGTTCTCAGTCATTAAGGAGGAACTATCATGTACTTATTGACAAACGGCAGACTCATCACCCGGGACCCGGAGCATCCCTATTATGAAAAGGGCGCCGTGGTCTTTGACGGCCCTTCCATTGTGGCGGTCGGCGAGGAATCGGCGCTGCGGAAGGCGTATCCCCAGGCGGAGGTCATCGACGCCAAGGGCGGCGTCATTATGCCGGCGTTTATCAACGCCCATACCCACATCTATTCGGCGCTGGCCCGGGGCCTGTCCATCAACGGCTACAACCCCACCAATTTTTATGAGGTGCTGGACGGCATGTGGTGGAACATTGACCGCCATCTGACGTTGGACGGTACCAAGGCATCGGCCGACGCCCTCTATCTGGACTGCATCAAGCAGGGCGTCACCACCATTTTTGACCATCACGCTTCGTTCTGTGAGATTCCCGGCTCGTTGCAGCGCATTGCCGAATCGGCCAGGGAATTCGGCATCCGCTCCTGCCTGTGCTATGAGGTCTCCGACCGGGACGGCGAGGACAAGGCGTTGCAGGCCATCCAGGAGAACGCCGATTTTATCACCTGGTGCGAAAAGGAAAAAGACCCCATGCTGGCGGCCATGTTCGGCGGTCACGCCCTGTTCACCATCTCCGATAAGACCTTTGAGCGGATGGTGGCGGCCAACAACGGCCGGACCGGTTACCATATCCACGTGTCCGAGGGCATGAACGACGTATACGACAGCCTGCAAAATTACGGACGCCGTCCGGTGCAGCGGTTGCAGGACCATGGCATCCTCGGCCCCAAGACCATCCTGGGCCATTGCATCCATGTGAATACCGCCGAAATGGAAATCATCCAGGAGACGGGTACCATGTGCGTCAATAACCCCGAGTCCAATATGGGCAACGCCGTGGGCTGCTCCCCCATTTTGCAGCTGATGGCCCGGAATATCCTGGTGGGCCTGGGTACCGATGCCTATACCAATGATATGCTGGAATCCCTCAAGGTGGCGCTGACCATCCAGCGGCATAATGCCTGCATGCCCAATGTGGGCTGGTGCGAGGTCACCAAGATGCTGTTTGAGAATAACGCAAAAATCGGTGAAAAGTACTTTAATACCACCCTGGGCGTCCTGAAACCCGGCGCTTCTGCCGATATCATCGTGATGGATTATAAGCCGTTTACACCGTTCTCCGGCGATAATATCGACGGCCATATGATTTTCGGTATGACGGGCCGCCAGTGCCAGACCACCATTGGTAACGGTAAGATTCTCATGAAGGACCGGGAGCTGGTCGGCGTGGACGAGGAAGCCATCAACGCCCATATCCTGGAGGAGTCCAAGAAGCTGTGGGGCGAGCTGAATAACACAACATACTAAAAGTAAAACGTACCGGCGGCGGGGGCAAGCCCCCGCCCTACGGGGTCGGAACGAACCAACCTGTCATGTGGTTTTCGGTGCGTACCGGCGGCGGGACACATGGGTCCCGCCCTACGAACCACGTCGGCAGTCCGTCCGAGAATGTAGGGCGGCACCTGCGTGTGCCGCCGTGCGGTGTGGGGTGACGATAACCGGCGCATTCCGGCGAACCCGTACCCCATGTACCAATCCCCTGGCGGGGCTGAGGGGCCTTTGGCCCTCTCACCGCAACAATGCGAAGCATGGATTGAGGGCGCTGCCGCACTGATTCGGCGGCACCGCACCAAATCCATATAAAACCCCAACCATATAAAAGTTTTACTCGATTTTTTTCAAAAAATCGCGGAGTCCAGAGGCAGAGCCTCTGGTCGCCCGTCGCAACGGGCGAAACACCCGCTGGCCGCAGCCAGCGAAACCCCCGCCCGCCGCAGCGGGCGAAACACCCGCCTCGCGCACGGGGCGAAATCCCCTCTACCCTACCCTATACTATATATAAAAGGAGGACCATCCCATGTCCGAACTGATGACTCCCATTCCCTTCCGCCGCCTGATGCAGTGGATTACCACCGAATACCAGCGGGAAGGCTCCGTGTTCGGCGTCCACCGTCCCTATATCGCCGGTCATAAGACGCTGCCCATCTTCGGGGAAACCATCGAGACGCCCTTCGGTCCCGCCGCCGGTCCCGCCACTCAGCTGGCCCAAAATATCGTTGCCGGTTACTTTGGCGGCGCCCGGTTCTTTGAGCTGAAAACCGTCCAGCAGATGGACGGCGCCGATTTGGCCGCCTGCGTCAATAAGCCCTGCATTCTGGCCGAGGACGAGTGCTATAACTGCGAATGGTCCACGGAGCTGTATGTCCACGAGGCGTTTGATGAGTATGTAAAAGCCTGGTGCGCCATCAAGATGATTTCCCACCTGTACGGTCTGGGCCATGACGACGGCTTTGTGTTCAATATGTCCGTGGGCTATGACCTGGCGGGCATCCAGGGCGAGAAAATCGATACCTATTTGAACAATATGCAGGACGCCTCCAAGACGCCCATCTTCCAGGAGTGCATTGCCGTTTTGAAGGCCATGTTCCCCAACGAGGAAGACTTTATCGATACCATTTCCCCCAAGGTTTCCCGCAGCGTCACCGTGTCCACCCTCCACGGCTGCCCCCCCGATGAAATCGAGCGTATCGCTTCGTACCTGATTACCGAAAAGGGCCTGCACACCTTCGTCAAGTGCAACCCCACCATCCTCGGTTACGAGTCCGCACGGGATATCCTGGATTCCATGGGCTTCGATTACATCGCCTTTGACGACCACCACTTCAACGAGGACCTCCAGTACTGCGACGCCATTCCCATGTTCCGCCGCCTGCTGGCCCTGGCCAATTCCAAGGGTCTGGAGTTCGGCCTGAAGCTGTCCAACACCTTCCCCGTGGACGTGAAGCAGAAGGAGCTGCCCTCCGAGGAAATGTACATGGCCGGTAAATCCCTGTTCCCCCTGACCATCGAGATGGCCCGGCGGATTTCCAAGGAGTTTGACGGCCGTCTGCGTCTGAGCTACTCCGGCGGCGCGGACTTCTTCAACATTGACCGGCTGTTTGCCTGCGGCATCTGGCCCATCACCATGGCCACCACCGAATTGAAGCCCGGCGGCTATCAGCGGTTCCGTCAGATTGGTGAGAAGCTGGAGCGCATGGTATACCATCCCTTCTCCCGCGTGGACTGCGAGGGCGTGGAGCGTCTGGGCGCGGATATGCGCAATGACCGCCACCACAGAAAGGCCGTCAAGCCCCTGCCCAACCGCAAACTGGCGGAAAAGGTGCCGCTGCTCAACTGCTTTACGGCACCCTGTAAGGGCGGCTGCCCCATCGGCCAGGACATTCCCGAGTATGTGGAGCTGTGCCGCCTGGGCTGCTATGAGGAAGCGCTGGAGGTCATTCTGGCAAAGAATCCCCTGCCCTTTATCACCGGTACCATCTGCGCCCATCACTGCATGGACAAATGTACCCGCAACTTCTACGACCTGCCGGTGGACATCCGCGGTACCAAGCTGATTGCCGCCGAGCACGGTTATGACGCGGTGTTTGCCAAGCTGCAAGCCCCTGCCATCCGGTTCCCGGAGCGGAAAGCGGCCATCGTCGGCGGCGGCCCCACCGGTATGGCTGCGGCCCACTTCCTGGCCCGTGCCGGTGTCCCCGTGACGCTGTTTGAGCGGGAGAACCAGCTGGGCGGCATCGTCCGTCAGGTTATCCCCGGTTTCCGCATCTCCGGCGAAGCCATGGACAAGGACGCCGCCATGCTGACCAAGCTGGGCGTGGACATCCGTCTGGGCGCTCCGGCTCCCACGGTGGAGGAATTGAAGGCCCAGGGTTATACCCACATCCTGCTGGCCGTAGGCGCCTGGAAGCCCGGCAAGCTGGACATTCCCGGCAACGTCCGGCCCGTCATTGCCTGGATGCAGGCCATTAAGGCCGGTCAGGAGACCGTCAGCGGCCATGTGGCCGTCATCGGCGGCGGCAATACGGCCATGGACGCGGCCCGTCTGGCGCTGCGTGCCGGCGCTGCCTCCTCTACTCTGGTCTATCGCCGGACCCGGAAGTACATGCCCGCCGACGCCGAGGAGCTGGAGCTGGCCATGGCCGACGGCGTGCGGTTCCTGGAGCTGGTGTCCCCCATGGCCCAGGAGAACGGCAAGCTGCGCTGCCGCAAGATGATTCTGGGCGAGCCCGACGCCTCCGGCCGCCGCAGCCCGGTGGAAACCGACGAGTTTGTGGAAATCCCCTGTGACCTGGTGGTGTCCGCCGTGGGTGAGAAGGTGGATGACGCCTTCCTGTCCGCCAACGGCGTGGCCGTCAATGAGCGGGGCCGTCCGGCCTTTGAAAACGGCTGTGTCTACACGGCTGGCGATACCCTGCGGGGTCCTGCCACGGTGGTGGAAGGCATTGCCGACGCCGCCCGGTTCTGCGAAGCCGTCACCGGTGAGAAGAGCGGGTATGTGGCTCCCAATTACGCCGAGCGCGGCGACGCCATCGCCAAGAAGGGCATCCTGTGCGATTCCGCCAAGTGCGAGGGTGACCGCTGCCTGAGCTGTAATACGGTCTGCGAATGCTGCGCCGACGTGTGCCCCAACCGGGCCAATGTGGTTATTGAGCTGGCCGACGGCAGCCATCAGATTTTGCATATCGACCAGATGTGTAATGAGTGCGGCAACTGCGCCGTGTTCTGCCCCTACAGCAGCGCGCCGTATAAGGATAAGTTCACGCTGTTCTGCTCCAGAGAGGGCATGGCGGAGAGCAAGGAGAATTCCGGCTTTCTGTATTTGGGCAATCGGAAGGTTTTGGTCCGGCTGTTCGGTAATGAGGCCGAGTATGATCTGGACGATCCCAAGAACGGCCTGCCCACGACCATCGAGGTCCTGATTCTGACGGTCCTGAATAATTACGGCTATCTGGTCCAGTAAGCACCACAGGAACGCACCCAAAATTAAAGTTTTACTCGATTTTTTTCAAAAAATCGCGGAGTCCAGAGGCAGCGCCTCTGGTCGCCCCGCGCACGGGGCGAAACTCCCGCCCGTCGCAACGGGCGAAACCCCGCTGGCCGCAGCCAGCGAAATTCCCTGTCGTCCCAAACCGCCATCCGCAGATGGCGGAACCCCTGGGGCGTCAGCCCCAAAGCCGCCGTCCCCACCCCTCGCGGGGTGGTGGACGGCGGCTTTATGTTACGCGTTGAGGAACTACACAGCATCATCGTTTTTTGGGATGTAGGGCGGGACCTGTGTGTCCCGCCGCTGGTACGCACCATCGACGATGCTGGTCGTAGGGGCCGGCATCCCTGACGGCCCCGGACGGACTGTGCCATGGACGCGTCAAGGATGCCGCGTCCTACGAAACGGTTACGCATTCGCCCTCATACGCCGGTCAACGGCACCTGCTGCGGCACGGCGGCACACACAGGTGCCGCCCTACGAACATGGACGGACTGCCCCGCTTCGTTGGGGGCGGGTACGTCATCGAGCACAGTACGACATAAGGCCGCCGTCCTCCACCCGCTGACGGGGTGGGGACGGCGGCCTTTGGCTTTGCCGGGGGTTGCGCCATCTGCGGATGGCGCTATGGACGCTTGGGGATTTCGCCCGCTGCGGCGGGCGACCGGGGGCGCTGCCCCCTGGACCCCGCGATTTGGGTTGTCCGCCGCCCGTTGGCAAGAGTGGTCGGCGAGGAATTTTGCGTCAGGGCAAGGTGTGGCTTCGCAGCCATACTGGATGTATGGCAAGAAGCCGCACCGCCGCCATGGCGGAAAAGGCCCGGCGAGCGCCGCAGACACACGGGTGGTGGGCAGCCCTCACAAGAAAAAAATCGAGTAAAACTTTTAATTTATAGTACACTCCCGGAGGATTTTGGGGAATGCCCGGAGGAACAGCACCGTTGTCATCGTTGCCGAAACGATATCGGCCAACGGCTCCGAGAAGAACGTTGCCTCCGCCGACACCAGCACCGGCAGCGCCACCAACGCCACCAGATAGACCGTTTTCCGGAACAGCGAGCAGAATAGCGCCAATTTCACATGGCCCAATGCCGTCGTTTCATCCACCAATGCGTATTGGATAGCCAACGGCAGAATCATGGCCGTAAAAATCTTGATATACCGGACGCTCCGCGCTAAAATATCACCGTCCGACGTAAACAGCCGGACAAAATACTGCGAAACCGTATGGGTGGCAATCATCATAATGGCGCAGAACAGCAGACACAGCCCCACAATGGCCTTCATGGCCTTGCGGATGCGTTCCGGGTTACCCGCGCCGTAATTAAAGCTGATGACCGGTTGGGTACCCAGCGTCATACCGCCCATGGGCATGGTAATAATCAGCAGATAGCTCTGTACAATGGTGGCGCAGGTCACCAGCGTATCGCCCAGTTCCGGCCCGCCGTACCGCTGGAGCATGGTATTGAGCACAATCAGCAATACGCTGTCCGTGGCGATGATAAGGAACGGCGACAAACCGAAGGCCACCACCTGCCGGACGATTTTCCACGAAAAACCATGCAGTCCCAGGGGAACCGGCATGGATTTCCGCCGCAGGGTCAGCAGCACAAAGGCACAGGAGCCCATCTGGGACAGCACCGTTGCCAACGCCGCACCGGCCACGCCCATGTCACACAGGAAAATAAAGATGGGGTCCAGTACAATATTCATCACCGCGCCCAGCAGCACTGTGAACATACCCAGGCCGGAAAAGCCCTGGCAGATGAGGAAACTGTTCATACCCGCCGCCATCAAAGCGAACAGGGTACCGGCGGTGTAGATGGTCAAATAGGTATTGCCATACCCGAAGGTGCTGGGACTGGTGCCGAACCATTGGAGCAGATGGTTTTTCATCAACAGAAAGCCCACCGTCAGCGCCGCCGAAAGGCTCAATAGCAGCAAAAAACAGGTATTGAGAATCCGGCCCGCTTCCTCTTTGCGTCCCGCGCCCATGCGCATAGCCATAATGGGGGACCCGCCCAGGCCCACCAGGGTGGCAAAGGATGAAAGCAGCATGACAATGGGGCCGCAGACACCGACACCGGCCAGTGCCAGCTCGCCCACCTCGGGGATATTGCTGATGTAAATGCGGTCCACAATGCTGTACAGGACGTTGACCAGTTGGGCCAGCATGGTGGGCAGCGCCAGCCGCAAAACCAGGCGGCCCACAGGATCGTTGCCCAGGTCGTTGGTACGCCGCATCGCGTTTCTCTCCTCTCTCTTTGCAGCCGTGTTGACAGTAAGTATAGCGGGTTCCGGGCGGCTTGTAAACAACAAACGGTTACACAACGGGAAAAATGTTTGCACCATGCACTGGAACCCCGGTTCACACCGTCTTCATAAATTCTTCATGGTTTGTCTACTGTTTTGTTCATCGGAAATTTTTTATACTAAACCCGTAAGGAGGGGTTCCCAAATGTATCACATTCTAATCTGCGACGACGAACAGGACATCGTCAACGCCCTTAAAATCTACCTGTCCAGCCCTGATTTGGTGCTGCACGAGGCCAACAACGGCCAGCAGGCGTTGGAGGTGCTGGAAAAGAACGACATTCAATTGGTGCTGCTGGACATTATGATGCCGGTACTGGATGGGATATCGGCCATGGTGCGCATCCGCCAGCAAAGTAATGTCCCCATCATACTGCTGACGGCCAAAAGTGAAGACACGGACAAGATTCTGGGTCTGAACACCGGTGCAGATGATTACATCACCAAGCCGTTCAACCCGGTGGAGGTGTTGGCGCGGGTGCGCTCCCAGCTGCGCCGGTATACCCAGCTGGGAGGCCGGACGGAGCCGGCGGCGCCGGAGCCGGACGTCTTTCAACTGGGGGGCGTCTGTCTGGATGACCGGGCCAAGGCGGTGACGCTGGACGGCGACCCGGTTTCACTGACGCCGACGGAATTTGAGATTTTAAAGCTGTTGATTGCCAATCCGGGCCGGGTCTACTCCCCCGACGAGATTTACCGGCAGGTATGGAAAAAGGAACCCTTCGACATTGATAACACCGTGGCGGTGCATATCCGCCACCTCCGCGAGAAAGTGGAGATTACACCTTCGGAGCCGCGCCATCTGAAAGTGGTGTGGGGCCGGGGCTACAAAATGGAATGAGGAGGCATCCATTATGAAATGGTTTACCAAACCGGAAACGGCGGCGGAAGCAGCCGTCTCCCGTCAAAAAATCCCCCTGACCCATCGGCTGTGGGCGAAAGTCGTATCATTTTTGCTGGTGATTCTGATGATTCCCACGTTTTTGGGCACCTGCCTGGGCATTTTCGCCATGTGGGAAACAGGCGTCTATACCATGACGGAATCGGCCATGCTGGACACCATGCTGGAAAATGTGGCGTCCGGCATCGCCTTTGACGCCGCCAGCGCTCTGGTTGACGAAACAACCGATTACGTTCAAAAGTACTGGAGCAACGGCAATATTGCCAAACTGGACGCCAACATGACCGGCCACCGGACCTCGCAATACAGTATGGCCACCAGCGGCACGGCTTCCAATCACACCTATACCTATGAATGGATTTATGTGGAAGACGACACCACCGGTGAAAAATTTATCACCCATACGGATGCGCTGACCCCCCAGGGATACGCGTCCGAAGACATCAAAGTATCCCATATTACGGTGACCTTGACCCTGCTGGATACGTTTACGTTTGGCGATGAATTTTACCTGGTGTCGCAGGTGGTCCGGGTCCTGTATACCCTCCGGGTCTGGGCCTATCCCCTGGCTGCCGTCTCTCTGGTGCTGGCCATTGTGTCTCTGGTCTTTCTGCTGTGCGCCGTGGGCAAGCGCAAGGGGCTGGCGGAGATTCAACCCGGTTGGGGCACCTTTGTTCCCGCCGACGTGCTGACGGCTGCCACCCTCTTTGGCGGATTCCTGGGCGTACAGGTTATGGTGGAATCCACCTATGGTCATGAAAGTATGTTCATGGTGTTTCTGCTGGCCGTCGGGTTCCTGTTCCTGGAACTGATTTCCCTGGGCTGGCTCATGAGCATTACGCTGCGGCTGAAACTGCATACCCTGTGGACCAATACAATCCTTTACCGGGTGCTGCGGCTGGTTTATCACCTGCTGCGGAAAATCGGCCATGGCTGCTCCCTGATTCTGCATGGCACCCCCACCATGAAAAAGACCGTAGCCATTGCGGTGGGTGTGGTGCTGGTGGACGGTTTTTTCACCGCCACAACTTCCTACGGTGGTGAAGCCGGTTGGTGGTTCTTCCGTTCTGTGATTTTCCTGGCGGTGGTGGTGCTGCTGACCCTGAGCTGCCGGAGACTGTATGACGGCGGCAAGGCGTTGGCCGAAGGCGATTTGAACCATCAAATCAGCCTGCGCCATCTGTACGGCCCCTTGAAGGACCATGCCGAGCATTTGAACGCCATTGGCGAGGGCATGACGGCGGCGGTGGAGCAGCGGATGCGCAGCGAGCGGATGAAAACAGAGCTGATTACCAACGTATCCCACGACATCAAAACGCCCCTGACCTCCATTATCAACTATACGGATTTGATTGAGAAAGAGCCGTGTGACAACGCCAAAATCACCGAATACGCCGAGGTGCTGCACCGGCAGTCGGACCGGTTAAAGCGGCTGATTGAGGATTTGGTGGAAGCGTCCAAGGCGTCCACGGGTAATCTGGATGTACAGATGGCGCCGTGTACGGTGAATATCCTGTTGGGGCAGGCGTTGGCCGAGTATGAGGAAAAGCTGTCGTCGTCGCAGTTGGAGCTGATGACGGGCATTGAAAAGAATCTGGAGATTCTGGCCGATGGACGGCGGCTGTGGCGGGTGTTTGATAACCTGATGAATAACATCTGTAAATACGCCCAGCCCCATACGCGGGTGTATGTGACGGCGCGGCCGGTGGCGGGCCGGGTGGAAATCGCCTTTAAGAATATATCCAATGTGCCGTTGAATCTGACGGCGGAGGAATTGATGGAGCGGTTTGTCCGGGGCGATGAATCGCGCCATAGCGAGGGCAACGGTTTGGGATTGTCCATTGCCCGGAGTCTGACGGAGCTGCAAAACGGCAGAATGGAGCTGTCGGTGGACGGTGACTTGTTTAAAGTGGTCTTGACCTTCCCCCTCCTGCCCAAAAATAAGCAAACGCCACCGTCAGAGACCATTTAAAAGTTTTACTCGATTTTTTTCAAAAAATCGCGGAGTCCAGAGGCAGCGCCTCTGGTCGCCCGCCGCAGCGGGCGAAATACCCGCCCCGCGCACGGGGCGAAATCCCCCATTGTTCAAAGCGCCATCCGCAGATGGCGCAACCTCCCGGCAAAGCCGAAGGCCGCCGTCCCCACCCCGTCAGCGGGTGGTGGACGGCAGCCTTATGTCGTAGCGGGGAACGATGGTGCATCCCGCCCCTCCAATAAAACGGGGCAGCTGGTCCATATTCGTGGGACGGCAGTTTGTTCGGGAGGTTCGGGGGAAAACGGGAAAGCCACCGTCCACCACCCCGTGAGGGGTGGGGACGGCGGCTTTGGGGCTGACGCCCCGGAGATTGCGCCATCTGCGGATGGCGCTTTGGGACGCTTGGGGTGTTTCGCTGGCTGCGGCCAGCGACCGGGGGCGCTGCCCCCTGGACCCCTGCGATTTTTTGAAAAAAATCGAGTAAAACTTTTATTTTTGGGTGCTTCGGGGAAAAAACGGACGCGCTGCCGGAGCAGCGCGTCCTTCTTACTACTACTGATTACTGCATCTTGGAATAGTCCAGCAACAGCTGGGCAACCTGAGCACGGGTAGCCGTACCGGTGGGATTCAGGGTGTTATTGGAACCGCTGATCAGGCCCATGCCCACAGCCGTTTCCATATAGCCCTTGGCCCAATCGGCCATCTGTGCCACATCGGTATAACCGCTCAAATCGGCCTTCTTGCTGGTGTCCTTCTTCTGATACTCTGCAAAGGAGACCATAATCTTGGCCAACTGCTGACGGGTCACAGCGCTGTCGCCGTCAAACCGGCCGTTGCCGACGCCGCCGGCAATGCCGTTATCCTCGGCCCAGGCCGCCGCATCGGCGTAGCTGGTACCGGCCACATCGGTAAAGCTGGCGGGCTCCACAGCGGGCTTACCGGCCAGGTTGTAGAGGGCCTGAATCAGGACGCCGCGGGTGGCAGCGCTGTCGGGCTGGAAGTCCACACCGGCCTCCCCCATGATGCCGTTGGTGGTCACATACTCCACAGCCTCGGCATACCAGGGCTTCTCCTCGGGGGTCTCGGCGCCAGCATAGATGGTGATACGGCCCTGACCGTGGGGGTCGGCATACTCGTCGCCCACGACACCGCCCAGGGTGTTCTTGATGTAATCAATAAGAACTTCGTTGTCCACCATGACCTCGTCCTTGAGGATGGTCACGTTGTCCTTGCCAAACATGGCGTAACCGTCGCCGCCCTGCTTGAGCATGTAGTTGTGGGAAGCCAGGGTGTAGGTGCCCTGGGGGTCAATGGCCTTGTATTCGCCGGTGGCCTTGTCAAGAATCTGCACGTCCTCGACGCGGCGGGCGCCTTCGACCTTGACAAAGTTACCGGCATCGTCCAGAACCACGGAGCTCTTCACGCCGGTGTTGATGGTGTACTTGAGGCCGGAGACCTGCAGGAAGCCGCCGTTCTCAGACTCGCCCGCGTAAGCGGAGCCGTGCTCCAGGGCATCGAGAATCTGCTGACCGCTGACTTCCACCAGGCAGGCCAGGTTGCCGAAGGGATGGACGGCGATGATGTCGCCGTAGGTAATCTCACCGGCAGCGATATCGGCACGGACGCCGCCGCCGTTGACAAAGGCCACATCGGCATCCAGCAGGGCCCGGTAGGCATCGGCGCAGAGGTCGCCCAGGTTGGTCTCAGCGGAACGGACGGCCCGTTCACCGGTGGCCGGGTCCTTGGTGGTCAGTTCCACCTTGGAGGTGGCAACCACTTCGTTGGCCTTGTCCTGGTACTGCTTCTGGATGGACTCCACCGTGGACTTCACCTGGTTGTAGGCGTCGGAGGTGGTGTCCACATCGGCCAGGGCCACCAGCTCCGTGGACAGCTTGCCGTCAGCGGAGATGGTCAGCTTGCCGATGGACTCGGCCTTGGTGCCGGTCTGGCTCAGGAGCACATCCTCGCCCTTCTCATTCTTGACGGTCTGGCTGGGGACGGTGCTGTGGGAGTGGCCGTCCAGCACCACGTCAATGCCGGAGGTGTTGGCGATAACTTCCGTGGACATCCAGGGGGAGCTTTCGGTGTCGTCGCCCAGGTGGGCCAGGGCCACCACGTATTCAGCGCCGGCGGCAATGGCCTCGTCAACGGTCTTCTGGACCTGATCGTACAATTCCTGACCGTTGTCGCCCTGGCAGAAGCCGTAGATGTACTCACCCTGTTCATTCTGGAAGTAGGCCGGGGCCGCCTTGGTCATGGTCTCGGGGGTGGAGATGCCCACATAGGCTACATCCACATTGCCGTAGGTGACCATTTTGTAGCTGTCCAGTACCGGGCTGCCGTCCTTGTTCACAAAGTTGCAGCTGAGATAGGGATACTGGGCCTGGTTGTTGGCGATGTCCAGGAAGGTATCCATCTGGAAGTCAAACTCATGGTTGCCGGGGACGGCCATATCATAGCCGGCCTTGTTCATGATTTCGACAATCCAGCTGCCCTTGGACATGGAGCCGAGAATACCGCCCTGAATGGCGTCGCCGTTGTCCACCAGGGTCACATAGTCGTTACCGTACTGTTGCTGCATCTGGGCTTTGTAGCCCGCGATGGCGGCATAGGCCATACCGTCGTCGTTGGTGCAGTGGACGTCGTTGGTGTAGAGTACCACGATGTCCTGCCCGTCGGCGGCGCTGACGGGCAGCGCCATGGCCGATACCGTCGCCAGCGACAGGCCCAGAGCCACCAGTTTTTTCGCTCTCATGGGGAATTCCACCTTTCGTAATCACAAATGCCGTCTTCTCTATCGGCATTCTCTATACTATGATATCAGGTTCCGCCGCCCCTTGCAATGCATTTCACGAGAGCCTTACAAGATTTTACGCATCTTTCAATTTTTCACCATAAAATTCTGCAATATTTAACAATAAATTCCCTTCCTTGTCGGAAAAACTGTCAGGAAAGAATCCCCCGCCCCCTTGTGCCGGCGGGAAAACTATGCTATAACAGAATCAGCTCGTGACAGCCGCACGGCGCGGCTGGACGGAAAGAGGAGGTTTATGGTATGAAACTCGTCAAGAGCCTGCCCTTCAAGCTGTTGGTGGGCGTGGTCCTGGGTATGATTCTGGGCCTGGTCATCCCTGAGAACGGGATACTGCACAGCCTGCTGCAAGTCATTGTCACCGTCAAGTATATTCTCAACCAGCTGATTTCCTTCTGCGTGCCCCTGATTATCATTGGATTTATTGCCCCGTCCATTGTCAAGCTGGGCTCCAATGCCTCGCGGATGCTGGGGGTGGCCCTGGTTATCGCTTACGCGTCGTCTTTGGGCGCGGCCCTGTTCTCCATGGCCGCCGGTTACGCCATTATCCCCGGCCTCAACATCGTCTCCCAGGTGGACGGCCTCAAGGAGGTCCCCGAAGCCATTTTCCAATTGGATATCCCGGCCATTATGCCCGTTATGAGCGCCCTGGTGTTCTCGGTGCTGGTGGGGCTGGCGGCCACCTGGACCGGCGCCCGTACCATTTCGGCGGTGTTGCAGGAGTTCCAGGAAATTGTGTTGAAGATTGTCACCAAGGTGGTCATTCCCATTCTGCCCATCTTTATCGCCTGTACGTTCTGCACCCTGGCCTATGAGGGCACCATCACCAAACAGCTGCCTGTCTTCCTGATTGTGGTCATCATTGTGATGATTGGACATTATATCTGGCTGGCTCTGCTCTACGGCCTCGGCGGCGCCTACTCCAAGACCAATCCCCTGGAAGTGGTGAAGCATTACGGTCCCGCCTATATCACCGCTGTGGGCACCATGTCGTCTGCCGCCACGTTGTCCGTGGCGCTGGAGTGCGCCCGCAAGTCCAAAACCCTGCGGCCGGATATGGTCTCCTTCGGCATTCCCCTGTTTGCCAATATCCATCTGTGCGGCTCGGTGCTGACGGAGGTGTTCTTTGTAATGACCGTCAGCAAGATTCTCTATGGTCAGCTGCCCAGTCTGATGACCATGGTGCTCTTCTGCGTTCTGCTGGGTATTTTTGCCGTGGGTGCGCCCGGCGTCCCCGGCGGTACGGTCATGGCGTCTCTCGGTCTGATTATGTCGGTGCTGAACTTTGACGGCACCGGTACGGGCCTGATGCTGACCATCTTTGCCTTGCAGGATTCCTTCGGCACCGCCTGCAATGTCACCGGTGACGGCGCTATGACGCTGATGCTCACCGGCTATGCCAAAAAGCATAACATTGCGGAAACCAATTTGGATTTCACCATGTAACGGAACTTGCAGCAACCCCCTGCACGGCCAGCCGTGCAGGGGGTTTTTTGTTAAAATGTAGCCATTCGCCCGGAAAAGTCTCTCCATCGCACCAAAATATAAAAAGTTTTACTCGATTTTTTTCAAAAAATCGCGGAGTCCAGAGGCAGGGCCTCTGGTCGCCCGTCGCAACGGGCGAAACTCCCGCCCGCCGCAGCGGGCGAAATGCCCTAGATCAATGGGAAACCTCCTTGATGACCGTCTGTTCCAGATAGTCGGGGTCGGGCAGCCGTTCGGTGATGATGGTGGCCTTTTCCAGGGGCAGCACCGTCACCGCCGAGACCTTTTCAAACTTGGAACTGTCGGCCAGGACGTAGGTGAGGTAGGACTGCTCGGCGGCCTTGGCCTTGATGGTGGCTTCCTCCGGGTCCGGGGTGGTGAAGCCCTGACGGATGGTAATGCCGTTGATGCCCAAAAACGCCTTGGTGAAGTTGTACTTTCCCAGTTCGGCCAGTGCCGTGGGACCGACGACGGCCCAGGTGCCGGGTTTCAGATAACCGCCGATGATGTAGGCCCGCAGACCCATTTCCAGCATCCGGTGGGCACAGGCGATGCCGTTGGTGACGAATGTGGCCTTGCAGCCGCCCAGATAGTCAATCATCCGCATGGTGGTGGTACCGGCGTCCAGATAGATGACATCGTCATGGCTGATAAGGCCGGCGGCATATTTGGCAATGGCGGCCTTTTCAAACTGGAACAGCTGGGTTTTGGTGGGAACATCGGGCTCCTCGCCCTGGAACTCACTGGCGGCCAGAACAGCGCCGCCGTGGACCTTGTTGAGCCGTCCCTGTTTGGCCAGGGCCGTCAGGTCCCGGCGAATGGTGGCCTCGGAGGCCCCCGTCAGTTCACAAAGACGCATGACGCTGGCGGTCCGGGCGTCGCTGAGCTCCTGGAGAATCAGTTCAAAGCGCTTTTCAGCCAGCATGGTCTCCCCTCCTTTCCGGTTGGTCGATTTTGATTGTTTTTTTATCAAAGCCAATGATAACACTAAATTCAATCATAGTCATTCTTTTTCAATCATTTTCCGACAAAAAATTTTTCCCCTCCCCTGCCCTGGGTTCCGGCAAATAAAACAGGGCGGGACCCGGAAAAAAACCGAATCCCGCCCTGGGGGCGTTGGGGAAAGCATGGGGAACAATTATCCGAATTGCTGCAGAATTACCAGGATAATGCCATAGATTACACTGGCGGAGATACCGAAAACGAGGACTGGTCCGGCAATGGTGAACATCTTGGCGGCAACGCCCATGACAAGGCCCTCGGAGCGGTATTCCATGGCTGGGGATACCATGGCGTTGGAGAATCCCGTGATTGGAACCAGAGTACCAGCCCCGGCCACCTTGGCGATATCGTCAAAAACGCTCAACCCCGTCAGGAGCGCGCCGCAGAAAATAACGGTGATGGACGTGAGGGTGCCGGCCAATTCTTCGTCAAAGCCGACGGCCATCCAGCCGGTGCGAATCAGTTGGGCAATGGCGCAGATGGCGCCGCCGATAAGAAAGGCAAACAGAACGTTTTTGTAGCTGGGGGATGAAGGGGACAGACTGGAAACGTATTGGTTGTATTCTTTAGGGGACATTTGCTGCATGAAAACACCTCCGATGCCCCTAGTATCCCCCAAAAAATTAAAAGTTTTACTCCATACGCAAAAAAATCCGCAGGAATGTTCCTGCGGATTTCTGTATCAAAGGATTAGTCCTTCTCCACCAGCTCGATGATAGCCATTTCAGCGGCGTCACCACGGCGGGGGCCGAGGCGGGTCACACGAGTGTAACCACCGTTACGCTTGGCGTAAGCGGGGGCGATCTCGTCAAACAGCTTCTTGGCGACGTCCTCCTTGGTGATCCAGGCCAGGGCCTTACGATAGGCAGCCAGGTCCTTCTTCTTACCCAGGGTGATCATCTTCTCGGCGATGGGCTGAATCTCCTTTGCTCTGTAGAACGTGGTCTCCAGCTTGCCGTTTTCAAACAGATAGGTAGTCATAGCTCTCAGCATAGCCTTCCGCTGATCGGTGGTTCTGCCGAGCTTACGAGTTCCGAACATTGATATTCCCTCCCTTTACAAGGTCACTTAGTTGTTAGAGTTGCTGTTGTCGTCGCTGGCCAGACTAAGACCCATCATTGCCAGCTTGTTCTGCACTTCCTCCAGCGACTTGCGGCCCATATTGCGTACCCTCATCATATCCTCGCCGGTTCTGGAGATCAGATCCTCGACGTTGTTGATATTGGCGCGCTTGAGGCAGTTGAAGCTGCGGACGGACAGGTCCAGCTCTTCGATGGTCATTTCAAGCACCTTGTCGCGGTGGGACTCGGCCTTTTCGACCACCGTCGTTTTGCTGGCCACGGCCTCGGAGAGGTCCGTAAACAGGCTCAGGTGATCGGACAGAATCTTGGCGCCAAGGGACACGGCGTCGCGGGCCGAAATGGTGCTGTCGGTCCAGACTTCCAGTGTCAGCTTGTCATAGTCGGTCATATTGCCCACACGGGTGTTCTCCACCGTATAGTTCACCTTATACACGGGGGTATAGATGGAATCGATGGGGATAACGCCAATGACACTCTGTGCGGACTTGTTGCGGTCGGCAGGAACGTAACCGCGGCCATGGCTCAGGGTAATCTCCATGTTAAAGGTGGCGTCAGGGCCAAGGGTGCAGATGTGGAGATCCGGGTTAAGAATTTCCACATCGCCATCCACCTTGATATCGCCGGCACAGACCTCACACTCGCCGGAGGCGTCGATGTAAACGGTCTTGGTGCCCTGGCAATGGAGCTTGGCGATGATCTTCTTGACGTTCAGCACGATTTCGGTGACGTCTTCCTTGACGCCGGGAATCGTGGAGAACTCGTGCTGGATACCGGCGATCTTGATGGAGGTCGCAGCGGTACCCGGCAGCGAGGAAAGAAGGATCCGACGGAGAGAATTACCCAACGTGATGCCGTAGCCTCTCTCCAGGGGGTCCACGACGTACTTGCCGTAGGAGCTGTCCTCGAGAGAATCGATACACTCGATGCGGGGCTTTTCAATTTCTACCATAATTTAAGATACCCTCCTTGTAACTCCGAAACAAAAAGTTTCGTTGCCATACTTCAGCTTACCAATTTGTGAGGGCGATGCGTTACTTGGAGTACAACTCGACGATCAGGTGTTCAGCGATCTCGAAGTCAATGTCATCCTTGGTGGGCATGGCAATGACCTTGCCGGAAAGGTTGTTCTTATCTCTATCCAGCCACTTGGGAGCGGCGACGAAAGCGTCGTCCTCCTTCATCTTCTTGAAGCGGTTGTTGGAAGCGCTCTTCTCGCACACGGCGATAACGTCGTTCAGGCTCACCAGGTAGGAGGGGATGTCGACGCGCTTGCCGTTGACGGTGAAGTGACCGTGGTTCACCAGCTGACGGGCCTCACGGCGGGTCGCGGCGAAGCCCAGGCGGTACACCACATTGTCCAGACGGCGCTCCACCAGCTGCAGCAGGTTGTTACCGGTGTTGCCGCCCATGCGCTCGGCCTTCTCGTAGTACATCCGGAACTGCTTCTCCAGGATGCCGTACACGAAACGGACCTTCTGCTTCTCCTGCAGCTGCAGGCCGTACTCGGACTTCTTGGTTCTTCTCTGGCCGCCGGGGTTCTTGTTGGAGCTCTTGGAATAGCCCATGGCGGCAGGAGAAACGCCCAGCGTTCTGCAACGCTTCAGAATGGGTTGCGTATTTTTAGCCATAGTTACGTGATCCTCCTTTTAGCGATTAAACGCGGCGTCTCTTGGGAGGACGGCAGCCATTGTGAGGAATGGGGGTGACGTCCTTGATCATGTTGACCTCGAGGCCAGCGGACTGCAAAGCGCGGATAGCGGCTTCACGGCCCTGGCCGGGGCCCTTGACGTACACTTCGACGGTCTTCAGGCCATGCTCCATAGCAGCCTTGGCAGCCGTCTCGGCAGCCATCTGAGCGGCGAAGGGAGTGGACTTTCTGGAACCGCGGAAGCCCAGACCACCGGAGGAAGCCCAGGACAGAGCATTGCCCTGGAGGTCGGTGATGGTAACCATGGTGTTGTTGAAGGTGGAGCGGATATGCGCGGCACCCTTCTCGATGTTCTTACGTTCGCGGCGTCTCTTGACGACCTTCTTAGTAGCAGCGGCTTTAGCCATGACATATCCCTCCTTTACTTCTTCTTATTGGCGATGGTCTTCTTGGGACCCTTACGGGTACGAGCGTTGGTCTTGGTACGCTGACCACGGACAGGCAGGCCTCTTCTGTGACGGGTGCCACGATAGCAGCCGATCTCGGTCAGTCTCTTGATGTTCAGCGCGGTCTCACGGCGCAGGTCGCCTTCGATGGTGTAGTTCTTGGCGATCTCTTCGCGGAGCTGAGCCTCCTGCTCATCGGTCAGATCCTTCACGCGGGTATCGGGGTTGATACCGGTAGCCTTCAGGATGTCGTTTGCGCTCTTTCTGCCAATGCCGAAGATATAAGTGAGTCCGATCTCGATTCTCTTATCTCTGGGCAGGTCAATACCGGAAATACGTGCCATATTACTTCGTGCACCTCCTTAGCCTTGTCTTTGTTTGTGTTTGGGGTTTTCGCAAATAACCATAACACGGCCCTTGCGCTTAATGACTTTGCACTTTTCGCACATGGGCTTGACGGACGGTCTTACCTTCATACTGTAACCTCCATATGAGAAATACGTCTTATTTACTTCTCCAGGTGATTCTGCCGCGGGTTAAGTCATACGGAGACATCTGCACCGTGACCTTGTCGCCGGGGAGAATCTTGATAAAGTTCATCCGGAGCTTGCCGGAAATATGAGCCAATATCGTGTGTCCGTTGCCGATGTCAACGGAGAACATCGCATTTGGCAGCGCATCCGTTACGATGCCCTCAAGCTCGATTACGTCGTCTTTTGCCAAGTTTTTACCCTCCTTGGTTATGACTTTGGTTTTGATGGCGAAGTCTCGCCAAATCCCTGCGTAATTCGCTGTCGAGCACCTCTCCCCCGGCCCGCAGGCGTTGGGCGGAGAGGCAGTCGGTCCGTGCGATCAGTCGGACATGCTTCAGCTTTTTCCGTTTGGGATGAAAGAGTTTTCTGCACTTTCCGTCGGCCACGGCGGCGTAGGCTCCGTCGCAGTCCACGACGAAGAACCAGTCTCCCCGGTCGTGACCGGCCAGGGATTCCACCAGGTCTCCCTTGGAAATCTCCATACTAAAGCTCCTCGGTGACTGTGAGGATCTCCGGCTCACCGTCTGTGATAGCCACAGTGTTTTCGTAGTGAGCCGACAGCTTACCGTCTGTCGTCACCGTGGTCCATTGATCTTTCAGGACGCGCACATCGTATGTGCCCTGGTTTACCATGGGTTCAACAGCAATTGTCATACCGCGGACCAGCCGCGGGCCTCTACCTGGGGCGCCGAAGTTGGGCACCTCCGGCGATTCATGCAGCTTTTCGCCCACGCCGTGGCCGACGAAGCTGCGGACAACGGAGAACCCGTTGGCCTCCACATAGGACTGAACCGCGTGGGAAATATCGGACACCCGATATCCCTGGCGCGCAAACTTCATACCCTCAAAGAAGCTCTGCTTTGTAACCGCAATGAGCTTTTCCGCCTCGGCAGAGATGTTGCCGCAGGCGAAGGTAGCGGCGCAATCACCGTGAAAACCGCCCCAATAGGCACCTACATCCACGCTGACAATGTCGCCCTCACGAAGGACCCGTCCGTCGGGAATTCCGTGGATCACCACATCGTTTACAGAGATGCAAGCGCTAGCGGGGTATCCTGAGTAGTTCAGGAAAGACGGCTTCGCGCCCTGCGACACGATATAATCGTGAACAGCCTTGTCGATCTCCATGGTAGTGACGCCGGGCCGGACCATGGATCCGGCCAGAGCACGGGCTCCGGCGGCAATTCTGCCGGCCCGGCGCATCACCTCGAGCTCACGCTCAGTTTTGACAGATATCATAGATCAGACACCTATCGCTTGAAGGATCGCAGCAGTGATGTCTGCGATGGGCTGATTGCCCTCCACCAGTTTGAGAACGCCCAGCTTCTCATAGAAGCCCTTGAGGGGTTCGGTTTCCTGGTGGAACACGCTCAGGCGGTTGCGGACCGTCTCGGGCGCGTCATCCTTGCGGATGGAAAGGGCCTGGCCACAGTGGTCGCAGATGCCTTCGACCTTCGGAGGATTGGCGGTCACGTGGAAGCTGGCGCCGCAGGCCGTGCAGACCCGGCGGCCCGTCATCCGCTGTTCGATGACCGCGTCCTCAATCTCGATGGACACCACACTGTCGAAGTGGATGCCCGCATCCTCCAGGGCTTGTGCCTGGGGGATGGTGCGGGGCATACCATCGAGGATATAGCCCTTCTGGCAGTCCGGCTGGGCCACGCGCTCCTGGACGATGCCGATGATGACTTCGTCCGGGACCAGTTTCCCCTGGTCCATAAAGCTCTTGGCCTTGAGACCGACCTCAGTGCCGTTTTTAATTGCTTCGCGCAGGATGTTACCGGTGGAGATGGTGGGAATGCCCAGCTGAGCGGCAATGCGCTCGGCCTGGGTACCCTTGCCGGCGCCGGGAGCACCCAAAAGAATCAGTTTCATTGAGAATCCCTCTTTCGATTACTCCAGGAAGCCCTTGTAGTGACGCATCATCATCTGGGCTTCCAGAGCGCTCATGGTCTCACGGGCAACGCCCACGACGATGATGACGGAAGTACCGCCGATGGACAGCATGTTGTCCACCAGGGCGCCCAGAACGATGGGCACCAGCGCGATAACAGCCAGATACAGGGCGCCGAAGAAGGTGATCTTGTTGATCACTTTGGAGATAAACTCCGCCGTGGGGCGGCCGGGCCGGAAGCCGGGGATAAAGCCGCCGTTCTTCTTCAGGTTGTTGGCGATCTCCACGGGGTTGTACTGAACGGTCGCGTAGAAGAAGCTGAACGCAATGATCAGCAGGAAATAAACCAGGCCATAGAGGAAGCTCTGGTTGCTGAACAGGTTCTCATAGAGCCAGCCTTCGGTGTTGCCGGTGAAGGCACAGATGGTGGCGGGCAGAGAAGCGATGGACTGGGCGAAGATGATGGGCAGAACACCGGACATATTGACCTTGATGGGCAGATGGGTGCTCTGGCCGCCGTACATCTTGCGGCCAACCACGCGCTTGGCATACTGCACGGGAATGCGGCGCTCGGCGTTGGTGATAAACACCACGAAGAGGACCAGCAGCAGGACGCCAATGACAATCAGCAGGGCCAGATACCAGGCCAGGGTGCCGTTTGCCACACTGGTGAAAATGTGGCTGACACCGGCCGGCAGACGGGAAATGATGTTGGCAAAGAGGATCATGGAGATACCGTTGCCGATACCGAATTCCGTAATCTGCTCACCGAGCCACATGACGAAGCAGGAGCCGGCGGTAAAGCTGAGGACAATGACCAGGCCGTAGATGAAGCCCGTGTGGAGCAGCAGGCCGGCATTGTTCAGCATGACGTAGTAGGCAAGGCCCATAAGGAGGCCCAGGCCCACGGTGGTGTAGCGGGTAATCCGCTGAATCTGCCGTTTACCATCCTCGCCGCCTTCTTTACTCAGCCGTTCCAGGGCCGGGATGGCGATGGTCAACAGCTGAATAATGATGGACGCGTTGATATAGGGCTGGATGGACAGCGCAAAGACGGTGGCCTGAGAGAAGGCCGAACCGGACATGGCGTTGTACAGGCCCAGGATGGTATCGGAGAGCTGGGAGTTGAAATAAGAGGCCAGGGCGGTGACGTTGACGTAGGGAACGGGAACGGCGTTGCCCAGGCGGAAAATCAGCAGGATGAAGAGTGTAAAGAGGATCTTCTTGCGGAGCTCCGGAATTTTCCAGGCGTTGCGCAGAGTCGTAAACACCTTACACCACCTCTGCCTTTCCACCTGCCTCTTCAATCTTCGCCTTGGCGGATTCGGAGAAGGCGGCGGCCTTGACAGTGACCTTCTTGGTCAGCTTACCGTTGGCCAGGACCTTCAGGCCGTACTTGCACTCGTGGAGGATACCCTTCTCGATCAGAGCAGCCGCATCGACCACAGCGCCGTCCTCGAAAGCGTTCAGGGAACCGACGTTGATAGCGGTCAGGGGTTTGGCAAAGATGTTGTTGAAGCCGCGCTTGGGAATGCGGCGGACCAGAGGCATCTGGCCGCCCTCGAAGCCAACGCGGACCTTGCCGCCGCTGCGGGCCTTCTGGCCCTTGTGGCCGCGGCCGGCGGTCTTACCGTTACCGGTACCGGTGCCGCGACCCTTGCGCTTGCCCACATGGGTGGAGCCGGCAACAGGTGCGAGTTCGTGCAGATTCATAGGTTGCGCCTCCTTACTTCTCTTCGGTGACCTGCAGGAGATAACCGATCTTAGCGATCTTACCGCGGGTCTGCTCGTTGTCGGGCTGCACGGTCTCGTGACCGATGCGGCGCAGGCCCAGGGAGTTCGCGGTTGCAATGTGCTTTTCCAGTCTGCCGTTGAGGCTCTTGACCAGCTTAATCTTCAGATTTGCCATTCTTCAAGCCCTCCTTTAGCCGACGATTTCTTCCACGCTCTTGCCGCGGACGCGAGCCACCTCAGCGGGGCCGCGCAGGGACTTCAGGCCCTCCATGGTGGCCTTGACCACGTTCTGGGGGTTGTTGGAGCGCAGGCACTTTGCACGGATGTTGGAGACACCGACAGCCTCCATGACGGCACGGACGGTGCCGCCGGCGATGATACCGGTACCGAGAGGAGCGGGCTTGAGCAGCACCTCGCCGGCGCCGAACACACCGATAACTTCGTGGGGGATGGTGGTACCGTCCAGCACGATCTTGGTCATGTTCTTCTTGGCATCGGCGATGCCCTTGAGGATAGCCTCAGAGACTTCGGAAGCCTTGCCCAGGCCGTAGCCCACGGTGCCCTTGCCGTCACCGACGACGACCAGAGCGGCGAACTTGAAGATACGGCCGCCCTTGACGGTCTTGGAGACACGGTTCAGGTAGACAACCTTCTCGATAAACTCGGGAGCGGAAGTCTCGCCGTTGTTGCGATCATTACGATTATAAGCCATTTTGTTTCTTCCTCCCCCCGTTAAAAGTTCAGTCCGCCTTCGCGGGCGCCCTCAGCCAGGGCGGCGACGCGGCCGTGGTACACATAGCCGCCGCGGTCGAACACGACGGTGTCGATGCCCTTGGCCTTGGCGCGCTCGGCGATCATCTGACCGACCTTCTTGGCGGCCTCGGCGTTGGAGCCGGTACCTTCAAAAGCTTTCTCCAGGGTGGATGCGGCAGCCAGGGTGACGCCGTTGACGTCGTCGATGATCTGCGCATAGATGTTCGCATTGCTGCGGAACACATTCAGGCGGGGTCTCTCGGGTGTGCCGGAGATCTTGCCGCGCACTCTCTTATGGCGCACCAGGCGCTGTGCATTCGTGTTGGGTTTTCTTACCATTGTGGCACACCTCCTAATTATTTCTTACCGCCGGTCTTGCCTTCCTTGCGGCGAATGACCTCGGTAGTATACTTAATGCCCTTGCCCTTATAAGGCTCGGGGGGTCTCTTACCACGGACCTCAGCGGCGAACTGGCCGACAACCTGCTTGTCGATGCCGCTGATAACGATCTTGTTGGGGGTGGGAGCTTCGATGGTGATGCCGTCGATCTCGTCCACAAAGACCTGATGGGAGTAGCCCAGGTTCATGACCAGCTGCTTGCCCTGCTTGGCCACACGGTAGCCGACGCCGTTGACGTCCAGCTCCTTGGAGTAGCCCTTGGTAACGCCCTCCACCATGTTGGAGATCAGGGTGCGGGTCAGGCCATGGAGGCTGCGGTGCTGCTTCTCGTCGTCGGGACGGGCCACAGTGAGGACGCCGTCAGCGACGGTAATAATCATATCGGGATGAAATGCTTTCGTCAGAGTACCCTTGGGGCCCTTGACCGTGACAACGTTGTCAGCCTGAACGGTCACTTCCACGCCAGCCGGTACGGTGATAGGCATTTTGCCAATTCTTGACATAATGTTGTTCCTCCTTCTTACCAGACAAATGCGAGGACTTCGCCGCCGACGTGGTTGGCTCTTGCCTTCTTGTCGGTCATGACGCCCTTGGATGTGGAAATGATGGCGATACCCAGGCCCTTGAGGACGCGGGGCAGCTCATCGGCGCCGGCGTAAACACGCAGGCCGGGCTTGGACACGCGGCGCAGGCCGGTGATGACCTTCTCCTTGCCGGGCAGGTACTTCAGAGCGATACGGATGACGCCCTGGGTGCCGTCCTCGACAACCTGGAAGGACTTGATATAGCCCTCATCCAGCAGGATCTGGGCGATGGCCTTTTTCAGGTTGGAAGCGGGCACATCGACGGTTTCGTGCTTGGCCGAGTTCGCATTCCGGATTCTGGTCAGCATATCGGCTACGGGATCAGTGATTTGCATGTGTATACCTCCTGTTAGAAGTTACAGACCGTGGGGTCTGTGAAGACTCCAGGGTATCAGAGGAATGTGAATCGAAAGTGGTTGGCACCCCGATTCCATCTTCCCCTGACTTCTGAAGCCTGTTGACGAATGTTACCAGCTGGCCTTCTTGACGCCGGGAATCTGGCCCTTGTAGGCCAGCTCACGGAAGCAGATACGGCAGATGCCGTAGTTGCGAAGGTAAGCGTGGGGTCTGCCGCAGATCTTGCAGCGGTTATAGCGGCGGGTAGAGAACTTGGGCTCAGCCTGCTGCTTCAGGATCATAGATTTCTTAGCCATTGTCGTTCCTCCAATCAAGCATAGAAGGGGGCGCCGACCATGGTCAGCAGCTCTTTTGCTTCTTCGTCGGTCTTGGCGGTGGTGCAGATGCAGATATCCATACCACGGATAGCGTCGACCTTGTCGTACTCAATTTCGGGGAAGATCAGCTGCTCCTTGAGGCCCATGGCGTAGTTGCCGCGGCCGTCGAAGGAGTTGGGGTTGATGCCGCGGAAGTCGCGGACACGGGGCAGGGCCACGTTGAACAGGCGGTCCAGGAACTCCCACATACGGTCGCCGCGGAGGGTGACCTTGACGCCAACGACCTGGCCTTCGCGCAGCTTGAAGTTCGCCACGGACTTGCGGGCCTTGGTGGCGATGGGCTTCTGGCCGGTGATGGTGGCCACGTCACGAATGACGTTGTCGATGATCTTGGCGTTGTCCTTGGCTTCGCCGCAGCCGACGTTGACGATCACCTTGTCCAGCTTCGGAATCTGCATAACGCTCTTGTAGCCGAACTTCTTGAGGAGCGCAGGGGCGATCTCCTCATTGTATTTCACTTTCAGTCTAGCCAATGTTGTGCTCCTCCCCTTAAATGGTCTCGCCGCACTTCTTGCAGACGCGGTTCTTGGCGCCATCGGCAGCCAGCTTGTAAGCGGGGCGGGTGGGCTTGCCGCACTTGGGGCAAACGCGCATCACCTTGCAGGCGTACATGGGGATCTCCTTGCGGACGATGCCGCCCTGCTCGCCGGGTCTTCTGGCCTTGTTGTGAACGGTGGCGACGTTGATGCCCTCCACGATCACCTTGCCGCTCTTGGGCATGGTCTCCAGGACCTTGCCCTGCTTGCCCTTGTCCTTGCCGGACAGGACGACGACGGTATCATTCTTCTTAATGTTCATCAGTCGGTACCCCCTTAAATGACTTCGGGAGCCAGAGACAGGATCTTCATGTAATCCTTATCGCGCAGCTCTCTGGCCACGGGCCCAAAGATACGGGTGCCTCTGGGGTTCTTGTCTTCCTTGATCAGAACGGCAGCGTTCTCGTCGAAACGGACATAGGAACCGTCGGGACGGCGCACGCCCTTCTGGGTGCGGACGATAACGGCCTTCACGACCTCGCCCTTCTTGACAGTGCCGCCGGGCTGGGCCTTGCGGACGGAAGCAACAATCACATCACCGATGTTGCCGAACTTCCGCTTGGAGCCGCCCAGAACGCGGATGCACTTGATTTCCTTGGCGCCGGTGTTGTCGGCAACCTTCAAATAGCTCTCCTGCTGAATCATGGATTGTCGACCTCCTTACTTCGCCTTCTCGATGATTTCCACGAGTCTCCATCTCTTGTCCTTGGACAGGGGACGGCACTCCATCACCTTAACGGTATCGCCGATGCCGCACTCGTTGTTCTCATCGTGGGCCTTCAGCTTATACGTTCTCTTCATGATCTTCTTGTACAGCTTGTGCTGCACGCTGTCCTCAATGGCGACCACGATGGTCTTGTTCATCTTGTCAGAGACAACAGTACCGACCCTGGTCTTGCGGAAAGCTCTGATTTCTTCCATGTTCGCTTACCTCCTTAGGCCTCGGGCCGAAGCGCCTTTTCGCGCAGAATAGTTTTGATGCGGGCAATGTCTTTCTTGACGCCGGCGATCTTCACGGGATTGTCCAGCTGGTTGGTAGCATGCTGCATACGCAGGAAAAACAGGTCCTTTTTCAGCTCGGTGAGCTTCGCCTCCAGCTCGGCGGTGGACATATTGCGGATCTCATTTGCCTTCATCATTATTCACCACCATTTCCGGAAACAGTGTCTTCCCGTGCGATGATTCTGCACTTGATGGGAAGTTTGTGCATAGCCAGACGGAGGGCCTCACGGGCCACTTCCTCGGACACGCCGCCGATCTCGAACATGACCTTCTGGGCCTTGACGACGGCAACCCAGTACTCAGGGGCGCCCTTACCGGAACCCATACGAGTACCCAGAGCCTTGCTGGTCACGGGCTTGTCGGGGAAGATTTTGATCCAGACCTTACCACCACGCTTGGTGTAACGGGTCATGGCGATACGGGCAGCCTCGATCTGGTTGCCGGTGATCCAGCCGGGCTCCAGAGCCTGGATGGCGAAGTCGCCGTAGGCGACCTTATTACCGCGGGTGGCCACGCCGGTCATGCGGCCTCTGTGGACTCTGCGGTATTTCACTCTCTTGGGCATCAGCATCAGCGGTTACCTCCTTCGCGGCGACCAGCGTTGCGGCGCTCGCCGTTGTGATTGTTGCCATTGTAGGGTCTGCGGCCGTTGCGCTCGCCTCTGCGGCGGTCACCGTCGCGGCGCTCGCGGCGGGCGGGCTCGGGGTTCTCGGTGCGCAGGGTGGAGTTCAGGACCTCGCCCTTGTAGATCCACACCTTGACGCCGATGCGGCCATAGGTGGTAGCGGCCTCAGCGAAGCCGTAGTCGATGTCGGCGCGCAGGGTCTGCAGGGGGATGGTGCCCTCGTGGTAGGACTCGCTGCGGGCGATTTCGGCGCCGCCCAGACGGCCGGAGCAGGCAACCTTGATGCCCTTGGCGCCCAGACGGGTGGCGCGCTGCATGGCCTGCTTCATGGCGCGGCGGAAGCTGATACGCTTCTCCAGCTGAGCGGCGATGTTCTCGGCCACCAGCTGCGCGTTCAGGTCGGGGCTGCGGACCTCGACGATGTTCAGAGCCACGCTCTTACCGATCATGCCTTCGACCAGCAGGCGCAGGCGCTCGATCTCGGTGCCGCCCTTGCCGATAACGACGCCGGGACGGGAGCAGTGGATGTTGATCTTGACCTTCTGCTGGTTGCGCTCGATCTCGATCTTGGCGATACCGGCAGCGTACAGGGTCTTCTTCAAATACTTGCGGATGTTGTAATCTTCAACGATCAGGTCGCCGACTTTATCGTCACGGGCGTACCAACGAGAGTCCCAATCCTTGATTACGCCGACGCGCAATCCGTGGGGATTAACTTTCTGTCCCATAGCTACCTCCTGCTCAGTTCTTCTCGCTCACACCGATGGTGATGTGAGTGGTTCTCTTCAGAATGCGATTGAATCTACCCCGTGCTCTGGGCATACCGCGCTTGAGCGTGGGGCCGGGGTTGGCAACGGCGGTGGAGATATACAGGTTGGAGGCATCCATACCATTGTTGTTCTCCGCGTTGGCAACGGCACTCTTGAGGAGCTTCAGAACGGGCTCACAAGCAGCCTTGGGAGTCTGCATCATGTATGCAGTGGCGGTCGCAACGTCCTTGCCGCGGATCATGTCGCAAACGATCTTGACCTTACGGGGGGACATGCGAAGATACTTCAGATGTGCTTTCGCTTCCATTCTAGCGTTCCTCCTTACTTGTTAGTGGTCTTGCTGCCGGCGTGACCCTTGAAGGTTCTGGTGGGCACGAACTCGCCCAGCTTGTGGCCGACCATATCCTCGGTGATATAGACGGGAACATGCTTGCGGCCGTCGTGGACAGCGATGGTGTGACCGACAAAGGAGGGGAAAATCGTGGAGGCGCGGGACCAGGTCTTGAGAACCTTCTTGTCACCGGCCTTATTCAGCTCCTCGACGCGCTTGAAGAGCTCAGGCGCAACGAAAGGGCCCTTCTTGATGCTTCTGCTCATTACTGTTCCTCCTTACTTCGCGTTTCTGCGCTTGACAATGAACTTGTCGGTGCGGTTCTTCTTCTTGCGGGTCTTCAGGCCCATGGCGGGCTTGCCCCAAGGAGTGACAGGACCGGGACGACCGACAGGGCTCTTGCCCTCGCCGCCGCCGTGGGGGTGATCGCAGGGGTTCATGACAGAGCCGCGAACGGTGGGACGGATACCCATGTGACGGGTACGGCCGGCCTTACCGAGGTGGATGTTCTCGTGGTCGATGTTGCCGACCTGGCCGATACAGGCGGTGCAGTTCATGCGAATGTAGCGAACTTCACCGGAGGGCATTCTGACCTGAGCCAGCTCGCCGTCCTTAGCCATGAGCTGAGCAGCGGTGCCGGCGGCACGAACCAGCTGGGCGCCGCGGCCGGGGTTCAGCTCGATGTTGTGGATGACGGTACCGACGGGGATGTTGGCGATGGGCAGGCAGTTGCCGGGCTTGATGTCGGCGCCGGCGGAAGCCAGAACCTTGTCACCGGCCTTCAGGCCCACGGGAGCCAGGATATAGCGCAGGGTGCCGTCCTCGTACTTGACCAGTGCGATGAAGGCGCTGCGGTTGGGATCGTACTCCAGGCGCTGAACGGTAGCGGGCATATCCACTTTGTCGCGCTTGAAGTCGATGATGCGGTACTTGCGCTTGTTGCCGCCGCCGCGATGACGGACGGTGATTCTGCCGTAGCTGTTGCGGCCGGAATGCTTTTTCAGGGTCTCGACCAGGCTGCGCTCGGGCTTCGCCTTTTTGTCAACGCCATCGAAAGCGGAAACGGTCATGTTTCTTCTGGACGGCGTATACGGCTTAAAAGATTTAATCGCCATTTTGCGTTACACTCCTTTTGAGAAATCTCTTAGACCATGCCTTCGAAGAACTCGATGGTCTTGGAATCGGCGGTCAGCTTGACCATAGCCTTCTTCCAGCTGGCGCGGCGGCCCACAGGGTAGGCGCCGGTGCGCTTCTTCTTGCCGTCCATGTTGATGGTGTTAACCTTCTCAACCTTGACGCCGAAGATCTCTTCGACAGCCTTCGCAATCTCGATCTTGTTGGCGTCGGGGGCAACCTGGAAAACGTACTTCTTAAAAGCAGTGTCCTCCATGGACTGTTCGGTGATGATGGGCTTAATCACGATATCGTAAGCGGTCTTCATTATGCGAACACCTCCTCAATCTTGGCCAGGGCAGCCTGATCGACAATGAACTTCTTGGCGTTCAGGATGTCGTAAACGTTGATGACAGAGGCGAAAGTGGTGGAGACGCCGGGAATGTTGCGGGCGCTCTTGATCACCAGCTCGTCGGCCTCGGCGGTGACGACGAGAGCCTTGCAGTCGGCGTCGACGGCCTTCAGGAACTTCTTGAACTCGGCGGTCTTGGGGGCGTCCATCTTGATGGCGTCGATGACCACAATGTTGCCCTCGGCGGCCTTGGCGCTGAGGACGGACTTCATAGCCAGTCTCTTGACCTTCTTGTTCAGGGTGTAGCTGTAATCGCGGGGCTTGGGGGCGAAGACGACGCCGCCGTGGGTCCACTGGGGCGCACGGGTGCTGCCCTGACGGGCGCGGCCGGTACCCTTCTGTCTCCAGGGCTTGATGCCGCCGCCGGAAACCTCGGCGCGGGTGAGGGCGCTCTGGGTGCCCTGACGGCAGTTGGCCAGGTGATTCTTCACAACGTCGTGCACAACGGACTCGTTGGGCTCGATGCCGAAGATGGCGTCACTCAGAGTGACTTCGCCGACCTGGTTGCCGGCCATGTTCAAAACTTTAACGTTAGGCATTTAAAGCACTCTCCTTTCCTTAGCCTCTGGCGGAAGCCTTCTGCGGGTTACGACCGGAAGCCTTCTGCGGGTTCTTGCTGATGTCGGAGCCGGCCTGCTTGACCTTGTTGTTCTTGACCGTGCTCTTCACATAGACAAGACCGCCCTTGGGGCCGGGGATGGCGCCGCGGACAACAATCATGCCCAGCTCGGCGTCCACCTTGACCACGTCCAGATTCTGGACAGTGACCTGCTCGACACCCATCTGACCGGCGCCGATATGGCCCTTGAAGATGCGGGAAGGAGTAGAGGTGGAACCCATGGAACCGGCGTGACGGTGAACAGGACCGCCGCCGTGGGTGGTGGGAGTACGCTGAGCGCCGTGGCGCTTAATGGCGCCCTGGTAGCCGTGGCCCTTGGAAACGCCGGTCACGTCGACCTTGTCGCCGGTGGCGAAGGTGTCAGCCTTGATGACGTCGCCGACGTTCAGCTCGGCAGCGTTGTTCAGCTTAAACTCCTTCAGGTGCTTCATCATGGCCAGCTCACCCTTTTTCAGGTGGCCGATTTCGGGCTTGGACAGCTTGGACTCCTTGACTTCCTCGTAGCCCAGCTGGACAGCGACGTAGCCGTCTTTCTCCTCAGTCTTCTTCTGAGCGACGACGCAGGGGCCGGCAGCGATAACGGTAACCGGGATGGCCTTGCCGCTCTCATCGAAGATCTGGGTCATGCCCACTTTTTTGCCGATGATTGCTTTCTGCATTAGTGTTTCCTCCTATTTAAGGTTATTGGTTGATTTCAAAGCCATTGGACTGCCTTGGAACCAACATGACCCGTCCGTCCATTTTGACGGACCGTGGCGGGCAGCTATAATATATAATGTATATTACAGCTTTATCTCAATCTCGACACCGGCCGGCAGGTCCAGGCTCATGAGGGCCTCAACGGTCTTCTGGCTGGGATCGAGGATATCGATCAGACGCTTGTGGGTTCTGCGCTCGAACTGCTCACGGCTGTCCTTGTACTTATGCACAGCGCGCAGGATGGTGACAACTTCCTTCTTGGTGGGCAGGGGGATGGGGCCGGAGACAGCGGCGCCGTTGCGCTTGGCAGTCTCGACAATCTTCTCTGCACTGGAGTCGATGAGCTGATGATCGTAAGCCTTGAGGCGAATGCGGATCATTTTCTGGTTTGCCATAATTACTTGTTTCCTCCTTGAAACGTACTCAGTGTTCGTTGAGCCTGGGTACGGACGAGAATCTCTTATACGCTAAGCCGTGCGTATCATTCCGAGCGCATGAAAAAAGCCGACGAACGCCGGCTGCCCATGATCGGCGATATACGCTGTATCATGAGAATCTCAGCCGCCCGATGACCGGACATACTCCGCGGAAGTTACCGTCCAGGACGCAATCTCCCACTTCATCGCATACTGCACCGGCCTTTCGACCGCGTGCCCACTCATAATACACGGTATCACCAACAATGTCAAGAGTTTTTCATAAAAAACTTACAAAATTTTTTCTGTATTTTCGTTGATTTGGCAGTTTACCGCATTGCACCGCTCCCCTGCCGGTTTTGCACGCCATATATTAATAATGTAGGGCGGGGACTTGCACCCGCCGCCGGTACGGGTTCCCGGAATGCACCGGTCATCGACACCCCCACCGCACGG
>ERZ1643251.813-NODE-813-length-40187-cov-84.467906_pt1 | contig 40187 bp, 64 predicted proteins | sample MGYA00579261_ERZ1643251 | MGnify/ENA primary metagenome ERZ1643251 (study PRJEB29033, sample SAMEA4952267) | chicken gut metagenome | biome: Broiler Chicken; feature: Gastrointestinal Tract; material: Caecum | place: Ireland | collected 2018 | study: Broiler... | reverse complement strand
GGCACCACTCAGGTCGGCACGTCTCAGGTTGGCACCACTCAGGTCGGCACGTCTCAGGTTGGCACCACTCAGGTCGGCACGTCTCAGGTTGGCACCACTCAGGTTGGCATCGCTCAGGTTGGCACGTCTCAGGTCGGCATCGCTCAGGTCGGCATCGCTCAGGTCGGTACCACTCAGGTCGGTACCACTCAGGTCGGCATCGCTCAGGTACTCTGCCGCCTTCGTTTTGCTCTCATTTAACAGTTCGAGGAATTTTTTTCTGTCGAATGGCTCAAGATGTCCGATTTTCTCAAAATACTTTTCATCCACAACATGCACTCCGGTTCTTCCTTTCACGTGCTCAAGAACCTTTACGACTATTCCGTTCTCTGTGATTTTTTTCACCACGCCTTTTGTCATATTTTCGTTTGTGATACTGTAATATGCATTTGACCCTGGCAGTCCTTTTACCAGATCTCCTACTTCAAATTTACTCATTGCTTTGTCCCTCCATTAACTGTCTTTCCAGTTTGTCCATGTCATAGTTTCTACGTTCAAAATTGTTGTTATCCCTGACTTTTCCTTTAGAGCGCTTACTATATATTTCTTTACTTCTTTCTTTCTTATCTTCTTCTATTGTTGTTACTTGACTGTTAGTTGCCTGTTGATTTCCTGTTAGTTCGGCGTTAGATACCTTGTTAGACTTCTGGTATTCACAGTAATTATTTACCGTAAATACGGTAAATTTACTGTACTTTGTAACTGTTATCTCGCCTGTTGATTTTAGCTTTCTAATGCTCGTCCTGATGTTCTGTACTGAAAGTCCTGTTTCAGAGGAAAGACTCTGGTATGAAGATGCGAATGAGCCACGTTCAATGTCTACACCTTTGAATTTCGCTTTTTTCCAGTTCGCCTTTAACATCATGTGCAGGAACAGGACTTTCGTGTTATTGTCTTGATACCACTCCCAGTCAAGTATACTGCGGTTGATTTTTATGTAGTTGCTACCATTCATCTTTCCTCCATAGATTTGTTGTTTCAAGTTCTGGTATTTCCTGAAAGTTCACTATTATTTTTGAGGACGGAAATGATATTTCCCAAGGATGCTGTCTTTATGACATAAGCAAATTCCGTCTTTTACGATATATTCTCCGTCACAATCAAGAATATCTCCATTTACAACAGACACCCACTTTTCCGACTCTGGATTATCAACTTTGTATCCTCTTGTTTTGAATCCGTTCGTTACGCACTTATATTTCATTCATTATCACCTAAATATTTAACCTCTACCCTTGATTCTTTCAGGCGTTTATAAATCTTTCTCCATTGTTCATCCATTTCACGCATTTTTCTTGAAATAAAATCTTTGCAATCAAGCTCATTTGTCGAATACAAAGCCATTCCATACGTTAAATTGCACTCTTCATTTATCCTATGTCCCGATGAACCACCAAAGTAATATGTGCTATCATTCTTGCAATAAAAATATGGTTTTTTAAGCTCAATCGTTCCATCAGGAAAGACCTTTTTTATTTCAAGTTCTTCTATTTCAAATTTGAAAGGATGATCTGGATTAGTTATAACATAAGCTGAAAAAAATCTTACTTCACTCACTCTTCATAACTCCTTTCATCCAATAATCCTTTGAACTTCTCAAACGCTTTCTGGGACACCTTGTTGTGAGCCTTTTCCGGTCTGAGTTCTACGATCAGGTGCGTGTCAATGATGTGCGACAAGTCCCGGGCAAGGTTTTTCTTTCCCTGCTTGATTCCGTCACGGTAGCCTTTTTGCGGTCTGTATTCGTCAATCTGTGTCTTTCCCTCGCATTGACCGCCTGCCGTCTTGTTTCGGAGCTGATAACCGTAATTTGCATACGCTCTGATGTATTGCTGTTCTTTCTGGTCAAGTTCACTTTCTGAAAATTTCAAAAAACCGATTTTATAACCGTATGGATTTCCATGCGTATAAAACCCATGTTTTCTTATTGAAAGGTCAATATGCTGAAAACCGACAAGGTGCTGTGCAAGTCTCCTCAATATGTGTTTTGCCTGTCCCACATAGGCGTACTTGATACCGTTCTCGTCAATTCTTGTCAGAAAGTAGATTCCGCTGTCCTCGTCCAGATCAGGATTGACTTCAAGCAGACGTTTCTTATTTTCTCGCTCGATTGCCTTTGCTCTTGCGATATTCTGTCGTTGGTTCAATCTTCATCACTTCCCTTCGATTTCTTCCAAGCAGATATTAAATCCTTCAACAAAACTTCTATCACATTTATAATCTGCATATTTCGCTCGTTCCGGCATTTTTCTTATTGGACACCAATCAGGTTTTGAATTAGGTATTATTTGGTCTGCCTCTAAGCAATATAATTTATTCGACCATATTTCCGCTCTTTTACACTCTGCACAAATCACAGGAATATCATCAATCAAAATAATTCCTTTTCCCATTTCACATCACCACTGCAATATGTGTATACACTACAGAACCACGATTATTTTTTTGAAATTTTGCAATTGCTTCATCATGATTCTTTGCATAACACGAAAAGCAAAATTCATACATGGTACTTGTGTCAATACATTTAAAGATATATTTATTCATCTAAGCTATTTCACCTCATTGTTGTTCAAGATCAGTTAAACGGAACTTCCTCATCCAGTCCGTCTGGAATATCCATAAATCTGTCAGAATCCGGTGCCGGACCATATGGGGACGGGCCTGCCTGAATATTCTGATTCTGTTTCTGTTCCGCTCTGCTTTCCGCAAACTCCTGTTCCTCGATTATTACCTGCGTTGTGTAAACTTTCACGCCGTCTTTGTTGGTGTAACTGCCAGTCTGAATATGACCGGAAATGGAAACACGAAGTCCCTGTCTGAAATACTTTTCTGCGAACTCTGCCGGTTTTCCGAACGCTACGCACGGAATGAAATCCGCTGTTGGCTCTCCGTCTCTCTTGAATTTTCTTTCGACTGCCAGTGTGTAATTCGCTACTGCCGTAGGTTTATCACCCTGTGAATATCTAACTTCGGGGTCTCTTGTGAGCCGTCCGACTAATACTACTTTATTGATAAGTCATCATCTCCTTTACACTTTGTTGCAAGTCCACACTCATTCGATTTAGAATCACATTTATCTTCGCAATTATTTTTGTCGTCACATTCTTCGCAACAAATATATCTACTTTTAGGGCAATCATATTTGCAAGCAAATGTGTATTTTCCTTTCGGAAATCTACGATTCTCGTAGTTGTTAGTATGTTTCGGATTTATCAAACATGATTTGCACTTATCAGAATCTCCGCTTTCAAGTGTGCTTTCTGCGTTTATCGGCTGATTCACGCACCCAAAGCAATCTTGTTCGCTGTCGTAAATAATCCAAAACATACGCTCCACGTTTCTCACAAATGCATCTAAGTCAATAAAATCAGACTTCCATGATTCAGAATCATATTTATCGTATCTGGTAACAAAGTTGTATTTTGCTCTGTTTTCATCATCTACAGATACGCCGTTCTCATATTCAATCTGAGATAAATTCAGTTCTTCAAACTCTGGTATCGAAAACAGTGTATCCTTAATGAACTGATATACTTCTTTTTCTGATAATCTCATGGAGTACCACTCGTTATCGTTATTACACCTTTTGTCTGAGCGGAAAGCATCGCGGACTTTCTGCATGATAATCTCTGCTTTTCTTGGTTGCCTGTTTGGTGCTTGGTCAAATAACTGACCACCAATACCAAACAATAAATTTCTTTCACTTACTAAAACTGTGTTCTGCCTCATAAAATCTCCTTTGCTTTGTTTGACACTGAAATTGAAATCATGTCACATTTTTCGGGTTTCTTGAACTTCAACTTTCTACCGCAATACGGACAAAAGCTGTATTCTTCAAGAACGTGCATACCGCAGTCTTCGTCAGGGCAACGCCATTCATTAAACAGCTCTCCCTTAAATATCGCACATCCGACAAATTCAGCGTATTTTGCTCTGATTTTCATTGCATCACCCATTAGTCCAAACTCCACTCCGGCGTTTCTTCTGGTTCAATATCATCCGCATACTCGCTTTCTGTATCCAGTTCCACATCAACAAATGCACGTTTTAAAGTAATAAGGAAGATGTCAAAATCGCTCAAATTCCGCAGAGAATTGATGTCGCAGAATGCGTTCATTTCCCATGAAATATTCCAGTTGTTATCGGTTTTGCTCTTATACAACCGCAGTTCTTTGTTCAAATTTTCATCTTCCTCGCAGGAGAATTTCACTCTGCAACGGTTATTTGAAGAAATCCATGTGTCCTCATGCTCAACTTCCATATTTGCGGTCACGGGTTCATAATATGGTTCTCCATCATCGCAACACGCTTCGAGATTGTCCGTGTCAACATCATGCGCAACATACTTACAATACTTTTCAAAAATGTCGGACAGTTTTATTACTTTCATGTCCGGCTCAATCATAAGAGACTTAAAGTTTTCGAGAATCTCTTTATTCTCCGCAAGACTTGTCTTATTGATAATTTCTGTCAGAACACTGTCCAGTTTTACAATATACTGATTAAAATTGTGATGCTCGATCACAGGAACAATGACTTCCCTTACTTTTTCATCAATCATTTTCTTTCCTGCACCTCTCCACGAAAACAAATCATCCAGAGACTTATTGATTGCGCTTTCTACGTTCTTTTTGACTAATTCCTCAACTGTTCCGTCAGTCATCTTTTCCATGACCGCATTTGTGATTCTTTCTTCTAAATTCATAATTCCTCCTAAAACGGTTCAAGACTCAGTTTAGTCTCAAATCCTTTCTCTGCTATCCATACGCTCACATCACAGTCAATGATTTCTTTTATTTCCTGCCTGAAACGTTCTGAGTCGCTATTCTGACCGCTCAAGTGTATCAAGCCTACACTTCTTAGCTCAGGGTTTTCAATCGTCTGTATAAGCCGTTTACACGTTTGCAGTTCCATATGTCCCCGGAGAACGTGCGACAGGTTTTCAGCATCATTCTCTATGTAGTCCTCGCTGTAATTACACTCGACCATGGCGTGAGTGATTCCCATTTTTGAGAAGTCATAAGGACAATACTCCGCATCTGTAATGAATAGCAAGCGACCTATTTTTTCGTGAGTTATCAGCCATCCGTCACACTCTGTACCATTGTGCGGAACGGAAAACGGTATCACCGTAAAGCTTCCGAGTTTCTTCTTCTGCATCCTCGGCAACGGAACAGTTTTCTCTCCGGTCACGGTCAGAATGTCGCTCGTCACTTCGTCACTTGTATAGACTTTAATACCAGAGTTCAAATAGTCCTTGATGCGCCCGATATGGTCAGAATGGACATGACTCGACAAGCATCCAACCACATTCCTGACCTGAAAATCTATCGCTCGTTTCATTTCGATTCCTTTTACTCCGCATTCCAGAATCAGGATTTCTCCCGCCTCTGAAATAAGAGCATATCCGTTACCAGAAGAGCCGGAGTTTATTACTTTGAGTTTCATGTCATTCTTCCTCTGTCAAATATTGATACTCTCCGTTCACCCATCCGTCCTCAAAATCAGGCTGCGGCGGATTGTGTTTGATAAGCACTGCTTTATCCTCAACATCCGACCAGTTCATATTGTTTTTCGCCCAGTCAGCAAATTCATAGTCATTTGTATCAAACCAATGAAGCATTGTATCGAAATTCTCTTTGTAGTCCTCTCCACGGCTTTCATAATACTTAGCATAATTGTCAGCGATAATTTCTGCCGGTACTCCGAACTTGTCTCCATTCTGCATTGTCACTGCATACAATCTTTTCACGATTATTCACTCTCCTTTACAAAATCCGGTTCGACTTCCACCGCCTCAGAATCAACAACATTTTCCTCGTCAACCTCAAACGGTTCTGAGTTTTCGTTATCTGTGATTTCTTCCCGTGATGCTTTGTATCCCTCGTCAAGTTGCAAAAGCGAATGATTCGCCATGCTGTTCATGTCTTTTGGGAATTTCTTGATTGCATTGTTGCGGAGCTTTCTGGTAATCATCTGCTCCGGCGTATCGAGCCACGCAGCGGAAATGTAAGGCTGTGCAGACGGGCATTTCAGCATATCATCCAGAGTCTCACATTCACGAACTTCTGACAGGATTTCTTCTTTCTTTGCCTTAATTTTCGCCTTTTCTTCTGGCGTAGCATCATAGATTGTTCTATCAACCTTTTTCCCGTATTTATCCGTCTTTGTTCCTGTAACAAATCCAAACGTCTTGTTTGTCATATTGTTTCGGATGTGGGAAATCAAATTCGTTTTGACACTCTCACGCTCCGAAATCAGATATTCGATTGAGCCATTCGTAAGCTGAACCGGATATACAACAGCGACAACCTTTTCCGAAAGTCCTTTCTGCTCCCATGACGGCGGCGTAATCTCCATACCGACACGCTTCGGACGAATAAACTCGTCCCCCTCTTTTACAATCCAACATGGATGTACTTTTGCAACATCATTTCCGAACTGCCGGAGCATTGCATCATTGCCGTCTCCCTCGATTCCCATTTCGACTACCTTTTTCCATTCGCCGTTTATCTGCTTACTTCTCAACTGGAAGTAAACCTCTCTTGGAACGGCGTTAGCGTTTAATTTAAGGCTTGCGCACTGTTCGACAATCTCTCTCAGGTTTGACGTATTCAAATCGCTCATTTCAGCCTTATCCGTGTTCTGAACAAGCTGAAAAATACTGCTCATAGCGGACATGGCGCATCTCTTTGAGTATTCGTCAAACTCTACTCCGCACTGCTCAAAATCACGAGTAACAAGTCCTGTGATCGTGTTTGTCCAGTTGCTCAGAGCTGTGGTAAATTCCTGCTTCTGAGCTACCTCTTTCTTTTCCTCTGCCATTTATTCGTCCTCCATATTGTCAAAATGCTGTTTTATGTCGTAACCGTCCTCGTCATACCATTCAAGCCAGTCTTTTTCTTCTTCATCCCAGTACTCAAGACCTGTAACATTTGAATAATCCGGCTTCACATTGTTTTCATACTGGAAACTATCGTAATCCCACAGAATATTCATTATCTTCCACGCTTCTTCCATGTTTGAAACTTCTACATGAAATGCTTTCATTGGAACCTGTGGTATATGCCACACCCTTAATTTCATTATTCTGTCTCCACCTTTCTATCAATCTTTTTCAACTTGTCCCGGAAAGGAAGAATACTTTCTTCTGGAACATTCACTTTAGTAACAACAGCCTGTGCTTTTCCGACTTCCACCGTATCGCCCGGCTTTACAAGAATGTCAGTGCAAAATGCGTATTCCCTGCCGATTATCTCGTCATTTTTGAGATATCTTGCTTTAATTATCATCATCAGAGAATCCCTCGCTTTCTACTGTCAATTCCTTATCATCCGTCACAATAAGGTGAATAATCTGAGTGTCCATTTCCGGGAAGTTTCCTGTACTGATTGCCTCTGAGTTATCAATAAAGACAGGTGCGCTTACGCCGTACAGTTCAGACAGAGAATGGATAATGTCAAGTCCGGCGATAATCCGGTGACCGTTGTTCAGCGAAGAGTACGGAACACCGTTCACGGTACACTCACAGGTTTCTTTCAAACCGCCATTGATTTGAATATCGAACAAAGAGAAACGAACAACCTTGAATTTTTCATTGATTTTCTCGGAAATCATGTTCATCTTCGCCCGGATAAAGCTCTCTGTCAGGTCAATCATCTGCTCCTGTTCTGCAATTCTCTGACCAATCGACTTCTGCTCTGCTTCCAGTTCTGCGATACGTTCTTTGACTTTCGTGTTGTCCGCAGCCTTGATCTGTGCTTCAATGTCAGATATTTCATCACGGATAGCGTCTCTTCTCGCTTCTGCCTCTGCATTGTCGGGTGTTTTTTTTCTCAGTTCTTCAATTTCATTTTCAAGCCCCCGGATAGTTCCCTCGATCTGAATGTAATTTTTCTCTCCAAAAATGTCAGCATAAGCCGGAATAGCGTCAAGGTCTTTCTTCGCTTTTGACAATTCAGCTTTTTCACATTCAAGCTGTAATTTCAGAGCTGAGATTTCCTTTTCCTGCTCGTCAATCTGTTTCTGATATGCGCGAACGTTATCAGCGACTTTCTGTCCTTTTTCTGTGATTTCAAACAGCATCTTCTCGCGGTGAGATTCAAAGTCATCCTTATCCTTTTCGTACTTTGCTTTGTGTGCTTCGCAACGTGCATCATGCTCTTTACGCAACCGTTCGCAAAGTTTCTCTCTATCTTCAATCCGCTGTTTCCTCACCTCTTCCGGCAACGCCTGTCCACAAGTTGGACAAGTCAAATCCTTATCTGTAAGCGGTAACGGTTCAGCATAATCTTCCAACGGCTCAAAATCAGGGAATGTCTTTTTCTTCCACTCTTTCCATTCTTCCGCATAGCGTGTTTTTTCCGATTCAGCACGGTCTCTCGCTTTGATGTAGTCCTCTTTCAGATATTCAGCGTCCAGAATCTCTCTTTCAGTTTTTGTAACCTTATCGTCTGCATCATTGACCGATTTTCGTGCTGATCTGCGCTTTTCGTCAAGTTCAGCGTTTGCGTTGTTCTGCAATTCGCTTAACTTAAATTTTTCTTCAATCACACGATTTTTGTACTCATTGATTTTTTCGAGTATATCTGTGCCTCCGGAAAGAGAATCTTCCACACGCTTCAATTCCGCCTGTTTCGCCGCTTTCTGAACTTCAAGTGCGCCCACATCAACAGAAATAATCTGCTTTGACAATTCATCTATCCGCGCCGGGATCTCTGTCATTTGCTTATTCAGAGTGTTCTTCGCCTTTGTATATTTCTTCAAGATATCATCCGTGCTTGCAATTTTCAGCTCCGGTATCAACAGACTGTACTTGTCCCCATATGTAAGAGCAATCTCCGCATCAGACATAACGCCAACAAACTTCATCAGGATTTCTCTCTGCTCTTTCCATGGCAGAGCGTTGAAAGCGTTCGGATTCGTCACCAGATTAAAGATGTTCTCGTCAACGATTCCGGCAATAAAGGACTTAAATTCCTTTTCAGACTTCGGATATCCATTGATTTCAAACTCATTGACATTCCCCTGAAACTCTGTCGTATCAGTACCGCGTTTCTTTCGCCATACCTGTTTTTGCGTCTTTTTCAGCGAATATTCTTCATCATCCACACGGATTGACGCTTCTACACTGATTTCCAGATTGTTTATCATGTTTCCATCAGCATCCAAAGGACGGATATCAAACTTTGAATTTCCGAGAGAATCCTTTCCAAACATCAAGAATGTGAATGAATCAAATACCGTGGTCTTGCCTGTAGCGTTTGCACCTTTGATATTGGTTCTGTCACCGAAAGTAATCTCTCTATCCTTGCATCCCTTGAAATTCTGGACATGCATCTTTAAGAGCTGTATTTTCATATTTCATAATTTCCTTTCATTGTGTTATAATAAAATCGGTTTTATGCCAGAACGCCCGAGTTTGCAGACTCATTTATGGGCGTTCTTTTAATTCTTCTGCAAATCCGAGGTCGAATATTCTGGTAAGCTGTGAACCTGTGAAAGCAAGTTCCGGTGTCCAGTTCCGACCACTTTCTACTGTGCCGATCAGGGCGATTCTTTTTGTGTCTCCCGGCTCCATGTAGTCAAGTTCATGCTTGATTTCTGCCAGATACGCCGTAAACTCGTCCTCATTCATAATTTTGATTGGGTTTTTATCCTCAATTAGCGGACAGTTCTTGTGCCGTTTCTCCCTGTACTCAGGTTTCCCCTCGGTCGTTCCGATATCCCTGGGCAAATGGCAGTACATTCTTGATTCACACTCGGCGCAGCTCTTCGGCATTTCTTCCATGTGCGTCTTGTAATAGATAGCTGACATGGTAATCACTCCTTCCACTCGTCTCCAATTTCTATATCGTTATACTCTTCTGCTGAAACTTCAATTACAGCAGTTTCGTATTCTCCGTCAGAATCAGGATATTCACTCCTTATTTCAATTTTGTAGCTATCAGGCATATAATGTGTTATCGGAATAATAGTTTTTCCAACCGGAATACACGTTACATATGTATAATCATCCTCATAGTATTTATTAACGACTATTCCGCTTTCGATATTTGAACTACATCCCGAGAGAAAAACGGATGCTATCAAAATAGAAAATATTTTCCTTTTCACCGTTCTTTCACTCCTTTCAAATCGGTCCGACCTGCAATATGTAATTCATCACAGCCAGAACGCCAATCACAAACCACTGCCCGATAATCACCTTGCGTTCAAAGCTCATTCTGGACTTTTTCTTTCTCTTCGGCTTTGATTCTGTCACCGGAATAATCGCCGTATGCTCAAATCTAAGCACGTCAATTTCCTGCTTTGGCAATGTTGCTTCTTGCATTTCTTCTTACTCCTTTCTTCGGTCTTTTGAACTTGTCCACGCTCCTGACTTTTCCGGTCTGCTTGTTGATGATTTTCAGATAGAATTCCGTCTCTTCCACAAGCATCCAGTTCCCTGCGTTCAGGTAATGCGCAGACAAGCACTCTTTTTGACTACGAGTCAGTCTTTTTGGTTGCTTCATCCTTATTCCTCTTTCTGTCTCTGATTCTCGATACTGCATCACTGATAAGAGAGCATCCGATTATTGATAACACGGTTGCGATCACTCCGCACCAAAATTCAGGTATATACATCTTTGTCTCCTTTCTACTGAACCATGTCCATTACATAATTTATTGCACTTACATCCGGAGAAACTATCCAAGTCAAAACATCATGTACACAAATAACAAATATAAGAACAAAAATGACTATCAAAAATACACCTATAATAGTCGTAATGCATGTTCTATAAAAATCCCAAACATTATTATGTCTTTTATAACTAATAACATCGCGTTCAATTTCTTTTTTTATTTCATTCTCTGCGCTTTCAAATGCCTTTTTAATTACAATTATTGATACTGCAATAATCACCGCCGACATAATGCTGTAAAAAGCGTTTGATACTATCTGGTATTTTGCAAGGCTGGGAACAAACTCCTTTGCCGAATCAAATGCAATTCCAATCTTGTCGCATATGGTGTCTATCACCTTTATTACATCGTCACTACTCAAATTGATTCCTCCTTACGCCAAATACTTCATGCCGTACTTCCGAACAATGTCCTCAAAAATCTGTTTTAGTCTGGCATCACCCTCGATCACGGCGATTTTCGTTGTTTCTTTCTGAATGTCCGTCTTTGTACATCCGGCACGTTCCATACGTTCACGCTTGTTCCTCTGCCTTGTTGACAAGTCACATCTTCCGATATGTTCAAGGTCGTTGTATATACTTGTAAACAATCCCTGATACGGTATGCCTGATGCTATGGATATCTGCCGAACTTTCTTGTTGATATCGTCACGCCAATTGTCAAACGGTGATATAATCTCGTCTTTCATCCGCTCGGTTGTCTCGACTGCCTTTTCTGCCGTCTCCTGCGCAAGTGCTATCTGTCGGTCGCGCTTCTTATTCGCAATCTCGGTTTCTTTCATCTGGTCGAGAAGTCCCTGTAACATTTGAAGCTGCGGAGACAATTCCGAAGATTCCTGTTTCATCATCTGGTAATTTCCGTTTTTACGGATTGACGGAAGAACTTCACTTGTCACCCAGTGCTTAAACCGCTTTGCTGAATCAAGTTTGCTACCGAAGATAAGTGCGTATAAGCCGGACTCGCTGATAATGGTCATATTCTGCTTTCCTGAAGGTGTTTCCATTTCGGCAACACCTTTATCTGTATCATCTACTTTCTTTGATACAGCGCTTCTCGGCTCAGAATATCCTAACGCTTCTGCCACATCCCTTCCTACAAACCACGGCTCATTGTCAATGGTAACTGTCCTGATCTGTCCGAACTCTTCATTATTAAATATCTGTAAGTCGTTCATCATAAAATCACTCCTAAATTCTTAAGAAGCAAGCCAGCACCTAAAGAAATCAATAATATAATTACGGTAATTAATAAGTCACAAAGAATAAATATTATCAGCTTCATTCCGGCGTGCTCTTCTTTTACACATTCTGTAAAATCTGGAATGCCAAGTAACATAATCCCTGTTGACGCAATAAACGCTCCTGTTATCATTTTCAAAATTGATAAAAACATTTTGGGTGAATCCTTTCTGTGGTATAATGCTCCCCGAAGGGAGGTGTGCTTATGGATATTAAAGGTTATTGCGAAGAACAAAAATGCAATTATTCTGTTGACATCAAAATAATAGAGTCTCGATCACACGAAGGTATTAGTCGAAACTACGGAACATACAAATGTGATTACAAAGCTGTCGGAAATAAATGTAATCAATCTGAATGTTCTATTTTACGTGCCAACGGAATAAAAGTAGGCGATTCCATTTAGTCTTCGCTGGTGGGTTGTTTACCTGCCAGCAATTCTTCATAGCTTACAACCTCGTTCGCATTAACAAAATTCACCGCGCCAACACCTTTTTGGTACATCAAAAATTCGGAATCAACCGAAATATCCCAAAGATTAAGGTCTAAAATAAGTCTTGGAACATCATTCGGCTCAACCTCAATTTTTAAACTTCTTATATTCCTGATTTCTGTTCCGTCAATAAATAAGTGGATATGTGACGGAACCTCGCCCTTTTTCCTCGGCTTGATTTCAACCCTCTGCGGTTTATGCTTTTCCACGATTTCACCCCTTTCTACTCCAACAATTCATCTGCCGTTACACCCAGATAATCTGCGACTCGCTTTACCTTTTCTCCAGATGGGCATACGGTATTCCATTTCCCTACACTTCCACGAGCAAGGTCGCAATCATCTTCAATCTTGTAAATTGGTATACCCTTTTCGTGCGCTATGCTTTTAATCTTGTCGTAAAGCATAAAAAACCTCCTTTCTTTTAAGGAGATTTTGAAAATATCACAAATTATGTTGACTAAATTCTGAATATATTCTATAATTCAAAGTACCACCAATAAATTAATGAAATACTATTCAGGCATTTTAATGCGCTATAATTTTGCGATAATTTCAAAATCCATATCTTAATTATAAGCGATATATTCAAAATGTCAATAGTTATTTTGCGATTTTTTCAAATTAAAGGATAACTGTATGGACTTAAAAGATAGAATTGTAGATTTATGTAAGAAAAAGGGTATTCCTGTTTGTAAGCTAGAGGAAGATTTAAAATTCGGAGGTGGATATATTGCGAAATTAAATAAAAGCACTCCGAACACCGAAAAAATTAATCAGATTGCAAATTACTTTTCCGTTTCACTAGATTATTTAGTTAATGGAAAAGAATATGCAGATACCACTCTTCCGGAGCAGGCAGAGCTTCTTGTAAAAATAAGAAACGATCCAAAACTTATGGATGCTATTCTGAAATACTATTCATTATCTGAGAAAAAACAGAATCACGTTTTGGAATTAATAGATATGCTGAGCGAGGTATAGACATGAATAATGTAGAGAAAATGCGCAGCATAGATAAAAAAAGATATATGAACGCAATTTGTTCATTAAAAGCTCCCGGTGTAGAAACAATAGGTTCAATGTTAGTTGTTGAAAAACTTCAATCAAAATATACGCATCTTAAAAGATATAAGAAATCTCAAGATATTTTACATTCTTTGGAAATATTAAAGTCTTATAAATATATCGAACTTATTAAATGCGATAATCCGACATTTCCATTAATCCGTGTAACAGATACTGGAATGGTATTTAGAGAAGTATCATCTGAAAATACGAGAAAATTGATTGGTTCTTACATATTGTCGATTGTTGCAATAATTATTTCAATAATAGATTTATTTCTTGTTTAAAATATATGGTGCAGATTGAGAAAGTGCATTAATCGCATTGCTTATTACGGTTACTTCTCTTTCTTTTTCTGCCTTTTTTATTTTATCGCTTTCGGATATATAACCCAGAGTTTTTTTTACAAGATGTGAATATATTTCGCATATGGAGCCCTTTATAAATACCGGATTGTCTTCTACTGTACAGTAATCATTATCCATTTTTACTATATTCATAATTCTTCCCCTTTGATATCCGTCACGATAATATAGATGTACTGCAAAACATCTTCACGTTGAATCTCCGAAACAATCTTCACGATTCTGTCCCGGTAATACTCTTTCGGTCTCAGCGGCTTAATTTCCTGACTATTTCCCATAATTCCTCCACAAATTTAAACTCTCGACAAGTTTCGACTGTATATTTCTGGAAAATTCGATAAAATCTTATTTGTGGGAGACGCAACAAAATGAAACATCCCCCACACCAGAACTTGAAGTGCCCTCTTTTTTGAGGACGGTTTTATTGTATAACGGGTGATGTTCATTTCATTGTCATATTCAAGGAATTATTATCATTCGGTGTACATATTATGGGGAGTAATTATGAAAAGATATTTGTCAAAGCTGAGCAATGAGCTTATACATAAAATGAACGAGAATCATTGGAGTATTGCTCAATTATCAGCCATGTGCCACGTTTCTTATCATGGAATGTGTAATATTGTAAACGGTAATGTGAATGATATTAATTTTTCTACATTTATTAAAATCTGCGAGAACACTCATATCTCTTATGCTGATATTTTCGATATAGACGATACCGAATTGCTAGAAAGAGAAATGAGAAAGTTTAATCTCACAAATAGAAAGATGAAATTTGTTCTTCAAAAAGTGTAAGAGGGAATTTCCCTCCTACACAATCTTGTAATGCGGTTTTTCTTCGCCGAAGAATTTGTAACGTATAAAGTCGTCAAGCACGATTCCAACAGTAGAAAGCAAAAACCAATAGAGTGTATGCTTTGGACAAATCTGCCCGAGGATGTTACCGAACTCGTCCGTGTAATCCCAAATGGATAATCCGAGCCAGATATTCAGGATGCAACCAGAAATAAACTCCACGGCTGTAATAATTACCGCACTTAAAAGCATTTGCCTTATTAACGGCATTTTTGGCGTTATTTCATTGATAATTCCAACAAGGATAAAACAGATTCCTCCCACCAGAAACATTGTCCAGTGGGAGAATCCGCGTGCAAGGATTTCAATGCAATAATATATTGCTCCTCCGATTAATAACAGCGAGGTATACTTTAAAATCTGTTTCATACAATCGCCCTTTCCGCCAGCATTGATTGCAGGACTTCAGACTGGTATCCTGTGGGAATACTATCACCATATTGGATTGCGTTAATTGTGTTCTTGTCCTGCAATGAACGTATGTAAATACGAAGATCACGAAAATATGTAACATGGTACGCAACCCAGTTCATACAAGCATCTGTGATTTTCTTCATATCTTCTTCCGAATAAAATTTGCAATGTACGGATTCATCCGCAGGATGCCACGGTACAATCTGCATACCCTCTAAGGTTTTAACGCTTAATGCATTCAGACTGAGCTGATCGTTAGTGGTTAGCGTAAACCGTTCCTTTGTTCCGTCAGTAAGTTCAACTTCGCATCCATACGCAACTATTTGCTGTTGTGCTGCATTCATTTCAGAGACTTTCTGCTCTTGCACTTCTTCAAGCGTTGGAACATACGGTTCTGTCGGTTCCGGCGGTTCAGGTTCTTCGTACACGCTACCGTCATTTGAAAGCTGATAGCCGTTATATTCAGCGGTCGTATCGTCATTGCGGTAGATTGTCGTAAACGCATGATAGAATCCGACTCCGATATCCGTCTGGCACGCTTTGTCAAGATATAAGTCGAATCCGGCGGTCGATACTTCTATTTCTGAATCAAATACCAATGTGACAATATTATCCTGCGGAATTACTTTGCATTTATATACTTTTGAAGAATTTAAAAATTTTAAGTATGCCATTTTTTATACCTCTTTTTTAAATAGTAAAATAACGGTTAACGCCTCAGCCGAATCAGGCAAAAAGACAATAACAACATCCGCATGGGGCGCTGTTATACACCGTATTATCCTGCCAGAGGCCGGCACATATCTCGTCGGCGCTGACTATTCTGGCACTAATGTCTGTTTTGTGTCCTCTGGTGGAGGTAATAAGTACCTTATGCCCGGAGGCACAGCACTCGTCACTGTAGATGCGCGTACCGTTATTGATTTTAAAAGCAATACATCAAATCAGGCAACGTGGACGGAATTCCTGCCGTTTTATATTCGCCTGATGTAATTACTTCCAGCGTCCTATTGCAGCCCATGAAATATAAACCATTGATGTTCCGGAGGAGCGTTGGAGATATATGCCAAAATTGTCCTCAGTTCTGGCTTCGTTTCCTCCAGCATCTCCAATCCAGCTCCTCGTCACAGTGTTTGCATTACGTGTAAATTGATACGTTACAAAATAGCTATTATTAATAAAAGGGATCTGTAAATTGATGACTTTTACGGCATTCGTATTACTTGTCTTATCGGATCCCCACTGTATCAATGTACCGTCTACAAATTTGAGATATCCGTTATCTTCCTCAGGTATTTTACTAATTAACTCAGCAACTGCTTTTGCCCCAGCAATCATTCCGCCTGCTTGATTTGCCACAATATCGTCCAAATCATCTATCACATCCGCTTTGTCGCAAGAATCATTTACAGCCTGATTTGTTTGATTCATTTGTGATGCCCCAAAATCTGAACCTATCTGCGTATATTCTGTTACATCCTCAATCGAATATGTGCCGTCACCGTTATCTGTAATTGCAAACTTTCTCTTTCCGCCCATCGGCTGTGCGAGAATATCATCTACAAAGTTTATTGGTAAAGTTTGCTTTGCCATCGTCAAGTCTCCTTTAAATTCTAATTAATTTGTATTGTCCGAGCCGGAACGGTAATCTCCTGATTCCTGCTTTCTGCCTGTCAAGAATGTCTTTCATAGACAGCATTGCACTTTCGATTCGGTTCAGTTCGTCCGCCTGTATGAAAACACCGTTCGGATAAAACGTCTGAGATGCGCCAAAATCTTGCGTGTAAATCCGCCGATTAATCTCGTCAAGATTACGTTCAAAAGCATTAAACTTGTCCACATCCCAGAATATCGGATAAGTCGCATCTTCGCCCATATCTTCCGTTTCAAACGGGACATACAGCTCATTTGCATATTCATGGAGATATGTCAAATTATTTTTTATCCGGTTATAGTCATCAATATTGAACCTGTCGCCCGTACTCCAATCTGTTTTCGGTTCAATCCATTCCACTGTTATCGCCATGACATGACCACCTTTCTCGCTTTCATGCTTCCTGACCATGCGCCGTTAAAGCTCAGCTCATTTTGATAAGACCGAATCATCGCATCTTCTCGGTTTTTTAGTTCAAGATAAAACAGGTCGTTCGCCTCTACTCTCGGGTCTCCACGCCATGAAATGTCATAGTCTACATCGCCCAAGTAATATGTCGCAATCCATTCTTCTAAGTCTCTCGCCTGTTCATCCGTACTTATCAGAGGATTACTCCATTCAATTTCCTGTCCATTCGGATTGTGTGTCACTCGGTAATATGACTCGTCTGCCACATATTCATATCCCTCAATCACAAGTTCGATTTCTGTTTCGACAGTTGCATTTGTGAATTTAACCGTCACAAAATAATTACTTGAATCCAGAATCTGAACTCCAATACTGTCATTGTCTTTAACAGACGCTTGAAAACCGTATGAAGCAATAGAGAAATACACAGTATGTTGCATTTCATCCGTCAGTGTCACTTTTTCAGTAATCAGTTCTTTGAATCCCTCTTGTGACTCTCGGTAATTTGTCTTTTTGACAGATATCATCTTGACTTTTTCATGCCGTGTTCCGGTCGGGTTGTCCATCAGGTCTCTTGTCCGTGACAGCCGATAATCTGTAACATCACCAATCAAGATATTATCAATCGTGATCCTTGCGTTCGGATGCCCTTTCGTGAACTCGATTTCCATTTTGTCGAAGTCGTTGAACTGATAGTCTGTTATGTATTCCGTATCAGGGTTTTCAACTATGTATGTGTCCTGAATGGCGCTTAAATAATAAGTCCGTATCACAAATTCTTGCGGTGCGACATTTCTGAAATTCATAATCATTCCGAATGCTGTAAATCCGCTTTCAAGCGTAATTGTGATAACCGGATTCTCGGTAAAGTTCCCGTCTGCATCCGCTATACTGTTGCTGACATATCCGGTTTCCTTATAACCTCCGTCTTTTGGCATAAAGAAAAGACTTCCGTCCACAAGGGAAAAGTCATTACTTGCAATCGCATAAGCGTCTTTCTTGTTGTCTTTAAGCAGATTTTCAATGCTGCTGTAATCCGTCTTATTATTTACCGATACTTCCATATCAGGAACGAATGATGCTTTCAAGTGAATCTTATTTGCTCTGTCCTCGTACAAAGCACACCGTCCGGCGTTTGCTATGATCTGCAATGCTTCTGAGTGTTTAACCGCCGGAATTGGATTGTAGACTGTAATGCGCTTTAAATAAGGATCAAGATAAAACTCTCTTTCATCCTCTATCCCTGCATCATTCAATACATCCAGAGCCAAGTCGTACAGAGTAATTCCAGATTCCCTGTACAGTCCTTTGTAATAGGTATCTGTCAACTGATAAAATCTGTCTGTTGCCGTGAACTTTGCCTGTACATCATCCGCAGACCATGTATTCAGAAATGTTGTGGTTTCAGGTAACCATTCAATATCGCCATTTCCCGTCACATCATATCCAAAAGCAACTTTTACTTCCTGCCCGATTTCCATATATGCAATCGCACTTTCGGGATTGTCAGGGCTGTAATAGAGGTCTTGATTATCCACGGTAAGGCTTACATCCATACTCGGGATTGTCTCTGAAATAGGAGATACATAATCTTTTAGCGAACAGTTGATAACCTTGTCATTTGAGAATGTATTTGCAATACCGAACATCATTTGATAGATTCTCATTCTATCCTGACCGCCGATCATTGTAATGGGCGTGATAATGAAATAAGAAGTTCCGTCAAAAGCATCCTCGGTAGTGAATAACTGCTTATCATTTTCATAGCTTTTTGTGCCGGAATCCGACTGTATGATAAACTGTGTCGGATAGCACTCTCCAAAATCTATTGTCAGCCCTTTAATATCCAGACCGACCAATCCACCGAAAGAGATATATACCGAACCGAGAATGTCTTTTGTTACAATCCCATTATTGTAATATCTGTACCCGTCCGTTTCTTTCGGAAGAAAGTACATGGAACCGTCTACCTTTGAGAAGTTCTGCTCTGCCGTAGCATATGGTTTCGTGACCGTATATCCGTCAAATGGCTTTTTCCCATCAGAATAGTATGTAAGCTCTGTCTCTTCATCAAGCGCCGCATTGTTCTGCGCATCTGAATTTACAACGCCGATAGATACTCGTATGTACGCCCTGTTTCGGAACGGTAACTGCATTGCTTCTTTGTATTCTTTGCTTACAAGTTGCATGGTATCACTCCAGTCCTGCGTCTATCAGATTGAATGACAATGTTTCATCCTGTAAAACCATGTGTGTCAGCCGGTCAACAAAAAGCGGTTTCCCCGTCCTGTCCCCCGGATACATGGTAATAGTGATCGCATGACCGGGATTTGCCATGTCCTCAAATGTGACAGGTACATAGAACGGCTTTACCGCATCAAGCATCCGTTTTCTGACCGCTGGTGAAAGTCCTACCCATTCCATGTTATCGAGCTTGTACAAATCTCGCCCTACTCTCTGACCAATCACTGCATTATTGGCATTTCGACCCGCATTTACCGTTGTAGAAATTGTCCACGAAAATCCACGTCTCGGACACGGGAAGTCATACCCATTTACATTTAAAAAAGATGATAAAGCCATGCGCACCACCTCCTGTTTTTAAGCATCAAAAAAGCACCTATCCAAAGATAAGTGCTAATTTGTTATTTTATATATCTAGTTTCATCTGCGAGTTTGCGGAGTCTATTTCGCTTTGTATACCAATAGGCGGCGTGTAATCTTTAACCGCATTGATGTACTCTGAAATCTGATTACGGTGAATCAGCTTATACTTTTTCACTCCAAACATCCTGTTTGTCTGAGTATAAATATCACGATATAACTTCCTGTGAAGCTGTTTATCTTGATACGCCGGAGCATCTTTCCCGCCAAGACACTCCCGGACTTTTACTTTCACTTCATCAGTGATATTGGAACATTCTTCTCCAAATATAGGAATCTCCTGTTTGAATTTCTCAAATTCAGTCCGAATCTCATTTACTTTCCCGTCCACTTGTTTAATAACTTCGTAGTGGAGTTCCAGAAGTTCTAACGGTGACTGAGGAATCTTCGGATGTTTCGGCATGAACGCATCTGCCAGAATATCCTTTGCTCTGAGCTGATACTCTAAGAGCTTGTCGGCAAGTTCGGGATGTTCTTTTCGGGTTTTCTCTGTGATTGTGATTTTCGCAAGCCATAGTGGTATGTAGTCAATTCTTAGGGCGATAGTCTCATTTGATGAATCAAGTACCCCTGCCTCTAATCTGAGGCACCCCCTTTTAAGAGCTTCATCTTTCTGTACATTAGTTACTTGTCTATCTTTTTGCCCTTTCGTCATTCCTAAAGCATTGCAAAAATAACTTACTCCCGCCCACACGTTTCCTTCTTCATCTTTCGCCGCCATTATCGAATCGCCAAGCACATTGACATTCTTCACGATTAAATCATTCACAAACAACACCTCCAATCTCTTTGAAGATGTCTTCTACAATAATGCTGATATATTGCAAAACGTCTGTACGGTCAATCTGGTTTACCATATCAAGAATTTCTTCACGATAATCTTTATATTCATCTGTATGCTTATTCATTTACATCACCGTCCTCTCTGACAATGTCTGAAATAAATACATAACAAGACTGTATGATTTTCGGATTTTCCAGATTTAATATTAAATCTATCATCTTTGCCCTATAATCAGTTTCTCCAAAGAAATCAAAGTTTTTTGTACATTTGTGAATAAAATTGTATATCTTTCGCAATATTTCTATGTCTTCCAATGCAAGCAACCATCTAATTGATTCATTCCTGAAAATCTCAATCCTTAACTGTCTTTCAACAGCTAAATTACAATGAGTTCTTAATTCAATTTTTTCTAACTTTTCCCTGTCTTTTCTTAAAAACATAAAAATCTCCTTTCAATGTTTGACAATCACACCAAAAGAAGATATACTTTATGTATCAACCGCCTTTGGTGTGTTGTGGATGATAAAACAGTCAGTGCTTTGGTCGGTGCAGACTGTTTTATTTTTTGATTATCTCTCGATAAACCAAATCAATTCCTTTTCTGACAATTTCGGCTTTGCTCATGCCTGTTTCCTTAACGCAATAGTTCAGCTTTTCAATGTCATTATCCGACAATCTAAACCCCGTCCAATTATTTTTAGGTTCCGTTGTCGGTCTGCCTGTTCTCGGCGACACTATATCACCTCCCAATTTTTGTTTGTGCATATATCGTAATATATGTTTGTGCAAAAGTCAATAGGTTTTTGCAAAATAATAGAGCGGATTTCTCCGCCCTAAAAAGTCATATTTTTGCTTCAAATACTTTTCCGCAATCCTGACAAATAAATTTCACTTTTTTCTTTCCGTTAAACCCTGTTCCCACTCCAACCATTCCGCCAATAGGGCCGGCAACAGCTACTCCTATCGCTCCACCTATCAACCCTTTACCTTTCTTGAAATTCTTCTTTGCAGAAACAGGAACTACATTTGTACTTCCGCATCCCCATGCCGGGCACTTAATTTTTGCCATTTTCTTTCCCTCCGTTTTTAATATTATTTACTTCATTAGACTTTCTAAGCTATCTTCCGAAACAGAATAGTGATACTCAAATTCCGAATCATCATAACTTCCCATCATACTATTAAGTTTATCTGCCAGAGACTTTCCAACAGCAGAGCCTTTTTCTTCCATGTCTTCTGACGAATTCCATGCTTCTTCCACGGTTTGACGCTCGTACTCTGCAAAAATTGAGTTCCATTCATCTTCTGTGCCTTCATAGTAGATTTGTATTTTTTCATCTTCTGAATGTAAATAATCAAGAGTTTTATCGTATACCACTTGCATTGTTTTTGGGAAGTATACAGATTCAACCTCAGAACTATTAAAAACAGAGTCATTAACTTCTTTTATACCATTTCCAAAAATAACAAGTTTTACTTTATCGTTATTAAGCCAAAAATCTGACAAATTCGTTTTATATGTTTTTCCGTTAACTTCATAAGCTGGTTGTATATATAAATATTTTAGTTTTCCATTATATTCTTTTAAATCAACATTTTCATCTGATATATCGTATTCAAAATCTGCAATATCAGCTTTACAGCTTTCCAAGTCTTTAGGCTGACTCCCACACCCAGCTAGCATAAAACTTGTCAATACCAAAAATAATACTTTTTTCTTCATAACTCATCCCTCCCATAGTATGATAGGTAAATTCTACCACACTACGGGAGATTTTGCAATTTAAGTGAATGAAAATCCATTACGAGATTTTCTCCTGTCGTAAGCCGCTACAAGCTCTCTACCATCAACAACAATCTGTTTTCCCTCACGAACTGCATCTATCAATTCTTCAAGCAACGATGTTTCTCTGGTATTTTCTGCACTTGCACGAACAAATCCACGGTAAGCCGCCTCTTCAATACCTTTTTGGATATCAGGGTTATTCGCAACTGCTGTTTTTCCATTAGAAAACCGTCCAACAAGTTCATCATGATTAGCGAAGAACAGCCCGTCCTCTGGAAAACCACCAACTTCATAAGCTGGTATCAGGTCTGACAGATTAATCTTTCCGATACCACTTGCATATCCATGACCTTTCCAGCCATTCGCAAGACTTCCATATCTGGACAGCGTATATCTGATAGCTGCAAGCATATTAGACAACGGGTCATATATATTCTTGTCATATCCCGGATAAGCATATGCCTTAAATGTAGGGTCAATAACCTGCATCAAACCTTTAGATGGTGTACCGTTTTTGGCATTAATATCCCAATCGTTAATCGCATTCGGATTTCCACCGGATTCTGTCTGCATCTGGTACAGAAGCAAATTCAGGTTTGACGCTGAATACTGACCTGTCATTTGCAGGGCTTTCGCCGCAAGATTTCTCCACTGTTCTACTCCGGCTGACGGATTATATTTCACTTCCGGCATAGCTTTATCAAATAAACCTTTAACAAAATCTGCTATTGAGTCAAACATTTTATTGATAATTCCGCCTGCAATGCTTGTCCACGGTTCGAAGAAATTTGACATACTAATAAATTTATCAAGCGCAATCTTGACAAGCTCTCCCGGATTTGAAATATAATCCCATACATTTCCTGCAAATTCTTTTATTCCGCTCCACAAATCTCCAAAAAAATCTCCAATTCCGCCTGCAAAATGCGGCATGCCTGACATAAACGCTTTTGTCTGCTTTGCGGGCATAATCTTTGTACCCTTTTCAAGCGGCAACATGACGTTACGCCCCTCTGGTATGAACGGTTTTCCTGACGGTGGAACAATCAACTCTTTATATACCGCTCCGGGCTGATCGTTTACAACTCCAAGCGTATCTTGAGGTATTCCTGATGTTCCTTTTGCAAATTTAGGAACTTCCCAATTATCAAGAAGTTTTCCAATTCCTATTTTATCAGCAACCCAATTTACGCCATCAATAATTCCATTTACAACGGTTCCTACAATACTTAATATTCCATTAAATACACCGCCAAATATGTCTTTTATCCCGTTCCATGCCTTTTCCCAATTTCCAGAAAAAACACCAGTTATAAAATCTATCAGCCCTCCAAACGATTGAGATAGTCCGTTAATAATTCCTTCTATTGCATCAAATACCCTTTTAAATACTGGCTGAAATGTGCCCCATAAAAATGTTATTAATGGAGAAAATACATTATTCCACAAAAACTGAAAAACATCTATTACTCCATTTACTATCGGAATTACTCTATCATTTAAAATGTCGCACGCTCCTTCAAATGCTTTTCCAAGCGAATTTCCAATAGCTTTTGCTAACGGAACGATTACATTATTCCATAAAAATGACAATACACTTGAAAGTATTTCAATTACCGGACTTAATACACTTCCAATAAAATTACCGACAGGTACTAAAACATTTTCCCATAAATTTTTAAATACTTCTAATAATTTGGGTAATACTGTTTCTCCCATATATGAAAGTGCCGGATTTAACATATCCTGCCAAATACTCACAAACACACTTTCTAAAAATTCACCAAATGGAGTCAGTATATTAACAAACTCTTCCCACCCAGTTTTTAAATCCGGTATTATTGTTTCTGTAATATATTGTAATATAGGAGTAAAATTCTCTCCGATAGTTGATATAGCACTTTGAAAACTTGTTCTAACCTGTTCGTTTGTAGCAAAAACGTACCCAAGTCCAGCAGCAAGAAGCGTAACGACCCCAATTAAAGCAAGAATCGGAGCAGAAGCCGTTGCAAATAATCCGCCTGATCCGAAAATTCCTTCTAATGGAGATATCAAACCTAATATAGGCGAAAGAACTTCTCCCATTACAGAAATACTATCTACAATTTTTGTTATACCTGTTAAAGCAACCGGGGCAATCGCCACAGACAAAACAATAGCCGTATCAAGTTCCAAATTTCCAAAGAAATCTTTAATTCTTTCCCATACATCCCCCCATTTTATATTTTTAATTGCCGCAGTTATTGTTTCAATTATTCCGTCTACCCAAACATTTAATGTTTGAGCAAATGATGCAAAATCAAATGTATTAAAAAATTCATTAATTCCTGTCGCGATTGAAACACCAAAATCATAAAAATCAAAGTTTTCTCCGAATGATAGAGCGGCATAAATCGCTGTATTAAGCGCTCCGGCAATGGTTCTTCCTACTGCGCCAAATAACTCTGGTGAAATCAGTCCGTTAAGGAAATCCGCAAGACCTTTTCCGAAGTTTCTTGCGCCTTGATATACGCTATTCCAATCAATGCTATTCAGAGTCTTTGTCAGCGTATCTCCAATGTAGTCTCCAAGTTCGTACAGCGTATCAATACTGCTCTCATATGCTTTCAGGATTGCATCATTCCGTGATATCGTTGTGGTCAGTCCGCTTCCTGTTCCTGTTCCTGCTCCGCCTGATCCAGAGCCGCCAGTCCCACCGCTACCGCCAGTACCGCTTCCTGTACTTCCTGTATTCGGATTATTGATATTCAGTTCATCAATTCCAAGCACCGTAGAATACAGCTTCTTAGCGTTCTTAGCCGCATCTCCGAGATTGTCAGATAAATCTCCGGCACTTCCTGCCGCATCCCCTGTGTCAATTGCCGTGTCTCCCATACTGTCGGCAAGGTCATCTGTGATTCCGCCGCCGGTAATCTCAAACTTCCATCCGAAGATGTTTCCAAGCGCATTAAGCACATTTTCTGTAAAGTCAATGACTCTCGCCATAACTGTATTGAGAGTCTGTAAAAATGGCTTAAACGCGGCGATAAATCCCGTTCCGATTACGCTCGCCCACTTCTTTAACTGTTCCTGAAGGATTCGTAATTGATTCGCCCAGGTATTTGCAGTTCTGGCGAAATCTCCTTGTGCTGCTGTGGTATTTGCAAGCACGTATTGATAACGGAGCATGGTCTTTTCAGCCTGAGACATGGACTGAATATCCGCATCAAGCCCCTGCTTCATAGCCCACTCAGAAAGCGTAGCTTGCGTCAAGTCAAGACCGTAAGTTCTAAGAGGACGTGTCTCTCCTGTAAAGATTGCCGCTAAATCTTCCGCAACTGCTGACTGCTCCACGTTGTAGAATGAAGCCATGTCTGCTGTAAGCTGTGTTAATGTCAGGGAAACATCTGCCATCGAGTCAGACAATGCGACATATCCATTTGTGCTCTTATTCAAAAAGCTGTTTGCCTGTCCGATGAGTCCGCTGTCGATTCCCATAGCAGAACCCATAGCCTGAAAACGGCTTGCATACTGCTTAAACGCCAATTCTGACATTCCAAATTGTTCAATCGACCTATCGGCGTACTGTTCAACTTTCGCCGTCATATCTCCAAATACAGTGTTTACAACGTTCTGTACTTCAACGAGATCAGACGCTAAAGTAATAGACTGACCGATTTTCTGGAACGCTCGGAACAACAGCCAGTACGATGCATACATTTTTCCCAAAGCAGACGCAAGACCTTTTGTTCCTGAACTTGCCTTGCTCGTTGATTTTGTGTATGTATCAAGACTGCGTGAAAGTGATGTAGCCGCTTTGCCAGATGATGCGCCTGTACGAGCCAGTTTAGCCAGAGCGTTTGTCATGTCTATAATGTTTTGGCTGACTTTAGGTGCTTTTGACAGGCTTGACATCAAGTCACGCATAGCAGTAGCAAGTTTCGGGATATTCTCGATAGCCTTTGTCGAGCTTTTATATCCCAGTTTTGCAATTCCGTTTGCCAGTTCTGCGACCTGCTTTGATGTTCCTGAAACAGACACAGATTTCAGTGAACCCAAAGATTTTGAAATCTGCCCAATCGCAGAAGCAGCCCTATTAATGCTTTTAGAGTCAAGACTTGCTATTTTTGTAATATTGTTCGCTAGTCTTGTAAAATCAGCAGTTCCTACACTCTTCATGCCCTGCATAGCATTACTGAGCTTGTTCACACCATTTGCAACGCCAGTAAGACCACTACCGTTAACCTTTGTAAGAGATGTGTTGAGAACGCCAAGTCTATCTATAAGTGTGTCGATAGACCTTATCGCAGTTTGCGAATGTGTTTTAAGTGGTATTTCTAAGCTATCTACTTCAATTCCCATCTCTCACACTCCTTAAAAAAATAAGACGGTAGGCTGTGACACGCTACCGTCCTTACTTAATTTTTGTTTCCGGGAGACCTCTTGATTTATCGTTCGCAATCCATTGTTCCATGGCAAGAATCTCTCTTTCCATGGCTCGTTTCTCCCGTTCTTCTTCTGTAAGCTCTGATTCTTCTAAGAATTTCCACAACATAGGCTCTTCAAAATATTTCGACTTTGATTTTCTGCCATTTAAAACGCCGTCAATCACAACAGAAAACGCTTTAAGATTGTACTGACCCATGAGCCAGTGTTCCTCGTCTTTTTCCCGTTTTCGGTTGTTATATGCTCTCCTGAACGGCTCAAGTTTTTTCGGCGTTAAATGCATGAAAGTTTCAAAAGAAATCCCAATTGTCAAAGCCCCCGGAAGATATTCATTCCAGATTATTTCGTGGAAGCTGATTTCCTCTGGTGATCCTGTGGAACTTTCGGAACTTTCTTCGGCGTTTTCTCTGTTTCGCCCTCGATTGTCTTGTTCATCTCTTCGAGCATTTCCTTGATTCCCGTCAAATCGAAAAAACCGTCATCCTCCATAATTGTCTGAATCTCACGATACAGTTTGTTGAATGACAGCTTGTTTTCTTTCATATATGTTTTCATCAGATTTGAGGATTCTTCCATGGACACCGGATTGTGTTCCAGAAGTCCGGCATAAAAAGCATCTTTGCAGATATGCGGAATTTCTGATACCAGTTCCGCTGTCCCGTCAATCATTGCTTCTGCTGAATTGCTCTGGTCGCCATTTACTCCAATCTGAGCGTGCTTAAAAATGTATCCACCTGAAAGTGCATTGAACATCTTCTGTACGATTGATTTATGCTCTGCCGCCGCAAAAGAAAATTCCAGTGTGTACTCATTTCCTGCAATCTGAATTGTTTTCATAGTCATACCCTCCATATAAATTGGAGGGGGCAGTCCGTAGACCGCCCCTCTCAGTCTCAATCAATATAAGTTTCTTCAAGTTCCGGTTCGGCATATTTGTTACTGCCTTTCCGGATCGCCGATTTTTCGGAAAGGCGCGTCATTCCGCCGCTGCTACTGTAAATGTACCGTTTCCGTTATCCGTTACAGTGTAATCATCTGTAACTTTCTTTGCCGCCGTATTCGGAATAATTGTTACAGCCATTTCAAGAATTTCGTCAACACCGCCAACATCAGACGGAGTGGCAGCCGCCTGTCCGACATAGGCATACTTCGCTACTTCACCAATCCCTTGAGTTCCGTATAACTGGATAATATCCAGTTTCTTCATTCCAAGTTTATCGATATTGTCAAGATATTCTTTTTCGAGGTTTCCTGTAACTTCTTTGGAATCAGATGTCTTAATACCCATTTCGTATGTCTGTGCATCATCTTCAGTGGTTGTGGACTCCACTGTATTCGGAGCCGATACCGGAGCCGGAATTGATTTTGCTTTTACAAGAAGTTTGTAAGTTCCAGCAAAATCTGTTGTATCACCTGAACTTGTATGCTCTTTAAAGATTACTCTGGCTCTATAACTTGTTGAAGCCATCTCGCCATCTCCTTTCTTGCATAAAAAATAGAGCCTTTCGGCTCTTGGTTAATAAGTTTCTATAAAACATCATCCTCGGCGATTGTCCGCCGAAAACGTGCCACACTTCTGTATATACTAGTTGTGTTCTGAAATTCCGGTAATGCGATCACTTGAAATCTCATTTTCTTCATAAGCTTTACCACTTCATCCAGAACCGTCTTTGCTTCGGACTGGCTCGTATTGGTCGTAACTTCAATCTGAAAAGCGGATAACACTGCATTGATTTCGTCACCCTCCATGTCCTCTCCCGTTTCCGAACTCGGCATTTCGTGAACATATACAGTCGGAAATTTCGGGTCGTCCTCGTTCCGGTCAGAGTTGGTAAAAGTGAGGTTCGGATATTTGTCTTTGAGCTTTTGCGGAAAACTATACTTTATCCGTGTTAAAACCTGAGACTCTAACATATCAAGCATTTATTCCACCGCCTCGTATGTCTTTTCGAAAATATCAGGTTTGCATGGATAAAGTTCTCCATTCACGCCGCAGATAACATAGTCTTCAACGCTTACATGCATATCTCCTTCAAGCGTTTTTACATACAATTCGCAAGGCGGATGTAATGGAGATACCGGAAGCGGATAATGTAATACACCATCTTCAAATGCCTTTACCGCCCAATCCGGTACATAATAATTTCCGTCTTTTCCTTTTAAATCTCCGTCATACTGAAACGCTTCAATTACAACCGGTTTTTTTCGGTATTTCATGTTCCGAACACCTCCTTTGCTACCCTTTGAACATTTGACATAATCGACAGACTTGCATGATACATTGGCATTTTAGGCGTCATACCGTAAGAGTGATGCCATACACCGTCTAAATCCATGTACCACCATCCCTCCGGGTCAGCGCCATGTGTACCGCCCGGAAATGTGCCCGTACCGACTCCCGGAACATTCATAGGATTTTTCGCTCTCAGACCCGAACCGAACTCACACATCAACAATGGGGAGACATCAGCGGTTTTTACGCCGTCCTTTGTTCTCCACTCACTATGGATAATTCCTGTATTCGTTGCCAGTAAAACAGCTTTGTAACCGTCCGCTGTCCGGCTCGATTGTACGGTAAACGCCAGATACTTTCCAAAGTTTCCGGTATTCACCTTTGCAACTGATATTCCGCTTTCTGCCAGTTCACGAACAAACCGTTCGCACTTTTTATCAAGTGAATCCCGGTATTCTCGCAACTGTTTTTGCAATGCGGTTATACTGCTTGACGATAATGGATTGAGCTTGAATACTTTTTTTGCCATACCGCACCTACAAAATGTCCAGTTCTTGAAATACTTTAAATATTTTTGGAGATTGAATAGCAAACCAATCAACCATTTCTTCATTTGTCGCCCATGCATCAGCTTTATTTGAAGAATGCGAAAGCCCGCTTTCGTATAAAAACGCGTGAAATATTTCGTGCCGAATAACATTCTTTTCTCTAAGTTCTCGCGCTTCTTTGCTTTCATTTTTCCATTCATCATCCGTGCTTAAATCTGCATAAACAATAAGATGACCGTCATAAAAGCAATAACCCATTTGATTTGAGGGTCTCAAGTCCGCATCCTCTGTGCTGTTATGCTTTTCAATTTTATATTCAGTACCTAAAATGTTTATTGTTCTACTATCCATGTTCTACCTACTTTACAATCCTTTGAAGCAATACTTTAGTGAAATTCAGACTCGGTGAGACACGTTTTACGGTGTAATCTGCCGACTTTGATTCCACTATGGTATTTTGTTCGTCTTTGTACTTTACAGGGCTTGTGTGCCATATTATAGAAGTCTCAGTGATAGGTACAGCATCCTTTTCCAGAACGATTACTGCATCAAAATCCCCGATATCCATTCCAAACTCTTTTGCCTCTGCTTCACCGCCTGACATAGAAATATTTCCCATGAAATCAACAGGGGCAGAATATCCAGTCTCATACTCTCCTGTTTCAACTGGAATTTTCTGCCCGTCAACTTCTATGTAGACAATATCTCCGTTTTCGTCACGCTCATAAATCGGAACCCGTCCGTCTTGCAACGAATATTTCATTGGTTGCATATTTTTTCTGAGAAGTCGCATATCAAATCACGCTTTCTACGATACGTATGTTTTTGACCCGTCTTTCGCGCATATCCACCCTGACGGACACTGAATCCATGTAGCATTACCCACCTTTTTGACTGCTTTACATGTCACACGTGTTCCAGCCTCAAGACATCCATTCTTGTCCTTGTCATGTTTCTTTCCGTCTGCGGTCAGCTCACTATGGCCCTTTGCCCGGTAATTTGTTCCGGGGCCTGTCCGCACCTTCATGTTACTTCTCAGGATATATGTATTTCCGACTTTATAACCGGATAAGCTGCTACTGCCGGATGAAGATGTACTACTGCCGGATGTTTTCTTGATATAGTCCAGACACACCCAGCCACCGGAGTTACTGTCATATCCCCAATTACCGGACTCCTTCGTGATTTTTACTACCGTTCCGTTTGTAATTGCTTTAATTTTATTTGTCGGTGTTACCTCTGGCGTACTTCTGACATTTACTCCTTTCGGAGTATTTACCTTTCCTGTCCAATTCGTTGATGTTTCCATAGGCATTCCTGTTGACGAAGAAGATCCGGCTTTTAAGCCGTTCTCCAAAGCCATAACAACATGAGAGCCTTCTTTCAGATAGACAGCGCCGACCTCCGCATAGGCATCACTATTTAAGTGTGCCGAATCCGTGTAAGCCTTGAACTTCCCTGTGTTCAGCAGTGCCTGTCTCAGATTTCCGGTATAACAATCCGCAGAAAGGCCAGAAAGTCCAGCCAGAATGTAACAGCCAGCCACAAGCTGGGAACAGTCTGTATTGCCTTTTGCATTCTTGAATGTCCGCCCGTTCTTGACGGCACTATCATAGGCTGTGCGCCGGTCATTCTGTCCGTAGCCTATGTTATTGTTGGCACAAGCATATCTCATTTCCTGAGCGGCGCGTGCTGCCAGAGCCTTGTCCGTACAAATCAGCATTACGTTCCACGGCTTTGAATACCAGTTTCGGGTACATACTTCTTTTCCGGTCTGGTCGCCAGGTGCGCCGTTGATTGTTCCTTTTTCTGATATGCTGGCATGTCCAATTAATACACTCATGTATGTCTCCTTTCTGTTGTGACATCGCAACACAATATAATAACGCTGTTATGCGCTTCTGGTTTACTCTGTATATTCCGGCACTTTTACTTCCGGCAATCCTTTTAAACTTACCAGAAGAGACACGATACCCGCCGTAGCGCACACTCCCGCGATATTCAGCCAGTTCAGGCTTACAATGTTAATTGCATTTGCCCCAATCATAGAGATTGCCGTCTCCGCTACCGTTTTCACCGCACGGATTCCTGCTGCTTTCGACCATGAAATCCAATATTCTTTGTTTTTCAATGTAATCCCTCCTATCGAATACCGATCTGCATTAAAACAAACATCACCACAGCTCCCACAACTGTTGTGATTACATATCCGCTTACTTTTCTCCACATGGCTCCATCTCTGTCCTCAAGCGTTTCCAGCCGTTCGCCTTGGTCTTTCTGTTCTTTCGCCATGTTTTCCATAGATACGGCAAGGCGTTCTACCGATTGAGCCAAGTCTTGGATTCTTTCCACCGTTTTTTCAATTTCATTGATTCGGTAATGCAGACGTTTATGTTCATCCTGCATACGCTTTGCAAATTCATCATGTTCCGCGCGTGTAATTGGTGTATCCAATTCCCGTACCTCCGTATTTTATTTTGTATATGGCTACCCTCCGCCTCTACTGCCATATGCCCTGCAATTAAAATCACGCACAATCTTCTTTAAAGCACTTTCACAAGCGGAATAACGTCCGCCATAAGCTTTTCTCTGTCAATCCAACTCCGGGACGTTCCATTCTCAGACGATGAATCCTGAAACTCTCCACCCTCTTTGTTGTAGTCATACAGAACAAGGTTTACGATTACGCTATCGTATTTTTTGAGATCGTCTTCTATTTTCTTCACTGTATAACTTTCAGGATAGTTTCGACATTCAACCACATCCTGCGTAGCCTGAGAAATTAACTGTTCCAAAATCGGATTTTCTTCCGGTTTGTCAAACACAATCTGCTCGTCCTCGGTCTCAGGATTTTCAATATGAAATTGTCTCAATCTGATTTTTACCTGTTCAAAAATCGTATTTGACATTCCCATTCTCCTTATAAGCTAAGTGCATCAATCAGAGCTTTCTTAATGTTAGCTCCAGTCATGCTTTCTGCGCCAGAAATTCCGGTTTCTCCCGCCAGTTTACGAAGTTCGTCTACCGGCATACGGTTGATATCAGTACGGGTGTAGTGATTTTCTTCCGCTTCATTATCTGGCGTTTCTGCATTAAAAAAAGCGGGGATTTCCTGCCCTGCTCTGTACCATTTCCCGTTTACTTTTGTAAAGTGTGTAGCAATCATACAAACCACTCCTTACGCCACCTTCATAACAACAACGCTGTCCATTCCTTCAAATGTCGGAAGCCCGATCATGGAAACTACGCAATGAGTGTTAATCGGATGATTTGTCTGATATGTATACACGGCGATACCAGTTTCAACAATAGACAGATTTCCGTCTGTTGTGCTTCCACTTCTTTCTTCCGGTGTTCTTCCAAATACATAATCTCCAAGATATACGCCCGCTGACTGAGCGGATACAATATTTGTCGGAATGAAATACTGAGTATTTCCATCTTCATCAATGTACATCTTGTCGTACGCTTCAATCTCGATTCCGTATCCTCTCAGATATGCAAGCACATCTTCCTGTCTCAGCCTGATTCCGCCTGTATATGCTGTGATTCCAAGAACCTGCTTTTTGGTATCTTCCGCTTTGAGAATCAGCTCAAATGTCTCTGTGTTCATGGAGAACCGTGTAAGAGAATATCCTGTTTTCTTTGCAAACTCACGTCTTGTTTCAATCAAATCATCAAGCGGAGTAGCTGTTGCTGATGCGCTCCACTTATCAGTTGGTGTTGTAATCTCAATGAAGTGATCTTTCTTGTGCTCTACGCCTGCGTCTGCGGTGTAGTCAACTGTATAAGACTTGTCTCCAATTTTAACGGTTACTTTCGGGACTCCATCAGACGGTGCAAGCAGCTGCCAGATATGACGCTCCGGTACAACCGTTGCCCCCTGAATCAGGATCATAGGCTTTTTAGCAATTTCTCTAAGAACCTGATTTGCCATACTGGAATTTTCCGCTGCCTGATAGTTTGCGTACTCCTGCTCTTCTTTTTCGGTAACCATGTAGCTTTCACGGAAGAACGGCATCTGATTCTGAATGTCGGAAAATCCGACAACATCTCTTAATTCTGCCTGTGCGTCAAAATTGGATGCTTTCAGTGACACCGGAAGCCCGTTTTTCCCTTTAATAAATCTCAGATCAAGGCTGTCCTGCTTTCGTGTTCCAAACTTCGACCGACCAAGATACGGCGGAAGTCCAAGCGAAGCCTGATAGTTGTCCCACATCACTCCGAGACTTCTTGCTGTAAATGCATCTCTTAATGGTAATGCCATTGTGCTTTACCTCCTTTATTACTCTTCGTTAAAATTTGCCTGATTGAATTTGAATGTAATTACATCCTCATCATCAACTGAAACTGTAAATGTGTCTGAAGATGTCACCCGGAAAACATTATCTTTTTCATATGCGATTCCTTCTTTCACAGGTGATCCGTTTTTCTTAAATGTCATTGTTGTACCGGAGTTCTTGAGCGAAAACGGGAAAAAGTATCCTTCTTGCTCATCCGGTTCAGACGCATTAAAACCCGTATATCCAGTGACATACTTAAATGTCCCTTTTACAGTCCCATCTTCAAGGACTTTCATACCGTCCTCGACCATCTCTCCAACGGTCTTACCGTATAACTCCTGACCTGCCGCCGGTATTTCTATGTCAGGAGATACTATTCCCCCGCTATTGCAGGTGCTCCGTAAAATGTGACTCTTGGAGTCGCTTTTCTTGCCGCGTCAGCAATCGCAGGTGAAAGAGTCTTTACTTTTTCCCAGTCAATTGTTCCGTCAAAAACATAAGTTCCCGGCGCATCTCCCTGAGTAACATCTACTGAATGAAGCAGATACCCAAGGCAATTTGCATCATTTGACGGAAACGGCGTACCGGCAGGGACAATCTTGTATCCGTTTGCATCAGCACTGGACTGCATACTCTGCGGAACAACGCAAGCCGCGCCCTGATACGGGAAAAATTTTAAAATTCCTTTTTCCTGTCCGTATTCATGGATAATCGGTTTTCCCATTGTGTTTACCTCCTTATTTCATAACGTAATAATCTTTTTCAGACTGATTTGCCGCTTTGTTCCCAAATGAGATTTGCTCTGCATTTTTCACATCTTCCGGCTTGTCGTCTCCTCCGCCGCCTGAACCGCCGGAACCTCCGCCCGGATTCGTGCTTTTATCAAGAATTTCTTTTTCTTTTGCCTGCGCAGCGGATGTTTCTCTAGCTGAGATAATCTCTGACATTGAATCAATCGCCGCTTTTGCCGATTCAAGATCATCCTTAAATCCGGCAAGCACTTTCTCCGCCTGTTCTCCCGTCAGTCCTTTTTCTGCCGCATATGCCCGGATATCTTTTTTAACGTTTTCACGTCTAAGCTCTTCAATCTGATTTTTCAGAGTCTCGATATCCTCTCCGCTTCCCGGTGTCGGTTCGGGAGTCGGATTCGGCTGTGGCGTAGGAGCCGGTGCCGGTGTCGGCGTTGGTGTAGGATCTGGTGTCGGATTCGGTTTCGGCTGATTATGGAACTGATTCAAATAACTTGTAACCTGTTCATCTGTCGGCTCTGCGATTCCGAGCACAATAAGATTCTGTTTTGCTTCTTCTCTTGTCATTTTGATTACCTCCAAAAATCTACATTTTTTAACACTGTTCTCTCAGCATGGATTAAGCTTTTCCTATTTAACGCATAGGTGCTATATAGAAAAAGACAGCCGCCGATTTACTCGGTAACTGTCTTTTTTCCCTGTTTCTCGTTATCCTGTTTTTCAAGATTATTTTTGATTTCTTCTGCTTTCTTTATCTGTTCCTCCGAATTAGGAATTTCAGAAATTATTTCATCTATCGTCTTGTATTTTGCGTCAAGATATGGCTTTGACATGAGGAATACCTTTTCCGCATCATTCCAAAGTCCACAAGTCTTAATTGCAATCAACGGATGAATACCGGCTTGTACCAAAAGTAAAAATACATTCGCCTTTACGGTCATGTTGTCCTGTGGGCTGTGCGGAATGTTTACCTCAAAATCATTTGATGTAATATTCAAGGATTGCCCCTCTATCCGAAGAATATTCAATGCCACATCTGCCAGTTTCTCTTCCGCCTCAATAACATAAGCGTCTTTTAATTTTGCCCTGTTTTTAGAGAAATCCCATCCATTACGAAGCTCTACCGCTCCCTGCGTATCTCCTCCGGTATTTCCCTGTTTAGACGGGATTGCCAAGATGCTTAGTGCATTGTCCCAGATATCATCTTTTGCAACCTGACACTGAGTCTGGTCAAGTTCGTTTGTCATTACATCTACATCAGCTTTATTATCTGAACCGTTATTTGATTTAACTACAAGCGCACCGAGCATTTTCATTTTCTGGAATTGCTCTTCGTCAACTTCGCAATTCACAAATTTGATCCAGGCTTGAACGAACTGTTCAACACCATCCATTCGGTTACTTTGCATAGTGTTTATGCTATCAAGTAGAGTAATGACAATTTCTATGTCGGACAGCCGATCCTGATTGTTCGGTATCTCTACGATAGGGATTCCGCCAAATCCGTGTGGTTTATGGTCTATTACTTTTCCGTTTTTGATTTTAAATTCCATGTTTTCAGAAAAGCAGAGATAATATTGGTGTCCGTCTGTGTCTTTCAATTCCTGAACAGAAAGTATGTGCTCACCTGTATAAGAAGAATAGACAGCAAACGTATTCATTGGTGTAGGAACCACAATTCTAAACGGCTTATCTTTATTTCCAGTCTTTTGTACCGCAAGAAATGATGTTCCAGTAGCAGATTTCCATTCGCCTTGTGCTACATTCCTTTGATGCTTAAAGGCTCTTTTCATATAATCATTAAACGTATCAACAGAATCGTTTACTTCTTCGCTGTCTTGTGTGCTTACATACTGAATCGGTTCGCCGTAAGTCTGCGCTACATTAAACTGAACAATTTCGTAAGCATGGTTTTCTACCACTTTATTGATAATGTCGTCTCTTTCAACCTTTGTCCGGTAAAGTACCGGCTGATCGCCTTTTTTGTAGTCCCACAGATACTTGGTGATTCCTCTGTTAAAGTTAAAAATTCCTATATTTTCCGACACAACCTCTAAAACATTTTCAGAAGTAATCGTCTCAGCGTCTGCATATGCAATTTTTCGCCCATATCTGCCTTTTACAAGGTCTTGCAGACTTTTATTGTTCATTGTTTACCCGCCTTTACACAAATATCATCCCTGAACTGCAATTTCTTTCAGGGATGTCTTTTCTCTCTACTTCTCCGGTGTCCACATGATATACAATGCGCTTATTGCACTTTTTACATCTGCACACCTTATTAATTGTTGACCTGCCGTCATAAGTGCCACATTTTCTTCCACACTTCGGGCAGTATATTGTTTTTGGGATATATTCGCTCATGTTATCTCTTTTCTGCACGAAAAAAGCACCGTCCTTTTGAACGATGCTCTCTCCGTACTTAATGAAAGGAAGTGAATTATGAAAAAGTTGCTCGATGTCTTTGCTTCCAATTCTAATTTTAACACTGATTTTTTGTGAATAGTGTGAATCTTATACATATTTACTTATAGTCTTGCTAACAAGGCTTCTATCTATGTAGAGTTCTTTTGCTATTTCATGCTGTGTCTTTTTTTGTATAAATACAGCTTTAAAAATTCTCCTGTCTCTACTAACGGGTATAGAATCAATAAATTCTTCGATTTTTTCCACATTTTCCAGAAGATCATTCTCTTTCTGAGCAAGCCTGTCATGTTTTTTCCTTAGAATCGTTCTTCTTCTGTTGTATTCTCTTTCAGGCATTCCCTCAATCTTGAATCCCTGTATGCCGCCATAACCGCCTGATACTTTATCAATCACAGTCCCTTCTTTTAGAAGTTTCTCAATAGACTCTTCCGTGCTTTTTATGTCTGTTCGGATATCTTCCACTTCTTTTTCAAGATCGTTATGCTGAGATAATAATTCTTTTATATTCATAAGGCATTACCTCCCGTAATATCCTGCACTATGGCTTCTGAATGGGTTTACTGTGGCTTCTACTCTTGCGACAGTACCTGTTCGCATTTCATTTTCAAATAATGCGACAGAATCCGGTGCATCATCATGTTTTACTTTTCCAGTTCGTGTCATGGTAGTTAGTTCTTTCATAAACTTGTAATACTGACTGCTTCTGTCCATTTTCTTAAAATCTCTGAAATAGTAATCCCTGATAATGTTGTCTCGTGCATTTTCCATTCTGGTAATTTTATTTGCGCAATTAAATTTGTATCTTGCGCTGCATCTTCCGCCTTGTGTTTTTACAATGTCCATCACATCTCGTCCAAAATATTCTCCTGCGCTATTGCTTTCAAACGTAACTGTTTTTACATTGTGTTTTATCAACATATTTGCACACTCAGGCTTTGTAAACTGAACTCCTGCATTGTCAAAAACAACATCGACAATGTAAACTTCGTTTCCATACACATATCCAACTGGCATTGAGCAGCTATCTTCTCCTTTATCTGCGCTGTCGCAAGCGGCCATGATTGCATCCGGTTCTCGGTCAACAGGAAGTTCTTCAAAATAATTAAGCTCTTTTTCTGGAAACATTCTGCCTTTTGCTTCATAAGGCTCTTGCTGAAACTCCGCCGCCCATGTTTCCTCAGATACAAGCATCCTTTCTTTTCTGTAATAATCGGTCGTAAATATTTTTCTTAAGCCTTTTTTATCTTTTCTATATATCTCCCAATTGCTTTCATCAGTGATAGGATCGAGAGCGGGAATAGCAACTTCTTTCCAACGCCACATAAGCTCGTCAGCCTTTGCTTGAAGTGCCGTAATCGGGTCATAAAGACTGTATTTTGTTCCCTGTATAATAATCGGGGTTCCCTCTAATCTTCTTCCGAGAACATCATCTGTCACTTTTTCGCAAAGAAACTCTAATCTATCTCTATTCCTTGCTTCTTCGTGATTTTTCACGCAGTCATCAATATAAACAAGCACATTTGCTTCTGTACATCCAACAATCGCACCGTCAATCGGACGGCAAGTATATGTCGGAAAAATATTTTTTCTTTTTAGGTCTATTGATAAGTTCTCTGCACTTTTGTAGTCTTTTTCTCCGATTTTTTTCGCTTCTGGAAATACAGAAAGAAACCTTTGATATGTGCTTTCATTTTCAAACGATTGCAAAAGTCCGCCGTAGAATCGTTTTACAAGTCCTTCTCCCTTTCCAACTGCAAAAATGCTTCCGTCAGGATCACGCCCTCCCATCATTTGAGCAAGTTTTAATCCCCCGGTGGTTTTTCCAGTTCTTTTAGGCTGTGAAACTGATAAAAAATCAAGTTTTCCGTCATAAATTTCTTGATATGCGGACACAACAGGCTTTAAAACCTTTCTTCTCGGAAAATAAAATCGTTTATACGGGTCTTTCTCGTCTGCTTCTATGTATCTAAAAAAGCTATCAACTAAATACGGAGATTCGCACTGTAAAATTGCATAATAATCATTCACAATCTTGTATTCCGTATCGTTTTCTGCGGCGTATACTTCTAAAGCGTCCAAAGTTCCACCAGAATTAGTCAAAACGAAATTCTCAATTAATTCTTTTGCTCTTTCAGAAACTTTAAGTCCATATTCTATTTCATTTTCTTTGTAAATCGCCCATTTAGCCGCATCTGCCATAGCATCTATCACAGACTCGTCAATGCCTTTTCTCGCTATGTAATTTTCATATTCGGAAACTTTGTTCTGAAGATATTGACTTGACATAGAAAAAGTGCCGACTCTCCTTCCTCGAATAGTTCAAAGTTGAAGTCCGGCACTTGCGGGCGATCGCCCCGGCTCTTGTGACTTGTATTATTATATTATTTCCAGATTTTCTGCGCTTGAATGTGTATCAACTTCTATAAGTTTTCTCTTTGATCCCTGATAAACCTTTACAATTTCTCCGCTTGCTAATTTCAAGTCGGAAAACATATCAAATTCCCATAAGTTCAATCCAACATCGAAGTATCTTGTATAATATGTCATTCCATTTTTTGTACATTTTGCGATACCACTTTTTCCGTAAATTGGCTGACCCGTTTTAACAACTAACCCGCAAAAATGATTAGCAGTTAAGTATTTTTCGTAAAACTCATTCCGAAAACTTTTAGATTTGTAATCATCTAAATTCATATATTGACCTCAAAATCTTTTCTGCACTTGCTTGCCTTACATTTCCACGGCAGTTTATGTATTCTGGTTTCCTCGGTAATTGAGAAGTTGCGTTTTCCGCAATGAGGGCAACACTCCCACAAAATCCCCGTCTTATAATCCCTCTGCACATATCCTTGATTGTTGTGTGACAATGGAACGTTCATGTAGTCCTCAAAATTGTCAACTCCCATGTGCTTTTCCATGTCTTTTATTGCGTCTGTTATGCTCATGGTCTTTTCTCCAATACTTTCATATCATGCTCGGTAAAATCAAATACAATATTCGGAGAATCAGTAATTATTCCGGGAACATATTTTTCTTGATAATCGCCAGAAATCAAATCAT
>ERZ1643251.812-NODE-812-length-40274-cov-68.729506_pt1 | contig 40274 bp, 37 predicted proteins | sample MGYA00579261_ERZ1643251 | MGnify/ENA primary metagenome ERZ1643251 (study PRJEB29033, sample SAMEA4952267) | chicken gut metagenome | biome: Broiler Chicken; feature: Gastrointestinal Tract; material: Caecum | place: Ireland | collected 2018 | study: Broiler... | reverse complement strand
AACAAAGGGATTGGGAGGTTTTGCTCTTCTAAAAGTGTTTAAGTTGAGAATATAAAATTATTAGATGGAGGAATAATTGATAATTTTGAATGTTTAGGAATAAGAGCAAGAATTAAATATAGTGGTGTAAATAATAGAATTAAATTAATTACAAAAAACTATTATAGTTCACCCAATAATACTAAATATGATTTAGTATTTGCAGTTAGGACACTTCAATTAAAAGAAAATAATAGTTTTTCCATTTCTGAAAAGTTAAATAAATTAATGGCAAGTGTAAAAAAAGGTGGATATCTTTACTTGATGTACTATTTGAATAACGATAGGGAAGTTGATAAAAAACAAATTATTAATTATGGTGATTTAAAAAACTTAATTGATTTAACTGAATGGAATATAATCTATTATAGAGAAAATTTTAAAAGAAAAACTATACATAATGCCCATCCGAATAATTCTTTAAATCATTATCATAATGTTGGAAGTATATTACTTCAAAGAAAAAAGATTAAATCTCCATATGTTCATATAAAAAGGAAATGTAATAGAACATATAGAGCAAAAAGTATTTATGGTGAATCGGATCAGCAAGTTTATGATTATATATACTTTTTAAAATCAAAATATAAAAGAAAATGTGATGTTTTGATTGTAGATGCAAATGATGGTAAAAACGTTATGCCATTTGCTAGATACAATTTTAATGTAACTTGTTTTGAAGATAATGATATATTTTTATATGGAGGAATAATTGATAATTTAACTACACAGGGATTATTAAAAAGAATTGATGATTTTTCATTAAATGATAATGTTAATGTTATCAAAGAGAATTATTATTCTTATAGTTTAAGTGATAAATATGATTTTATATATGTTGAAAATTCGATAAATTTGGAAAAAAATATAAAATATAATATGAAATCTAAAATAAGAAAATTAATGTCTAATGTTAGAGAAGGAGGATATCTATATATTTATTATGATTTAGCATTGGATGAAAAAGATTTTAATAATTATCCATCTAATTTATACTTCCGAAAAAATGAAATAATGCAATATTTTGATTTAGAAGATTGGTGTATAGAATATATTAGTGAAAGAGATAAAAAAGATTATTGCAATTATATATATGATAAAAGAGGTAGAAAAATTGGTTATATATTAGCTCATAAAAAACGCACAAGAAGAAAATATAAGATTAATTATAATATAGAAGTAAATAACAAATTGAATTGGAAAGCACTGTAAAAGGTGCTTTTTTTTGGAGGTGAAAGAATGTCAGTATTTAAAATAGAAAAAAACAAAAATTATACAGTAATGTCAAATTATCATTTGAGAGATAAAAATTTAAGTTATAAAGCTAAAGGTTTGCTATCATTTATGTTAAGTTTGCCAGAAGAATGGGATTATTCTATGAAGGGCTTAGAATCTATTAGTAAAGAAAGCATAAAATCAATTAGAAGTATATTGCATGAATTAGAAGATAATAAGTATTTAATTAGAACAAGAATGCAAGGTGAACATGGAAGATTTTACTATGATTATTCTATTTATGAAACGCCTTATAATTTATCACCGTATTACCAAAAAGGGGATACCGACAATGGGAATACCCAAAAGGACACACAAATAAGTACTAATATAATAAATACTAAAGAAATAATAGATAAAGACGATAAAACTAAATCGTCTTTTTTTATTGAAGAAGAACATAATAGACTTACATTAGAATTATTATATAAAAATTATATTGATGAAGATGATAGCCAAATATATTATTATGATGCTTTGTTTGAAAAATTATTAGAAGATAATTCTTATCGAGATCTTATAACAATGATACATTATATTGTTCCAAGAGTTATAACCAATAAATTTAAAGATGAAGATGGAAATGATATTAAAAATAAATTTGGCTATTTTAAGAATGCAATTAATCAAAGTATATATAGATTTAATTTAGATGATGATTTATATAAGGAAGGTGATTACGATGATAATATGACGAGATAAAATATTCTATTAATGATATAGTTTAAATTGTTGAAGATTCTTGTAAATCATTAAGTTGAGGATCTTAAATAATTATTTAAATATATATTTTTTTAGTTTCACTAGCAAAACCTTTGTATTCTAAATATACACTAACTAATTGGAAATATAATTCCTCATAGCTTGGTAGTGTTATACAAATAGGATAACTTTGTTTTAAATTGTAATCCTCGGGAATATAAACGATATAATGTGTTTTCTATATTCCTTTTAATTATATACATTACCAATTGGAAATACATTATTTTCTTCTTTACTTTTTCTAATTTCATTTTATTAGGAAACATATCAATAAAATTACTTCATTTAAAATTATTTAAAAAAAAATTCTATAAACTATTGACAGTTGAATAATTATTCATATATAATATAATCAGTTGAACAAACATTCAACTAAAAACATATAATATTATTGGAGGAATTTATGTCTAGAAATGAATTTTCTTGTGATTGTAATGTTATTCATCAAGAAGCTGTAGATGAGGTATTACAAAAAATGCCAAATGAAGACACATTTAACCATTTAGCAGATTTATTCAAACTGATAGGAGATACAACAAGATGTAGAATTTTATTTGCATTAGATCAAAGCGAAATGTGTGTTTGTGATTTAGCAAATGTACTAAATATGACTAAATCATCTATCTCACACCAACTTGCAGTTCTTAGAAGAAGTGGAGTTGTTAAGTGCAGAAAAAGTGGAAAAGAAGTATATTATACTTTGGATGATGAACATATTGTTAAATTGTTTGAAATTGGTTTAGTGCACATTAACCATAAAGGTTAAAAATATAAAGAAAGAAGGATTAAAATGAACAAATACAAATTTAAAATTAAAAACTTAGATTGTGCAAATTGTGCAAATGAATTAGAAGGAGCATTACGAAAAATTGATATTATTGAGAATGTTAGTATCAGTTTTATGACACAAAAATTAAACTTTGAATGTACTGAAGAAAATAAGGAACAAGCATTAGAGAAAATTAGAAAAATCATAAAAAAAGAAGAACCAGATGTGACCATTGAGGAGGTATAGTTATCATGAGCCGAAAAATGAGTAAGCAATTAATTAAGATAATTATTTCTCTTTTATTGGTTGTTATTTCCTTATTGCTTAAATTTGATACCGAATTATATAGTAATATTTTGTATGTAATTGCTTATATAATTGTGGGTTATGACATTGTATTGAAGGCAGTAAGAAATATTTTTAAAGGTAAAGTTTTTGATGAAAACTTTTTAATGACTGTTGCAACAATTGGAGCATTTTGCATTGGAGAATTCCCAGAAGCGGTTGCAGTAATGCTTTTCTATCAAATAGGAGAATTATTTCAAAGCTATGCAGTAGATAGGTCAAGGAAGTCTGTTGCAAGTCTTATGGATATAAGGCCAGACTATGCTAACGTATATCGAGAGGATGAAATTGAACGAGTAGATCCAGATGAAGTAAATATTGGAGAAATTATATTAGTAAAACCGGGAGAAAAAATTCCTTTAGATGGAATTGTAGTAGATGGCGAATCAATGCTTAATACACAAGCATTAACAGGAGAATCAGTACCAAGAAAAGTAACTGTAAATGATGAAGTATTAAGTGGTTGTATAAACAATGATGGAATTTTAAAAATTAAAGTAAGTAAAGAATTTGAAGAATCAACTGTTAGTAAGATATTAGATTTAGTAGAAAATGCTAGTAGTAGAAAATCGAAGTCTGAAAACTTTATTAGTAAATTTGCAAAATACTATACTCCAATTGTAGTTATAGTATCAGTTGCATTAGCAGTAATTCCTCCTCTTGTTATTAAAGAAGCCTTATTTAGTGATTGGTTATATCGAGCATTGTCATTTTTAGTTGTTTCTTGTCCATGTGCTTTGGTTATTTCTATTCCTTTATCATTCTTTGGGGGAATAGGAGCAGCTTCTAAAATAGGGGTTTTAATAAAGGGAAGTAATTACCTAGAAGCTCTTGCAAGTGCTGAAATTGTAGTGTGTGATAAGACAGGAACATTAACAGAGGGAGTATTTAAGGTTCAAAAAATTAAAGCTATTGGATACTCTGATGATGAGTTATTAAGATATGCAGCTTATGCAGAAGGTTTTTCTAATCATCCAATCTCTATTTCATTGAAACAAGCATACAATAAAGAAATTAATGAAAAACTTGTTACTGAAACACAAGAAATTTCAGGTAAAGGTGTTTTAGCAAAAGTAGATGGAAAGATGGTTTTAGTTGGAAACGAAAAAATAATGAAAGAATATAATATTAAATTTCAAAAGAGTGAAGAAACAGGAACAATAGTATATGTTGCAATAAATGATGAATTTGCAGGAACAATATTAATTGCTGATAAAATTAAAGAAGATTCTTATAAAGCAGTAAAGTTATTTAAAAACAATAATGTTAAAAAAGTTGTTATGTTAACAGGAGATCGTGATAATATTAGTGAGTCTGTAGCTAATGAACTTAATTTAGACGAGTATCACGCAGAATTATTACCACAAGATAAAGTTTCTTGGGTAGAAAAATTAATGACTCAAAAATCATCTGGAGGAAAACTTATCTTTGTTGGAGATGGAATCAATGATGCTCCAGTTCTAGCACTATCTGATATAGGAGTAGCAATGGGTGGCCTTGGAAGTGATGCAGCTATTGAAGCAGCTGATGTGGTTATTATGACAGATGAGCCATCTAAAATTGCAAGTTCTGTTCAGATTTCTAAAAAAACAATGAGAATTGTAAAACAAAATATAGTATTTGCTATTGCAGTAAAAATTGGAGTTTTAATTTTAAGTGCATTCGGAGTATCAACTATGTGGGAAGCAGTATTTGCTGATGTTGGTGTTTCTGTGCTAGCCATTGTAAATGCTTTAAGAGTTTTAAGAATTAAAAATAATTATAATAACAGATAATTTATATAATATTTAAATTATCTGTTTTTTTGTTTATAAGGAAAGTTCGATTTTAATTGAAAATATTAAATATAGAAAAAAGGGTGCAATTATCCTGTGCCCATTTAATTAACTAAAAATTACTCGTGATTTAACCAATATTTTGATACAGTTTTAAATTTACCGCATCTATTACAATAAATTGTTGATACTTTTTGATTAGTTTTTAATTCTTTGTGTTTAACTCTAGATCCCATTTCGTCATAAATAAAGTCTGGAACTTTTTCTTCAAGACCACAGTTTAAACAAATACTTTCTATATCTGATGATGTATCATCAAAATTAAAAATAAAATCTTCTATCATAACAAACCTCCATTCACCATACGCTTTCTGCATATATCATTATAGTATCACAATTTGGACATTTTAGGGGATCAATATTAAAAGAAAATTGAATATTTAATCTCCATTTAGTAATAGTCTTTTTAAGTTCAATAGATTTTTGATTAAATTTTCTAAACATTTCTTTCATTTTAGAAGTTACAATTTTGGTAGATTCATTATAACAACCATAATATCTAATATATTTTTGATTTTTTTCAGGTATATGTAAAATAATTCTTGAAATAAATTCAAAAGCATGGATTTTTTCAATAACAATTTTATTATCTTCATGTCTTTGATACCAAAAAGTTACATAAGTTCCATCATAATTTAAAATTCTAGATTCTGCCATAACAGGACGTGAAACATATCTAGTAACATATTTTATAAGTGCATCAACTGATTTAAATTTAGATGGAGGAGAGTAAACATAGAATCCATCTTTTAAGTTTTTATATAAAGTTCTTTTTAAATTTTTAAATTCTACTGTATTTATTTCTTTGCCTAATAAGTCTAAAAGAACTTTCATAAATCTTTTTCTAAAAGCAGCATAAGAAAAGAAATTTACAGGTACAAAACTATCTTTATTTATTCCACCTTCAAGTAAAATCATATGAATATGAGGATTCCAAATTATACTTCTTCCATAAGTATGTAAGACAGAAATAAAGGCAGGAGTAATATTTTTCTTTTTATATTTATCATGAAACCAACTTTCAATAACGATTTGACTTGCTTTAAATAAAAGTGATAATCTTTGTCTATCTTCTCTAAAGTAATTTCTAAGTTCTTCAGGAATAGTCCAAACAACATGTCTATGTTTAAATTTAAATAATTTAGAAAAAATAGAAGTTTGTCTTTCAGTATTATATTTATTACCACAAGAAGAGCATAATCTAGATTTGCATGTATGAAAACAAAAGTTTTCTTTACCACAATTAGGACATTTAAAAACATCAAAACCTAAATCTAAAGTTTTACATTTAAGCATTTTATTAATATTGTCAAATACAGTTTCTCTAATATTAATATTAGGATATGACTTTAAAAACTTATTCCAATGTTCTTCGAAAATATCTTTTATATGATATTTAACTTTTTTGTCATTAATTTGATTTTCGTATTTTTTAAATAAGATATCATCTTGACTACAAATAATAGACATATAACCACTACCTTTAATAATTTAATTATACAGTATATTAAGGAAAAAGAAAACATCCCGTAAGGGATGTAGATGAAACGAAGTTTCATTCATTTTATATATATATTATAAAAAAGATATTCAAATAAGTTATTAATAATAAATAAGATAAGTATAAAGCCATTTACAGTTTTTAAAAAAATTGCTATAATATTTGTATGAAATAATATAGATTGAAATAGTAAAAAAAGTATTAAAATAAATATTAATTATTATAATTTAATATAAACTTTTAAAAATATTAAACAAAAAATAAATTATATAAATAAAAAAAGTTAATTGATAATTAACATAAAAAATAAATAAAAAAGTGTTATAATATATTAAAAAGGAGGATTGTGTATATGAAAAGTAAAAAAATAACACAAATACTAATATTTTTATTATTAATAACTTTTTTTCCGATTAACAATGTAAATGCACAAAACTTTTATACATTACCCAGTAAAACAGAAATAAACTTAAATAATATACCTAAAACAACTCAAATAAACGATACTCTAAATTTAAATGGATATTATCAAGAAGTATCACCAGTTTATGAATTTTTTGATGAAAACAATAATTATAATATTGTATATGAAGCTACTAATAATGAAATTCATTGGTTGAAATTATCTGATAATTATCAAATATTATCAAATATAAATTTAGAAATGTCTGCTCCCTTATTTGGTAATGCAATTTATGATAATGGATATTTATATATAGTATATGGAAGAGAAGGAGATACATATAATTCTATTACCATTGAAATCACTAAATATGATACTAATGGAAAGATTATTAATAATTTAGAATTATTAGGAAGTGAAACAAGTAATGTATCATCAACATCTTCCTATGGTACTTGGATTCCATTTTCATATGCTAATCCAGGAAATTGCAGTCTTGCTATGAGAGATGATATATTAGTTGTTTATTTTAGTAGATTAATGTTTAATACACATCAATCAAGTTGCATGTTAGTAGTAGATACAAATACAATGCGACTTAAAACAGATGGTATTTGGAAAGCTTTTCAATATTATTTTGGAACATCACATTCATTTGATCAAAGAGTAATAGTATCTAGTGATAACAATATTGTTACAATAGATAGTGGTGATGCAAATGCTACTAGAGGATTTTATTTAGAAAAAACAGAATTTATTGATACTAATTCAGCATATATAAGAAAGTATGTTCCATTTCATTTTAGAGAAGGATCAGATACTCCGTATGGATATAATAATACATACGCTACTATGGGAAATATAATAGAAGTAAGTGATGGTTACATCTATGTGGGAGCCTCCGAAAAAACACTGTCGTTAGAATATAGTGATAACAATTATAATGAACCATGGAACTTATTTGTACAAAAGTATAAATCGGATTTTGAGACAGAAACTGATGTTGCTAATATTCATATATTAAATGAAAATATTAGATTAGCAGAAGGAATAAAACCAGAAGTAAATTATGGAAAATTATTTCTAAATGCAAATACAAAAGATTATGGTGTCAAATGGCTAACTGATTATCAAACTGATGTTACCATTGATATAGTAAGAGCAATCAATATTGAAAATGATGAAATATTAATTATGTACGAAAAAACACCAATTTTAAAAGAAAAAGGCGAAAATGCAATCGCAGATAATGACAACAGTGAAATATATTATATAATTATTGATAAAGATGCAAATATTATTCAACAACCTGTAAAAATTTATGATGTTAAAATGAGTAAAGAGATAAATTATCTATATCAAGATGGATTTATAATTTGGGCAACTGCTACTGGTAAAGAAGAAAAGTTAACTATAAATAAATTAGATATTGATAATGTAGAAATTAGCGATGAAATTCCTATTACTAAAATAGAAGCTAAAGGATATAACAATCAAATAATCGCCGGAGGAGCAACAAACTTTACAATAGCATATTATCCTACAAATACAACCGAAGAAAAACAAGTAACTTATAGTAGTGATAATAATAATGTAGCAACAGTAAGTAGTTCAGGTAAAATAACTACTCATAATGGAGGAATTGCTACGATAACAGCAACTACAAAAAATGGTGTATCAACATCATTTAAAATATACGTATCACAAATAAAATTAAATGTTGAAAAATTAATTATGAAACCCAATGAAACTTATCAATTAAATATTGATAAAGTAGTAGTACTAGGAGAAGAGATAAATACAAATACTCTAAAATGGACTAGCAGTAATAATAATATAGTAACCGTAGACAACAATGGGAAGTTAAAGGCTATATCTAATGGAACATCTACTATAAAAGTATCTACGACATCAAATCCATATGTATCAACTAGTATAACTGTTGATGTTAAAGATTATTTAAAAGGAGATATAAATCTAGATGACAAAATAACAATAACTGATGTAATAAAATTATTAAGAATATATTTAGAATTAGATCAAGCCAGTGAAAATAGTTTAGAAATAGGAGATATGAACGATGATAATAAAATAACAATAACTGACGTAATAATACTTCTAAGAACATATCTAAATATTAATTAATATATTATAAAAGGAGTGAAAAAATGAAAAATAAAATTCAAAAAATAATTATAAGTTCTATAATAATGTGTAGTATATTTTTATTTAATTTATCTAACGTTGATGCTGCAACTTTAAACAAAGATGTTATTGATTTATATGGATTAAGTGATGATTATACTAAATATTTAGAAATGCCAAGCAATTTCAAATCAGAAGAACAAATAATTTTAAATGATGCTGTCGGAGAAACTACATACAGATTAAAAAAAGGAAGTACAATAACAGTAGATAATACAGGATTAGTAAAGATAAAACAAAAAGTAATGTATTGTACATCATCATTTTGTGCAAGCTTTGAAATGAGCGGAGCAACCAAAGTTGTATCTTATGAATCAGGAAGTAATATTGTAGAAGTAAAAAATGGTAGTCAAACATTTGAAGTAACCGTAAATACCTATGCATACGAAGAATATAATGCAAAAAATATTATGGAAACATATGTTAAAGAAAATATTACAAACGGTATGACAGAATATCAAAAAATGGAAAAAATACTAGAATTAATATCTACGACTAACTATAGTGTCGAATCATCAACATATGTTGGCTTATTTTCAGGCAATGGTGGTGATTGTTGGGCAAGTACCGATGCTATTATCTATATGGCCAATTTAGTGGGAATAACAGCTCATGCCAGAGATGCAAAAAGAGATTTAGGCGCAGGAAGTGGACACTATAACGTCGCAGCTATATTAGATGGTAAAGTATATGTTGTAGAAGGAGGCTACAATGAACAAGCACCAAGAAATACAAGCATATCTGTAACCTTTAATGGCTTTACAACTGGTTCAGGAAATTACTTATTCCCTGATGATCCATTCATTCAATATGATGGATATGAAGAAAATGTCAGTGTACCTGCTGAAGAACTTATCACTAAATTAGGAAAATTTGCTTTTTACTATGGTATGCATGATGCGACTCATGTAAAAACAGTTTATATTCCAAGTACAATAACAGAAATAGAACCAGGAGCATTCTCACGTGTTCCAACCTTAACTGATGTTACAGTTGATGAAAATAACTCTAATTACAAAAGTATTGATGGTATCGTTTACTCTAAAGATGGAACATTACTTCATTCATACCCATCAGGAAAAACTAACACAAGTTACACAATTAAAGAAGGAGTAACAGAATTAGGAGAATATTCATTTTCATATAACAATAATTTAACTCAAATACAATTACCAGAATCATTAAAAATAATAGGAACAAAAGCCTTTTATGATAATAACTTTACAGGAATAGTTGTACCAGAAAATGTTGAAGAAATAGGAGATTATGCTTTTTCTGATGCAAGTTCTATAGAGTCAATAGGAAGTGCAATGAACTATTTAGTAGTCAAAAATCCAAATGCAAAACTAGGAAAAGATTTATGTTCTTCAATGCGTCCAATTTATGGATTAAAAGGCTCAACAGCGGAGCAATATGCTACTGAAAAAAATTGCTTATTTGGAGAAATAAAAGAAAATCAAAATACATTTAAAGATATAAAAAATTATGATATTACAATTTCTAGCGTTGAATATCAAACAAATAATAATATTCCAGAAATAACAATAAAAGATGGTGATTACACATTACAAGAAAATGTTGATTATATTGCAACATATTCTAATAATAACAAAGTTACAAATTATGCTAATGCCATGATCATGGGAATAGGAGACTATGTTGGATATACATCAGAATATTATCAAATAACAAAAAAACAAATACATTATACATATACAAATCCAGTAGTAGAATATAATGGAAATATTCAATCACCAATTATCACCACTGAAGAAGATGATGTAACTATTTATTATGGTAATAATGCTTATTCTGATCTTTCTACTGAATTAAGAGAATACCAAGAACCAGGAACATACGAATTTGGTGTAAGAATAGAAGGAACTAATTATGAAAGCGTTTATTTAAACGATTTAACATTTACAATTAATCCAATTGATTTTACCAAAGCAACAATTAGTGATATTTCAAATTATCCATATTTAGGTTATTTCGTACATCCCACTATTGAGGTAAAATATAATGACACTCTTTTAGAAGAAGATAAAGATTATACATATTCAATTAGTAATAACTATCGTCCAGGGACAGCAACTATTACTATTAAAGGAAAAGGAATTTATGAAGGAACAATAACAAAAAACTTTCAAATATTATCAAATGATCAATATAAATTAAAAATAAATAAAGAAAATTTAAAACTAAATGAAAATTCAACATTTAAATTAAATATATACACAGAACCAGAAGTCATAATAAACACATCAGATATAACCTGGACATCACTTAATAATAATATTGCAACAGTCGATGAAAATGGAACAGTAAAAGGAATAGCTAAAGGAACAACTATTATAAGAGCAAAATTTAATGGTCAAACTATCGAATCAATAATAGAAGTAATAGATTATTTAAAAGGTGATATGAATAAAGATGGAAATATTTCAATTACTGATGTTATAAAATTATTACGTGTATATTTAGAATTAGATAATGAAGAAGCAGATACAATTACAATTGGAGATATGAATAACAGTGAAAATATAACAATAACCGATGTAATAATACTTTTAAGACAGTACTTAGAACTTGAATAAATAGGAGGGTAAAATGAAAAATAAAATATTAATATTTATATTTTTGATAATTTTATCAATAAATACTACTGTTTATGCACAAGAACAAGCAGTAATTGATAAATTTCAAATCTCTTTAGATCAAAAATCAGATGCTAATAGCTTATTAGGAGATAGTAGAGTAAACTATTATCCTTATAATTCTACTATTTATGAATTTTGGGATGAAAACAACCAATACAATATTATTTACGAATTATATAACGATAATTCCCAAATGGGTTGGTTAGTTGTTGACTCAACACTAAAAAATAAAGTAAAAGAAATATATATTGAAAAAAAATTACCTATATTTGGAAATGCAATATATAAAGATGGATATTTATATGTTGTATATGGGAAAAACGATACAACAACAACTTCTTCAACTAGTTTAAACTATGCAACAAGTACAACTATTGAAATAGTTAAATATAATACCTCAGGAAACATAGTAGAAGATTTACCTATATCAGGTAAAGAAACAAGTAGAATAACCACAACAAATACGCATAGTAGCTTTGTAGGATATGGTACTGCAAAACCATTTGATTCAGGAAACTGTGATATAGCAATTAATAGTAAAGGAATAATTAAAGTTGTCTTTAATAGAGAAATGTATAACGGTCATACATCATCATTTGCCATTTACGTTGATTCAAATAATTTAGAATATTTAAATAGACCAAGTACTATGGATTTTGATAACATTTATTATACCTTAAATAATAGTTATTATGTATCTCACTCATTTTCAGAAAGAGTAATTGCAGATAGTAAAGATGAATTTGTAAGTGTTGATTTAGGAGATGGATATCCAAGAGCTTTTCTATTAGCTAAACCATATTCAGGAACAACAAATTTATTACAATTATCAAAATATGAAGTATTCCATTTTAGAGAAGGAAATGATACAACATATGGTTATAATAAAACATTTGCATCTTTAGGAAATATAATAGAAGTAGATGATGGATACATATTAGTTGCAGCATCAGAAAAAACATTATCACTTAATTATGCTCCTAATGCAACAATTAATGAATCAAGAAATATCTTTATTCAAAAATATAATTTAGATTTAAAATATAAAGATGAAAATAGTATCCAAATGTTTAACACAGAATTAAGAATGTCAGAAACAGAAAGAACATCAATCAAAAATAAAGGATCATTTTACTTATCTGACAGTGGGGAAACTGATTATGGCGTAAAATGGCTAACAAATTATGAAGATAAATTAGTAACAGAAGTAAGAGCAATTAAAATAAATGACAACAAAGTATTAATTCTATGGGCTGAAAATGATTTAGGAACAACAAGTTCTGGTGTATATACAATTAGTAATGCAACAAGAAAATTCTATTACATGATAATAGATAAAGATGGAAATATTGTAAAAAATAAAACTACAATTAATAGAGCAAATCCTACAGTATTAATAAATTATGTTTATAAAGATGGTTACATATATTGGACAGATAATAGTGAACAAACAACTATGACAATAAATAAATTAAATGTAAATGCAACCGAAGAAGAAGCATATATTAATCGTGTTGGAGAAGAAGATATAATTATTAATGATGCAAACATAACCACTAAAAAATTAGAAGTTAATACAAATAAAGACGTAAATATAGAATGGAAAAGTTCTAATATTGATGTTGCTACAGTCGATGAAAATGGTTTAGTAACAATAAACAATAATGGAAATGCAACAATAACAGCAACTCTAGAAGGATATGATTTAAAAGTAACATGGAATCTAGAAGTAAATTATTTATGTCAAAGTGTTATTCCAAATCAAAATGAAATAGAAGTAAAAGTAGGCACAACTAAAAAAATTTTAGTAACAATAAATCCTACTAATGCTAAAAATAAAAAAATAAATTGGCAAAGTGAAAACGAAGAAATAGTAACAATATATAAAACATATAGTGATGGTTCTGCAACAATCCTTGCTAATAACGTAGGAGAAACTAATATTGTAGGAATAACTGAAGATGGTAGTAATATAAAAACAACCGTAAAAATAAAAGTAGTTAATCCAATAACTAGTATAAATATTGAAAATCAATCAATCACTGTTCAAAAAGGAAAAAGTCAGAAAATAAATTATACAATTAATCCTACTGATGCAAGTGAAAAAATAATATGGGATTCACAAGATAAAAATATAGCAACAGTAGACGAAAACGGAAATATTACAGGAATATCTGGAGGAAGTACATATATTACCGCTTCAACTGAATATTATAATTATAAAAGAACAATATATGTAAAAGTAGAAAGTCCAATGACAGGACTTGATTTAGAAAAAAAGAATATTTATTTAACTCCAGGTGATAGTTATACATTAAAAGAAATATATTATCCATCAGATCAAACTGATTTATTTACAACTCAATATAGTATTGATAATTCAAAAGTAATATCAATTGATTCTAATGGTAAAATAACTGCTAAAGAAAATGGAACAGCAACAGTTACAATAACTACCTCCAATGGGTTTACTACAAAATGTACAGTAACAGTAGGTGATTATTTAAAAGGTGACATGAATAAAGATGGAAATATTTCTATTACTGATGTAATAAAACTGTTACGCATATATTTAGAATTAGATAATAAAGAAGAAGACACTATTACTATTGGTGATATGAACAATAGTGGTGATATAACAATAACAGATGTAATTATTTTACTAAGAAAATATTTAGAATTAGAATAAAATTATTAAAATTTACAAAAATCTCTTTTAAATAATTAAAAAAAGTAGTACAATATATCTATAGGAGGAAAATAAAATGAAAATAAAAAAAATGAGAAGTAAAGTTAAACAAAATGGTATTAAAAAGCAAGTAAAAAATTGTATTTTAAGTTTAGTTGTTGTCTTTGCATTAGCATTTAGTATTTCTAGTGCATTAGCAGTTGAAACATCAACGTTTTCAGTAACAGCTAATAAAGATACAGTTCAAAGAGGAGATACAGTAACTTTTACTGTAAATTTAGAAAATAACCAAGAGTATGCTTTTTATGCGGTAACTCTTAATTATGATCCTGATAAGTTAGAGTTAAAAAGTACAAAACAAATAACAGATGATACTTCTACTTGTGCATCTGATCCAGATTTTAATCCTGATGAAGCATCATGCCATCCAGCAGATGTTAATATTGAAGAAAAAGGAACACCAGGAAAAATAGTTTGGTCAATAGCATATGCAGATAGTTATGAAAACGATGATGCAAAAATAGCCACAGCAACATTTATAGTTAAAGATAGTGCTAGTGGATTAGAATCTGTAACATTATCAAATACTGAATTATTTAATTATAAAGATAATCAAGAAATAGCATTAAGTCATGATACAAGTGATAAATCTATATTCGTAGAAGTGCCTTTAGATAGTGAACCAACACTAGCGACAAATAGTTTAGAATTTGATTTAGGAGATACAAGTAATTTAACAAAAAATATTGTTGTAAATTATAGTCCACTAGATACAACTGAAGAAAAAAATTATTCGTTTGTTTCAAATAATAAAGACATTGTTACTGTAAATAATAATGGAGAAGTAACAGCAGTGGGCATTGGAAATACAACTATTTCTGTAAGTGCATTTGGAAGAAGCTATACAGTCAATGTATCAGTTTTAAATCATATATCTAATATTAGTTTAGATAATACAACCATAGAAATGGATCTAGAAAGCAATAAGAACAAAAAATTAAATGCTACATTGACACCTGATGCAAGTAATACAACAGATGATCCAACAATTACATGGGATAGCTTAAATAATCAAATAGCAACAGTTGATACAGATGGAAATGTAACAGCAGTAGCTCCAGGAGAAACAACAATAACTGCAACAACTAGTAATGGTTTAGTTGCATCTTGTAAAGTAAATGTTGTTGTTCCAGTAAAAACAGCTGTATTTACAGAAAATAGCCAAGATACTATATCTGTTGAATTATCTAGAAATGAAAATAAACAATTAGAAGTAACACTTAATCCTACCAATACAACCGATAAAATATTATGGGAAAGTAATAATAAAGAAGTAGTTACAGTCGATGAAAATGGACAATTAACAGCAGTAGCGGGAGGAGAAACTACAGTAACAGGTAAAATAAGAGATATTACTTTGACTGCTAATGTTAAAGTAATTGTAAAAGCAGAAAGTATAGAACTTAATAAAAATGAAATTTCAAATATGTTACCAGGACAAACAAACAATACATTAATTGCAAAGGTAAATCCAGCAGATACTACAAACAAAAAGATAACATGGGATAGCAGTCAAAAGAGCGTAGCAACAGTAGATGAAAATGGTGTAATTAAAGCAATTGCTCCAGGAACAACAGTTATCACTGCAAGTATTGATGGTAAAACAGCTGAATGTATTGTTAAAGTATTAGTACCAATAAACAATGTAGTAGTTAATAAATCTGAAGTAAATTTAGTTAAAAATGATTCACAAAACAATACAACACAATTATCAGTTACAATTACTCCTGATAATGCAGAAGAAGATAAGAATGTAACATGGAGTAGTAATAATGAAACAGTAGCAACAGTAGATGCTACAACAGGAAAAGTAACAGCTGTAGGAGCAGGAGATGCAACTATAACTGGTAAACTTAAAAATGGAATGACAGTAACAACAATCGTTCATGTAAGTGTTATGACTGAAGCAATGGAATATCCTAGCAGTTTAACAATTGATATTAACGAAACAAAACAAGTTATTGCTAAAATAACACCAAGTGATTCAACTGAAAATATTACATATGATTCAAATGATAAACAAGTAGTAACAGTTGATCAAGATGGTACAGTTCATGCAGTGGGAAAAGGAACAACTACTATAACAGCAACATCTGGAAAAATAACTAAAAGTTGCGTTGTAACAGTAAATGTACCAGTAATAAGTGTAAATATAAATCAAAATGATATTGATCTTGAAAAAGGAAAAACTATAAAACTAAATCCTACTATTGAGCCAACAGATGCAACAATTCAAGAAATAAAATACACAAGTTCAGATACAAAAGTAGCTACAGTTGACCAAAGTGGTAATGTAGTAGCAATAGCAAAAGGAAAAGCAACTATAACTGCTACAGTTGGAAATAAAAGTGATTCGTTTGTTGTTAATGTATTAGTACCAATTAAAACCTTTACTATTGATTCTAATCAAGAAAATTTAGAAATTATAAAAGGTAATAGTGTTCAATTAAAAACAACAATTAATCCAAGTAAAGAAGAAACAACAGATGATACAACAATCACTTGGAAAAGTTTAGATGAAAAAATAGCAACAGTCGATGAAAATGGTGTAGTTACTGGAATAAAAGCAGGTACTGTAAAAATTACTGGTACATTAAAAAATGGTATGCAAGTAGAAAGCAATATTACAGTAAAAATTATACCTGTAGATTCAATTTCATTATCACAGAAAGAATTAAGTATATTAAAAAATCAAAAACAACAAATTAGTGTAAATATTAATCCAACTAATTCAACAGAAGTTGAAAACTATATATGGAGTAGTTCAGATGACACAATAGCAACAGTAAATGAAAATGGAGTAATTACAGGAATAAAAGCAGGTACTGTAAAAATTAAAGTACAAGTAGTTACATCAACAAAAACATTTGAAGAAGAAGCAGAAGTAACTATTCAAGAAATACCACTTGAATCAATAAAAGTAATAAATGTAAAAGATAAAATAAATATAGGGGAAAAATATAAATTATTAGTAAAAATCAATCCTTCTAATACAACAGATGAATATAAATTGACATATATTTCAAGTGATGAAAGTATTGTTAAAATTGATGAAAATGGAGAAATAACAGGAATAAAAGCTGGAAAAGCAACAATAACAGTTAAAGCAGCAGACGGTATTGAGACAAGTTTTGATATTGTTGTAGATAAGATTGAAAGTCCACAAACAGGTGTAACATCAATTGTAATTTATATTTTAGCTATGATTACAGCCCTTGGAGGAATAGCCCTTATAATAAAAAAGAAAATTAAAGCATAGATAAAAGGGATCTTAAAAGATCTCTTTTCTTAACAAAAATATTAGGTAGGTGAAAAAATGAAAAAATTATTTTTTATACTTATAGCAATTATTACTATTTTACCAATAAATATTAAAGCTGATGATAAAAAAACCACATTTTCATTAAATGAAGTAACATCAACAGTGGGTAGTGAAATAACAATGAAATTTAATGTAGATAATAATCCAGAATTTGGAATACTAGCAGTAAAATTTCACTATGACATAAATAAATTAGAATATATATCATCAAAAATAAATGGTTTAGAAAATGCACTATTAAAAAATGTAGAATCAAATAATAAAGGAATAATTGCTCTTTATGCAATAACATTAGATACTAAGAAATTAATGAATGATACAGGAAATTTAGTAGAAATGAAATTTAAAATAAAAGATGAAGTAGAAGAAGATATAAAAATAAAAGTTGAAGTAACTGATTTTGGAAAAGACGAAAATACACCAATTGAATTTGATTCTATTGATGGAAATATAATAATAAAAAAAGAAATAGAAAAAGTATATATAAATAATACAACCGCATTAAATGAAAAAATAGATGATAAAAACAATGTAGTATGGGAAAGTAGCGATGAAAAAATAGCAACAGTAGATGAAAATGGTAATGTAGAATTTAAAGAAGCAGGAAATGTTACAATAAAAGCAAAAGATAAAGAAAATAATAATGTAATTTATGAAAAAGATTATCAAGTAGAAACAAAAGAAAAAGCCAATAATTATAATATGATTATAATATCTATTATAGCAATATTATTAATTGGAATAATCGTATTCCTAATAAAAAGGAAAAAGTAAATGAAAAAATATATTTTAAATATTATATTAATTATAGCAGTTATAATAGTAATTTATTGCATTTTTTCAATATATAAAACATATAAAGATAATAATCAAACAGAAGAAATAACAGAAAAAATATATAATGAAATAATTAATGACATTCCCATTAGTGATGAAAAAATAAATGAAAAAATAGAAAATAATAATAACTATAATGATAATTCATTAGATTTATCACTAGGATTTAATAAACTATCTACCATTAATAACGATGTAGTAGCATGGATTAAAATATCTAATACCAATATAAACTATCCCATCGTTCAAACAAATAATAATGATTATTATTTAAATCATTCTTTTGATAAAACAGAAAATCAAAATGGTTGGCCATTTTTAAATTATAATAATTCTTCTAATTTTAGTGATCAAAATACAGTTTTATTTGGGCATAACACTAATGGAACAACTATGTTTAGTCAATTAAAAAATATATATAATGGAGAATTTGGAAAATCAGTTAAAGTATTCATATATTTAAAAGATAATGTTATAGAATATCAAGTATTTTCTATATATTTAGAAGATCCTAATAATGTAAATTCAATCAGTAAATATATAACTAATGATACTATAAATCAAAATATAAAAAAATCAAAAATAAATTTTGAAGTAAAAGTAACAGATCAAGATAACATCTTAACATTATCTACTTGCAACAATGTTACAAATGATAGAATTATTATGCAAGCAAAAAAAATATAATATTCATTTTAATATTAAAGATTTTAAGGAGATTTTTATGAATAAAATATTAAATTTAGATTTTTCTCGTTTAATCGCCGCTATTTTAATTGTAGCTATTCATATATATCCATTTTATAATATTAAATCAAAATGCTGATAATTTAATTTCACAGAGTAAAACTAAAATTGACTCATTAATTGAAGAAGAAAAAAAGAAATTAGAAGATAATTATGAAGAAGAAAAGAAAAATATGAATTCTAATTTTAACAAAATATCAGAAGAAAATATAGAGAAATTTAGTACTTTATATGAAGAAATAAAAACTAAAGATAAACAAATATCAGATTTGTTAGATATAGTTGGAGAAAAAGCTAGAATAGGTGAATATAATAAAAATGCTAACTCATCACGCAAAGAAAGAATTATTTGGCAAGTAATAACAGTTTTATTATTTATTGTCGCATTTGTGATAATGATTTATGTAACTTTTTATACTAAAAATTACGATAAGTTTACTATAGTAAAGTATATAATAAGTGCCGTTGTAATGGGCGCTGCTACTTATACTGGTAGGCAGGCATCTAATTCTAGAAAAGATGAGGTTTATTATAGAAAACAAGAATTAGAGTTAGCATCTATAGATGTATATCTTGATAATATGTCTTCAGAGAATAGAGAATCTATAAAAAAAGATTTATCATCTAAAATGTTTGGTCAAGCTCAAAATACTTATAACAATAAGTATGATGAAAAGAAAGGCTTTTCAGTAGATGATTTAATCAAGATTATAGAAAGTATTAATAAAAAGGAAAATTAGCAATCCAAAATGAATAATATTTTTTATAATGTAAAAATTTAAAAGATGTTAAGCAATATGTTTTGAAAAATGCATAAAAATGATGAAATAAAAAAATCTCATAGATTTTATATATATTGGCTATAAAAAATAATAAAAATGAGATAATAAAAGAGAAGAAAAGTATGTGTGATATCTAGAAGGAGACTAGAAAAACTAACTGGCTTAGAATTTGATGAAGTAGTAAAAATAGAAACTGGGATTAACGAAAATCCTAGTTTTTATTTATGTTAAAAATATGTAAAGTTTTACAGATAAGTATATTCCTTTATTAAGTAAAAAGGACAACAAAATTATCTTAAATAAATAAAATAATAAAACTAAAAAAAGGAGTGAGATTATTGAATAATATTGGACATATAATAAAAGAACAAAGAATTAAAAAAAATATAACTTTAAAAAAACTATCTAAATTATCTGATATATCAATTTCAACATTATATAAAATTGAAAATGATAAATTAAAGAAAATAAAGGGTGTTTTTTTATACAGACTAAGTAATATATTAAATATAGACTATGATTATTTAAATAGACAAAGGTGGGATATTCTTCCTACCTTTTTTTATGAAAGGAATCGTTCTATTGGAAGTAAATAAGATATACAATGAAGATTGTCTTATGGGACTAAAAAAGATATCAGATAAATCTATAGATTTAGTTGTTATTGATCCACCTTATGATATTTGTACTAAAGGTGGTAAAAAAGGATCCGGTAGATTATGTAAGGATTTAACTAAGTTAGAAAATGAATTAAAAGCAAATAATTTAGTAAATGGCTATGATTTAGCTATATTAGATGAATTGATTCGAGTTATGAAAGAAATAAATATTTATATTTGGTGTAATGGTAGGCAAATACCAACTTATATAAAATATTTTGTTGATAAGCTTGAGTGTAAATTAGAAATTATTATATGGGGAAAAACAAATCCTATGCCCCTATATAATAATAAATATTTAGGTGATAAAGAATATTGTTTATATTTTAGAAAAAAAGGATATTGTAAACCTAATTCCTATGAAGATGCTAAAACAATATATTTATCAACTTTAAATGTAAAAGATAAGCAAAAATATGGACATCCTACTATTAAACCACTTCCATTAATTAGAAAATTAATAAGGAATAGTTCAAAAGAAAATGAAATAGTTTTAGATTGTTTTATAGGTAGTGGTACTACTGCAGTGGCTTGTCTTTTAGAAAATAGAAAATTTATAGGTTTTGAAATTAATAAGAAATATTATGATATTGCTAATAGAAGAATTAGTGAATTTATAAAGGAGGAATGTTCTTATGAAGATAAAGAAAATATTTAATAATTTATGGTGGAAGCATAAATGTTTTTGGGGAAATAGATATAGAGTTATTAAAGATGGTAGCATCATTCAAACTTTATTAATCTATCATAAAAAAATATATATTTTAGAAGAAGGTGGTATTAATGAAAAATAAATATGATGAAATAAAAGAAAAACATCAAAAAAGAGTTAATGAATTTCCATTAATGTTTGCTTTTAATAAAGAACAATTTGATAATGGAATGAAAAAATGGGGATTAGAACCAAGTGATACTGATAAGATTTATTCAATTGGTGGAGGTGGTTTTATAAAAAAAACTGATCTTGATGCTTATAATAAATTATGGGATGATATTAGAAAAGAACACAATAAATTAATAGAATCAGATAAAACTGGTGAGGGTTATATTAAGGATATGTTTGTTAGTGAACTTAATAATCATGAATATGGTTATACTTATGAATTAGAAGATACTTTAATTGCTTTAGAACTTACTATAGAAGATATTGCAAAAAATCCTGCTTTAAGACATGGATTGGAAATTGCTAGGAAAGAAGTTTTAGAAAAAAATTCGGAGATGGAATATGAATAATATAGAAGAAAAATTTGAAGATTTTCAAACAATTTTGTATTCTTCTAAAGAATTTAGTTTTAAAAATGGAAATATATTAAAGTTAAGACAATATTATGGCAATAAAGAAATTTATTTAGATTTGTCTAAATTAGGTATTGATATGTTTGAGAAATTATATTATAATCCAGAAAAAGAATTAGATTCTGAGGAGGATTATGAATTATAGTAGTAGATTGGTAGGGGATAGATTATGAATTTATCCCTTTTAATTCTATTACTATTTATTATTTTATTTATCATTGTTTTTATGTATATTGAACCAATTATATCTAAACATAAAATTAAAAATAATAATGAGTATGGCTCAGCAAGGTTTTCTACTGAATCAGAAATAAATAAATACTTTACTAAAGAAAAAATTTCTAATATTTACGAAGTCGGTTTTCCAGTGTATTATGATAAAAATATATCTCATGTATGGTTTGATAAAGAAACACCCCATTATGTTTATTTAGGATCAAGTGGTTCCGGTAAGAGTGTTACCTGTGTTATTCCGATGATTAGTTTTATAGCAAATGCTAAAATAAAACGAAGTGTGTTTGTTACTGATCCTAAGGGTGAAATATATCATACAACTTCTAAAATGCTACATGATAAAGGCTATAAGGTTTTGACAATAGATTTTAGACATCCAGAATTATCTAATCATATTAATATATTAGAACCTATTATTCGTGAATATGAAAACTATATTAAATATGAAAGTATGAGTAATGAAACGAATGATAATAATTTAAAATTAAAATATCAAAATAAAGCAATATCTAGTTATGCTGAAACAAATAGACTTATTACTTCTTTAGCGTCAATGATTACTTATGATAAAACACAAGGTAAAGATCCTTTTTGGAATAATTCTGCTAAAAACTTACTCGAAGGTTTAATTGGTTTCTTTTTAGAAGAATATAAAGATGGTAAAATCAAACGAGACCAAATTACTATGACTTCTATTCGTAAGTTTCAAAATTCTACTATGGAAGAAAAAAATTCAAAAAAGTTTAAATTATACATAGAACAAAAACCTTATGGTTGTAAATCTAAAGATAGTTTAATACCAATATTATCTTCTAGTGAGAATACATATAAATCTATAACTAGTGTATTTAGTGAGAAAATGGCTATTTTTGATGATGTTAATGTTGCTAATGTAACAAACAAATCAGACTTTGAATTTGATGTTTTAGGTAAAGAAAAATCAGCTCTTTTTGTTATTGTTCCGGATGAGGATAAAATCTATTATACTTTGGTTACAATTATATTAGGTTTGTTATATAAAGAACTTGTTAAATTAGCAAATAGTCAAGACAATAAAAAATGTCCTATTGAAATTGATTGGATTTGTGATGAATTTTCTAATTGTCCACCTTTAATAGAGCCAAGTATAGAATCAATTATATCGGTTGCTAGATCTAGAGGTTTAAGATACCATTTATTTATTCAAAGTTTATCACAATTAGATAATGTTTATGGCAAAGAGGTAGCTCAGATTATTTTAGATAATTCAGGATTAGCATATTTGAAGACAAATACAATGGATACTGCAGAGGCAATATCAAAAAGATTGGGTAAGAAGACAATAGAATCCAATTCTATAAGTCAGTCAATTAGTTTACTGAATTATAATGGTAATAAATCTACTTCTTTAATTGCTCGTGATTTATTAACACCAGACGAAGTTAAAAACTTGCATTATAAAACAATAATATTTCCCAATATAGGTTATCCTATTTTTAGAGATACTGTTATATACAAAAAATTATCCTGTTATTCAAGTGGTGAACTAAAACGGACTATTAACCCATTAAAAGATTTAAGTTATACATATTTTACAGTCGAAGATATTAAAACTAAATATGATAGGCTTTTAAGAAATAGGAATAATAAGGAATTTTATAAAGAAGAATTATCAGCTTATGATAAATTTAAAGAAGAAGAAATTTCAAAATTGAATAATATCGTTGAAGTTATTCAAGACTTATTAAAGGATAAAATAACTTTATTTGAATATAAACAAAATAATAATCGTACTTTTGCAAGTTTTGAATTAAAAGAAAATCTAAATACTAAAGAATTAACATTTATTAAAGGTAAAGTTAATAAAGAAATATTTCATGTGGAAATAGATAATGGCAATAATAGTAAATCTACTATTGAAATACATTTAAAAAATCCTTTGGATAAGGATTTAACATTAGAAAAGGGAAACAAAAATGTCTAATTTTGGTTTTGATTCATTAAATAAAATTAATTATCATACCTTTAAAATGGGTGATGGTATGATTAAAAATTATAATAATAAAGAAGTAAAATTTACTTTCTTTTTTGATAATAAAGGCAAGAGTTTAAAAGAAATATTAGAAAATTGTTATAGAGAAGAAATAAGAAACGAACAAATTCTTACTGGAGGTGTTGGAAATGATTTGCAAAAAAATAAAAATGATGTTATCATTCAAGCATAGACATTTGAAACCCATTAAAAAATTAGGAGGGATAATAAATGGTAATGGGTAATAAAATCTATAATTGTGCTGAATATTTGAGATTATCTAAAGAAGATGAATTAAAAAAAGATGAATCTTCTTCTATTCAAAGTCAAAGATTAATAATTGAAGCATTTGCAAGACATAATAATCTAAAAATTGTAGAAGAATATGTTGATGATGGTTATTCTGGTGGTAATTTTGATAGACCTGCATTTAATAGAATGATTGAAGATATTGAAAAGGGTAAAATTAATTGCGTTATTACAAAAGATTTATCAAGATTAGGTCGTGAAATGTATAAAACTGGTAAATATATTGAGGAATACTTTTTAGAGCATGATGTTAGATATATTGCTATTAATGATTCGTATGATTCTAATATTGGGGATTCTATGTTAGGATTAAGATTAGGTGTTAATGACTTGTATTTAAGAGATGTTTCTAAAAAAGTTCGTTCTTCATTTAGAGTTAAACAAGAAAAGGGAGAATATATTGGAAGTTTTCCATGCTATGGATATGTAAAAGATCCAGAAGATAAACATAAATTAGTTATAGATCCAGATTCATCAAAAGTAGTCAAATTAATATATCAATTATTTTTGGAGGGTTTGGGAGTTACAAGGATATGTAGAAAATTGACTGATGAGAAGATCCCTATACCTATTGTTTATAAAAAAGAACCTAGAGGATTAGCAGTTACTGAAAATGATGGCTGTGGGATATGGAAAAATTCCACTGTTAGAAATATTTTAAAAAGCCAAATGTATATTGGAAATATGGTACAACATACCCATGAAAAAATAAGTTATAACCAAAAGAAATGTAGGCATCTAAAAGAAAATGACTATATAATAGTTGAAAATACTCATGAAGCAATTATAAGTAAGGAAGATTTTGAAAAGGCACAGGAATTGTTAAAACAAAAAAGTCATACACCAAAAGAAAGAAATTTTGATAGATTTTTGTTGTCAGGTATGATGTTTTGTGGCAAATGTGGACATACTTTAGGAGTTAGTGTTAGAAAAACAAAATCAAAGCCATCAGAATATACTCATTGTAATTACTATTTAAGAAAAGGAGTACAAAGTGGTTGCACTCCAAATAGATTAAATTATCATCTTTTGGAAAAAGATATAATTAAATTTTTAAATGAAATAGGGGAAGAATTTATAAAACATTATGATATTAGAAATTTAGTAGAAGATTCAGTATATATATATAACAGGGATATAGATGATATGAATAAAGAGCTTAATCAAGTGGAAAATAATATACAGAAAAAGATAAATATTATTTCTAATTTATATAATGATAAATTAGAAGGTATTATTTCTGTTGATGTGTACAAAAGTTTATCAGATACTCATGAAAAAGAATTAGGACAATTAAAGATTAAAAAACAAGAAATAGAAAATAAATTAAAAATATTTTCTGATAAATCAAAAGAAAAAGAATTTAGTAAATGTCGTGAAGCAGTTGAAAAATTTATGAAACTAAAAACTCCATCTAGGAGTACAATTAAAAATTTGATTAGTAGAATTGTTGTTTATGATGGTAGTGATACTAAGGAAGTTAAAGTGTTTTTTAAATTTAAGGAACTTACTAATATAGCAAGTAAGTTAGTTTAATACCTTAAATGTTATCACAAAAGACAAGGCAACCCTTTATTTTTTTATAACTCTAAAAGGGTAAAGGGGTATACAAGAAATTGGGAGAAAATAACAAAAGTCGTTGAAGCCCTTATAAATAAAGGGAAAAACACGATTTTATTTTAATAAAAAAATACACAAAAATTCAAAATTAAAGAAAACCATTATTTTATGGGATTTTTTACAAAAATATAACAACGATACATTGTTGGTAAATACAGGAAAGTTTATGAGAGTTGGACTTTGAGATAAATAAGTGCAAATTAAAATATATTTTAATTCATAAAAATTTATATATTTTTCCAAAAATTTCCATAAAAGTATTGACAAAAAATATAAAAAATAGTAAATTATTTTGTAATATTTTGAAAGGATTGTTGATTTTGATGAGTAAATTTATAAAAGCGAGTGAATTAAAATTTTTTTGTAACTTTTATGAATATTTATATATTAATATAAATTCTTTTTTGGCCCTTTCAAATAAAAGCATGACATAATTTTGTTATGCTTTTTGTTTAAGTTTTTAGTGTAGTTTTGGAGGAATTTTTATGGGAAATAGTATTTTACAAGATTTAATTGACAAACTTAATGAGTATAATCGAGAAGAAGTTGAAGTTATTAAAAAAGCTTATGAATATGCTAAAAAATTACATGATGGACAATATAGACAAAGTGGGGAACCATATATTAATCATCCTTTAAATGTTGCATATATTCTTGCAGATATGCACGCAGATAGAGATACAATATGTGCTGGACTTTTGCATGATGTGTTAGAAGATACTGAAATTACCAAAGAAGATATAGCTCATGATTTTAATCAAAATGTTGCTAATTTAGTGGATGGTGTAACTAAACTTTCAAAAATGAATTTTTCTTCTAAACAAGAACAAAATTTAGCGAATACTAGAAAGATTATTACTGGTATTACTGAAGATGTTAGAATAATAATTATTAAATTAGCAGATAGACTTCATAATATGAGAACTTTGCAATTTAAAAGTGAATTTAAACAAAAAGAAAATGCACTTGAAACTATGGAAATTTTTGTTCCTTTAGCTTACTATATTGGGGCATATAGAATTAAATCTGAATTAGAAGATTTATCTTTACGATATTTAAAACCAGATATGTATAAAAAAATAGAAGAAAGAAAGTTAAAAATAGAGGAAGATAGTAATAGTTGTTTACAAGAAATGTTGTTAAAAATTCAAGTAATGTTAAATGATAAAAATATCCCTAATGAAATTAAAGTAAGGACAAAGAATATTTATGGTATATATAAAAGATTAAGTGAAGGGCAAAAATTAGCAGATATACATGATTTATTAGCATTAAAAATTATGGTTGATGAAGTGGCTAATTGTTATTATGCATTAGGTATGATTCATCAAGAATATCACCCAATAAATAATAAATTTAAAGATTATATTTGTAATCCTAAAACTAATATGTATCAATCTTTACACACAACTGTTTTTGGCCCAGATGATAGATTAGTTCAAACGCAAATAAGAACTTTTGAAATGGATAAAGTGGCTTCATTTGGATTAACTGCATATTGGGATGTGGAAAAAGGAAATGCAAGAGATGTTATGCAAGAAGATTTAAAAAGTAAATTTCAATTTTTTAAATCTTTAACAGAAATTAATTCAATGTTTGGTGATAATCAACAATTTGTAAATCAAGTTAAATGTGAACTTTTTTCTGATAAAGTTTATGTATATACAACCAGTGGAGAAACAATTGAATTGCCTAAAGGAGCAACTCCTATAGATTTTGCTTATAAAATACATACTGATATTGGAAATACAATGGTTGGTGTATTTGTAAATGATGAATATGTACCTATAGATTATGTTTTGAAAAACAAAGATAGAGTAAGAATTGTAACTGATGATTTATCTTATGGTCCAAGAGAAGATTGGATAGAAAAAGCACAAACAAGTCATGCAAGAAGAAAAATTAAAGAATTCAATAAAAAATATGGTAAATAATTATTGATTAGAAGGGTGATTTTTATGATAAAATTATTTATAGATTTAGATGGAGTATTAATTAATATAAATAAGTTCATTCAAGAAGTTATAAATAATAGTGGTGTTTATATTTCAATAAAAGAATCTTTTATTGAACTTTGTAAACCATTTTCAAGGAATAACTTTTTAGAAAAATGTGAGAAAATAAACAATAGTTTTGAATTAATAAAATTTGTGAAACAACAGTATAAATTAATTATTATTACTCATTGTTATTCAGATAGCGAAGCTGAATTAAAAATAAATTTTATTAAGAAAAAAATTCAAGATGTTAAGTGTATAGCTACTTCTTTTGATAAAACAAAAAATGAAATGTTACCATCTGCTGAGAAGTCTATATTAATAGACGATTATGTTGTAAATGTAGATAATTGGATTGAAAATGGTGATATTGAAGTTCATTTTAGAGATAAACAAAACGGGCAAAAATATACAATAATAGATGATTTAAGATATTTGCTTTATACAAATTTTTTAAAGGGGATTGATAATTAATGAAAACTATAAAGGTTGAATGTGGTTACAGAATACACATCAATAGTATTGATATGAATGGATTTAGTGGCAGATGCTGTGGTGGGTTAGGTTTTGCGATTAAGGATCCTAAATTAGAAGTTTATGTTAGTATAAATAATGGTAATGATCATCAAATAGAAGCATTATATAAAATAAAATAAAAATTTTTTTAAACAAAATTAATAATATTTACAATTTTAATAATTATTATAAAGTTTCTGTTAAAAGCGAAGCGTCAGAGCACATAGGTTTGGGATCTGAAACACAAATGATATTTGCTTTAGCTTCTGCAATTTTAAAACTTCATAAAAAACGAGTTAATGTTGATGATATAGCTTTAAAATTGCAATTAGCTGGTGTTTCTGGTATTGGCTATGGTGCATATAAATTTGGAAACTTTATTGTTGATTCTGGTTATATAATTGGTGAAAACAAAAAAAATTTTGTTAGTCATTCATCGGTTCCACCTAAAATTATTTTCAATGATGATATACCAAATAATTGGAAAGTATTGCTTGTTATACCAAAGAAAATTGTTTCTATTTCTGATGAGGAGGAAGATAACTTTTTTTCAATGTATACACCAGTACCAGAAGATGAAGTTAAACAAATTTGTTATTATACTTTTATGGGTGTTGTACCTGCTATAGCAGAACAAAACTACGATAATTTCATTAACGCACTTAAGATTATTACTAAATTAGGAACAAAAAAAGCAGAGTTAAAAATAAACGAGCAAAACACGAAATATATATTAGAAAAATTGGAGTATATGTTTGGATTCGGAGCTTTATCGTCTTTAGGACCTACTTGTTATACAATTGTAGATGACTCTAAAACAAAAATAGATATAAGCGAAATGAAAAAAATTTTTAAAGATTGTGAAATTTTACTAACAAGTGTAAAAAATAAAAAATATTGTATATATGAGGTTGATGATGAAAACGATTAATCTATATATGTGTGGTCCAACACTGTTTGATTTTGTACATATTGGATGTTATAGAATATTTATCTTAGCAGATATTATTGATAAACATTTCACATCTAAAGGTTATGAAGTTAATCATGGAATAAATATTATGGATATTGATGATAAGATAATTTCTAATTACAAAAAAAACAAAGATTTTACTACTGATATATATTACGATTCTTTGCGAACAGAATTCGATGCTTTGAATATTCGTTATCCAAATAAAGAAACAAGAACTACCAGTAGTGTGAAAGATATACAAAAATTAATTAAACATTATTTAAAACAAGATATTGCATATGAAACTGATAGCGGAATATATTTGGATTTGTTAAAAATTTCTAATTATGGTGAATTAAGTAATATTGATATAGCTAATAACAAAGCACATATAACGATTTTGGATAAAAGAAATATAAGCGATCCTTCTTTATGGAGGTTTACCGATGATATTAATTCTTATGTATTTATGAAGAAAAAAGGTAGACCAGGTTGGGATGTTCAGTGTGCTAATTGTTGTATAAGTAAAATGAGCTCTAAAATAGATTATCAATTTGCTGGATTTAATGATGTAACACACTATGAAAATAATAAAGTGTTAATTGAAAACTCTTACAATTATGATGGCTACCAAAGCAAATGGATTTTACCTAAATATATTAATTTTGTTGACAATACACCGTGTTATTATATGAAAGATTTTCTTGAATTATATAGTAGACAAGTTCTAAAATATGCAGTGTATTCAATGAGTTATTCAACACAATTCGATTTGTCTCTAGAGTATTTTGATAATTGTCAAAAAAATGTTAACAAACTTAATGTTTTTTACAATAAAATTAGTAATATTTGTGAATTTAGTGATAGTGATGATAATGATGTTAATTTTTTATTAGAAAAATTACATAACATTGATTTTTTAATAGAAAATCTAAAAATTACGGTTATATTTGGTTTAATTTTTAAACTGATTAGAATTATTAATAGAAATAATTTCTACATATCTAAAAAACAAATAAATGAAATTCTTAATTTATTTAAATATTTAAATGAGAGAATGGATTTTATTATTTAGGAAATTTTTATAATAATTGATGAACATAATTATATTGAAAATGAAGACGTCAATAAAAGATACAATATATGTGAAAATGAAGTAGAAGAATTTTTATCTTGAAAATCGTATTCTCTAGATTGATTTCTTTTCCAATAAAATCCTGAATATTTTGCTAATTTAGAATTATGAGAGAGTCTATCAATATTACCGATTTCAGCCATAATGCCAGCAGCATAAACTCTTCCAATACCACAAATGGAAAATAAAATATTATAGGTATTAGAATCAAGTCCGAGAGCTGTTGTAGTTATAGCTTTGTCAATGTTCTTTAATTGTTGTTGATAAAATTTAATAGTATTTAAAGAACAAGCAATAGCCATATTAATAGGTTCATAAGCAGCCTGATCTAATCTATAAGAAGCACAAATAACCTTATTTAATGAAGAAATTTTATTATCAATATTGATGCAATGATTTTTACTTTTTTTGGAAATAAAGTTTATAAATTCTTCAATAGAAGATTCAGCAATTTGATCTGGAGAAGTAAATTCTTCTAAAAAATCAGAAGAAGTAGCCCCAAACAAATTAGAAAAAGGTAAGTCATTCTTATTTGAGGAGATTAAAACAGAGAAAGAAAGATATAAATTTGTTAAAACGCATGTTTTTTCTCTTATCAATTCTCTACAAATATGATATCTTTGTCTTGTAAGACGTTGAAGAGCAATGTATTGATCTCCTTTGAAAGAATATAATCCTTTAGTTCTACCAACTCTAGCAAAGTCAGTTAGAACATAAGCATCGATACCATCTTCTTTTTCTAAATCGTGGAAACTTTTCTTATATTTATAAAATTCAAAAGCATTTATTTGATAAACTTCAGTATCAAAGTTATTTAAATATTCATTTGAAGATAAATAACAAGCAGGATGAAAAGAATACATTCCAGTTGATTCCATGATTATAATAATTTTTTCAAAAAAGAATTTATCTTCAATGTCTTTGATTTTATAATAACCATTTTATTTCCTTCTGGTGAGTTAGGAAATTTAATGTTAAAATAAATATATTGATCAAAGTTCATAACACAAAATTGGTACCCTTTAATGCACATCACCACCAATGAATAAACAGTTTTGCATAGGTATAACCACCTTTCATTTATGGGTTTTGTGAAATACAATGATTACAGATACCCAAGCTTAAAAGTATAACAACAACCTCGTTATAAGCATACATCTTTGTTTAATGATAATTTGCTGCGATTAAACTTAAAAGAGAAACATTATCTGAATTAGAAGGATAATAACTAATAAGAAGGAAAACATTCTTAAATAATAAACACCATAACAGATTACAGGAAGTGAACAAATGGTTCCTTGTCATTATATTTCATGAATATAATAACACAGTGGGTTATAATCTGTATCAATAAGTTTTACTATTTTTACTTATAAAATAGAATAAATAAAAAATAGTTAATATAAGTGAGATTTCTCGCTTACAAAAACTATTATACGAGGAGAAGTGATATGATGAAAACATTAAAAAATATTGTACCGAAAGGTTTTGATTTTACTAAGGAACAATGGAGGGATGCTTTTGAAAACAATAAACCTTTAGTTGTTGTACCTTTTGTATCAACTAAATGTAATATGGATTGTATTTATTGTATGATGAATGATGAAAGAACTTGTTATAAAGGTACGCCTTTAACATTAACTCAACATAAAAAAGTTTTACAAGAAGCATATAGTTTAGGAGCAAGAACAATGGTTATTACTGGTATGGGAGAATCATTTATGGATCCAATATTCTATAACTCTAAAACTGGTAAATTACCTCTAATAGAAATTGCCGAAGAGATAGGTTTATATACAATAATTTTTACCAATGCACAGTTAATAACTGAAAAACTTGCTAAAAGTTTATATAAAAAAAAGGTAAGCTTAATTATTAAATTATCATCTTTAGATCAAAAAATATTCTCTGATTTAAATAATAAAAAATTAAAATTTGAAAATTGTATTTGTCCTGATGGTGTTGAAAGAAGTGTTCCATATTATTTAAAAAATCTATTTAATGCAGGGTTTGGTCGGAATTTAGAAGGTAATGCAACAAGATTAATAGCAGATGTTATAATTACCCAAAAGAATATCAAGGAAATTCCATCTTTGATTGATATTTCTCTAAAAAATAATATGTTGGTATGTATAGATCCTTTAGTTATTAAATCAAATGCTAAAAATAATATAGATCAATTAGGAATTACAGAAGAACAAAACAAAAAATTATATCAAGAAATAAAAAATACTTTTAAAGACTATGATATGGATATGTATGATTTAAGTAAATGCATTATTCATCATAACGGTCTTGTGTATGATTTAGATGGTAATGTTAGAAGATGTTTAAGCGTCCCAAGTAGTGTAGGAAATGTACTTAAAGAAGATATAAAAGAATTATGGAATAAAATATCTATAGAAAGACAAGAATGTACTAAAGAATATGAGAGCATTGTTTTTGATGATATTTTTGGGAAGTGTCCAGGACGTTGCTATTATAATTTTAAAAATCACGGTTAGGAGACATATATTTTATGGAAAAAATTACAATATTACTTGAATTAACAAGAAGATGTAATCTTTTGTGTAAACACTGTTATAATTCTTCTTGTATTGATTCACCGTTACAATTATCTCTTGATGAGGTAAAAGTTCTAATCAAAGATATTAAACAAATTGAATCTAAGTATTCAATAGAAAGAATTATTTTAACTGGCGGGGAATTTATAACAATGGATAATTCAAAAGAAATATTCCAATTATTTAGAGATAATTTTGACTGTATATTAAGAATAGAAACAAATGGATTTTTATTTTATAAGAATAAAGAGATATTAGAAGAATACACAGCAGATGAATTTTTTCTTAGTGTAGATAAATTGCACGGAACTCTTAAAGATGATGGTTCATCTGACATTCTTGATTTTTTTCTTAAAAATACTGATAAAAATATAGTTGCTAGGATTACTATTGATAAAGGGATGGAAGATTTGAGAGATGCTTTTATTGATAAATACCATGGCAATGAAAAACTTACAATAGAAGCTAAGTATATTTCTCCGTCGGGTAGAGCTAGTGAGAATTTCAAAAAATTCAAAGGATTTAAATTTAATGAAAATCCAGAACTATTTAAATGTTTAGCTAAAAATTATATTCACTTTAATGTAAGTAGAAATTGGTATTGTTGTTATACTGCATGTGAATTATCTCGTTTTGGTAAATTGGGAGACAAAGACTTAATTACAAAATTTGAAAGTAAATACTTATCTGAAAAGATGTGTGCCATTAGAGATAGGGGTATAATCGAACTATTATGTAGTAAATGTAACAATGAAGAATTTTATAATAAAGAGTTTTATTATAGATGTGAACCATGTTTATATTTACAAAATCAAAGTAGACCAAAAATTATTTTAGTTGATTTACCATGTGTAGATACTACACAAGATGTATATACAAAAGGATTTATTTTTCCAACCTTTACTGAAAAGTATTTAAAAAAATATTAGAAGATAATGGCATAGATGTTTATTATTATAATTTAAATAAAGTTTCTTTAATGAAGTCAATAAATGAAATTAACGAATTAAAAATACCTGTATATATTCATTTAGTAGCTAATAAGTTATACTCATTTAATTTGTTTAAGAAATTAGTAAAAAATGAAATATTGGTAGGTGGTCCTTTGCCTAAATTCGAAAGTAAAAAATTTAGTGATGTTTTAGTCATTAAGGATGAATTAGAAGAAGACGGAATTTTAAAATATTTTAATATTGAAAACAAAAGTATTTGGGAAAACCCTGTTTTTTGTCCAAATAAGATTAAAAATAATTTTACTAACGAATCAGTTACTAATGATTTTGCTAATATAATTTTGTTAAGTAGAGGATGTTTATATAGATGTGCTTTTTGTATACATGCTTGTTATCATAAAAAAGTACATATTCGTAACCTTCAATCAATTGCTTTAGAATTGAATAATTATAAGAATAATACATCAATATATATAGCTGATGCTTCTGTTGGAAATCTTAAATTATATGGAGAAATTCTTGATTTATTAGCTATTTATAAAAACATTAAATTTTCGATGAATATAAGAGCAGATCAAATTAACCAAGAAACAATCAAAAAATTATTAAAAATTAATATTGATAGGCTTTATATTGGAGTTGAGAATCCTTCTGATGATAAATTAAAAGAATATAATAAAGGGGAAAAATCAAATGATATTATTAATGCTTTGCAATTACTTAGAAACCATAATATCGAATATCATTTATCATTTATTGTATCTAATGACTTATTAGATACAGATATAAGAAAGATTGATGACATCTATAAAGCTAAGACTTATTCTTTTCATTATTACATACCATATCCTGGTACATTAAAATATAATGGAGAGTTAGAATATTTTAATGACAAAAACTGGCCAAATAAAATATATAAGAATGATATAAATATATTTAAACTGAAGAAAGAAATATCTAATTATTTTAATTATCCAGTAAATAACTACCATACAATTACACCGCATGACCATACTGAAACATTTAAAATTATTAATAAAAAATTAAATGAATTGGAAAAACTAGTTAATGAAAGTAATAAATGATAAAGTTTTAAACAAAATATTAAATTTGATAGATATATCATTAAATGAAATTTTATATTATACAAGTGGTAAGTGTGGCGACTTATATTTATATAAAAACAAATTACTCAAAATTTTAAAATGGTATGTTAAGGATGATGATATTAAAAAAGTAGAAGCTAAGTTTAATGAAAAAATCTCATTTATTAATTACTTAAATAATAATAATTTTGAATGTTTGTCATTAAATAAATTAGGTGATAATTATTTTAAAGTGATTGAAATAGATAATTTTATTTATGTTATATATATAATGGAATATTTGGTTAGTGATGATAATACCTATGATAAGAGTTTAGTTGGTGAGAGGCTATTAAAGTTACATAAATTATCTAGAAAATATAAAAATATATGTCATAATAGTTGGAAAGAAGAATATGATTCTGTATATTCTTCTTGTAAAAACGATAACATAAAAACGAAATTAAAATACTATTATAATGAAATTAATTCTTTGGATATAAATAGTAATAATTATGGAATTATTCATTATGATTCTAATAAAAACAATTATATTTTGTCTAATAATTTGGTATATATGATAGATTTTGATTCCATATGTAATGGTTTTTATTTAATGGATATTGCTAACTATTTATTTAGTATTTATAATATTGACTTTATAAATGGAATATTTATGGAACAAGACGAATTTAAACAAATATCTAATTCAATTTTAGAGAAATACAATTTTGATTATAAAGATATTGATTTGTTGAATATATTTATTAATTATCGGTTAACTTATATTTATTCTATATTGTTTGAATTCATTAATGATATTAAAGTAAAAAAGAAAATAGAAAATATTATCTTTAACAAAAATAAGTTTTTTATTTTAAAATAGAAAAATTAAATGTTATGGAGAATGGAAAATGTTGTTAAAATTTGCATTATTATGTAATTTGTGATAAAATGTGATGGTAGGAGGGGATTTTATGTCACTAAAAATATATAATGTTTTACATAGAAAAAAAGAAGAATTTGTTCCTTTGGAAGATGGGAAAGTTAAAATGTATGCATGCGGTATAACAGCATCTGGTAATGCACATGTTGGGCATGCATATCAAGCTATTATATTTGATGTAATAAAAAAGTATCTAGAATATATAGGATATGATGTCACTTATGTTAGAAATTATACAGATGTAGATGATAAAATAATCTTGAAAGCTCGCGAATTTGGAGTTAATCCTACAGATTATGCAATTAAAATGATGGAAAAAATAGATTATGAATTATCTCAATTATTTGTGGAAAAACCTACAATCCAATCAAAAGCAACTGAATGCATTCCTGATATGATTAAATTCATACAGAGATTAATTGATACAGGTCACGCTTATAGTACTGAAAATGGTGATGTGTTTTTTAAGGTGTCTTCATTTCCAGAGTATGGTAAATTATCAAATAGAATAATTGATGATAGTTTATCTGGGGTTAGAAAAAGTGTTGAACCAGGTAAATTAGACGATAAAGATTTTGCTTTATGGAAAAATGCTAAAAATGATGAGATTTTTTGGGAATCGCCTTGGGGGTTAGGAAGACCAGGTTGGCATATTGAATGTTCGACAATGAGTATGAAGTATTTAGGAGAAACAATTGATATACATGGCGGAGGAAAAGATTTAATTTTTCCACATCACGAAAACGAAATTGCTCAAAGTGAATCTTTAACTGGAAAACAATTTTCAAAATATTGGTTACATAATGGATTGATTAAAGTTAATGGTCAAAAAATGAGTAAGTCGTTGAATAATGGTATTTTATTAGGTGATTTATTAAAACAATATAATCCTGAAGTAATTAGAATGTCTTTATTAGAAAATAACTATCGTTCTGATATGAATGTAGTTGATGGAATGTTTGAACAGCACGAAGCTAAAATATATATGTTGTACAAATTGTTTTATTTAATTGATCTTTTAGGCAAAGATTATCAGCCAACTAATAATTCTGAATATGTTAGCATTATTGACAAAAAATTTAGAGAAGCTATGGATAACGATTTTAATACATCTGTGGCAATAGCAAATATCTTTGAATATGTTAATGTAATAAATAAATTGATTAGTAAGAATGAAATTCAAAAAGTTGTGGATATAAAAAGAGCTTTAATTAGTGTTTATTCTACATTGGGATTGTTGCAACAAGATCCTAGTAAAGTTATTGCAGAAATAAAGAATAAATACCTAACTTTATATAATATAGATGAATTAGAAATAAATGATATGATATTAAATAGAAAACATTATAAGGATGAAAAAAATTGGATAGAAGCTGATAAAATAAGAAATGATTTGCTTAAAAGAGGAATAATTATTAAAGATGGTGGAAAATCAACAGAATGGGACATTGACATTCCACCAAAAGCTAAAACTTTATAATATTCTTAGTAAAATTTAAATAAATTATATATATGACAAAAATTAAGTAATAATTTAAAGTGATACATATTATTATTACTAAAGAATTACTTATCGATGAGAAAATAAAGAAAAAAATAAGCATTTTTAGAAATAACTATTATAAGAATGCTTGGCAGTTAGAATTATTAAAAATTATTGATAATTATAAAGTAAAATAAATAAATTTTTAAGAGATTAAAAATAAATAAAAGTATTTATGAAAATAGATAAAAATAACTAATAAAAAAGAGTCTAAAATTTTAGATTCTTTTTTTGCATATTTTTTTTATTATAAAATAAGTTTTATCGAGGGGAAAATAATATGATAAATAAACTTAAAGATGATTTGCATTTTAATATTGAGTATAGTTTTAATGAAGAAGGTAAAAAATTAAAAGAAATAATAGAAGAGTTATTTTTATTATATATAAAAGATTTAAATATATAAAATGATGTAAAAAATTATTAGATTTTTTCAAAAGTTAAATAGACATTATAAAATAATTGGTACAGTATAGACCTTTATAACTTAATAAAGGAGGATAAAATGTTATGAGAAAATATAAGTGTGGAAGATATTTGAGATTATCAAAAGAAGATGAATTAAAAAAAGATGAAAGTTCATCAATTGCTAGTCAAAGAATGATTATAGAATCTTTTGCTAAATTTCAAGGTTTGGAAGTTATAAAAGAATATATCGATGATGGTTTTTCAGGAGGAAACTTTGATAGACCTGGCTTTAAAAAAATGATAAAAGACATAGAAGATGGTGTCATAAATTGTGTAATAACAAAAGATTTATCTCGTTTAGGTCGTGAACTATATCAAACAGGTAGATATATAGAAGAATATTTTATTGATAACAATATTAGATATATTGCAATCAATGATGGTTATGATTCTCTTCTTGGAGATAACATGTTGTCTATGCGTTTAACATTTAATGATTTTATATTAAGAGATGTATCAAAAAAGGTTAAATCATCTCTTACTGCAAAACAAAAAAATGGTGAGTACATAGGAACTTATCCTAAATATGGATATTTAAAAGATCCTGCCAATCATCACAAATTAATAATTGATCCTGTTACATCACTGATAGTTAAAAAAATGTTTGAAATGGCTAGACAAGGAAATAGTTGTTATAAAATAGCATCAGTACTAACTGAAGAAAAAGTTCCAATTCCAATAGTCTATAAGAAAGAATCTAGAGGAGCTTTAATTACAGATAATGATGGATTTGGAATATGGCGACCACAAACGATTAGAGATATATTAACAAGTGAAATGTATATAGGAAATATGGTACAAAATACTTATAATAAGGTAAGATATAATTCAAAAAGAATAAGGGCTACAAAAAAAGAAGAATATATAATTGTAGAAGGAACGCATGAACCTATTATTGATAAGGAAACATTTGAACTTGTTGGTAAATTAATTTCTTCAAAAAGTTTGCGAAAGCAAAGAGAACAAAAAGAAAAATATTTGTTTACGGGTTTATTAAAATGTAAAGAATGTGGTCATAATATAAGTATTTTGAAGAAAAAATGTAAAAAAAGTAATTCACATTATACACAATGTAATTGGTATAGTAAAAAAGGAAAATATGGTGTTTGTAAAATCCATCGTGTAAATTATAATTTATTAGAGGAAGATTTAATTAAAATAATTAATGAAATATGTGATTCTTATTTGAAAGAATATAATAATAAAAAACTTACTTATGATGCTAATAAATTATTAGAATCAGAGATAACAAAACTTCAAAAACAAATTGATATTTTAACCAAAGAAATAAGTAAATATGATACTTTGATCGAGCAAATTTATATTGATAAAGTAGGTAACAAAATACCAGAAAAAACTTTTGATAGTTTGTTAAGTAATTATAATGAAAAATTAGAAATATCTTCTGCCAAGAAAAAAGAGTTGTTAGAACAAAAAGAAAAAGTTGAGTCAACAATTAAGAGATTTGATTTTGAAAGTTGTAAAACTGCAGTAAGGTCATTTCTTAAAACGAAAAAACCGAGTAGAGAATTGATAGTTAATTTAGTAGAAAAAGTAGAAATTGATAATGATAATAATATTAAATTGTACTTTAAGTTTCCAGAATTAACATCATATTTAAGGTGATTTTTTTTAAAAACTTTTGTTTACCAAAAAAATTGCAACCATCATTTTAGTTTACCAAAAAACTTGTAAGGGGAGTAACATTACCTTTCCTTAGTTATGGAGGCTCATCGTTATTAATAACTATGA